>OCTW013378668.1_pt1 | contig 64266 bp, 62 predicted proteins | sample 1539671 | NCBI WGS metagenome assembly OCTW01 (sample SAMN02144230, study PRJEB22623) | gut metagenome | biome: sheep rumen | host: Ovis aries | place: New Zealand | reverse complement strand
ACCAATTTTCTTGCAATAGTTCTGAATAGTACGGAAATGATCATAGCTCAATTCCAGATTCTTCAGCATATCATACTGGCTTTCTTCCTTACCAGTATTCTCGGTCTGGTAAGCTGCCTGTCTTGCCTGAGCAGTAACAATATTCTCCGTTTTCCAAGTCTGGAACTTTACGGCATCAACACCGGCCTCCTTGGCAGCATCACATAGTTTCAATGCCAAGTCAAGTTTGCCATTATGGTTTACGCCAGCTTCTGCGATAATATATACGCTCATTATATTAGTATTTATATTTCAGCAAATGATGTTTGTATTGCTCAGCTTTTTCGGGATTCTTCTGTTCCCAATCAGCACAAATAGCACTATAGATATCCTGATTGAATATCAGTTTCCCTATGTAGAACTGACAAGTATCTTTTGAGAACCTGCGCTTGAAAAGGAACAAAGAATCATCCTCATTACCAGTGGTGCCTCCGCCAAGATGGAAGCGTTTCACGCCTCTTTTCTGTAACTCTTTTGCAGTTTCCCAAAGCATCAGGTTATTAGGTGAGAGACTTAATTGTGACTTATCACTTCCTGAAAGATGATAGTGTCCATAAGTGCCACTGTACATAAAGATGGCTGAAGAGATAATCTTACCTTCCGCATCCTTTACACACCCCAGAAAACTATTTGGAATACCCTCAACCAGATGCTTGTAGTAATTGTCGTCAAAGTAATAGAATCCATCCGCAGATAGCTTATCCATCGTTGAGTCATATAGACGAATGAAATCTTCTAAATGCTCATATTTGTCATCTACAACGAATGTGCATCCAGCCTTTTCAGCCTTACGGATAACATTACGATTTTTGGAATGTATCTCATTTGACCAGACTTCACCCATCGACTGGTCAAGGTTTATCGCAACCGTATGCCTATCAGCAATTAAACGACCAACAGTTTCAAACACTTCTTGATTCTGAAGTAACGGGTGGAACCTAACGAAACCAGCAATATAATGCTGTTTGCCAAGTTCCTCTACCATGAACCTCAATGCCTTCTCCTTGAACGTATTGTCTGCTTTGTTCCAAACTGGACCACCATAACCATAAGCAGTTTCAAAGTCATGATACTCTTTCCCCTGAAACTCAAAGGTACGACACAAATAAGGGAATAGCATCATCTGCTCCCCTTCGCTCACGACACAGCAGGCAGCCTTTTCTGTATCAGTTTCATACAGACTGACATATTCCTCCCGGAAATAAATGTCAGTTGCTGATGGCTGAAATGTATCAAGGTATTGATTCCAATGCCCTACAATCTGTATATTCATCTTATTTTTTGTTCTCAATGATACTCAAGATGCGTCTCATATCACTAACCGAATAACGTTGGTCTACAATGATAGATAGCTCGTGTTCTGCCAAATCAGAACCTCGTTTTAGTCTTTCTTTAAAATCTGCTTCAACAGGCCAATGCACAGGAAGGAAAATACTGTTCGAGAACATTGCCTTACGAACTCTATCACGGTTCTCTAAACGAATTGGGATAAAAAGCGGAACTGCATTCTCTTTTAGAGGAATGATTGGACTTATCCCTAAATCCTTCAATCCTTCTATGATGGTCTCTGCATTTCTCTTCCTCAGTATAGCCCATCTGTTCCATTCCATATTAGCCAATATATCTTTGGACAACTGTGTCATATCGGTATGATAGTCGTCATCTATCTTAACCTCACCCTTATGAAACAAATCCAGATATACTTCATCACTAAACAGATGCTGTTCACGTATAGCCTTGAGATACGAAGCAGCTATCTTATACTGAGCAAACTCGTTTATTTGTTCGTATTGAAACAGATTTTTATTTTTTGAAATAACCCACGAACCATCTGCTACAGGAAATGCCTTTCGGAAACTGGAGAAGGTGTAATCAGCATCTGTCTCATTCAGCATCTCATAGGGAGCTTGAACATTGTCAAGGATAACAACCATCTCTGGGTGAATGTCCCGCAACTGTTCAACCATCGTTTTGCAGTCCTTCAACCCAAAATAGTTAATCAGAAGAACAGCCTTAGAAGATTCGAATTTATTCTCAATATCCCCAAAGTCAGGATTCAACTGTTCATCGAGCGCATAGAATTCAACGCCCACCTGATTCTTCTCTGCCATCTGATAAATAGATTCACAAAGATAATCAGGGAACAGAACACTCTTGATTCTGCTCTTCTCTTTTAAATATGAGAAGATATTAAATAACGCGGAGCGTCCAGATGAGTATGTAACGACACCTTCTGGCACAGCATTCCTTTTCTGGTAATGCTGCTGCACTTCTATTTCAAACTCACCGCCTATTACTTTGTATTCATCCATTCTTTCAGTTTGGTAATAATGAATTCTGAAGTATGTCCATCTCCATAGTAGGTATCAACAATCTTTGGCTGTGTAAACATCTTATCAAAGGACTTGGCAATGGAATCCTTCGTTCTATCACATTGTATTACATTCTTACACAGATGCCTACCTTTCTGACGGTCACCAATATTGATAACAGGTATTCCAAGGAAAGGGGCTTCAACTATGCCACTGGATGAGTTTCCAATAACACCTACAGCTTGCTGCATAAAACTTAAATAGCGCCTTTGACCTAAAGATGAATACAGGTGATATTTGTCAGTATCTTGTTTGACAGCCTCATCCCAGAACTCATTAATCTGCATTCCTCCAAAATCTGCATTTGCTTTGCTGATAACAAACTGCACGTCCTTTGTCTGTTGCATGGTATAGAAAAGATTCTTAACCATTTCCAGATTCTCTTCAAGACTCAATTTTGTTTCAGAGTGTAGGGTTACAAGGCACCATTTTTTTTCTACGTCTAATCCTATATTCTCAGCCAATTCTGATCTAGACATCAGGTTAAAGCGCAAGAAACTTTCCAAACCTGGTTCACCAGCAGTATAGATAGGAGCGCCCTCGCCCAACATCCGCCTAAGATTCTCTGCAGAACACTCAACTCCTGGGAAATGGATGGCGGACATCATAGACACCGCATTGCGCACTTCATTGTCAATTGCACCCTCCGTTACATCACCGCCAGAAATATGAGCCACGGGTATTCCCATCACGAGTGAAGCACTGACTATGGGAAGCAGCTCGTAACGATCACCCAAAACCACTACCACATCTGGTTGCGATTCAGAAAGCACGTCTGCAATCCCTGTGGAACAATACCCCATAGAGCGCACAATATCCTTCCGGCTGTCTGAAGCAAGATGCATATCCACACGGGCGGCAATAGGATAGCCATCTTCCTCGATGAATTGTACAGTCTTCCCGTGCTCTTCACTAAGATGAGCCCCCGTGACAAATAGTTGTAGTTCCAGCTCATTATCATGATGTACCCCATCTATAACCCATTTCAACAGGCCATATTCAGAACGTGCAGCAGTAACTATCCCAATCTTTTTCACAATTACTTTGATAAATCTGAAGGTCGTACGGAACTCGGAATATTAACCACTCTATCTGCAAACCAGATAGTGTTCTTCAATCCATCATTCTCACATTTCTCAAACATTGGCAAGCGGTTCATCAATTCCCAAATAGGACGCGTCATTACGCCATTGTCGTTGGTCTGAGTCAGGAAGTTTATCTGTTCTTCCTTGTTAGGCAGAATGACCACATTCAACCAATAGTTAGAAAATGTGTCAGGAGAGTCAACAAAGAACTCTATTTCTGGCACGTTCTTGAAGAACGCCTCATATTCTGCGGCCACCTTACGCTTGCTGGCCACATACTCATCCAAATGCTCTAACTGAGCGCAACCAAGAGCTGCATTAATGTTAGGCATACGATAGTTGAAACCAATATGGTCGTGACGGAACTCCCAACGGTGAGGAATCTTTGCCTGGGTTGTGATATGCTTAGCGTATGCACCCAGTTCTTCATCATTGAAAAGCAGCATACCGCCACCACCGGTGGTGATGGTCTTGTTGCCATTGAATGATAATGCACCAATCTTACCAAAGAGGCCGGTATGTATACCTTTATACTTTGAACCAATACTCTCCGCAGCATCCTCAACAAGTTCAATATGCCATTCTTTACAGATGGCAGCAATCTCTTCAATGCGTACAGGATGGCCAAAGGTGTGCATAGGAACACAAGCCTTGATTCTGCTTCCTGTATTCTTGTTGTAGCAAGCAAGTTCATCCTCTTCGTAAGCGAAGTCGTGACTCTTATCAAGTTCTCCAATACGGGTATTCTTACGAACCTCAGCATTCTTCTGAAGCCACTCCTTCAGAGCATCGGGAGAAAGGCCCATAGTAGAACGGTCAACATCCAGGAATACAGGATATGCCCCAATATAGCTCAACGCATTTTCGGTGGCAATGAACGTCAAAGCCTGAGTCAAAACCTCATCATCACGCTTCACGCCAGCCAGCAGCAATGCCATGTGAAGGGCATTGGTCCCACTTACACAAACCACTGCACGTTTGGCACCCGTATAGGCTGCCATATCATTTTCAAAGCGGTCAACGAACTTACCTACAGAGCTTACGAATGTAGTATCAATACACTCGTTCAGATACTTCTTCTCGTTACCAATGAATACGGGGACAGCCAGAGGTGTAAACTCTTGGTTGCCATATACAGACTTGATAAAGTCTATTGTCTTTTTATAATCAGCCATGATTATTACTTATTATAATCTCAATTACATCTTTTGGTCAAGATTCTTACCCTTTTCCTCGTGTTCGAAATTGGGAATGAACTCTTTGATAGCATCTACGATCTGTGCTTTGGTGAAGTCATCTTTAGCAAAAATGCTTTCCAGTTTGTCAAAGAATCCGTTAATCTCATCCATTTCGTGGCGGGTTGTCTGTTCTACTACTCCAAGAGCTTGGAACCTCTGCATATCAATCTTCTCACCTGGAACGTAGAACTCTTCGAAAGCTTTCTCTCCAGTTGTATCGGAGGCGAAATATACAGTTGGATATTTCACCGGTTCAAAGTTCAAGGGTTCAAGGTTCAAGGTTGATGCTTTGAGTATTGCCTCTTTATCAGAAGCGCACGGATCTTTCTCGAAGCCGTTAGCTTTCACGAAGCCATCACAGATTTCAGAGAAAGTCAGCATTTGATCTTCTCCCAACTTCGGGAAGAACACTTCACCTCCATTACCCAGGATGCAGGCCAACATACAAATCTGACCAGACTCTTCAGGACTCACAAAGTAACGCTTTACGTCTGAAGGTGCTACCAGCGGTTGCTTCTTCTGCAAACGGTGAACCCAGCCATCTGGCAATGAACCATTAGAGAAAGCCACGTTGGCAAAGCGGGCGGTTGTTACCTTGAAATACTTGTTGTAAGCCATCACCAGGTCTTCCATTATGCGCTTGCTGGCACCCATAATGTTCACAGGATTAGCAGCTTTGTCCGTGCTTACACAGAAGAAGTGCTTGGGAGGGTATACCGTCAGCAAGTCCATCAGCTTCTTTGCCTTAATGTCGTTGTTCTCAATGAGTGCCTGTACGCTATAGCGGTCTTTCTCCGAACGCACGTGTTTGTGGGCAGAGAAGTTGGCAACAATATCTAAGCCTTTCTCCTCACGGAAAATGCGTTCAAAAATAGGATCTGCAAAGTTCAGCGTATAGCAGCGGAACTCGTCCGGCACGTAAAGACCCTGTGTAGAGCGTACGTCACGCACCAACTCTGCGAGTCCGTTCTCGTTCAAGTCAACTACCACAACACTGGCTGGTTCAAATCGTAGTACAGCCTTAATGAAACTGGAACCAATGGAACCTGCTCCACCTATTACGCAGACCTTCTTACCTTTAATCTCGCGTGTCAGTATCTCAGCATTTGCCTTAATATCTGGCTCAAACATGCTACTCGGACGGAAGGTCACACTATCAGATATGAATTTATCTAAATTAAACATATTACATGTACAAATATTCATTTATATTAAATGGACTATCGAAATCCTTCAGCAGAGAATGCTTGGTATCTTTATCAGAAAGGTTGGCTTTCTCTATAGGGATGTGCCAGTCGATACCTAATGATTCGTCGAGGATACTGATGCCGCCATCAGCTTCGGGATGATAGAACTCATCACATTTATACTGGAAGACAGCCGTTTCTGAGAGGACAGCAAAGCCGTGGGCAAAGCCCTTCGGGATAAAAAATTGCCGATGGTTATCCTCCGTCAGCTCCACTGCCACATGCTGTCCATATGTCGGGCTACCCTTACGAATATCCACTGCCACATCCAGCACAGCACCCTTCACGCAGCGCACCAACTTACTCTGCGTAAATGGTGGACGCTGGAAATGCAGACCACGCATCACACCGTACGAGGATTTACTCTCGTTGTCCTGCACAAAAGTGATAGGACGTACTTTCTCATCAAACTCTCTCTGTGAAAATGATTCGAAGAAATATCCTCGGGCATCTTCGAATATGCGTGGCTCAATAATCACCACACCGTCGATTAATGTCTTTATAACGTTCATGCTATTTAGTTGACAGTTGAAAATTGGCAGTTGACAGTTTTCAGTTAATCCGCGGGGGATTAACCGAAATATATACTCCAGGGAACCACAACCCCTCATACCTCAATAGACTCTACAAACTTCAAGTTCTTAATAACTCTATTGGTATGGAACGACAACTGGTCGTAGGTTTTGTACGCTTTGAGTTGCAGAATTGCGGCCTCAGCACTCAGCACGCCGCTCTCGAAGAGGTTCACAGTTGTGAATACTTTATCGTTAGCAACAGGACCCTGCACCAAATCGTACTCGTGGGGGCGGGATTTACGGCAGTCGGTAACAAAATAAAGCCACGCTTCATCTGCGCCCGTAAACCGACGGATGTCCAAATCTTGACTATCCAAAAGTGATTCGTCAAACTCATAGATACTGACTACGGCGCGCTCAGACTCTTCCCGGTCCTGCTTGATATGTGCCCAACGCACTGCCTGCTCAAGGTTACTCGTCGTATAAAAGCCTTTACCAAAGTCGGCATTGGGACGTCCAGGCCGCAAAGAAGGTTTTCGCACTGCCACTGTAGAACCGTGATATAGCCGTATCATCTCTTTCTCCTATTAATAAATCGCTGGATATCATCCAACACATAGTCAATTCCCTGTGTGTGAAGCAGGTCATAATTAACTATAACATATTCATCGGCTCCCGTCTCTTTAAAAAGTACCCATGCACGCATACCACTTATCTGCTGACGTGTAGCATAATTCTCCAAGCAATAGGTGTAAAACTCAAAAACCGACTTATCTACCTCTTTCTCCTGTCTGTTGCGCCTGTGTTCGAACTCCTCGTAGAGGGCCTCAGTACTCAGATACCACCACTTGGCATTCTCGTCATAAAGCCGCTCATACATCGGATTGACATAGATGTACACCAGCGCATCATCCAGTGAAATACGCTTCATTCTGGAAACATATTCCGCCAGATGGGATATCTTAATAGGTATAATGTTTGCTTCGTATACGCCCATATTTTAAAACTGCCTCAAGCTGTATGGGATTATATCATTCTAAGCCAAGCAACGGCTTCAAATCATCCTCTTTATACAAGATCCAGGCTGTGGTGCCGAGGAAGGCCAGGAAGAGGAATATCAGGCACATCTGCGCACGCTTGGGGCCTGTCTTGCGGACAGGCACGGTGGCAGACTGCAACGTGGTGAAAGCGGGCGTCTCCTGCTGCACCTTCATCTCTGCCTGCTGTAGTTGGGCCACTACCTGCTGGTAGATCTGCTGTTGCATATTCATCTCGTTCTGGAGATCGGCCTCCTTGGTCTGGCCTGCCTGAGAGGTGGCATTACGGTGGGAATCAGAGTAAGCGGCATAGCGTTCACGCGCCTGCTCGTACTTGGCCTTGGCCTCGACATAGAGTTTCTTGTTGTAGTCCAGATCGACACGGGCCTTGGAGGTGCGGTAGTCGGTGATGAACTTCTGCAGACGGGTCTTCACGGAATCCGCCAGTGTGGCACAGATCAGGGGATCCTGGTCGGTGACATCGATGGTGATGACCATGGTCTTCTTATCGACGTCACAGACGACATTCTGATCGATGGCCTTGGCAATCTCGGTCTGCTCCTTGGTAAGTTCAAAGGGATTGATCTTCGTAGCGGGTTCCTTCTCCTTTGATCCGAAGATGCTGAAAAGGGACTTCATACCTTCTGACCACCACGGTGCCTTCTGCTCGTTCATCAGGTAGTCGTAATATACGAATGTCTTGCCGTCTTCCTTACGCGTCACCTGGACAGGGAACAAACTGGTCTTGAAATCGACCGAGTTCATGAGGTCGGGATAGAGCGTGGGGTTGATGGCATCAGCGCCTTGTTGGGCTCCTCCCAGGTTCACGCCGAAACTACTGGCCAGACTGGCCAGACTACCGCCAGCCTTGACATTGGCACCAAGTTCAGGAGCCAGTTTCACCGTGCAACTGTAATAGTTGGGGAGCGATAAAGCATATATCGCAGCTAGTATAAAGGCTACGGGGAGCACTTTATAATAGAGTTTCTTATGTTTGAGAAGATCTTTAAAGATCTTACCGAAATCTATAGAGGACTCCTCTTCTAAAACATCTATTTTCTTTTCTTCCATACTTATTCTACTTTAACATGTTGGCAATAGAGACGAACATGGTGGCGAGGGAGGCGGCAGAAGTACCGATAGAGAGCCACTGCTGGAGGTTGGTGTTATCCTTGGGTCCCTTCGTCGGCACGATGATCTCACAGCCGGGTTCGATAGCACCCTTGGAGGCCTTGGCAATGGTACCATTCTGATATAATATATAGGTATGCGACTTGCGCGCGCGCCTGGCATAGCCACCGGCCTGCTCGATATAGTACTTATAGCCCTTCTTCTCCTTGAGGGCAACGGTGTTGGGCTTCAGCACATCACCGGAGATCTTGACAGTACGGTTATAGCGAGGGATGACCAGACGGTCGCCTTCCATCAACTCCACATCCTCGTCGCATCCTGGATTGGCCAGAGCCTCGTCGAGATGGATACCAACACTATAGGTGGTCTCAAGAGCCAACTGCTCCAGATTGATGGAGTCCTTACTGTCGGCAGCGGCACTCTGACGGGCCATCTTGATGACCTCCTGCATGCGGGCCCTCTCATCCTCACTCATTATACGGATCAGTCGGGCGCCACGCACGTATGCACCGGGGATGACACCACCGGCAGCCTTCACCACATCAGAAAGACGCTGGTTCTTCTGCTCCAAGGTATAAGTGCCCTCAAAGGCAATCTCACCCTCAACACGGACGGTGAAGGGTTCTACAGAGACAGGACTGCGGCGGACGGAGACGACATCGTAGGGCTCGAGCGTGAAACTGCGGTCGCCATCGAAAGCAAACCCTGGCTTAATGGCGAAACTGAACGTCTTGGCAATCTCCATGGTAGAGGTGACTGCCTCTTGATCTATCATACGACGGGCCACATCGACCTTTACCGTGGAGGCATTGTCGGTGAGACCACCTGCCTGAAGGATCAGGTCCTCGATGGTCATCTTCTCGGCATACTCGTAGGTGCCGGGGAAGATGACCTCGCCATTGATGGTGAGGGTGCGCAGGTTCTGATGCTCAGCCAGCGTGGGGATGAAGAGGATATCCTCGTTCTCCAGGGGGACATCAGCAGCCGTTCCCTCGACGATACCCTTCAGGTCGATCGAGACGACCTCCTGGGTGCGGTTGGGCTTCATGCGACGCAACACGGCACGGGAGACCATCGCCTCCTCAGTAAGTCCATCGGCATTCTCGATAAGGCTCCTGACACTGTTCACCTTCTCACCGAGGTTATACATGCCCGGACGGAAGACGGCTCCCTTGACCTCGACCATGTTCTCGAAGCGGTCGATGATGGAATCAACATCCACGGAGTCACCGTCGAACATCTTGAACTCAGGCATCTCAAACTCTTCTACATTGAAGACACTCTTCATACGGCCGTTCTTGCGGAGCACACGGAGCGACTTCTTATAGGCATCACTGGCAAAGCCACCGCTGTACTTGAGCAGGGTGGCAAGGCTCTCGTTCTTGCGGAGTTCGTATGCCATCGGGCGCTTCACACGGCCGGATATATCGACGATGCTCTCGTAGGGTCCTACCTGTACGACATCATTGTCCTGGAGGCGCACATTACCTGCCAATCGACCGTTGAGGATAAACTCATACACATCGACCACGGAGATCTGACGCCCCTGGCGAAAGACCTTGATGTTACGCAGGGTACCCAGGTCGCTGACACCGCCTGCCATGTAGAGGGCGTGGAACACCGTGGCAAAGGCGCTCAGCGTATAGGTGCCCGGGGCCTTCACCTCGCCCATCACATTGACCAGGATGGTACGGGTCTGTCCAACCGTCACCTTGATATCCGAACTCTCGTAATAGGTGCCCAGACTGCTGCTCACCTTGGACTGGGCGGCAGAGACAGAAAGGCCTGCCACATGGATAGGACCATACTCAGGCACATTGACATCACCGTCGGGAGAGACCGTCAACTGTTCGCTCCGCTGGGTATCACCATAGACATCGACAATCAACTGGTCACCAGGACCCAGCACATAGTTCTGGGGCGTGGCTATGTTCATCACGGGCTCAAAGGTGAGCGACTTGTTGTTGAAGATGTCACGGCCAAAGACCTTCTTGCCTTGATCCTGCCTACCAAAGTAGATGGAGTCGGGACTCTGGTACATGGACATGTCGTCGCCATAGAGCCAGCCGTCAGGACGATTCATCATCATCTGCTGCTGGCGCTTCTGCTGAGCCTCAGGATCCACCTCACGCAGGGCACCGTTGTTCTGGCGCATACGCTCTGTGGCATCCCCAATAGCCTTGTCGGCTACCTGGCCCATACCAGACTTCTCCAACTGACTAGCATACTTCTGCCGCATCTTCTGAATCTGCTCCAGCGTGGCACCTTTCTTCAACAATTCCTGGGCAATGTCACTCTCGGCTTTGCCCATTTTCTTCTGTTGCATGACGTACTGCAGAATCTGACTGTCGGTCATGCTCTGCCCAAAGCCTGTCAGAGACAGGCTAAAGAACAGCAATGTCAATAGAAATATCTTTCTCATTTTCGTGTAAATATTTGCAAAACGAATATAACCCTCTTTCCTAACATGCGATCACAAATACATGAATATCAACACGTTAGTTAAAAATTAACATTTCAAATAAGCCAAAAACATGGAAGCCAACAGGAACCGGTTCCATTTTTCTGCGTGCAAAGGTAGGACTTTTTAAGGAGATACACAAATAAAATAAAGAGATTTTTTGTATTTTCCGAATAAAAATACTACCTTTGCCCACGATTTTGTCATGATACACACCAAATGGAGACTTTGACGTATAATCAGCGGAAAGCGGACGAGCAGTTCTGGTTTGTGATTGGTTCGATGAACCGTATGAAAGAACTGCAGATCAGGGACGAGGCCAGGCAAATGGGTCTGGAGGCCTTTGTGCCTGTGGAATATGCCTTCAAGACCGTCCGCGGTGAGAAGCAGCGCAGCGTGGTGCCCGCCTTCCCAGGACTGATCTTTGTAAAGGCCACCACCACGGGACTACAGGATTTCTTTGAGAAATCTATTTACACACTCTTCCCGAGGAAGTCCACCTTTACCAACAAGGATGAGTTTCTGACCGTGCCCAACCGCGACATGGAGAATTTCATTGCCGTCACTGAGAAGGCCGAGGCGAATATCACCTACTTCAAGCCTGACGAGATATCGCTACAGGAGGGTGACAAGATTCGTATAAAAGGAGGACTTTACGACGGACGAGAGGGTATCATCATGCGCATCAAGGGGAAACGCAACAAGCACTTGGTGGTGCAGATACCGGGAGTTCTCGTGGCCGCCGTGGAATTGCAACCGGAAATGGTGGAACTTACCAAGAGCCAGGGAAAAGGCCCTCATGACGAATCGCGAGAGAGGAAATCCAAAAATATTGACAAAGACAAAAAGTTGGTCTTCCAAACGGCGCACAGGCTGTTGTTTGAGATTCCAGATAAGTATAAGGAAGAGGCGGAATATTACCTATTGCTCAGTGAACTCAGGCGCGGGGTTGCGCGAATCCATACGTTCAAGGGCTATACGCCAGCCACTGAGGCCGAGTTGGCTTTGGCACTGTTCTTAGCGAGCGTTGCTCTTCAGGGGGAGTCGCTCATAGATCCCTCCACGGCGAGGGAACGACTGGAAAAGGCTGTTCTCAGACTTAAGGATTCAAGTAAACTGAAAGCGGAGTGTCTTTCATATCTGGAAAGACTGAAGGGTTGACTTCCCTAAAAATAATGTTAAAAAGGTAATTTCGTTTGGGAAATTGCAGGAAGTGTGCTAATTTTGCAAACGTTTAGTTAACATTTTGTCTAACTCTAAGAAAGACGAATATGAAAAGATTTAATGGTATCGTGATGACCGCTGCGTGCGGAATGATGGGTCTGGGAAGTTGTTCTCAGGAAGTGTTGAACGGATATATGCCTGGGGACGGCCAGCAGCATGAGTTGAGGGTAATGACCAGGGCGGATGTGCCTGTGGGAGAGGGCATGGTCTATCTGATGGATGCGACAGGAGCCTGTCGGGCCAGGATAGAGACGGACGACCAGGGCAGGTATGTGACGACCAGTCTGCCTGCAGGAACGTATGAGGCGTACGCCGTCGGGAGTGACGATTTGGGGAGTTGGGTGCTGCCCTCACAAGAAGAGGCGACTGCTGACAGTGAGATCCGTAGGGCTCCTGACCAATATACGACGGACCTGCTGATGGGACATGAGCGTATTGACCTGACAGAAGGACAGACCACCATACTGGATATGGAACTGACGCACCAGGTGGCCTGCGTGAAGGAAGTGACCATCAGACAGGTGCCTGACGAGGTCACTGGCGTGAAACTGACCATTGAACCGGTCTATGACCATGTCCTTCTGGACGGAGAGTTCAAGGACCAGGAGGCTTCCTGCTGTGAGGTGACACTCTCCCCTGCAACGGAGGCAGGAACCTGGTACTATGACGGGGGACTGTTTACCCTTCCGTCTATAGGTACTCCCGCTATCACCATTGTCTTCCAACGGGGAGAAACCACCAGTCAGTACCGTTATACAGCGGAAGAGACCTTGACGAGTAACCACCAGGTCAGCATCTCCGGGACATATACCGACATACAGGTGACAGACCCTCCTGTGGCGGGCGGCTCCTGGAAAGACTACTATGTGGTCAGCAGCAATGAGGAAGAGCGGACTGCCGTGCTACTAAGTAGGACTCAGGAGACAGGCATCAGAACAGCACTGAGGATGAGTGAGCGCGCCCATGAGATCAGCCGGCCCGAGGGAGCCATCACTGACGCCTGGCGACTGCCCACAGAGGCAGAATGCAGAACCTTCCTGATGGCAACGGACATCGGGAGCATCGATCAGAACGATGACATCACCACTGGCTCGTACTACTATCAGGAAGATTCCCAAGTGTGCAGGATGTATCTACGCATCATCAACGGTCAGAAAGTGCTGACACCCTTTGTGATGAACTACTACACAGACCTTGTCATCTACCGCCCCGTGATTGACGTCAGGTGGTGATTATTTCTTGGTCTTAGTCTTGCTATTGGGCTTGTAGTACTTCAGAGCCTCGGGCATCCAACCTTGAATTTGTTTGACACGGGTAGCATCTGATGGATGGTCGCTCAGGAACTCTGAGGTCTTGCTGGTATTGGCGGCTGCCATGCGCTGCCAGAAGGTGACGGCTGCCTGGGGGTTATACCCTGCCATCGCCGCGAAGATCAGTCCCATGTGATCGGCCTCGCTCTCATGGCTACGGGAGTATTTCAGGTTGGCGAAGTTCAGCCCCTGGGCTGCCACAGCCTGTCCGATAGACACGGCCGTGCTGCCTACGCCCAGCATGCCAGCCAATGTGCCAAGCGTCTGCACGCCATACTGCTGCTTCATCTGAGTGCTCATCTGCTCTGCCGAATGGCGCGCCACAGCATGGGCAATCTCGTGGCCCAGCACAATGGCGAGGGAGGCCTCATCCTTTGTAACAGGGAGAATGCCTTCATAGACACAGATGAGTCCACCAGGCATACACCAAGCATTCACCTCGTTGCTCTGCACAAGGTTGAACTGCCACTTGTAATACTGTAAATCTTTTGACAATCCTGCGGCCTTCAGATAAGCAGTCACCGCATTGGCGAGGTTCTGCCCTACCCGCTTCACCATTGCTGTGTTGGCAGCATTGGTGGAGAGTTTGGCGGTCTTCATAAACTGGGAATACTGCTGGGTGGAGAGACTGAGAATATCGCCATCGCTGACCATCAGACTCTGCTGGCGCCCTGTGATGGGTACGGTATTGGTGGTACCACAACTAACCAACACTGCGGAAACAAGTGCTAAAACAAGGATCTTAAAATGTCTCATTTTACTAATACTTTTGTTTTTGACTGCAAAGTAACGGAAAAAAAACGAAATACGCAAATTTTTATGCCACAAAAAAGGGTGGCCGTATCAGACCACCCCTCTAAAGGATTCTTTACTTCGTTTACTTATTCAGGCCACGATTATTAAGCGTGGTGTTCAGCAGCAGCAGGTATGTACGCATCTGCTTGTCGTTGAGGACATAGCGCATCCACTTCACGTCGTTGTCGATAGCGCGGGCTACCAAAGCCTTACGGTCGGTGTTGCCGTACTGAGCAGCGAACATCAGTTCAGAAGCGAACGTGTGGTGAATGTCAGCAACGGCCTCCTTCTGGTCGTCTGCCAGGTTCAGTGCATCAGAGAGTTTATTCATATTGACATTCAACATGTAAGCCTCTACACCGTTAACACTGTTTGCAGTCTCACCTTCAGCGAATGCAGTTGTCATACTCAGCATTGCCACTAATGTCAAAATCATCTTTTTCATCTTTTTACCCTTTCTTTTCTTTACTCGGAGCGGTTGTGTCATTTCCGCTCTTACTTTAATTAATGTTATCCTTACTTCTTAAAAGTATTTTTTGTCTTTTGACGCTGCAAAGGTACGGCGATTTTTGCTTCCCACCAAACAATTTCTCCAATTGTGTGCGATAACAGCCGTTTCTTTGATTTTCGTCAAAGAAATGGGATCTTGCAAGAAAAAGGGGTGGCAAGGGGCGTCCATGCAAAGAAAAAGAATGGCAGATGCGGCAAATTGAAAAATAATGTTTATCTTTGCAGCGCAAAAACAAAGTATAATATAATAAGGTATATGGAAGATCATAAGAACAGATTCTTATCGGTTAGATATCAGTTGTATTCTTTACAGAACGGCGAGAAATCCCTGGAGGAGCAGACGAATCCGGAGAAGCCGTTTGAGTTTATCACAGGTTTTGGCATTGCCCTCGATGCCTTTGAACAGAAACTGATGGGGATTGAAAAGGGTACGTCCTTCGACTTCGTGCTCCAACCCGCAGAAGCATTCGGGGCCTATGAGCCTGCCGGACTGCACAAGATGGACCGTGAGGCCTTCATGGTCAACGGCCGTTTCGACAACGAGCATATCTACGAGGGAGCCGTCATCACCCTGATGGACAATGAGGACCATCATTTCATGGCTCAGGTGAAGAAGATTGAGGACGACGGGGTGACGCTCGACACAAACCATCCCCTGGCTGGCAAGACACTCAACTTCAAAGGTGAGGTGGTGGAGAACCGTGAGGCCACTGAGGAAGAAGTGCAGCACCTGATCAAACACCTGACTGGTGGATGTCATGGCTGTGGCGGACATCATGAAGGGGGATGCGGACACCATGAAGGAGGATGTGGACACCATGAAGGTGGATGCGGCAATTGCGACTGCGGATGAATACGTTTGGAAGACTGTTTAGGCTGACCTCATTTGGCGAGAGCCATGGAGAAGCCATTGGGGGTGTCGTGGATGGGATGCCCGCAGGGATTGATATCGACCTGGAATTCATCCAACAGGAACTTGACCGTCGCCGACCTGGACAGAGTAAGATCACGACCTCACGCCAGGAACCAGACAGGGTAGAACTGTTGAGTGGGGTCTTTGAGGGGAAATCGACAGGTTGTCCCATCGGGTTCATCGTGCGCAACACCAACCAGCACTCGCAGGACTACGAGAATATGCGCTGTCTGTTCCGCCCCTCCCATGCCGACTATACCTACCAGCAGAAATATGGCATCAGGGACCATCGCGGCGGTGGGCGCTCCTCTGCGCGTATCACCATCAGCCGTTGCGTGGCAGGAGCCCTGGCCAAACTGGTGCTTCGTCAACAGGGCATCTCCATACAGGCCTATACCTCACAAGTAGGGAATATCGCTCTGGAACGCGACTATCAGCGCTATGACCTCAGTCTGACAGAACAAAATGCCGTGCGCTGTCCTGATCCTGAGAAGGCCGAGGAGATGATCCGGCTCATCGAGACAGTAAAGGCAGAGGGGGACACCATCGGTGGTGTCATCACTTGTGTGGTCAAGGGCTGTCCCGCTGGTTTAGGAGAACCGGAGTTTGGCAAACTCCATGCAGCGCTGGGCAGTGCTATGCTGAGTATCAATGCCGTGAAAGGCTTCGAATATGGTGAGGGGTTTGACGGAGTGACAGCCCGTGGTTCCGAGCAGAACGACATCTTCCGCAATGAGAACGGGCAGATTACCACCATCACCAATCACAGTGGAGGTATCCAAGGGGGCATCTCCAATGGTCAGGATATCTATTTCCGTGTGGCCTTCAAGCCTGTTGCCACCATCTTACAGAAACAGGAGACTGTGGATAAGGAAGGAAATCCGACCACGCTGACTGCTCGTGGAAGGCATGATCCTTGTGTATTGCCAAGAGCAGTTCCAGTGGTCGAAGCCATGGCCGCCATGACCATTTTGGACCATATTTTACTGAAAAACTCGGTAATTTTATAGAAAAATGCATTCTATATACAAAAAAGTGTTATAAAAATTTGGCAGATTACAAAAGTTATAGTAAATTTGCAACGCATTCAAGGGTTTGTGAAAATCCTTCATGCTTTAGTTAAGTCTAGTTTAGTTTTTGTGTTGGTTGAGGGCTGCCGATTGGCAGCCCTCAGTTTAAATAAGGTTTCCCTTCGCAGAAGGGGCTGCCGATTGGCAGCCCTCAGTTTTTTAAATACATCCTATGATATCATGGACATCAGCGATGCCATGGGCATCGAGCCAGGCGTTGATACCATCACGCACCTTGATGGAGATGGCAGGATCGAGGAAATTGGCTGTGCCAATCTCAATGGCCGTAGCCCCTACCATGAGGAACTCAATGGCATCGGCGGCAGAGCAGATACCCCCCAGTCCGATGACGGGAATCCGCACAGCCTTCGCCACCTGCCATACCATGCGCAGGGCGACAGGCTTGACTGCTGGTCCACTAAGTCCGCCAGTGCCGATGCTCAGGCGTGACTTACGCTTCTCGATATCAATCGCCATGCCCATCAGCGTATTGATGAGCGACACACTATCGGCGCCTTCTGCCTCAACAGCCCTTGCTATCTCAGCAATGTCTGTCACATTCGGTGAGAGTTTGACGATCAGCGTCTTGTGATAACGCTGGCGAACCGCCTTCACCACACTGGAGGCTCCTGCGCAGGTGACGCCAAAGGCCATCCCCCCATCCTTCACATTCGGGCAGGAGATGTTCAGTTCGATGGCAGGAATCTTCTCCAAGGCATCGATACGCGCCGCACATTCGGCATAGTCCTCAGGAGAAGAACCACTCACGTTGACAATCATGTTCGTATCAATATCCTTGATCTGCGGATAGATATGCTCACAGAAATAATCGACGCCCTTGTTCTGCAGTCCCACACAGTTGAGCATACCCTGTGCCGTCTCTGCCATACGGGGATAATCATTGCCCTCACGGGGCTTTAGGGTCGTTCCCTTCACGATGATACCCCCGATTCCATCAAGAGGCATGAAATCAGCAAACTCAAGGCCATAGCCAAAAGTGCCAGAAGCAGTCATCACGGGGTTTTTCAGCGACAAGTCGCCTATCTTCACATCTAAAGTTGCCATAACAGTCGATTTACGTTAAACACAGGTCCTTCCTTGCAGACACAGAGGTTTCCCTCCGTCGTCTTCTCCACGCAACAGAGACAGGCGCCTACGCCACAAGCCATCAGGTTTTCAAGGGATACCTCACAATCGATGCCTGCCTGACGGGCATAGCGGGCCACAGCCTTCATCATCGGTGTAGGTCCACAGGTCGAAATACGGTCGAAATGCTCCTGTTGGAGCAGGGAATGATTGGTCACGAAGCCTTTCTCACCCTCTGAGCCATCTTCGGTCGTCATAAATACGCGCCCGTACCTTTTAAATAAAGGGAGCATCAGAAGATCCTTGGCTGAGCGAGCCCCTAAGAGGAAGGTGGGCTCGATGCCTGCTTTCTGCATCTCGGCACCCATATAGAGAAGGGGGGCTACACCCACACCACCGCCTACAAGCAGTATCTTTTCGCCAGACTTTGCTGGTGTAAAGCCATTACCGAGCGGCAATACACAGTTCAGGAGTTCACCGTGCTGCATCTCAGCCATCCTACGCGTACCATCACCTACAGTCGCGACGAGAAGCCAGAGTTCATTACGGTCACAATCAACATAGTTGATGGATATCGGGCGACGCAGGAAAGTATGAGATGTACCATCTACGCGGACCTCTACGAACTGCCCAGGAAGCATCTCTGGTAGGGGTTGGCTATCCGTAAGTTTCAGCAGCACATAACGCTCATGAATTCTTTCGACGGAAACAACCTTCAGGTCTAATACATATTTCTTCATCACTTTGCAATTTTGCTGCAAAGATAGCGCAAAAAATCGACTTAGCGAAAAGAATGCAAATTATTATTTCTTTGCTGGCACAAATGTCTCCCACGTCTGGTCATCGTAAAACACCCGGATCTCTATGACACGACGCTGTGGTTTGTCAAGGATTTTGATTTCCTCACGAGGATAATCCGAACGTGTACTTCTTACACCATTAGGCAATGGGACTGGTTGACTGGCTGTTTTAGGAGCAACAGGCTGCCCCTGTTCAAAATCGAGCATCGGATTTTGAGGGTAGGGGTGGATATTCACGTCTTGTGACGGTAACTCTGATTCAGTTTCTTTGTCCCCAGATTCCACATACATGTCACCAATACCAAACATAAGCCATTCGACATTGATGTTAGGAATTTTCTTTTTGAGTGCCTCGACCACATTCAGGGTGGGGCGGGTACGACCGTTGAAAATACTACTAAGGGTGGCTGGTGCCAACTCAATATAGTCAGCGAACTCTGATTGGGTCATCTTACGTGACTCCATAATCTGTCTGATTCGATCCTTCATTTTGTTGTTTAAACCGTTTAAGGGGTAAATTACCCCTGTTTTCTTTCAGTTTACAAAGTTAAAACAAAAATTTGAATCCCACAAGAAATGTAACAAGAATTTAGAAAATTAAACTTTTGATTTGTGATTTCAAATTTATAACTACAAACGTTTGGCAATATAAAAATACACTTCATAATTACAAACACAAATTTACAGAATCAAATCCTTACAAAGCCATTGTTTAGGTTTTGAGACTAAATAACTGGCTTTAAATAAGATATTTACGATTATCGATAACTGAATGCGGTTATTTTTGTATGTCAGGAGGTGAATTGTTTAATTTTACGTACTTAATATTAAGTGATTTTATATTATAAACTGATTATCAGTAAGTTAAGTATATGATAACGCTTTTGTATTATATTTAGTTTGCGAATACAAATCCGAAGATTTTAAAATCTATTCTTTAATCTACAATCATAAATTTACACTTAGAAAGCGTGAAAGTCTTTATTAATTCGTGATTTTGATCAGCGGTTAGTTCATGTTTACAAAACAATAATCACAAACTTAAATGCAAACAAATGTGAACACCAAATATCGGGCTCCTGAAAATGCGAGTTTTTATCATTTCTCGCGAATTCTGGACCGATGGTAAAAAGCGCAGAAATACGCGAGTTTTGGAGGGGTTAAAATCTATGGGAACCCCTGCTTTTATCAGGTTTTTGGCAGAAAAAAAGCGCTTCCAAAAAGCGCTAATTCTAAGAATTCCAGCAAGGAAAAAGCGGGTATTTTAGTGCAAAATGTAAAAAATCAATTCTTTCATAAGTTCCCCTGGAGGGGTATTTGGGTTGTCTAAACCCTTACTTTTCGCATCGATCTCCCTTATCTTGGAAATTATCTGCATCACTTTCATTGCAGCATAGTTTCTCATGCCAGTCATATAGTCCTTGGCTGCCCAAGCATTTCTCAATTCCAGCCACTCTGCCACCGCTTCCTGGCTCTTGTTATTTGGAGCATAATAGGCGATCATCAGATTCTGGAAGAAATTGAAGAGCATTGGGAGAAATGAGTAGATGCTTCCTGCCTTTGGATTTTCGTCAAAATATTTGATGATAAGATTTGCCTTGTAAATATTTCTGTTCACGATGGCATCTCGGAGTTCAAAACTATTAAACTCCTTGCTCACCCCTATCTGTTCTTCGACCACCTGTGGCGTCACCTTCTTATCCGTCGGTGGCAAAGACAGGACCACCTTGTCCAGTTCTCCCGTCAACCTGCTCAGGTCTGCCCCGATATTGTCAGCAATCATCTGGGTGGATTTGGGATCAATGCTGACTTCGCGGGCCTTCAGATAGCGCTCAATGAAAGCCGGGAGTTCTTTGTCCTTAAGTTTTTTACTCTCAAAAAGGACACCAGCAGACTGAATGGCCTTCACATATTCACGTTTTCGGCCATCAATCGTACCGTTCTTATGGCACATCACGAGGATCGTAGAGGCCATTGGCGCCTTGAAATACTTCTCCAAGGGCTCTGTCTGCTTCACATTCTGGGCTTCCTTGACGATCAGCACCTGATATTCAGACATCATGGGGTAGCGACGGGCAGCATCGGCAATCTGCGAGGCTGTCACATCAGAGCCAAAGAGTACTGTCTGGTTGAAATCGCGCTCTTCAGGCTGAAGCACATGGTCGGCAATATAGTCGGCAATGCGGTCGATATAGTAGGCCTCGTCGCCCATCAGATAATAGACCGGGACGAATTTCCGTGCCTCCAGATCGTGCATGATACTGCTGAAAGTGACATTTTTTGCCTCTGCCATGATGATTATTCAAATATTATTTGTACTTTTGCGATGCAAAGATAATAAAATGTATCGATTAAACCTACCTACATACCCCATAAAAATCACTGAGAAGGGTGAAAAAAGACAGATTTTCGACATTCTGAGGCGAAAATACGTGGCACTGACCCCTGAGGAATGGGTGCGTCAGCACTTCGTCCATTTCCTCGTGGAGCATAAGGGCTACCCCAAGGGACTGCTTGCCAACGAGGTGGAACTGAAAGTTGGTGAGAAGAAACTCCGCTGTGACACCTTATTATATAGTCAGGAGTTAAGGCCCAGGATGATCATCGAATACAAGGCGCCTACTATAACACTTCAGCAGAAGACGTTCGACCAGATATCGGCCTACAATCTTCTGCTGAAAGTGGATTATCTCATCGTCAGTAACGGGCTCCAGCACTATTGCTGCAAGATGGACTATGTCCACCAGAGATACCTCTTCCTGGAGCAGTTGCCTGACTACGAATTTCTATGACAATTACTCCATGTCGCTGGCATCCGTCGTCTTCTTGGATGATGCCGTCTTGCGAATGGCGCGCTTACGCGTGGTCTTCTTCTCCTCGCCCGTCACTTTGTCGATCTTCACGCCTGCCAGTTCAGGGTCGATCATGATACGGCCACAATACTCGCAGACGATGATCTTCTTGTGCATCTTGATGTCGAGTTGGCGCTGGGGCGGAATCTTATTGAAGCAACCGCCACAGGCGTCGCGCTGTACATAGACCACGCCCAGACCATTGCGGGCGTTCTTACGGATGCGCTTGAACGAGGTGAGCAGACGGGGTTCGATCTTTGCCTCGAGGTCCTTCACCTTCTCCTTCAACTTCTCCTCCTCGGCACGAGTCTCTGTCATGATCTCGTCAAGTTCGCCCTTCTTCACCTCAAGGTCGCCTTGGCGCTCCTTGATCGTCTCCTCATTAGCAGCCAGTTCATCCTGCTTTTCCTGGATGCGGGTGTTGGCCTCACGAATCTTCTTGTTGCAGAGTTCGATCTCCAGCGACTGGAACTCAATCTCCTTGGAGAGCGTATCATACTCGCGGTTGTTCTTCACCTCGTCAAGTTGGCTCTTGTAACGTGCCACACTGGCCTCTGCATCAGCGATCTCACCTTTCTTCTGACTAATGGCGCGCTGGAACTCGCCAATCTCATTCTTAATCTTTTCGATACGAGTCGTCAGACCTTCAATCTCGTCCTCGAGGTCTTGTACTTCCAGAGGCAGTTCACCTCTTAGTGCGCGCTTCTCGTCGATGGAGGAGAGGGCTGCCTGAAGTTGGTAAAGGGTCTTCAGTTTCTCTTCCACTGACAAATCGGTAGGATCTTTCTTTGCCATAATTCTTTACTTTTTATATTGATTAATAACTTGGTTTGTCTGGTTACAGATACAGGATTGGATTGGTGTTAGTGTCTGCGACGACGGTCTTCACACCAGGGCAATGCTCCTGGATGATCTCCTGGAAGAGTTCCGCCGTGTACTGCTCACTTTGGTAATGCCCGATAACGCAGATCTGGATCCGCTGTTCATAGCCGAAATACTGGTGATAGTGCATCTCGCCTGTGATAAAGGCATCGGCCCCTGACTTGACGGCTTCGTCGAGGAGGAAATCCCCTGCCCCGCCACAGATAGCCACTTTCCTGACTGGACGCCGCAGGAGTTCATTGCTCATGGCACACTCCACACCGAAGACTTTCTTCACTCGAAGGATGAAATCATCGGCAGCCATGGGCTCCGTCAATTCTCCGACCACGCCACTCCCCGCCTCGATGCCATCCACGGTCTTCGTGGCGAAGAATCCGACATCCTGAAGGTTCAGTTTCTGCGCTATGCGGAAGTTGACGCCCCCACGGGCATTGTCCATGTTGGTGTGCATGGATATGACGCAGATATCATGCAGGATGGCCTTTCTGACCGTCCGCTGCACGTCTGTCAGGTCACTGATGGTCTTCAGTCCGCGGAACAACAGTGGATGATGGCTGACAATGAGATTGCAGCCCTTCTGAATAGCCTCGTCGATGATCTTCTCGTTGACGTCCAGACACAATAATGCCCCTGAAACCTCCGTCTCTGTCAGTCCTACTTGCAAGCCAGCATTATCCCAACTTTCCTGCAAGGGCAGAGGCGCGAAACGTTCAAGGGCGCTCAGCACTTCTTTGATTTTCACGGCTGCAAAGGTACGAATTTTAAGTGGAAAGTGATGAGTGAAGAGCAAATAATTTGCTTCCGCTTTTGCATTTTTAACGTTTTACCATGCCGAGAGTTCCGCTTCGGCCTCTACCCTCGCCTCCGTCTGGTCGTCGAGGGCTGGGAAGAAGTCGATGCCCGTCAGGCGCTCTATCTCATCGACGGAGCGCAGAGCCTCCTGCCTTGTCTGTTTGACGCCCTCATTGCGATAGATGAAGCCAATGGCCTTGGGCCGCCCCTTACGACAGAGGATCACCTTGAAGAAGGCGTCAGGTACCCATACCCTGCTGCGCCCTATCGTCCGCTGTTCCCTACCCTCCTTGTAGATCGGTCCACAGACGATGTCGATGGCCCCATATTCGCGAGCCCACTCACGGCACTGGATCTCCAGGTCGTTCCACTCGTATTTGTTCAGCCCATGGTTCTGCGGACAGATATTGGTGAAGAGGAACGACTGGTGCATGGCCTCCCTATCCCACTTGTTATCACCAGCGGGACACATGTGCCCACGGTCATAGCGGGAGTTGTAGTAATCATTATTGGTCGCGCGAGGGTGCCCCACCTGCTCATCCTCAGCGAACATCTCCTGTTTGCGCTGGTTAGAGCCGTAGGTATGATCCTTCGTCAAGTGCCACGCCACCCAGTTGGGATTCCTCGTCTGCTGGTTGTAGGAGACGGTATAGCCTTTTCGCCTGAGGATCTGCTCAGGACGGTCCTTCAGGGGTGCAGGCATCTCGTACATCGTCACCGTCCTTGCCTTCTGTGCTGCCGAGGCATCATAGAAGGCCGCCTGGGTCTTTGTCACCTCTGTCTGGGCCTCACTCTTCCTACCCTTGCACGACAGCACGGCCATCGTCAGGGCTAATAACCATATCATACTGTTTCGTTTCATTTCCGCATAATCTTTTCTTTCCGCCCACAAAGGTATAAAGATTTTCCGATGCTCCCAAAGAAATCCTCCAAAAGATTTGGTGGTTTCTGGAAAAAAGCCTACCTTTGCAGCAGAATTATTGTTTAACTCTAAATTTGATGCGTATGAACGACATGGAGTCAGCAAAAGGTGAGATCGTGATGTACCAGCCAGATGAGACCATCAGGCTCGAGGTACGGGTGGAGAATGAGACGGTGTGGCTGAATCGGCAACAAATAGCCTCTTTGTTCTCCAGAGATGTTAAGACGATAGGTAAGCACATCAATAATGCACTAAAAGAAGAATTAGCAAACATTCCAACTGTCGCAAAATTTGCGATAGTTCAGAGTGAGGGCGGTAGAATGGTTAATCGAACCATAGAATTCTACAATCTCGACATGATATTGTCTGTAGGCTACAGGGTAAAATCAGAGCAAGGAGTAAAATTTAGGAGATGGTCAAATTCTATTTTGAGAGACTATTTGCTAAAGGGCTATGTATTCAATCAGAGAATGGCTAATCTGGAGCGCCAAATGGCAACTCAAGACAATGAAATCAGAGAGTTGAAGAAGAAAGTCGATTTCTTCGTGCGATCATCCCTACCACCTATAGAGGGAATCTTCTACGACGGACAGATCTTCGATGCCTATGCCCAGATCATCAGTCTCATCAAACAGGCTCGGAAATCCATCGTACTGATAGACAATTACATCAATGTTGATACGCTGACCATGCTCGGCAATCGGGCTGATGGTGTTTCCGCCACGATCTACACCCGCCAACTGAGCCGACAACAGCAGTTAGACGTGCAGAGACATTGCCAGCAGTACCCACCCATTATAATTAATACCTGCGAGCACAATCACGACCGTTTCCTGATCATAGACGACGTTCCCTACATCTTTGGAGCCAGCCTGAAAGATGCGGGCAAAAAACTCTTCGCCTTCATCCGTATGCAGGAAACCCCTGCCCCAGCAATCCTGGGGTTGCTCAGATAGTCGCACAACGAAATACCCATTCGTGAGAATGGTTTTCTGTCATCATAAGTTATGAGGTTTTTTAATAGTATCTGCCCCTCAGCGGAGGGGCATTTTTTATTTACCTTTCAGCAGAGGCGTATCTTGCTGATTTTCAGAATGTTCGGCTGAAGGGTGTTTTTAGGACAGTTTTTGAGGGGGAGAGAGATGGATTTGAGGAGGCTAATATATTACTTACGACACCTAAACCATAGAGTTACGCTCCAATTCTCGAGAGAATTCTGTTGAAAAGTGGCTTCTGGCAATCGTCAGGAGCCACTTATTTGCGCTAAAGAGCCAGGTATTACCAGAGAAGAGCCACCTAAATGCTGTCCCAAGGCTGGGGACAAACAGGAAAACAACAGACGGGACAAACTTTCAGATACGCATGCCACCTCTGCACCCTCTGTGGATCGAAGGAGTGGGCATGACAGAGCGTGCGTGACGACCTTTCAGCGTAACCCGCTGATTATCAAACAATAGACTCTCGGCTGAAAGGTAAACGCGTTTCAGTTTGAAGAAGATGGAAGGGCTGGGAAAAGACTCTTGTCAGCCAGGAAGAGCGCCGCTACCAGGGCAAGGACGGAGGCGGAGACGCAGCCTGCCACCATGAACAGCATCATGACGAAGGCGTTGACGGGCGACAGGCCTCCCATAAGGATACCCACGAGCAACAGGGGCATCGACGTGAGACCCAGTACGGAGAGGTTGGCTACGGTGGGGGAAACGACTGCCAGCAGACTGCGACGGAGGAAGGGTTGGAGTGTCTTCCAGTGGTCGAGGCCATTGCCCCGCAGGAACTCATACTGTTCCTCATCGGCCTTCAGGGCAGAGAGATAGGCGTTCAGGCCACGGATCATCATCGACGTGGCATGGCCCATCAGGAGGGCCATCACAGGTACGAACCAGCGGGCATCAAACACACGGACGGGCAAGACCAGTGCCAGGAGCCAGAAGCCCACCAGCGACACACCTATCAGCAGGCCACCACTGACGGGCAGCAGCAGTTTCCTGACCTCCTGCTTGCAGCGCCTCACGGTCAGCCAGCCCGAGTAGGCGGCAATCGCCACGAGCCACGCCAGCAGTAGCCATGGACTATCGACCCGTATCAGTGCCCACACCATGAGGCAGAGTATCAGCAACTGCACGATGGCGCGCCCTACGGCGATGCCAAACGACCTGAGCATCTTGCGCTCCAGCATATAGAGCGCCCCTGCAGGAATCAGCAGCAGGAGCAGTCCGAGGATGGTATGTAATAGTAATCCTTTATCCATGATCGTTAATTATCTCAATCTGTCTAAGTCAATCACGAGTTGTGCACGACTGACGAGTTCTGGTCTTCTGCTGGCGATCAGGACGGTCTTGCCCTTGGCAGCCTCTTGCTGAAGAAGCGCCAAGAGGCGTTGCGTCAGTTCGGGCGTCAGACAGACGGCTGGTTCATCCGCGATGAGGATTGGCTTGTCTGCCCCCTCCTGGATGGTGCGCTCAGCCAACTGGAATATCTCGTCAGGCGAAAGCGGATCCGCTGGTTGCTCTGGGACGGTGACTGGCATCAGTCCATTCCACACGCCATACTCATCCTCCTCGCAGGCAGGTGGCTCAGGCGCCTTCAACTGATGGGCCAGCAACTGCATCCGCTGGGGCAGATACGTCATCAGGGTGCGGAAGGCGTATGAAGAGTAGATCGTAAGCAGTTCGCCATCGACACTCACGAAGCCCTTCTTGACAGGAAGGAAGCCCATGAGCGTACGGATAAGGGTGGTCTTCCCCGACCCTTCCGATCCTGTCAGGCAGGTCATCTCCCCATCCCTTGCGATGAACGACAGGCCCTCGGCCAGAGTCTTTTCGCCTATGGCAATCGTAGCGTCTTTAAACTCTAACATCCACTTTTTGGTGCAAAGTTAGAAAATAATTATGAATTATGAATTATGAATTATGAATTATTTTGTACCTTTGCACCAAAATTTTAATTTTGGACATCAAAAACGATTTGAAGAGGTGGCGGCTGCCCGCTGAATGGGAGCCTCAGGAATGTGTGCAACTGACATGGCCACACGCAGGTACTGACTGGGCATACATGCTCGATGAGATAACGGCGACCTACGAGGAAATAGCCCAGGAGATCCGCAAGCGCGAAGGGCTGCTCATCGTTGGGGAGCCAACGAACGACACATGGGCGCGCGACCACGGCTTCATCTCGCTCGTTGACGATGAGGGAGGGCGCAAACTGCTTGACTTCTGCTTCAACGGCTGGGGAGAGAAGTTTCCTGCTGCCCTCGACAATGCCATCAACCACCGTATCTTCCAGGAGAGAAAGATCAAGGGAGAGTATGTCGATTGCCTGGACTTCGTGTTAGAAGGCGGCTCCATAGAAAGCGACGGAAAGGGTACGATCTTTACGACCACAGGCTGTCTGCTGGCCCCTCACAGGAACCAGCCTATGACACAAAGGGATATCGACGCCTGGCTGAAGAGGGAACTCTGCGCTGAGCGTATCCTCTGGATCGACCACGGTCATCTGACTGGCGATGACACAGACGGGCACATCGACACGCTGGTGCGCATCTGTCCTGACGACACCCTTCTATATGTAGGCTGTGACGATCCTGAGGATGAGCAATACGACGACCTCAGGCTGATGGAAGAGCAACTCAAGACCTTCAGGACCCTGGACGACAAGCCCTACCAGTTGATGAAACTGCCGATGCCCGACCCGATATATGAAGGCAAGGAGCGCCTGCCAGCCACCTACGCGAACTTCCTGATCGTGAATGGGGCCGTGCTTTGTCCGACGTATGCCCAGCCCGACCTCGACAGAGAGGCGCTGCGCATCATCGGAGCGGCATTCCCTGACCGCGAGATCGTGGGCATCGACTGTCGCAGCGTCATTAAGCAGCACGGCTCGCTCCACTGCTGCACCATGCAGTTTCCGGAAAGGATGAAAAAATGAAAGAATGAGAAAATGAAAGAACTCAAGATAGGATTCCTACAGCAGCACAACTCTGCTGACATCAAAGACAATATCCTGCGGCTCTCGAAGGGCATCAGTGACCTCGCCAAGCGGGGTGCACAACTGATCGTGCTCCAGGAACTGCACAACTCGCTCTACTTCTGTCAGACAGAAGACGTGGATAAATTCGACCTGGCAGAACCCATTCCAGGACCTTCGACGAAACTGTTCGGAGAACTGGCCAGGCAGTTTGGCGTGGTCATCGTGACCTCTCTCTTTGAGAAGCGTGCGCCTGGCCTTTACCATAACACTGCCGTCGTCCTGGAGAAAGACGGTTCCATCGCGGGCATGTATCGGAAGATGCACATACCAGATGATCCTGCCTACTACGAGAAGTTCTACTTTACCCCAGGCGACCTGGGCTTCCACCCCATCCAGACCTCCGTGGGCCGTCTGGGCGTGATGGTGTGCTGGGACCAGTGGTACCCCGAGGCTGCCCGCCTGATGGCCCTACAGGGAGCAGAACTGCTCATCTACCCCACCGCCATCGGCTATGAGTCAAGTGACACGCCAGAGGAGCAACAGCGGCAGAGAAGAGCGTGGCAGACCGTACAGCGCGGACATGCCGTGGCCAACGGACTGCCTGTCGTCACCGTCAACCGCGTGGGACATGAGCCAGACCCCTCCGGACAGACCAACGGTATCCAGTTCTGGGGCACCTCCTTTGTGGCTGGTCCTCAGGGCGAAATCATCTACGAAGCCTGCGACGACGATGAGGAGAGCATCATCGTGGAACTCGACATGGACCATACGGAACAAGTGCGCCGCTGGTGGCCTTTCCTGCGTGACCGTCGTATCGACAGTTATTCCGACATCCTGCGTCGCTTTATCATCCTGCTGACAGTCCTTCTGCTGTCGCCTGCTTTTTCCAAGGCGCAGGATAAGCCCGAACCATATATCGACGCAGCCCTTGTCAGCCATTATATGTGGCGTGGACAGGACCTTGGCAATGTATGCTTTCAACCCGAGGTCGGAATACGCTGGAAGGGACTTGAACTGAACCTGGAAGGAAGTACCGGGTTTACCAGGGATGAATACGAGGAACTGGACGTCAACCTATCCTATACGTATAAGGGGGTGACTATCGGCCTGTCCGACATGTGGGCAGAAAACACCATAGACGATGACCGCTATTTCTCCTACGGACGGGATAAGGGACATCAGTTGGAAGGACTTATCGGCTATGAGTGCGACTTAGGCTCCCTCACCTGGCATACGATTTTTGCAGGCAATGACTATAAGATCAACGGCAAGCGAGCCTATTCCACATTCATCGAACTGGCCATTCCGTTCCAGTATTTCGACCTTGACTGGGATTTCCGCGCAGGTCTCTGTCCATTCGAGAGTGCGGGGATCGAATTATTAGGAGAGAGAGAGTACTACTACGCCAAGAGTTTCGGATTCAACATGGTTTCCTTGCGCGCCACGAAGAGTTTCCCATTAGGCAAGACCTTCAAACTGCCTGTGTTTGTAGAGATACACACGAACCCAGCCGCCCAACGTGCCCGTCTGCTGATGGGCGTCAGTCTGGCGACCCTATAGAAGTATAACACAAATAGCATAATAATAGAATATGTCAAACCTACTCAGATTCCAAGTCGTTGAGGAGGCCTTCAAGAAAAAGGCCTTAGAGGTAAAGATTCCCTCCGAGCGTCCTTCGGACTATTTTGGGAAATATGTCTTTAACAGGCAGAAGATGTTCAAATACCTCCCTGCCGAAGTCTATAGCAAGATGATAGACGTGATGGACAATGGTGCCCGTCTCGACCGAAGCATCGCCGATGCCGTGGCCATGGGCATGAAGCAGTGGGCCTTGGACATGGGCGCCACCCACTACACACATTGGTTCCAGCCCCTGACAGAAGGTACGGCAGAGAAGCACGATGCCTTCGTGGAGCACGACGGCAAAGGCGGTATGATGGAGACATTCAGCGGCAAGTTGCTTGTCCAGCAGGAGCCCGACGCCTCATCCTTCCCCAACGGCGGCATCCGCAACACCTTCGAGGCCCGAGGCTATTCTGCCTGGGATCCCACCTCGCCCGTGTTCATCATCGACGACACACTCTGTATCCCTACGATCTTCATCGCCTATACAGGTGAGGCACTGGACTACAAGGCTCCTCTGCTCCGCTCCATCCGTGCTGTCACCAAGGCTGCACAGGATGTATGCGGATTCTTCTACGACGATGTCAGGAAGGTGCAGGTGAACCTGGGCTGGGAACAAGAGTATTTCCTCGTGGATGAAGGGCTCTACTCTGCGCGTCCTGACCTGTTGATGACGGGACGCACACTCATGGGACACGAGAGTGCGAAGAACCAGCAGATGGACGACCACTACTTCGGTACCATCCCTGACCGTGTGCAGGCCTTCATGAAGGACCTGGAGATCCAGGCCCTGGAGTTGGCCATCCCCTGTAAGACCCGCCACAACGAGGTGGCGCCCAACCAGTTTGAACTCGCCCCCATCTTCGAGGAGTGCAACCTGGCCGTCGATCACAACATGCTGTTGATGTCGCTCATGAAGCGCATAGCCAGGAATCACGGCTTCCGTGTCCTGTTGCATGAGAAGCCCTTCGACGGTATCAATGGTTCAGGCAAGCATAACAACTGGAGCCTGACGGCTCTACGAGGCAGTGGCTCCACCCTACTCCATGCACCAAGCAAGACACCCGAGGAGAACCTGCGCTTCGTGACGTTCATCGTGGAGACGCTCATGGCCGTCTATCGCCATAACGGTCTGCTGAAGGCCTCGATCGTCAGTGCCACCAATGCCCACCGCCTGGGAGGCAACGAGGCACCTCCCGCCATCATCAGTTCATTCCTCGGCAAGCAACTCACAGAACTGCTCGACCATATCGAACTATCCGACAAGGACGACCTGTTCAATCTCAAGGGCAAGCGGGGTATGGAGATCGACATCCCGCAGATTCCTGACCTGATCATCGACAATACAGACCGAAACCGCACTTCGCCCTTTGCCTTCACAGGCAACCGCTTCGAGTTCCGTGCACCAGGATCCTCGGCCAACTGTGCCTCAGCGATGATCGCCCTCAACTCTGCCATGGCCGAGGCCCTGCAGAACTTCAAGACACGTGTGGATGCCAGAATACAGGGTGGCGACAACAAACTATCGGCCATCCTCGACGTGCTGCGTGAGGATATCAGGACCTGTAAGCCCATCCGTTTCGACGGCAATGGCTATAGTGAAGCATGGGTACAGGAGGCTGCCAAGCGCGGACTGGATGTGGAGAAATCCTGTCCGAAGATCATCGAGCACTACCTCGACGAGACCAGCATCAAGATGTTCGAGGCCACGAAGGTGATGAACAAGAAGGAACTCGAGGCGCGCAACGAGGTGAAATGGGAGACCTACGTGAAGACCGTGCAGATAGAAGCCCGCGTGATGGGCGACCTGTCAATGAACCATATCATCCCCGTGGCTACCCACTACCAGAGCCAACTCATCAAGAACGTACAGGGCATGAAGGATGTGTTCTCCAAAGAGGAGGCCAACAGGCTCTCTGCCCGTAACATGAAACTGATCCAGGAGATTGCCGAGCGCACGGAGAAGATCGAGCAACTGGTGGAGGAACTGACAGATGCCCGTCGCATAGCCAACCGCATCGAGAGCATCCATGAGCGCGCCATCCAGTACCACGACACCGTCTGTCCGAAGATGGAGAGCATCCGGCATGAGATTGACCACCTGGAGATGATTGTAGAAGACGGGCTCTGGTCTCTGCCGAAGTACCGGGAACTGTTATTTATACGATAGTAGGATCCTGAAAAACGTTTCGCCGATATGCTTTTCAATTCCTTCGAGTTCCTGGTTTTCCTGCCTGTCGTGTTCTTGCTATACTGGTTCGTCTTCCGCGAACGCCGTTGGCAGAACATGCTGGTGGTCGTAGCAAGTTACATCTTCTATGGATGGTGGGACTGGCGATTCCTGCTTCTGATCGTCCTGACCTCGGTCTTCAGTTATACCAGTGGCTTGTTACTCGAGCATTTTGAAGGAAGGCGACGATGGCAACAGGTGGTGAGCACGGCTAACATCGTACTGAACCTCGGCATCCTGGCAACATTCAAGTACTACAACTTCTTTGTCGAGAACCTTCAGGAAGTCCTTGGCCTTATGGGTTACCACCTTGACTGGGTGACTATGGATATCATCCTGCCTGTCGGCATCAGTTTCTACACATTCCAGGCCTTGAGTTACGCCATCGATGTCTATCAGAGGAAAATACCCGCCACCCACGACATCGTGGAGTTCTTTGCCTATATCAGTTTCTTCCCGCAGTTGGTAGCAGGTCCCATCGAGCGTGCCACTAACCTATTGCCCCAATTCCAAAAAGATCGCCATTTCGACTATGGAAAGGCAGTTGATGGGTTGCGCCAGATTCTCTGGGGACTCTTCAAGAAGGTTTTCGTTGCCGACAACTGTGCTGCGGCGGTAAACAACTACTGGGACAGTTACCCTGAGATGTCGGGCTTGTCGCTGTTGATACTGGGCATCTTGTTCACTTTCCAGATCTATTGTGACTTCTCTGGCTATTCCGACATCGCGATTGGTACAGCCCGTCTTTTTGGCATCCATCTGATGCGCAACTTCGCTTTCCCTTATTTCTCACGGAGCATCCCTGAATTCTGGCGCAGGTGGCATATCTCCCTGATGACTTGGTTCAGGGACTATATCTATTTCCCCCTTGGAGGCAGCAGGTGCGCACAGTGGAAAGTAATCCGTAATACGTTCATCGTGTTCTTCATCAGCGGATTGTGGCATGGTGCCAACTGGACCTTCGTCTGCTGGGGCGTCTATCATGCTTGTCTGATAGCCCTCTTCATCTTGCTGGGCATTAACACTAAAGAGAAAGATGTGGTGGCAAAGGGGAAGTGGCTTCCGTCATTGAAGGAGTTCGGCCAGATGGCCATGACATTCGTGCTGGTAATCATCGGCTGGATCATCTTCCGTGCTGAGAATATGACTCAGGCCTACGACTTCCTCTCCCGGATGTTCGTCACTCTGTTTGATGACTATCATATTGCCGTGGGCAATGCCAGGAAAGACCTGGCATACGGAACCGTCCTTCTGCTTGTCGAATGGCTCCAAAGAGACAAGCAGCATGCCCTGCAATTGCCTGAGACCGGCTGGCTGAAGTACGCATGGACCCGCTATGCCATCTATGCCGCCATCGCCTATACCATATTTATGTATGCTGGAGAAGTACAGACATTTATTTATTTCCAATTCTAAATGATGAAGAAGTTCCTGATAAAGTTGTCATATACGGTCTTACCAATCTGGTTGGTTCTTGTTCTCACGACATGCTATCTGTCGCTCTATGTCATTCCTCAGACCAGTGGCGATATCGGCAGACTGGCTTGCATCCCCTTCGGATTCGAATATGACAAGATGATTGAGAAGAGCACCATCAAAGACACCCTATTCCAGACTATATACAAGACAGAAGACTTTCAGACCGTCAAGACTGAGGTACTGACCGTTGGAGACTCCTTCTCGCAGCAGCAGAACACTGGTTACCAGAATTATCTGAGCGAGAAGGGGGTGAAGGTCGTCAATTGCTTCCGCCGACTATACGATAGTCCCATCCAGTATGCGTACAACCTGTTGGACAAGAATGTGATTGACTCTGCCAGTGTCAAAGTGATGGTTATTGAGATTGCCGAACGAGATTTTGAGACTTTCATCGGACGCTTTGACAAAGACAAGGTAGAAGTGGTAAAACAGTACAAAGAATCCGGGGTCTCATCCAATTCATGGTCTCTGGCAAGGACCAGGGACTATCTGCTGTACCTGATCGGATGGGTGACGCCAATCTACAAGGAAGAATTAAACACGGACCTGTTCTCTTCGGATTGTCCACGGGACTTGTATTTCTATAACGACGACATAGAGAAGGGTGTCTCCATCAGCGATGGCGACAAGGTTAGGCAGGTAATCAACACCGTACAGGAAAAAGCCGATGGAAAAGGAATCAGCCTAATTTGGCTGATAGCACCTGACAAATACGATATCTACCAAAAGTATATTGTAGATAACCCATATCCTGTCAAGACAGTCAATGAAGACATAGAAAGGATACTTGGCAAAAGCCCATCGTTGATGATAGCCAAGCAATATCTTCTCCCTTTAGTTGAGAAGGGTGAAAAGGACATCTTCCTTTTCAATGATACGCACTGGTCATATAAGTCATGCAAGGTGATTGCTGACGAGTTGTATGACAGGCTCGTTACTCATACCGCAAGCGGTGGTTCTTATAGATGAAGAAATTGACGGTATAGTCAAATGCCAGCCAGAGAGCCAATTCAATAAGGAATATCCATGTGGTGCCAATATGCGCATTCACACATGACATCGTCACAAGGATAATCACCAAGGATGTAAGTACCAGTGTAAGCATCACCCAGCGTGGTCCCATGCCCGTTCGCAGCAGTTTATGATGGATATGATTCTTGTCTGGCAGGAAAGGATTATGATGATTACGGATACGCGCCATCACCACTCTGACAATGTCAAACAAGGGCACTACCATAGTGGAAAGGCCAATGATCAGCATCTCCCGAGGGAAAGAGGTACCGGCGCCGCTGGCCATATAGATCAGGAGGAAACTGACCAGATAGCCCAGTGTAAGACTCCCCGTGTCACCCATGAATATCTTATTGCCTCTCTCTATATGCCCAAACACATTATAGGTCCAGAATGGCAGGAGGATGCCCAGCATACCAAAGGTGAGGACCATAAAGAGATGCTGCTCCTTGGCTGCCGCTGCCAATCCCAGGGTCAAAAGAGCCACAAAGCATATCCCTGCCGCTAATCCGTCCACTCCATCAATAAGGTTGATGGCATTAGTAACATATACCACCACAAAGACTGTCAGCGGTATGCCGACATAGTCAGGAATCTCATTGAGCCAGAACAACCCTGACAGGTCGTGAATCCATAGTCCCGACAGAGGGAAGAGAATGGCACACACTATCTGCACCATGAACTTAGCCTGATAAGAGACCCCAATGAGGTCATCGACGACTCCCACAAGATAGAGCATCATCATACCCACGAAGAGCAGCACAAAACGTATGATGAGCGTTGTCACACCACTCATCTGGGTGTATAGACCCACATTCACCCAGATGCCCATCACCAGACACACGCACATCAGGAGAATGGGCAGGAATGTGATACCACCAAGTCGTGGTACGGGCATGTCATGCGTCTTCCGTTCATTTGGCATATCAAATAGCCGTTTGCGATGACTCAGGATGAGCACCCTTGGAATGAAAAGCCATCCTAATAATGCTGACAGCAGAAAAGGAAAGAGGACAGAATATGTTATTACATCATCCATAACTTACAAATCTCTGTTTAAATTCTTAAAATAACTGATAGCCACCTGGACGATACTCCAGACTATCACATCGCCCACCAGTAACAACGATAGATTCCACCCTGACCAGGCACCAATAACATTGAAGACAACAAAGAAAGCGGAAATCAGCAGAATGGTAATCAACACCGTCATAGGGCGCATACCTCCTTGAATCAGGCGGTGGTGGATATGGTTATTGTCACGCAGGAACAAATTACGGTGGTTAATGATACGGGTAATCGTCACACGAAGTACATCGAACATTGGAATAATCAGTGTTCCAAAGCATGCCATAATGGCACCCTCTGGCAACCGCGAGCCTCCCATCCTGCTTAGGACGATAACCACAAAACTTAATACGTAGCCAATCGACAGGCCCCCCGTATCACCCAGATAAATATTTCGCCAACCAATACGCCGCACCATCACATTCCTGTAGAAGAAGGGCATGAGCATGCCAGTCATGGCCACACAGACAATCATCAGCAGCGGCTCACCAGCCTGATAGGCCACTCCACCAAGAACGGAAAAGGCGATCATAGCCAGACCGGAAGCCAACCCATCGACATCGTCCAACATAGGAATGGCGTTTGAGATATATAACACCGTCAATACCGTCAGCGGTTTCCCTATCCACGCAGGCAGTTCATAGATACCCAACAGACCGTGCAAATCGTCGAGCCACAGGCCAGATAGCGGTATCAACAGAGCCGCCAGGAACTGTATCAGTAACTTGGATATCACAGAGACGCCCAACAGGTCGTCCATGACACCAAGTAGGTACATCGTAGTCAGTCCGGCCAACCCGAACATGTATTGGACAAATGATGTCTTGTCCTCCCCTTCCAGAAATGACTGGTCGAAAAAAGACAAGAGGATGACTGCGGTTGCCCCTACACTGATAATCAGGATAGGAAATAAAGACACGCCTCCCAAGCGAGGCACGCGCAGACGACCTTTACTTCTGGTCTCGGAAGGGATTACCAGGTCTTTCTTCACACTTACTACCAGAATACGCGGAATAATATAAGTGGCAAGCACGATGGAGAGCACCAGAGGGACTATAAGAGAGATATACAGCATCTATAGAAATTCAAATAGTTTATAAATATAGCGGAGACTTAGCAAAAAACGGTTGGAGACAACCCCGTACTTCTTCATAATCTGCAAGTGCTCCTTCATAATGAGCGACCAACTGCCGTAACCCGTGGTAGAAGCCCCACCCATACGCATGGTCACAAAATCCTTGCTAATGTAGCGTGTGCGGATTCTATGGATAAACAGGAGCCGTAACAGGATATCAAAGTCTGCTGCAATGCGGAACTGTGTATCGAAAGCCCCATACTGTTCATAAATAGTCCTGCGACAATAGAAAGACGGATGGGCGGGCATCATTCCGAAACGCATCATCCAACGGCGGAAGATACCAGAGGAATAGTAGCGTACGCACTTGTGAACATCCTCGCCACTCACATAATGGATATCAGCATATACTGCATCCACATATTCTCCGCCAAATCCATCAACAACAGCCTGCAACACATCGGAGGACGTGAAGAAATCATCAGAATTCAGTATGCCGATAATATCACCAGTAGCCATGGCGAAGCCCTTGTTCATGGCATCATATATGCCTTTATCCGGCTCACTCAGATAGCGCATCCTACCCTCAAAGCGAGGCTCATACGCCTTGATCAAATCGAGCGTCCCATCCTTTGAAGCACCATCTATGATGATGTATTCATAGTCCTGCCACGTCTGCATCAAGATACTTTCCATCGTATCCTTGAGCGTACGTTCACTATAAAAGGTGGCAGTGATAATAGATATTTTCATACAAACATATTTCTATTTCAGCAATGAAGAATAAAGATCAAAATACTCCTGATACCTGTCCTGTCGAGAAAAAAGGCTGACCGCCCTTTCACGGCACAATTTCCGCGTCTTTATTCTCTGGGGATTCTCACACCATTTCCTCACTGAGTCGGCCAAGGCATTGATATCATCTAATGGCACTACGCTCCCAGTATCCTCATCGACTAATTCAGGACAGGCAGTGGTATCATAGACAATGGCCGGCGTACCGCACGATAGTGCCTCTGCAGTAGTCATTCCAAAGGACTCTGCCTGCGAAGGGTTGACAAAGACGTCTGAATTGGCATATAGTTCCACCAACTCCTGCACACTGTCTGTACGCCGGACACTGGAAATACCATCAGGAAGCAGTCGCGCCTGCTGATTCGTGAGTCCCACAAGTGTTATGTCGTAGTTGTCTGGCAGGATATCACGCAATTGGCAGAAGGCCTCAAGACCTTTACGCTTCTCCCATATACTTGCCACGCCCAGCACCTGATAGTGCCTGGCACGTGAGAACTGATACTTATAAGGATGGAAAACGTCGATATCGACACCATTATAAATACAACGCGTATCTACGCCCTTAAGGAACGACTGGCGCACCTCTTGCTCCAGATATCTCGATACGGTCACAATGTGCAAATCTGGCACAGAATTAAACCAGTACTTCTTCTCCTGGAAATTCTTCTGGGTACGTGCCTTGCCATAGCATCGGGGATACTCTTTCCGGGTCAAAGGACAATTCACGCATTCCTGTTTCCACTGGGTACAGTCAGCCAATGCCGGAAATGCACAATGACCAGTCATGGCCCAAGCGTCATGCAAGGTCCAGACGACAGGAATATCCAGGCTGGACAAATACTCGAATAGCAGCGGGTAATTCAGGTAATAGCCATGAATATTGTGAAGTTGAATGATATCGGGCTGAATAAAGTCTATATCCCGAATCAGACTCCATGTCGCACCTTTCGATGCCAATCCATGACGATCAAACAGCATAGACTGCGCACCATGGAGGTAGTTGTCATAGGCACTGCCGACCTTCAGCAAGTGGGACTTGCTGGGATTAGCATATCTGCCATAGGCAATATAACTATCCCAATCATGAGCCTGCACAATCTCTCCTATTCCCTCCGCAATGCGGCCATGGGATCCCCAGTTGGCCGCCACATTGATCTGAAATAATACTGGCATAATATTCAATTTCTATTCACTCGCCTTCTCACCAATTCCACTGACGTCCACACGAATCCGCAATAGCCAGTCAAATATGAAAAGAAACACAAAAATGTTCAGCCAACTGAATATGTCTGCACGAACCAGAAATACGCAATTGGCAAAGAGTGACAAATATATAAAATACTGATATTTAGACTTGGGAGATTCCATACGTGTCATTAAGAAGCCTAACAAGAACATCATGATGCAAACACCAACAATGTTCAGGTTAACATAAAGGTCACCTATCATATTAATGCCTAATCCATACGTTGCACCAGAAAAATACGTCAATACTATTCCTGAAGATATATCGACTAAGTCCTGACCAGTTACGAACCTGGCAAATAGCGAACCGCCCATAGGAATAAAAACAAACAGATACTGGAAATATGACAGACCATAGAGATAGCCATGCAGATGGGCATAGTCGATTGCTTCATACAAGGGTTTGGCATTGACGACAAAGTCAGTCAGCAACATCCACAAGATATTGGGGGATTCCATGATAACCTTGACACCATAGGTCACAGAATCCACCAGCGAAACCTGCCACAAACTATACTTAGACACACGAGTAACCATCAGAAGTCCCATGAGTATGACCCCCACGATCACACCAGGAAGCAGTACCTTAAACTTGATCTTCACATAATAGGTATTAATAATCAGAATAACCATAAAGAACAAAAAGATGACCTCACTACGGCTACCTGTATATAGTTGGCTCATACAAAATAACACTGTTGCGAAAATATTCAACTTGTTATGTTTCAACAATGCGACAATCCCGTTTTCATTTTGTTCCAACAACTGAGCCTGATAGTACCAGGAGAGTGCTATCAATGACATCACGGCAGCCATCAGGCGGGGATAGAGATGGATAAACTCCTGGACGCGATTAATCAAGAAAATAAAGACTGCTATTCCGAAGGCTGCCAATGCAGAAAGGTAAGCAGCGCGATTAGCCACCCATGCCGGCAACTCAATCTTGAAGTCCTTCCTGACTGTTCCTGGTAATTCAAACGCCACACTGGCTAACATATACATTGCAATGCCCACCTGAGCGACAGCAATGGCATAGGGGATAACCTCTGATCGGGTTGAGAACAGGAATGCCGGCAGGAACTGGTCATCAGGATAGATGAACACAGCATGTGCATAATTGATAAGGATATATGTGGGAACAAAAAAAGTATCAAAGCAGATCAGACCATTACGTTTGATCTTATGGCTAAGAAATATCCCACCAAAAACAAGAAGCAGTACCAGTTCTATAGCACAGAACTGCCTACTAAACTCGGCTGGTGTAAATGCCGCCCCGAATATGGAGAGTATGACGAAAAGGAAAGCCGAATAAACGATCATATCACTTCTTAAAAATGGAAATAATGTGGAACACAAGGGAGTCAAGCCCCCAAGATGCCAGTGTCAACAGCATCTTATATTTCAGTTCTATTGGTGTATCCCATACTTTCACTTCAGGATATAGTGGCCGTATAAATCCATAATCGGTCTTTGCCGCCATACCATACATGGTCACTTTATTGTAAAGTTTAGCCTTTTTGAGCACTTCGGCATATTCTGCCGCTTCGGGAATCGTTGTAAAGAACTCTTCCAGCAGTTCCATCGCACGGGCTGTAGTCTCCAAACCTTTGCGACGAACCTTTCTTGAACCCGCATCCTGATTATATCTCACGTAGTTCAGCAGACATGCATCAACCTTTGCCACACTATTGGCATAATAGACCATTCGAGGTATCAGGACATAGTCCTCGGACAGATCCAGACCCTCTGGCGCAAAGAGGCTGTGCTCCATAACGAATGAGCGTCTGACGAGACGACCCCATATCTCGATAGATGCCTTCCTCGTCAATAACATTTTCACATATTCCTCTTTATCAGAAGGAACAATGTCATAATGGGGAACGATACCATCACTCATCACAAAATTATGATCAGCCATTACGATGTCGGCTCCCGTCTTTTCAGCACAAGCCACATACTGGCGAATGGCATCTTTCTCCAAATAGTCGTCTTCATCAATATGTAGGAAATAGTCGCCTGTGGCCTGCTCAACCCCAGTGCGACGGGAGGCGGCCAGGCCTCTATTCCTGTCATGATTTACGACTCTTAACGCTGCCCGACGATGAGGGTAGTCCTCAACCACACGCAAGACAACCTCTATACTTTTGTCCTTGGTACAGTCATTGACAAAAATATACTCAATGTTATCATAGGTCTGTTCAAAAAGAGAACGAGCGCAGTGCTCTATATATTTCTCTCCCCCATAGACGGGGATACATATCGAAACTTTTGTATGATTCATCATCCATTTTTCTTTTGGCGGGACTTTTCGTAAAGTGTCCCGACAATCATTAACAAAAAGAATTGCCTCTTCTTTATCAGATAGGTCACAACTCTCGAAGAGAAGCCCTGGGGACGGAACCATTTGCCAAACTGGTGGTAGTAATCATCTGGAATCTCCCGTAGAAGCCGTATTTTTTCCCAGAAACTGTATTCCTGTTTTCCTGCATAGAGACATTTCGGACAGCGGACAAAGGCATCAGCCACCTTATTGCTCCATACCAATCGAGCCTGTTCGTCGGGTGACACATCCAGACGACCAACGAAACGATTCATTGCCTGTAGGCACATCTCAAAACAGGCGTGTTCTGACTCATAAGTATAGTAGCCTGTCGTCAGAGAACCGTTACGCATACGTACCATGTAATGGATTTCTTTCCGGATGGCCACATCTTCAATCACATTCAGATATCTAAAGAGATAAACCATATCTTCACCATAGTGGATCCCTTCTGGAAAACAGATACCATTCTCCAGCAGCAACTGTCGGTTGAAAAGTTTCGCCACAGGACCCGAGAGAAAGAGCGCAGAGGTATCAAGCAGATAGCGTACCATGGCGTTACCATGCAAGGTTATGTCTTCCCTGAGATTCCCAGACATCCTGTCGTCAGACAGATTACCCATGACCAGACAGCGATTGGAGCAAATGGCATCCACCATCACCTTCAGATAATCCGGTGTCACTTCATCATCACTATCGACATAGCATATCCAATCACCCTGGGCCTCACGAACACCATGGTTTCTTGCGGCGCTCACCCCTGCATTCTTCTGGTGGAATACATGCACACGCCTATCCTTTGTCTGGTAAGCATCGCAGATAGCACCACTTCTATCAGTACTCCCGTCATCAACCAACAACAGTTCAAAGTCGGTAAAGGTCTGACTAAGAATGCTGTCAATGCAGGTGGGCAGATAGTCCGCCGTATTATAAACCGGGACAATGATGCTGACCTTCATGACCTATAACTGTTTGTCATAATAACTTAACATCCTACAGAGATAAGGATATGCAATAGGAAATGGTAACAACATGTGGAGGTCACGCACTTGTTTCTTGATGTCACACCCATTGACTTGACAGCAGTCAAGCCAGGAAGACGACATCATTCGGCGTTGGTCTCTATAGAACTTACGGAAGAGAGATGGAGCCCCATTCTTCACTTTGTCCAGACAGTCAATCCTGAAATTCTGGATAATATTATGCACGTCTTTATGGCGCTGCAATCCATATTTCTCTGCAAATGCGCACATCTCCTTAAGAATGATATTCATCGACTCAGCCCGCCGTGGAGCGAACTTCCTAACCGTAATACTTCCTTCCCTTAGTTTGTAGATATAGGTCTCCTGCCTGACAACAGCCATGGATTGGGCCAGGCAGGCAACTTGAAAACTCCATAGTTCATCTTCATGAATAATACCTTCCTTAAAACGTAAGCCATATTGGTTGAGGAAATCCGTGCGATAGAGTTTGTTGACAGCCATCATGTACCAATTCTTCTGGCGATAGGCATGAACGACTTCACTGCCTTTCAATACCTCGCCATCAGACATCTTTAACGGGATTTGCGGCATGCCCGTTCCTACCACACGATAGTCTGCGATAGACATATCGTAATGCTCCCGTAGCAGAGGACGTGCCAGGACCTCTATGCAGTCTGACGTTATCTCATCATCACTGTCAAGGAAATAGACGTAATCACCAGTGGCCGCATCCATTCCCGTGTTCCGAGCCGCAGACAAACCTTGATTCCGCTCATGGTTCTCAATACGAAATTCTACTGGTCCGTGATAATCATGAATCATTCGACGGATTATATCCATGCTATCGTCAGTACCACAGTCATCGACAAAGATACATTCCAGTCCGTCTTTCCATGTCTGACACATCACGCTTTGGATGCAGTCACCAATAAAAGGAGCCACATTATAGACAGGGACGACTATCGTAATCTTCATGATAAATCAATCTTCTCAAAATCAAACCAGTTCGCTAAAATGCTCACGCCTATAGAAAACCCATAATAGGGATAACGACATCAATGTCAGACAAACCTTCACCCAGATGGATGTATGCATCAGTTGATTGGCAATGATGAGATCAGTCAGTATCAGTAGAAGGATGAGGCCAATCTGCCAACGGGCTCCCAACCATTCACTCACGCTTTTTCTGTAGTAGCCTACAAAGAATGGTATCAACAACTGACTCCAATAGGAAATAATCGTCGAATAGATAGCCGCCCGATACCCAAAGACAGGTATCAGGGTATAGCAGAGCACAAGGTTCAGGATTCCAGGTACAAACACCAACCATAACAACTGCATAGTATTCTTTTCAATAAAGACCGGTGCACTCATAAATACATAGAACGAAAACACCACATTGGCAAAGCAGAGCAGGCAGGCAATGTCACATGACATGGTCAAACGGGAGTTCCGTATAAGCAATGCATAAATCTCTGGCATCCAGACGCAGATAAGAAAAGAGGTCATCAAGGCTACGGCCTGGCAGAGATAATAAAGTTTCCTGTATGAAGAGAAGTCCGAACTCCTGAAAGTACGCTGGATCTGCGGTGTAAGGGCCGTAACCATCGCTGTAGTGACGACCACGGCATAGTCGCCCATCGTACTACCATGACTGAATAATCCGATCTCATCATAAGAGATGTCGTACTGGCTCATCACGATACGGGCAGAACTTGTCAGCAAGACAAAGCCTAAGGTATGAGGCACCAACGGCAGGGCTATAGCCATCATCCTGCGTACCCTATTCCTGTTACGGTCCCAAATGGGCTTAATATCAAAATCTTGCCACACAAACTTAAGAAACACCACAAAGACGAAGATACCCGATACTGCTCCTGAGGAAATCAGTCCCCAATATCCCTGGTGGAAGAAATAGATCAAAACGAAGGATACTGCCATCCCTAACACCGAACCAATCAGATTAGTGAAAACCAGTGGCATCGGACGCTCCACCAGAGGAAACAGATGCTGGGCCAATAGTCCATTTGCCAACAAGAAAATAGGGACAGATCCTGCCAGGCAAAGGAATATGCCCTCCAGGGAAACGCCCATGGGGAGCGTAAATAGCAGAATACCAATGTTGACAACACCGAAGAAGAACGACGACATCAGGATGAGCATGAGTACTCTTCCCCATACCAATTGATAATGGCGAGGATATTCAAAGAAACTATTGGTCAGGTGAACGTGCAGGCCTAAGGGTGCAATAGAGACAAACAAACTCGTATAGGATGTCAGCACACCATATATTCCATAATCAAAAGTTGTTAGAAAAGGAGTCGTCAATGGTAAAATGACAATGCTCAGCAGCATGGTCAACTTAGGAACCACTCCATAGTAAATCGTGTTTCTGACTATCTTCTTAGTGGACATGCTATAATGTCTGAAGCCTTAATTGAATCCTCTAAATAAAGAATTGAAAAGTCTCTCCTTGAACATGATCCAAAGCGTCACGAAGATGACGGACAGGATAGTGCAGCAAACAACAATAAGTCTGCGATTCGGTCCTGCTATCCACATCGGTACAGTCGCACGCTCTAAGGTTGTAAAAGCCGGTGTCTTCTCCTGAACCTTAGCAAGCGCTGCCAACAACTGGGCACTCAGCGCATTATAATTATTATAGCGTAACTGCATCTCATTCTCCAGTTTGCTTTGCTTCTGACGAACACTCTCCAAAATGGCGTCTCGGTTAGAGTCAACATAATCTGCATATAAGTCACAAGCCCTTTCGTAACTCTGCTTGGCTTCCTTATGGAGTTTCTGAATATAGGCCAGGTCATGACGTGCCTTGCTGGTTCGATAATCTGTCAGACTCTTCTGAAGGAGACTTCTGACAGAGTCGGCCACCACTGCTGCAACCACAGGATCCTGGTCCTTGACATCGATGGAGATAATATTCGTCTTTGGATCCACCATACATACGACATTTCCGACAATCATTCCCATCACACTCTTCTGCTCTGAAGTCAGGCGGAACAGGTCCAATGGTTCCCTTTTTTTCTTCTGTGGAGCAGAAGAGAACAGCCCCCAGAGGTTACTAGCCCCCTCCCAAAACGGTTTCTTTTGACAATCACGGAGATACTCATAGTAATACATGGCCTGCTGATCACTGTCTCTCTTGATCTTGATATCAAACAAAGAGGCGACAAAGTCCGTTGACTTCATTAAATCCGGGTACAAGTCTGGCGTGATGGCATCAGCATCCTTTCCTCCAGCACTTCCCACATTGACACCAAACGAACTGGCCAGAGAAAGTAGCGAACCCATACTATTACTACCAGAACCAGATTCTGGAATCAATGTCACCTTACACTTGTAATAGTCAGGATAACACAGTGTCAGGAGCCATACGACCACCATGGTCAAAGGGACACTCATGAAATAAAGTTTCTTGTACTTCTTCACGGCAAGCCACAACTTACCCAGTTCAAACGTCGGATATTCCGATCGCTCGTGCTTTTTCACTTCTTCCATATCTTTTCAATTTTCTTTATCTAAAAGAGTCAAAAACGCAGAAGGGACAAATGCGATTGCAACCGCAGCCACATGCTCTATCTGAACAACTATACACTTATTCTTTCTGATCCGCTTGATGACACCTTCCACACCAGCGAAGTCACCTTCTACTATTTTCACGCGCTGCCCCGGCTTCCCTGCAAAATCAAGGTTCTTGACGAAAAAGACACGGTGATCGACTATTGAGGCTACACGCATGAAATCATCCATCTGCTTGTCGGGCACAGTCATTACATCATGCCCGATCATACGGTCTTTCTCGTCATATAAGGGAGTCATCATATAGCGAACAGCCGCCATCTCACGCTTAGTCATTTTTAACTCCGTGATTTGACTACGGGTGGAGTGCAGAAAAATCAGGTTCCTGATAGCAGGTCGCAATATTTGGTGACGTGGATGTTTGCCTTCCACTGGTTCATAGCACAGGGGAACGAAACTCTCTATCCCTTGTTCATCCAAGAATGCCTTTACGACCATCTCACGAGAGTAAGTCACACGCATCGGAAACCAATGGAGTTCGTCTTTATCTAGCATCTCTCTACTTTTTCATGACAGACAAAGGAGGGGGACACCGCACCTTGGGCTACAGTGTATGTAATTGTATATCCAACTATCACAGTATCCATATTGCACTGACATTCAGCGACATCACAGAACCGTTTGGGTCCGAATACTCATCCTTGAGGATTCTCCGAACCTTTTAATTCGGTACAAAGGTACGAAGAATTATCGACAAACAGGAGAAAAAAGGCATATTTTTACGTGAATAGCAGCATTTCTGGTAAATAAATCACAAAAAATAATCATAAAAGCAAATAATCTCGGAAAAACTGGGTATATTTGCAGACCGATATTCATCAGGCTCCCATGCTTAAATATAGAATATCCATCAGATTGGCCTGGCTGGTACTACTCCCTTGCATCTGTATGCAAGTCAAGGCGGACAAGAAGATTTACCTTCTTGCCGATATTCACGTGATAGCCCCGTCACTTTTGGATAGCAGCGACAATACCGCATGGAAAGAAGACCTTGCAAACCAGAGAAAAATGCTAGACCTCAGTGTACCCGTCTTCGACCAACTCATTGAAAGGGTGATTACCGATAAGCCCGATATATTGTTCATCTGTGGCGATCTTACCAAAGATGGTGAAATAGCCAGCCACGAATACGTTATAAATAAATTGACAAAAGTTAAAGATGCCGGCATTCGAGTCTATGTGATTCCTGGCAATCACGACTATGGTCCAATGGAAGAGGCGAGAATCTATTCAAATAATTCATATACTACCGCAGAAGGTTATTCTAAGGAGATGTTCAAAGAAGCCTATAGGGACTTTGGCTATGGTGGAAATAGTGAGATTCATGAGACATCACTCTCCTATTGTACGGAATTATATCCCGGACTGACTCTCATCGGCATCGACACAGGTAATGTGGCTCATGTCACGAAGAGCGCCATCAAATGGACATGGCAGAAAGCAAACGAAGCACGCGATAAAGGTAATCAGGTTATCACCATGGCACATCACTCGCTCATACCACATATCTATGGACAGGAATCATTCATGCTATACTCTGTCATAAACCCAAATGAGAGAGTAAGAGACAGTCTGATGAGTGCTGGCATAAAGGTAATACTGACAGGTCATTATCATATCTCAGATAATACGAAATATGTCAACAACAACGGACAGGCCATCTACGACATCTGTACGGGCTCACCAATCTCCTACCCTTGCGATTTCCGCATACTATCTTTCGACGACAGGTTCAGACAATTAAAAATCACGACAGAAACTGTCACAAGTATTGAAGGCTACGATGACTTCCCCAATTATGCCAAGAGACGATTAAAAGAAGCATTCAACAGATGGGCAAACAATTGGCTGACCAACTATGGTGTCAACGAGGAAATGGCAAAGCCCATATCAGAATCTGTCACCAAATCCTTCATAATTCATGCAGAGGGTAATGAGCCAGAGAATCCCGCCACAGCAGATGAAGTGGTCTTTTACGACGACCTGCTTGCCTTGTCCTCGATTTTTTTTGAAGAGAATGACAAAAAGAAGATTGCCGAGATCTGTCGGACAATGCATAGTATGCTGGGGGACTACCCATCAGATGATGATCGAGATCATCTTGTGGACGACCGTGAATTGACCATCACCATGCCAGACATCCCTACAGGAATTCACGACACGGAGTCTCGACGTGATACGGACACCAGATGGTACACCCTACAGGGACTTTTACTCAACGAAATGCCCTCACGGCCAGGTATCTATATCAACAACAAAAAAATAACTATCATTAAACCATAACTATTCATGAAAAGAATTATTACATCCATTCTGTTTGCAGCATTTCTCTGCACAACATCATCAGCCTCCGCAGGCATTAAGGACCTGGGGGACGGCCAGTATGTCTTAGAAAACAATGATCTCACAATGACCATCACTTCCGATGGCGGAAAGATCTTGTCATTCAAGAAGAAGGACAAGGAGGTCATTTCACAGTTGAAGTGGCCTAACTCTTTTGGCAGCACATTCTGGACCAGTCCTCAGAAAGAATGGAACTGGCCTCCTGTTCCTGAGTTTGACAGACTACCATACGAAGTATCCGTTGGCGAAAGACTTACGATGGTCAGCCAAGTGGCAGAACATCTGAAATATCGTGTAACCAAGGAGTTTGCCATAGACGAGGCCGACAATGCCTTCCTAGTGACATACACCATCAAGAACGAATCCAACGAGACTCGTCAGGTTAGCCCCTGGGAGATTACGCGTGTGCCAAATGACGGTGTTATCTTCTTCGATGCGCCAACTACAGACATCACCCCACAGGGGCTCATGGATTTCAAGTCGGCATACGGACTCAGTTGGTACACAGCCGACGAAGCCACTCAGAACCGCAAGATCAATGCCGACGGAAAAGGCTGGCTGGCCTATAGTGCAAATGGCCTTATCCTTCTGAAGAAATTTCAGGATATAGACAAGTCTCAGCCAGCCCCTGACGAAGCAGAGATTCAGGTCTATGTCAATATGCGTAAGACTTTCATCGAACTGGAAAGCCAAGGCGCTTACACCACCTTGCAACCAGGCGAAGAACTCCGTTGGACCGTCAGATGGTATCTTTTAACTTACGAGGGAAGCACAGAACCTTCTGAAACGCTCAAGGAGAAGGTTTCCTCAAAACTACGCTAAACTGATAGTCGAGAGCCATCATATTGTCTGGATTGAACGGCAAACGGCAGATATATTTTTCTTGGCGACTTCTGGCCTCAAGGCTTCTGAAAGCGGGAGGCTAGGAGGGTTAATGCAAATAACCTGTGCGAAACCGGCATCAAGCAATGTGGGGCAATCAGAGACATGGCCTGCTATCAGACATACGGGAACATGATGAGCCTTCGCCCGCTGGAGGATGCCGTATGGTAGTTTACCCATCAGCGTCTGACGGTCGGCAGATCCCTCCCCCGTAATAACAAGTGCAGCCTCTTCCAACATATCATCTATGTGAACGACATCAAGTAACAGGTCTATGCCTGAGCAACAGGTAGCACCCATATATTGGAGAAAAGCATAGCCAAGGCCCCCTGCCGCTCCCGCACCTGGCATAGTCTGACGGTCAAAGCCAAAGTGGCGGGCAGAGATTTCCGCAAACCGTCTGGCGCGAGCATCCAGACTGACGACCATGTCTGAGGTAGCACCTTTTTGCGGGGCAAAGACATAGGCGGCACCATTCTCGCCACAGAGCGGATTAGTAACATCTGTGGCAATCGTGAAACGGACATGATCCAGTTCACGAACATCATCCCATTGGCCTTGCTTAGCAAAAGCGTCAATCACTGCACGAATCATGCCGATGCCACAGTCACTGGTGGCACTACCGCCAAGTCCTACTATAATCTTACTACATCCCCGGCGCACAGCATCTACTATGAGTTGCCCTGTTCCATAACTGGTCGCCTGCATAGGATTCCGTTCCTCTGGAGATAAAAGGGTGAGTCCACTGGCCTGGGCGATTTCTATTACCGCTGTATCACCGTCAATCAGATAGTGAGCAGTAACAGGTCGCATGAACGGATCATGCACGGTCAGTGCTATAGTCTTACCGCCATTTGCAGCGCGAAAGGCATCCAACCACCCCTCACCACCATCACTCATTGGTATTTGGATGACCTCCGCATCAGGCATCATGGCAACAATTCCTTCTGCCGCAGCCTCATTGGCCTCACACGATGCAAGACAACCCTTAAAGGAGTCTATGGCAATGATTACTTTCTTTCTCGCGGTTTTATTCATAATATCTATATAAGTATGTACTATTTCTCTCCTCTATATTCGTTAGGCGTAAGGCCCGTCTCGCGCTTGAAAAAATTATTGAAGGCGGGAGGATTGGCGAAATGAAGGCGTTCGGCTATCTCGTAGGTCAGCAACCCACTGGTATGCAACAGTACCTTGGCACGAAGTACAACGGCACGATTGATCCAGTACATGACGCTATGGCCACTGGCACGACTGATGACTGCCGAGAGGTGATGGGGACTGATATGGAGCAGGTCGGCATAGAAAGGGATGTTGCGCTCACGCTCACAATGGCGGCTCACCAGCGCCTTAAACTGCTGGAACACCGCCTGATGGCGAGAGACAGGCATCTTGTCGGCTGAACTGTCGGACGTTTGCTTGATATACTGGACATTGTTCACCATAGCACTGACCATCTGCAATACGGCATCACGACGGAAGGGCTGCTGATTGGCAACATCCCATAGTAGATATATCATGCGAAGCATCAATTCGAAGTCCTTTGCAGGGGCTTTGGTAATAATACTTTCAGCGACTTGTATGGCCTCTTTCATAGCAATGCCACACACCTCTACATCCTGGCCGATACGCACAAATTCCAGAATCACGTCGGGCATAGTAAGTATCACTGTGCCCTGCTCGAAATGATATTGCTCCAAGTCAAGATGCACGTCAGCCTCGCCGCTCATGAACAGCAGCAGGCGGGGCTCGGGCAACTGATAGACCTCGCCCTCGCGGAAGAAGACCTTGTCTGATGGCCGCCCGTTGAGGATGATGCTGAGGTCGTCGTTATTGAGGACGTGGCTCTCGGTTCCTGCCATCTTCTGAAGGTCAACAGAATCGATGGAGAAGTAGTTGATGCTTTTGTTATCGCCCATGATTGCGGAATTGTATGATTCTGTTGCAAAATTAGTATATTTCAGCGAGAATGCCAAACGGGAATAACGGAAATCGTACAAATTCATAATCTTTTCATACAAGTTAGTAACCAATATATCAATTTAAAGGTGTAAATTTGCAGCATGGAAATCAAAAACTGCAAGAGCATGAAGAGAAAAATCCTAATGACCGCCTTGGCCGTCGGCTGCATGACTACACAGGGACAGACGCTGGAGGAATGCCAGCAGGCTGCGGCGAGCAACTATCCACTGATTCGTCAGTTCGGCCTCATGGAAAAGACCACTAAACTGACAATGGCTAACATCCATAAAGGATGGTTGCCTCAGGTGTCGGCCTCGGCTCAGGCCACCTATCAGAGTGACGTGGTGTCGTGGCCCGACCAGATGAAGACCGTCTATCAGCAGATGGGCATCGACATGAAAGGGCTGAAGAAAGATCAGTACCGGATGGGCATCGACATCAGCCAGACTATCTTTGACGGTGGTGCCATCAGCAGTCAGAAGATGATTGCCCGCGAACAGGGCAATGTGCAGTCGGCACAGGTGGAAGTGAGCCTATATGCTGTGCGCAAGCGTGTGAACGAGATGTATTTCTCATTGCTCATGCTTGACGAGCAGATACTGCTCAACAGGGACCTGCAAGAACTGTTGGCCGGCAACGAGCGGAAGTTGGAGTCGATGGTGAAAGGCGGCACCGCGGCAGAGAGCGACTGGCAAAACGTAAAGGCAGAGCGGCTAAATGCCGTACAACAGGGCACCAGCCTGGAGTCGCAGAAGCGCATGCTGACGGCAATGCTAAGTGTGTTTTGCGGTATCGATGTGAAGGAAATACAAAGAAGTAAAGAGTTAAGAGTTAAGAGTGAAGAATTTGCTGCCGCCATACCATCCGCAGGCGATTCTTCAATCTTCACTTTTCACTCTTCACTTAACCGTCCGGAGATGCGGCTCTTTGATGCCCAACTGCGATTGGCAGATGTACAAGAAAAGGGACTCAATGCGGCACTGATGCCCCGACTCGGCGTTTTCGCCCAGGGCTATTACGGCTATCCGGGTTACAACATGTTTGAGGATATGATGTCGCATAGGTGGAGACTGAACGGTATGATAGGTGCCCGGCTCACCTGGAACATCGGGTCGCTCTATACCCGAAAGAACGATAAGGTTAAGATTCAGTTGCAACGAGAAGTGACGGAGTCGAACCGGGAAGTATTCCTCTTCAACAACCGCCTGGAACAGATTCAACAGCAAGAGGAAATCATCCGCTACAGAAAACTGATAGCCGACGACGAGGAGATCATTGCGCTGCGGTCGGCCGTGAGGAAGGCTGCCGAGTCGAAACTCACGCACGGCATCATTGACGTGAACGACCTGGTACGCGAGATCAATCAGGAGAATGCAGCCCGCCTGCAGCAGTCGATGCACGAGATAGAGTTGCTGAAACAAATCTACGACAACAAATTTACCACGAACAATTAATAGAGTATTGAGTATGAGAAAGATACTGGCACTGGCAGGTACGGCCCTGGTGATGGTCGCCTGCGGAGGAAACGAGAAAGCGTATGACGCCACCGGCACGTTCGAGGCCACAGAGACAACTATGTATGCGGAACAGAGCGGGGCCTTGCTGACATTCACCATCAATGAGGGCGATGAGGTGGCACAGGGCGCTGAGGTGGGACTGACGGACTCCACCCAAACATGGCTGAAAATCCAACAGTTAGAAGCAACGAAGGAGGTGTATCAGAGTCAGAAGCCTGATAAGGAAAGACAGATTGCCGTCACCCGCCAGCAACTGGCCAAGGCACTTAGGGAACAGCAACGATATAAGGAACTGGTTGCTGACGGGGCTGCACCGAGCAAGATGCTCGACGATGCGACAAGTCAGGTGCAGGTGTTGCAAAAACAACTGGATGCCCAAGTCAGCACACTGGATACTCAACTCTCCACTCTCAATTCTCAACTCTCAACTGCTGACGTTCAAATACAACAGTTGCGCGACATGCTTCGCAAATGCCATATCGTGGCACCGACCAAGGGAACGGTATTAGAGAAATATGTAGAACGTGGCGAGTTCGTGACCGTCGGCAAGCCGCTGTTCAAGTTAGCCGACACACAAGATATGTATTTGAGGGCCTACGTCACTTCCGCCCAACTGCGGGATATCAAGTTAGGACAACAGGTGAAGGTGTTTGCAGATTATGGTGACCAACAGAAAAAGGAGTACAAGGGCACCGTCTCGTGGATTTCATCCCGTTCGGAATTTACACCCAAGACCATCCTGACCGATGACGAACGGGCCGACCTGGTGTACGCCGTGAAGATAGCCGTGAAGAACGACGGCTATATAAAGATAGGTATGTACGGTGAGGTTTCATTTAAATGAAGAATTTGCTACCGCAATGGATGCTATAGAAGTGAACCACGTAAGCAAGAACTATGGTGAGGTGAAGGCACTCGACGATGTCTCATTCTCTGTCGGCAAGGGCGAGGTGTTCGGTCTTATTGGTCCCGATGGTGCAGGCAAGACGACGATGTTCCGCATCCTCTGTTCACTGTTGCTACCAGCGACAGGTACGGCCTCTGTAGATGGCTTCGACGTCGTCAGACAGATGGACAAAGTGCGCTGCCGCGTGGGCTACATGCCAGGCAAGTTCTCGCTCTATCAGGACCTGACGGTACAGGAGAATTTGGAGTTCTTCGCCACGCTCTTCGGCACGACCGTTGAGGAAGGCTATGACTCCATCCGTGCCATCTACTCGCAGATCGAGCGATTCAAGAATCGCAAGGCAGGGGCGCTGTCAGGCGGCATGAAGCAGAAACTGGCATTGTCGTGCGCCTTGGTACACAGTCCGAGCGTACTCTTCCTCGACGAGCCTACCACGGGTGTTGACCCTGTGAGTCGCAAGGAGTTCTGGGAGATGCTCGGCACACTGAAGGAGCGGGGCATCACCATCGTGGCCTCCACACCCTACCTCGACGAAGTGCGCTGTTGCGAGCGTGTGGCGTTCCTCGACCACGGCAAGGTAAAGGGCATTGACACACCGGATGTGATTCTCGAACGCTTTAGGGACATCTTCAACCCGCCAGGCCTTAATAGGAATGATGAATTAAAGATGAAGGATGAAGAATCAGAAAACATTATTCAAGTAGAGCATCTGGTGAAAGCCTTCGGCACATTCCATGCTGTTGACGATATATCGTTCACCGTCAAGAGAGGAGAGATATTCGGGTTCCTCGGAGCCAACGGCGCCGGCAAGACCACCGCCATGCACATGCTGACGGGACTGAACCAGCCAACGAGTGGCACAGGCACCGTCTGCGGATTCGACATCCGCACCCAGCACGAGCAGATTAAAAAGCACATCGGCTATATGTCGCAGCGGTTTTCGCTCTATGAAGACCTGACCGTCAGAGAGAACATCCGACTCTTCGCCGGCATCTACGGCATGAAAAGTGAAGAGATAAGAGTGAAGAGTGAAGAATTGCTACACCGGCTACAATTCATGGAACATAAAGACACATTGGTCAAGAGTCTGCCACTGGGATGGAAACAGAAACTGGCTTTCTCCGTATCTATCTTCCATGAGCCAGGCGTGGTTTTCCTCGACGAGCCGACTGGTGGTGTCGATCCTGCTACGCGCCGTCAGTTCTGGGAACTCATCTACGACGCTGCTCGCCGCGGCATCACCGTCTTCGTCACCACCCACTACATGGACGAGGCCGAATACTGTGACCGCGTTTCCATCATGGTGGATGGCAAGATCAGTGCTCTCGGCACACCCGACGAACTGAAGCAGCGTTTCCACCAGCGCGACATGGATCACGTTTTTACATATCTGGCACGACAGGCCACTCGCTCGTCGGATTAGTTATAAGTTCAGAGTTCATAGTCCATAGTTATGAAACAGTTTATCAGTTTTGTCATCAAAGAAGCGAAGCACATCTTGCGCGACAAGCGTACGATGCTCATCCTCTTCGGCATGCCAGTGGTGATGATGCTGCTCTTCGGATTCGCCATCACTACCGACGTAAAGAACGTGCGGACAATAGTGGTCACCTCGCAGATGGACCATCAGACGCAGCAAGCCGTAGAGCGGCTCTCACAGTCGGAATACTTCACCATTACCCGTTCGGTAGCAACACCACAGGAGGCCGAACGACTGATCCGTAGTCAGCAGGCCGATATGGCCGTGGTATTCGCCAGCGACTACGCCAGCAAAAAGAGCGGCCTGCAGTTGATTGTCGATGGTGCTGACCCCAATATGGCCCAGCAATGGATCAACTATGCACAGCAGACTATTGTCAACTCTCAACTGCCAACTGTCAACTCTCAACTTCTCTACAACCCCCAGATGAAGTCGGCCTACAATTTCGTGCCGGCCATCATGGGCATGCTGCTGATGCTCATCTGTGCCATGATGACCTCCATCTCTATCGTCCGTGAAAAGGAACGGGGCACGATGGAGGTGCTGCTCGTATCTCCCGTCCGACCGCTGATAGTGATTATTGCCAAAGCAGTACCCTATCTGGTGCTAGCCTTCACCATCCTCATCGTCATCCTGCTGATGGCCCGCTATGTACTTGGTGTTCCACTTGTCGGCTCCCTGCTCTGGATTATCGTGGTGAGCATTATATATATCCTACTGGCCCTCTCGCTCGGGCTTCTCATCTCCAACGTCGCCCAGACCCAGTTAGTGGCGCTTCTCCTCTCTGCCATGGTACTGCTGATGCCCGTGGTAATGCTCTCGGGCATGATGTTCCCAGTGGAGTCGATGCCTCAGGTCCTTCAGTGGATAGCCGCCGTCATACCGCCACGTTATTATATCGAAGCCATGCGCAAACTAATGATTATGGGGGTCGGCATCAGCGAGGTTGCGAAGGAGGTAGCCATCCTCGCTGGCATGACCGCCCTGCTGCTGACCGTCGCCCTCAAGAAGTTCAAGACGCGGTTGGAGTGATTTCAGTTTAGAGTTTAGAGTTCATAGTTATGATAAAGTATCTCATACAAAAGGAGTTCCTTCAGATTCGGCGCAATTCTTTCCTGCCTAAACTAATCGTCATGTTCCCCATCATGATCATGTGTGTCATGCCATGGGTCATGAACATGGAGGTGAAGAACATCGTGGTCGATGTAGTCGATAACGACCGTTCAACGCTGTCGCAACAGATAGTACACAGCATCGAGGCCAGCCGCTACTTCATCTTCAATGGCCAGAAGCCCACCTACAAGGCAGCGCTCACTGAGATAGAGCATGGCGAAGCCGACGCAGTGCTGGTTATCCCGCAGCACTATGGGCGTGATGTCACAAAGGCCCATGCCGAAGGTGCAGCACATTTGCCAAGTGTACTGATAGCCGCCAACGCCGTCAATGGCACCAAGGGTTCAATGGGCAGTGCCTACCTCTCACAGATAGTAAATGAAGAATTAAGAATGAAGAATGAAGAATCGCCTGCAGTCGGTAAAGCGGCAGCAAATTCTTCACTCTTCACTCTTCACTCTTCACTTCTCTACAACAAAGGGCAGAACTACAAACTCTACATGATCCCTGCCCTGCTGGCCATCGTGATGATGCTGATGACGGGATTTCTGCCGACGCTCAACATCGTGGGCGAGAAAGAGACTGGTACTATCGAGCAAATCAACGTCACTCCTGTGTCGAAGTGGGCCTTCATCCTCTCCAAACTCATCCCCTACTGGCTCATCGCCCTCTTCGTCATCACCGTCTGCCTCGTGCTGGCCTGGCTCATCTATGGCATCACCTCTGCCGGCTCGCTCTGGCTTGTCTATGTACTCGCCATGCTGCTGGCGCTATTTTTCTCGTCATTCGGCCTCATCATATCCAACTACAGCGAAACCATGCAACAGGCCATGTTCGTCATGTGGTTCTTCATCGTCTGCATCATGCTGCTCAGCGGACTCTTCACCCCTACTCGTTCCATGCCAGACTGGGCATACTCCACCACATACGTCAACCCCATGCACTACTTCATCGATGCCATCCGTACCGTATTCATCCGTGGCGGTGGCTTCCGCGATGTTGCCCATCAGGTATTCGCCCTCCTTGGTATTGGAATCTTCATGGCAGTATGGGCCGTTAGTAGTTATAAGAAAAACAACTAAGCGTCTCAGTACATCTCAGCCAGTGACAAAGGATTATTCATCAGCCTATGCCTTGTTGAACTTGTCCTTAGGACGCTTACAGCGTGGGCACTTCCAGTCGTCGGGCAAATCCTCGAAGGCCACGCCATCGTGCTCTGCGGGGTCGTAAACATAGCCACAGACGGAACAAACATATTTGCCAGAAGCCTGGAACTGGGTGAAATCGACTTCTGCCAGGACAGTAGGCACAGGATTGTCCAGATCCATCACGCGCCTGGCCTCTAAGTTCTCGTAACCCTGAGGTGAGTGGGTAGAGAGGTACACCGTGGGGTGATTGCGGATGAACTCACGCACACGGTCCAACGTCTCTCGGGCTGCTGCTTGGTCATCGAATACCACAGACAACTTGTTCTCATACAGCGCTTCGTCAACATAAGTGATGTCGCCATGAATCATATAGAACAGTCCGTCCTGTTCCACGATGATGATGCTGTTGCCATTAGTGTGACCCTTGGCTTTGATAAAATAGATACCATCACGGATTTTCTGGCACTCAGGGAATTAGTTCAATAATAGCGCTAATATCATCCCCAATGGAAAGCGATATGATAAACCCATCTTCAATATTGTACATCGTTGGAATCAGAGTGTCACCTAACTTGGCCGCAACACGGTATTCTACTCTCATGCCACTGATCTTGAAGTCCTCTGGCAGCAACTCCATCGCCACACGGACATAGTTGGCATTGTTCATGTGACGATTATAGTCAATGTCAGCACGAAGCACCTTGACTGGTTCTTGCACAACCCCACCCTGCCGAGGCAAGATGATACGGCGGTCCCGGTAGTTCATCTCCAACTGTGGCTCCAGCGTCATCGAGGCAATAGTGGCATCATCCACACGCTTCAGTTTTCCAGCCGACTTATCCACGAAAGCCCCCATGCTCCATGTTTTATAGCACGGATTCCCCTCGGCATCATAGATGAACGTATTACGGAATCCAAACATCGGCTTCATGCCATAGACGGTACTCGTCACCGTCAGTTCCTCCTTGTATTCTGGTACTCTGATTATCTCTACCTGTCTGGTTGCTAACAGTTGGGCCATATTCTGTTCTGCGAAATACTGCCTGACACCAGGCTCACTGTCAATCCACATCTCTGAACAGTCCTGCATCATCTGAAGGGCCGAATAAAGTTTCAGTCGTCCCTCACTATCGCAGCAACTTGTCGTTACCTTATATTTTAGACTATACATAGATTTCTTGTGCTACAAACTTAATATATTATAATTGAGAGCATCAAAGGTAACCTTATTATTTGAGAATCTTCAGTTTTTCCATCGTTTTTTACATCTTATTAGAAATCTTTAATATTAAATGAGGTCAAAATGCAAAATATCATTTACAGATTTTTTCAACCATAAGCAAGGGTTTCAGATTTTTTATTTACCTTTGTACCCAAATCGTATGATTATGAAGAAGAAGACATTATCAAGCGTAGCCATCGCGCTACTTATGCTGGCAGGTTGCAACAGCAATAGCGAGCCTGCAAAGAGCACATCATCACCGTCGTTCGACGAAGTACTGACTACCCGTCGCAGCATCCGCAGTTACGATGCCACGAAGAAGATCTCTGAGGCAGAGGTGCGCGAACTGCTGCTCGCCACACAGGAGGCACCATCATGGGCTAACCAGCAGCCCACGAAGTACTATGTAGCCATCAGCGAGGAGAAATTGAAGGCTGTCCAGGACATGGTCGGGGGCAACAAGGAGCGTATCAAGGATGCGCCCGTGCTGATAGTATCGACCTTCGAGCGAGGCAAGTCAGGTTTTTTCCAGGGCAACCAGACCAACGAGATCGGCGACGGATGGGGAGCCTACGACAACGGACTGAGCAACTGCTATCTCATACTGAAGGCACGTGCCATGGGATTCGATACGCTCATCATGGGTATGCGCGATGCCGATGCCCTGCGCAACCTGTTCAGCATCCCAGAGAGTGAAACCATCATGGCCGTCATCTCCCTTGGCTACAGAGCCGGAGAGCCTAACCGTCCTGAACGCAGACCATTGGACGACATCGTGAAATTCTACTAAACAAACCAGACTATTATGAAAAAAGTCATCAATACTCAGGCTGCACCTGCAGCCATCGGCCCGTATAGTCAGGCCATCCAAGTGGGCAATCTCGTATATACTTCTGGCCAGATACCCATTGACCCAGCAACTGGCTCATTCGTGGAGGGCGGCATCAAGGAGCAGACACGCCAATCGCTGAGTAATGTTCAGGCCATTCTGCGTGAGGCAGGCCTCAGCATGGGTGATGTCATCAAGACTACTGTGTTTATGGCAGACATGGCAGATTTCGCTGCCATGAATGAAGTGTATGCCGAGTTCTTTGTAGAACCCTATCCTGCACGTTCTGCCGTGGCCGTCAAGACTCTGCCTAAGGGGGCATTGGTGGAGATTGAAGTGGTTGCAGCGGCTGCTACCCCCCTATGACGATAGACCTGTATATCAACGAAGCCAATGACTACGCACAGGATATCGGTGCGGCAGTCTATCACCCCCACGTCTCTGTAATACACTACGACGAGGTGGGCGAGATACGCCATACGTTGAACAGGATCAACTGCTACGGCATTTTCTTGCAACAGGAGTTCCCTGAGGATCTGACCTACGGCATCGGCACCTACCATGAGGGTGACGGCTCGCTGATAGCGTTCTCCCCTGGGCAGATAGGCGGCAAGCAGGATGACGGCACACGACGGCAGTATCATGGTTGGGTACTGCTGTTCGACCACGAGTTCATCCAGGGGTCGGCCATAGAACGGGAACTTGACAACTATCAGTTCTTCTCCTATCACTCCAACGAGGCACTTATCCTGACTCCTGGAGAAAAAGACATACTGAGTCAGTTCATGGCCAACCTGCGTATGGAATTGGCAACACAGTCTCAGTCATACGGGCATGATAACATCATCAGGGCTCACATCCTCCTGATCCTCAACTACTGCAACCGATTCTACCACCGCCAGTATGAAGAGATGACCACTGAAGGCAGCGACATCCTCAGCCGATTCCAGCAGGTGCTGACTGATTATTATACGCATGGCATGCAGAAGACGAACGGACTGCCAAACGTAAAATACTGCGCCAGCGAACTATGCCTCTCACCAAGTTACTTTGGCGATGTCATCAGGGATGCCCTTGGCGAAAGTCCGAAGGACTACATACGCAACTTCATCGTCAGGCGCGCCAAGAATCTCATCCTCAGCGGCAAGACCATCGATCAGGTGGCCAACGAACTGGGCTTTGAATATCCCCAGCACTTCACTCGAATGTTCAAGAACGCTACAGGTCAGACTCCAAGACAGTTCTTCGATAATCAGCGTAAAAAATAACTTCCCTCATTTTTGGTAGTTTTGTCCATAATCTGTCTATACAGGTTACGATGTTTTTGTCGTACCTTTGCAGCGGAAATTAAGACAAAGCAGAAATGAGACCATACGTAATTTGCCACATGATGGCTTCGCTCGACGGCAGGATAGACTGCGCGATGACTGAACAGATAGACGACACCAACCATTATTATGAAGCATTAGCCCAACTCGGCTGCCCCTCGACACTTGAGGGCAAGACGACACTGGCCATGCACTATGCCCAGGACGGCATGTTCCAACAGCAGAAGCCGCATGAAGACGCTGGGCAGCAACTTTACAAGGCGGTAGAAGAAAAAGGCTATGCCATCGGCGTTGACACGCACGGCACACTGCTGTGGGACGACAATACCACAGAACTCTTTGGCCGTCCCCTGCTGATGATCCTCTCTGAGCAGGCCAGCCAGGAGTATCTTGACTACCTCAAGGGCAAACACATATCTTATATTACCACCGGGCGCAATGGCATCGACCTCCCCTCGGCCATAGAGACACTGCGAACGGTCTTCGGCGTGGAGCGTCTGGCAGTGGTTGGCGGCGGTAACATCAACGGCTCCATGCTCGACCAAGGGCTGATAGACGAGGTGAGCATGATGTACGGCTACGGCATCGACGGGCGCGGGGGTATGGCTGCGGCTTTCGACGGCAGGCCGATGGACCGCAAACCCGTACGCCTCACTTTCAAGAGCGTGGAAGAACTGGATGGCATCGTTTGGATGAGGTATCAAGTGAAATAATGTCAATATATGAAGGAAAAAACATTCATTCATCGCATCTTAACGGCAGCAGTGGCCTTGCTTGTCATGTCGTGCGGCAGCAACGAGGCACAGGTCCGGGCACAGAACTATTCGACAATGGCACAGAAAATGTTTATCACGATTGATGGCAGGACAGAGACAGTGACCCTTGCCGACAACAGCGCGACACAAGCACTCGTGGAAAAACTCCAGGAGACTTCTGTCACAGTGACACTCAGTTCGAGTGGCGGCTTCGAGATCTGGGGTGACTTAGGCTTCCCATTGCCAACGAGCAACGAACAGATCAATGCCCAGCCTGGCGATGTGATTCTCTATAGCGGCAGTAACATCTGTATATTCTATGGCACAAACTCGTGGAGTTACACCCGCTTGGGGCATATCGACAGACTCTCAGAGAGCGAACTGCGCACATTTCTCCATGCGGGAGAGACGGGTATCAGCGTGACGCTCTCGCTCAGTCAGCCCACAGGCATCAGCCAAGTCAAAGGCAACGAGATTCTGTCAAGGTCCTATACACTTCGAGGCACACTGGCTCAGGAGGGGACAAAAGGAATTATCATTAAAAACGGAAAGAAAACATTAAGATGAAGAAACTATTATTAGCAACAATACTCACAGCCGGAATGCTGACGGCTTGCAATCAGAAAGGCAATCAAACTAAAACAGAAGGAAATATGCAGAAATTAGAATTGACGCAGGAGTGGGACAAGGTGTTCCCATTGAGTGAGAAGGTGAACCACCAGAAGGTGACGTTTGAAACACAGTACGGACTGACGCTGGCAGCAGACCTTTATACGCCAAAGGATGCTCAGGGCAAAATGGCTGCTATCGCCGTGAGTGGTCCCTTTGGCGCCTGCAAGGAGCAGTCGAGCGGACTCTATGCCATGCGGATGGCCGAAAGAGGTTTTGTGGCCTTGGCCTTCGACCCCTCCTATACAGGTGAGAGTAGCGGAGAGCCGCGCCGCACGGCATCGCCTGACATCAACACCGAGGACTTTATGGCGGCTGTTGACTTCCTTTCAAAGCATGACCAGGTAGATGCAGAGCGTATCGGCATCATCGGTATCTGCGGATGGGGAGGCATCGCTCTAAATGCTGCCGCAGCCGACACCCGTATTAAGGCTACGGTGGCAAGCACCATGTACGATATGACCCGCGTCAGCGGCAACGGCTACTTCGACTCAGAGGACAAGGAGGAGTCGCGCCATGCTGCCCGTGAGGCTATGGCCAAGCAGCGCCTCACCGACCCGATGGCGATGGCTGGTGGTGTGGTAAATCCCCTGCCCGACGATGCACCGCAGTTTGTGAAGGACTACTACGACTACTACATCACACCCCGTGGCTACCACAAGCGCAGCGGCAACTCGAATGATGGCTGGCGCGCCATCGGCACCCAGGCCTACGCCAACAGCCGCTTTCTCTATTACATCAACGAGATTCGCTCGGCCGTCCTGGTGATGCACGGCGAAAAGGCCCATTCGCGCTATTTTGGCGAGGCTGCCTATAAATATATGGTGGAAGGCAAGGCCGAGGGATACAACGTCGTGGGCAAGCCGAATCCCAATCCAGAAAACAAAGAACTGCTCATCATCCCCGGTGCATCGCATTGCGACCTCTACGATGGAGGATACACCGAACTTGTCGGTAAGGGCGAATCGAAGAATCTCATCCCCTGGGATAAACTAGCCGACTTTTTCAATAAGAACCTAAAGTAAGGAAAATATGCAGGATGTGTATTGAAGATAGCGGTAAGATGGTAGGATACTTTGCATTCCTACCATCTCCAGAACCTACATACACCAATGTCATTGTTTTGTTTGATGTGATCTTACTAACTCAATAGCCTCCTTGCCAGTCAGATGCTCGATGTCAAAACGGATCATCAGCATACGGGAAAGGCCATGTTCAATTTCCTTTTGAAGCCCCTCCTCGTCATGGGGATTATACCTGCGGCCAAGCATTCGTGCCATTTCCAGTTTCTCCGATTCGTCCTCAATAATATGCACTCTCCCAAAGGCTATCACACTGCGGAAATAGGTGGTGTACTCCTTCGGCTGGACACTATCCTGCTCGATGACACAGAATGAAGCCTTGTCACACGCCCTGATAGCATCCACCTTATGACCTGTCAAGGCACTGTGGAAATACAACCGCTTGTTAGCATATACATAACTAATAGGTACGGCGTATGGGTAGCCACCATCACCAAGTAGTGCTAACGTGCCAGAAGTGGCTTTCTCCAATATTCTGATACTCTCAGCCTCTGAAAGTTGTTGGCGCTTGCGCCTCATTTCTCTGAATTCCATACTTAAAAAAAATTTTTAGTCCGATGATATACAGATTCCTGCTTTTCCTACCAGAAATACGGAAAATGTTCTCCTTTTTCTTATGCGGTCTATCAATGTCAGTTACGAAGCCCATTAGTAAGGGCTGGCGGACTCCGAGCCATGCTCGCCTAAGCACCTGTGGAACACAAGAAGCCAGGGATACAAAGTCAATCTGGCACGGGACTTAAAATCGCTTATACTTTGACAACTAAACAACTTCTTTTCCAAAAGGTGAAAGAGCGAGTTTTGCCAGTCGGAAGTGCATCTTTCCGAACGGGATGCCAATGATGGTAATGTAGAACACGATGCCAAAAAGAATATGGGTAAGCCATATCCAAATGCCTCCGATGAAGAACCAGAGTACATTCATAAACATGTTCAGACAACCCGGTTGTGGTTCCTTGCGCTTAATCTGTGAGCCAAAAGGCCATAAGGCCAGCAAGCCAAGTTTCATACTCTGCAATCCGAACGGGATGCCGATGATAGTAATCATCAGTGCCAAGCCACTCAGAAAATACTCAAGGGCAATCTGGAGTCCGCCAAAGATGACCCAAATAATGTTTCCTATTGTCTTCATTTGTTTCTTTATAGATTCTTCTGCTTGTTAGACGTTAGAGCGGTGAAAAAAGTTGCTTCTATCAACTAAATTGGAATTTATATGCTACTCTCCCATTCCTTTTTCGTGATGCAAGTGATATGCTCTGTCCGCAACTCACCCGGCAATTGAGAAGGAACGTTTTCTTTTGTCATCTGATACTTAAAGCCACACTTCTCTTGTACGCGCTTTGACTTAATGTTACC
>OCTW011616190.1_pt1 | contig 64281 bp, 58 predicted proteins | sample 1539671 | NCBI WGS metagenome assembly OCTW01 (sample SAMN02144230, study PRJEB22623) | gut metagenome | biome: sheep rumen | host: Ovis aries | place: New Zealand | reverse complement strand
TTCACACTTCTTGATTTCTTCCCAGAAGATTTTCTTATTATGGTTGATGAAAGTCACATGACGATGGGGCAAATTAAGGGAATGTATAACGGAGACCGCTCTCGTAAGGAAATGTTGGTTAACTATGGTTTCCGTCTTCCAAGTGCTCTTGATAACCGTCCACTTCGTCGTGAGGAGTTTGAAAGCCATGTTCATCAGATTGTCTACGTATCAGCGACACCAGGTGATTATGAACTTGAGCAAACAGACACAATCGTCGAACAAATCATTCGTCCGACAGGCCTTCTTGATCCGGAAGTTGAAGTCCGTCCAACCATGGGACAAATGGATGATTTGCTTGGTGAAATCAATGCTCGTGTCGAAAAAGGTGAACGTACCTTTATTACAACGCTTACCAAGAAGATGGCAGAAGACTTGACCGATTACCTCAAAGAAATGGGTGTCAAAGTTAAGTACATGCACTCAGATATTAAAACTTTAGAGCGTACGGAAATTATTCGCGATTTGCGTCTGGGTGTTTTCGATGTTCTGATTGGGATTAATTTGCTGCGTGAAGGGATTGACGTACCAGAAGTTAGTTTAGTTGCTATTCTTGATGCGGATAAAGAAGGTTTCCTTCGTAATGAACGAGGTTTGATTCAAACGATTGGACGTGCAGCTCGAAACAGCGAAGGTCATGTTATTATGTACGCTGATAAGATTACCGAATCTATGCAAAAAGCCATGGATGAAACCGCTCGTCGTCGTGAGATTCAAATGCGCTATAACGAAGAACATGGTATTGTCCCACAAACTATTAAGAAAGATATTCGAGATTTGATTGCTATCTCTAAAGCAACAGATACTGATGTAGCTGAAGATACACTAGACTACAGCAGTATGAACAAAACTGAGCGTAAAGAAGCAATCAAGAAGCTTGAAAAACAAATGCATGAAGCTGCTGAAATGCTTGATTTCGAACTTGCTGCTCAATTGCGTGATATGGTACTAGAGTTAAAAGCGATGGATTAGGAGAGGAGAAAGATAAATCATGTCTCGTGCACAACGTGTGATTTTAACTAATATGTGCTTGATTGAAGATGGTCAAGGAAATGTCGTTATGCAAATTCGTGACCCAAAACGTTATTCATGGTCAGGATATGCTCTTCCAGGAGGGCATATTGAAGCTCATGAAGGGCTAGTTGAGTCGGTTATCCGTGAAGTTAAAGAAGAAACTGGCTTAGTCATTAAGAACCCTCAGTTAGTCGGTATGAAACATTGGTATACAAAAGAAGATGAACGCTATCTTGTTTTCTTGTACCGAACGTCTGAGTTTGAAGGTGACATTCATTCTACTAATGAGGGAGAGATTAAGTGGGTGCCACGTAAGGATTTACCTAACTTGGATTTGGCTTATGATATGTTAAATTTACTTCGAGTTTTTGAGGAAGAAAATCTTAATGAACTTTTTTATCGTGAACGTTTGAAAGACGATTTCTTACGTGAATTCTGGTAAAAATAAAAACTTTTCTTCCTATTATATAGTCGGTATTCATGTACTTAAAAAGCTTGGAACAAATGTTCCAAGCTTTTTTTGATAATTAATAATAGAAGGGGAGAAGTGATTGAACTTCTTCTTATTTAACTGAACCACCAGTAATGCCTTCGACGTAGTATTTTTGCATAAACATGAAGAGCAATGTGATTGGAACAGCGATAAGAACTGAACCAGCAGTGAATGACATGAACCAGTCATTAATAGTATCTTGTTGCAACATTGAGAAGAGTCCAATGGCAACAGTGTACTTGTTGGTTGCATCACCAAGGATAACTTTGGCAAAGATGAAATCAATCCAAGGACCGATGAAAGCCATAAGCGCTGTGTAGACAATGATTGGTTTTGATAGAGGGAGAGTGATTTTAAAGAAAATATCAGCGCGAGTTGCTCCATCAATCATGGCAGATTCATCAAGTGAGTAAGGAATCGTATCAAAGAATCCTTTAGCAATGTAGAAGCCAAGGGCCGCACCAGCTGAGTAAACTAAGATAAGAGCTAATAATGTTTGGTCAAGGTTGAAAGCTTTGAGGATGTAGTATACAGCAATCATACTCATAAAACCAGGGAACATGTTAAGCACAAGAGCTAGTTTCAAGAAACCATTACGGTGTTTGAATTTGATACGGCTGAGTGAGTAAGCCATGGCAACAGTAATAAATGTTGAAATGACACATGTTGCAGAAGCAACAAATAAAGTATTCAAGAACCATTGCCCAAATGGGAAGGCATCTGAAGTAAACAGTTTAATATAATTATCTAGCGTCCAAGTTTTTGGAATGAAGTAGTTAACGTATGCTGTTCCTTCGCCACGGAAGCTAGTAAGAACAACCCAAACAATTGGAAAGAGCCAGATGATTGATAAAACAATCAATAGAATATAGACAAATGTCAGTGTTAAACGTTTTTTGTTTTTCATTATTTAGCAACCCCTTCCTTGTAAGAACTTGTTCTTGTGTAAGCCAAGAGACTAAATACAGCAGAAAGAACAAAGATAAGAATACCGATAACAGAAGCAAGGTTGTAGTCAGCTGCAGTAACTGTTAAGTTGTAGAGCCAAGTAACAAGCAAGTCTGTGCTACCAGCTTGGTAGAAGTTAGAGTTAGTAGGACCACCACCAGTAAGAAGGTAGATAACGTTGAAGTTGTTGATGTTACCGATAAATTGTTGAATCAAGTTTGGCATCATCACAAGTAAGATTTGAGGGAATGTGATTGATTTAAAGATTTGGAATTTATTGGCACCATCGATTTCAGCGGCTTCAATTTGTTCTTGTGGTAGGTTCATGATAATACCTGAAGCAACAAGCATTGTGACAGGAATACCTACCCACATGTTAACGATAATGATTGAGAATTTAGCCCAAAGTGGATCAGAAAGGAATGGCAATGGGTTTGCTGCTGAGATAAGTCCAATTTTTTCAAGGAATGCATTAACTGGACCAGCATCACTAAGCAAGTTTCTCATGATAAGAAGTGAAATGAATTGTGGCACAGCAATTGTGATAACGAAGATAGTACGCCACATTTTTTTCAATTTCAATCCTTTAGTATTAATGATTAATGCAAGAACAATACCAAAGAAGAAGTTAGTAACAGTGGCAAAGACTGCCCAAATTAATGTCCAAGACAAGACTGGGAAGAATGTTCCTGCCATACGACCATTAAAGATGTTACCGAAGTTAGCAAAACCAACCCAGTCAAACAAACTTTTCGGTGGTAAATGATTATGGTCATAACTTGTGAAGGCCAAACAAATCATATAAATTAATGGCAAGATAGTGAAGAGAAGAACCCCAATCATTGGGACTGCCATCAAAGTCATGTGGAAACGACCGTTTGCCAATGTTTCAAAGTCTTCTTTAAAGGTAGGAACTTTCAAACCTTCTTTATCGATGACGTAAAGATTTCTAGCGCTCTTAAGGTTACACCAATAAATGTAAGCAAAAACAAGGCAGAAGATAAGAGAAGCAAGACCGAAGATAAGCATTAACATTGAGTTATCGCCATCAACAGCAACTTTCATCTTAATCCCGTTGACGGTTTGTTCAACAAGACCTTGTTGGTGTGTTCCCAGAGTGATTAATCCTTGTAAGTTTGGAATAATCTGAGAGAAGAAAGTGATTAAGAAAAGAATCTCTGATAGTAAAAACAAGCAACCTTTAATAATCTGTTTATGGTAAAAATTTGAGAATCCCATAATCAGAAATGATAGTTTGGTATCAAATTTTCCTTTTTTAAAAGCCTCAGTAACTGATACACTGTCAAAATAGTGTGAATTAGTCATACAAAACTCCTTTTATTAATCTTGTTGGAAGTCACTGCTAAAAATTTAATCTTAAAGTTCTTAGCAATAACTCCGACAAGAGTTTCCCTAAAAATAAAGTGGGGATGTAACTCCCCACTTCAGAACATCTTACTTAGCATTAGCTAAATCTTTGTCAAATTGTTGCAATTTAGCGAGGTAGTCACCACTTTGAATTTTACCATTGTAGACATCGCTGAGAAGTGCAGCGCTTTCAGTCCAGAATGTAGTCATTTGACTAAGTTTAGGTGTTACAACTGTGTAGTCTGATGATGAAGCCATCTTGATAACTGCTTGAGCCAATTCATCTGATTGAACTTTATCTGATGATTGAACTTCTTTGTTAGCAGGAATAATGTTACGACCTTCGTAAGTGAATTGGTTTTCTTGGCTTTCTGCGCTAGTAAGCATAGAAGCAAGTTTGTATGAAGCAGCGATACGTTTTGTATCTGAACCTGCAGGAGCTTGGTTAACAGCAAAGAGTTTCACACCAAGGAAAGCTTTTTGTTGAACCTCGTTACCACCAATTGAGATTTTTGGATAAACAGCAATACCAAGATTATCTTTACCAACAGCGTCTTGTGCAGCTTTAAGATCCCAAGGGCCTGATTCAAGTGAAGCAACGCTTCCGTCACCGAATTTAGACATTGCATTTTCAGCAGTCAAGTTAACGAAACCTTTGTTTGATTTTTGATCAGCAATCCATTGAAGAACTGATACACCAGCATCGTTACTCCAGTTAGTACCGTCAACTGTTTCACCATTTTCACCAAATAGTGTGTCACCAACTGACATGAAGAGTGGAGCAGTTGCATAAGCATTCATAGCTTTAAATGTTGCACCAAATGAAGCTTTGCTTGTGATTGTTTCGTAGCTAGCAACATCGTCACTTGAAAGTTTTGATTTGTTATAGAAGAGAACTTGTGATTCGATACCAAATGGGAAAGCATAAGTTTTACCATTGTATTTTGCACCAGCAACTGCTTGATCAGTATCGTTAGCAGCAATTTCTTTTGCATAATCTTCAGGAACTTCTTGAATAACACCTGATTCAACTAATTGACCAAGTTGGTCATGTGGAAGTGAGAAGACATCAGCAGCTTTTTGCGGATCTTTCTTAACGTTTTCTTGTGCTTTTGAATCGTTAGATTCTACCATTTTTACAGAGTAGCCAGATTCTTTTTCGAATTTCTTAACAACGTCTGTATAAGATTTTTTAGCACCTGTTGGTACCCAAAGTTTGATTGTCTTGCTGTCAGAAGCAGAAGATGATTTTGTTGATGAGTTATTCGAACAAGCAACTAAAACGCTTCCAGCAAGTGTTAAACCTGCACCAGCAAGGACCATTTTTTTCCATGTGTTCTTCTTCATGAGTTTCCCCTCCTAGAGAAAGATTAGTAATATTATTTACACTTATATTATGCAACCGTTTGCAGTTATTGTCAAGAGTTTTTAGTAAAAAAATTAAAAAAACTTGAACTCTTAAATAAATAGACTAATAAAAAGAGCATCAATCTAGTATAAGTTGGTCAGTTTTTACTATAAAATAAGCCAAAAAGAGAGTATGTCTCTAAAAAATTGACAAAATAAAGCAAACAATTGCGGAAAATTCTTATTTATGTATAATAGGGGATAAAAATAAGAGTTTTTACCTCTAAAACCTTGTCAGTGCAGTAAATCTATTATAAAATGTTAGTTGCAAAGGAGACTTAGATGGTTACAATTAAAGATGTAGCGGCTAAAGCTGGTGTTAATCCTTCGACGGTCAGCCGTGTTTTGAAGGATAATAAATCCATTTCTCAGAAAACAAAAGATAAAGTTCGGAAAGCGATGGCAGAGTTAGGATATGTTCCTAATGTTGCTGCCCAAATGTTAGCCAGTGGGCTAACATATAATGTTGGTTTGATTTTTCCACCTTTAATCACACCAGATCGTTTAAACGAACCATTCTTTATGCAAATTCTTTCTACTATAACTAGCGAAGCGAAATTAAATGATTTTACAGTTTCTATTGCAACCGGTATGACAGTTGATGAATTAGAAGAACAAGTAAAATTAATGTATCGTCAGAAACGTGTAGATGGATTTATTATCTTATACTCTGATCCAGAAGATCCTGTCCGTAAATATTTGATGGACAATAATGTACCATTTGTGATTGTCGGCGCTCCCGAAGGTTTCGAAAATGATATTACTTATATAGATAATGATAACCAACTAATGGGTAAAAAAGCGGTAGAATACCTTTATCAAAAAGGTCACCGTGAGATTTTATTCATTACTGATGATTTAAAATCTGAAGTATCATCAGAACGCTATTTTGGTTTCCTTCGTGGTATGGAGAAACTCGGACTCACAAGTGAAAAAGCTCTTCTGTTTGATCGAAGAGATCCAATGATATTGGAAGAACTAATTGAGAAAATTGAGTCAAGTAAAGCAACTGCCCTGATTGTCATTGCTGATACGATTTCAGTTCGCTTGGCACAATTCTTATCATATTATCAGTTGAAGGTGCCAGATGATATTTCTATTATCACCTTCAATAACTCTGCTTACTCAACATTGATTCACCCATATATGACAACTTTTGATATTAATGTTGCTAATCTGGGCCGAACAAGTTTCAGAAGATTAGTCGAATTGATTAAATCACCTGAAACAGCTATTACTGAAAAAGTCATTGTTCCATTTACATTGAGAGAACGTGAAAGTGTTCGTCAATTACATGTTGAAGACGAATAAATCACTTCACTAGTGGAGCTTTTATCAAAGAAAAGACGCCTTAATTGCTATTAGTTTTAGCGGTTAGGGTGTTTTTTTATATTTTTTACAAAAAATGATTGACTTACGCAAACGCTTGCGTTATAATTTGCAATGTAAAGATCGTTGATAAAGGAGAAAACATATGGAAAAACGTGCAAGTGGTGTACTGATGCATATCACATCATTACCCGGCAAACAAGGGGTGGGAACATTTGGTCAAGAAGCTTATGACTTCGTTGATTTCTTAGTTGAAACAGACCAAACATATTGGCAAATCCTACCATTAACAACGACTAGTTATGGTGACTCCCCTTATCAATCATTCTCAGCAACAGCTGGGAACACACATTTAATTGACTTAGAATTACTTGCCAAACAAGGCTTTTTAGCAAAAGAAGATTATGAAACAGTCAACTTTGGAGATGATTTAGAAAATGTTGATTACGCTCGCATTTTTGAAGCTCGTCGTCCGATTTTAGATAAAGCAGTTGCAGAATTTATGCAAAATTCTGATAACCAAAAAGCTTTAGCTGAGTTTGAAAAAGAAGCAAGTTGGGTAAAAGATTACGCAGAATTCATGGCAATCAAAGAGTTCTTTGGAAATAAAGCTTTGCAAGAATGGGATGATAAAGCAGTTGTTCGCCGTGAAGAGACAGCTCTTGATGCTTATCGCGAAAAACTAAAAGATGCGATTACTTATCATAAAGTTACACAATATTTCTTTTACCAACAATGGGCTGAACTTAAAGCTTACGCTAATAAAAATGGTATTAAAATCATTGGTGACATGCCAATCTACGTCTCAGCTGATAGTGTTGAAGTTTGGACAATGCCAGAACTGTTCAAAGTAGATGCTGAAAAGAATCCACTTTGCATTGCTGGTGTCCCTGCTGATTCATTTAGTGATGATGGTCAACTCTGGGGTAACCCAATTTATGATTGGGAAAATCATAAGAAAACAAATTATGCTTGGTGGGTTTACCGTATTAATGAAGGTATTAAATTGTATGATCTTCTTCGTATCGACCATTTTAAAGGATTCTCAGATTATTGGGAAATTCGAGGTGATTACGAAACAGCTAATGATGGTAGCTGGCAACCTGGTCCTGGACGTGCTTTGTTTGATGTGGTTCGTGACGAACTAGGTGAACTGCCAATCATCGCTGAAAATCTTGGTTATATTGATGCTAAAGCTGAGCAGTTGCTAACAGATACAGCTTTCCCAGGTATGAAAATTCTTGAATTTGGCTTCTATGATACAGAAGGAAAGAGCATCGATGCTCCTCATAACTGTAACAAAAATAGTATTGCCTACAATGGTACACATGATAATGAAGTCGTTAATGGTTGGTATGACAACTTAACAGATGAACAAAAGGCATTTGTTGATGCTTATACGCATCGTCATGAAGGCGAACCAATCACACAAACAATGCTTCGTACCTTGTTTGCAACGGTTAGTGATATTGCAATTGCGACTATGCAAGACATTCTAGACAAACCAGCTGAGTCTCGCATGAACATTCCAAATACTGTTGGTGGCAACTGGCAATGGCGTATGTTAAAAGAAGATTTGACAGATGAACGCAAAGCTTTCTTGAAAGACATTACTGCCCTTTACAGCCGCAAAAATACATTTAAATAAAAAAGAAAAAGGATATTACAATGACAACTAAATTTACAGATTACTTAGCATCAAAAGGTCAAAAACTTGCTGAATTGAGTAACGAAGACATCTATGTAGCACTTTTACACTACGTTAAAGAATTAGCTGCTGAAAAGCCAAAAAACACTGCAAAACGTAAAGTTTACTACATTTCAGCTGAATTCCTTATCGGTAAATTACTATCAAATAACTTGATTAACCTTGGCATCTATAAAGATGTTAAAGCTGAACTTGCTGCAGCTGGGAAATCAATCGCAGAAGTAGAAGATGTTGAACTTGAACCTTCACTTGGTAATGGTGGTCTTGGACGTTTGGCATCATGTTTCATCGATTCAATGTCAACTCTTGGCATCAACGGCGAAGGTGTTGGTCTTAACTATCACTGTGGTCTATTCAAACAAGTTTTTGTGGACAATCAACAAGAAGCAGAAGCAAACTACTGGATTGAAAAAGATTCATGGCTTGTTCCAACTGACATCAGTTATGATGTGCCATTTAAAGATTTTACGCTTAAATCTCGTCTAGACCGCATCGATGTTTTGGGTTACAAACGTGATACTAAAAACTACTTGAACTTGTTTGATATTGATGGCCTTGACTATGGATTGATTCACGATGGTATTTCATTTGATAAAACAGAAATCAAGAAAAACTTGACACTTTTCCTTTATCCAGATGATTCAGATCGTAATGGTGAATTGCTTCGTATTTACCAACAATATTTCATGGTGTCAAATGCAGCACAGCTATTGATTGATGAAGCTCTTGAACGTGGTTCAAATCTTCACGATTTAGCTGACTACGCTTATGTTCAAATCAATGATACTCACCCATCAATGGTTATTCCTGAGTTGATTCGTCTTTTGACTGAAAAACATGGTATTGAATTTGAAGAAGCTGTTTCAATCGTGAAAAGCATGGTTGGTTACACTAATCACACAATCTTGGCTGAAGCGCTTGAAAAATGGCCTCTTGATTACCTCAATGAAGTTGTCCCTCACTTGGTAACAATCATTGAAAAATTAAACAAACTTGTTGCTAGTCAATATTCAGACCCAGCTGTTCAAATCATTGATGAATCAGGTCGTGTTCACATGGCTCACATGGATATTCACTTCTCAACTTCAGTAAATGGTGTAGCTGCTCTTCACACTGAAATCCTTAAAAATAGTGAATTGAAACCATTCTATGACATTTACCCTGAAAAATTCAATAACAAAACAAATGGTATCACTTTCCGTCGTTGGCTTGAATTTGCTAACCAAGATTTAGCAGATTACCTTAAAGAACTTATTGGTGATGAATACCTTACTGATGCAACTAAACTTGAAAAATTGTTAGCATTTGCTGATGACGAAGCTGTTCATACTAAATTAGCTGAAATCAAACACAATAATAAACTTGCACTTAAACGTTACCTTAAAGATAATAAAGGTATTGACCTTGATGAAAACTCAATTATTGATACACAAATCAAGCGCTTCCATGAGTACAAACGTCAACAAATGAATGCACTTTATGTCATTCATAAATACCTTGAAATCAAACGTGGTAACCTACCCGAACGTAAAATTACTGTTATCTTTGGTGGTAAAGCAGCACCAGCATACATCATTGCACAAGATGTTATTCACTTGATTCTTTGCTTGTCTGAATTGATTAACAACGACCCAGAAGTAAACAAATACCTAAATGTTCACTTAGTTGAAAACTACAATGTTACTGTAGCTGAACACTTGATTCCTGCGACAGATATTTCAGAACAAATCTCTCTTGCTTCTAAAGAAGCTTCAGGTACTGGTAACATGAAATTCATGCTTAATGGTGCTTTGACGCTTGGTACAATGGATGGTGCCAACGTTGAAATCGCTGAACTTGCTGGTATGGATAATATTTATACATTCGGTAAAGATTCAGATACAATCATTGATCTTTATGCAACTCAAGGTTACGTAGCAACTGATTACTATGAAAATGATCCTGTCATCAAAGAAGCAGTAGACTTTATTGTTAGTGATGAATTGGTTAAACATGGTAATGTTGAACGTCTTGAACGTCTCTATAATGAATTGATTAACAAAGACTGGTTCATGACATTGATTGACCTTAAAGAATACATTGCTGTTAAAGAACAAATGCTTGCTGATTACGAAGATCAAAAATCTTGGATGACAAAAGTTATCAAGAATATTGCTAAAGCAGGATTCTTCTCATCTGACCGTACTATCGAACAATACAATGATGAAATCTGGCACAGCAAATAAAGTATAGTTTAAAATGGGTGAGGTTGGTTTAACAACCTCGCCTTTTTATGTATATACAGAAAAATACAAAAAATATTGAATTTTTATAAATTTAGGGTTGACAAATGTATAAATATTACATAAAATGTATACATATCAAAAAAGAAAAGAGAAAATGACTATGAAAGTAAGTAAAATGTTTGGTGGGTTAGCCCTTGTTGCCTCAGCCTTTTTGTTAACAGCATGCGGATCAAATAATCAAAAAGATACATCAGTTTCTGATGTTAAGGACAAAGGAACACTTGTTGTTGCCATGAATCCTGAATTCGCGCCATTTGAATTTAAAACTTTGGTTGACGGTAAAGATACAATTGTTGGTGCTGATGTAGAGATTGCTAAAGCGATTGGTGAAGAACTTGGCGTTAAAGTAAAATTTTCATCAATGTCATTTAATAATGTTTTGGCAAGTCTTCAATCTGGAAAAGCAGATGTAGCTATTTCAGGTATTTCTGCAACACCTGAACGTAAGAAAGCTTATAATTTCTCAGAACCTTACTATGAATCAGAAAATGTTGTCTTGATTAAGAAAACTGACCTTGATAAATATACAAAAACAAGTTCACTAGATGGTTTGTCAGTTGGAACACAAAAAGGTTCTATCCAAGAAACTGTTGCCTCTGAACAATTGAAGGGATCAAAAGTTGTTGCCTTGACGCAAAATGGTGAAATGATCAATGAGTTGAAAAATGGTCAAATCCAAGCTGTTGTTTTAGAAAAACCAATTGCAGAAGGATATGCAGCAAATAATGATGACTTAACAATTTCAAACATCAAATTGAAAAACGACGATGCTGATGCCTATGCTGTTGCTCTCCCTAAAGGAGATGACAAATTGACGAAAGAAGTTAATAAAGTTATCAAAGAGTTGAAAAATTCAGGTAAAATTGATCAATTTGTTCAAGACGCTTATAACTTGTCAACAAGTGAATCAAACAATTAAGGAGAGATGGTATGAAGAAGTTTTTAGGAGGTTTATTTCTACTTTTAGCAGTAGGAAGCATGACCGCTTGTTCATCTTCGGGAACAAGTCAAAAAAGTATTCAAAATAAAGGTAAAATAGTTATTGCAACTGAGTCAGAATTTGCACCATTTGAATTTAAAACATTGATTGATGGCAAAGATACTTTGGTTGGAGCTGATATTGAGCTTGCAAAGGCCATCGCCAAAGAGTTAAATGTCAAAGCAGATTTTTCAGTCATGTCCTTTAATAATGTCCTTGCTTCGGTGACTTCTGGAAAAGCTGATATTGCTATTGCGGGAATTTCAGTGACTGATGAACGTAAAAAGGCTTATGATTTTTCAGATGCCTATTATGAAGCTGAAAATGTTGTGATTGTGAAAAAAGCAGATGTCGCAACTTATCCAACTTTAGAAAGTTTGGCAGGAAAATCAGTTGGTGCCCAAAAAGGTTCTATTCAAGAAAATATTGCTAAAGATCAATTACCCGATTCAAGACTTGTTTCTCTTACTTCAAATGGAGAGATGATTAATGAACTAAAAAGTAATCAACTTCAAGCGGTTGTGTTAGAAAAAGCTATTGCAGAAGGATATATTTCACAAAATCCTGATTTAACCATTGCAGATATGTCTTTAAAATCAACAGATACTGATGCATACGCTGTAGCTTTTGCTAAAGGAAGTGATAAAAAGCTAATTTCTTCTGTCAATAAAGTCATTAAAAAGGCTAAGAAAACAGGCGAATTTGATGCTTGGATTGAAAAAGCATCGACTTATACGCAGACTAGTTCAACGTCAGAATAAAAATGGAAGGAAACTGAGGGTAATTGCTCTCGGTTTTTCCTTGTGAATGGTAAAATAATCTTAGAAAGTCAGAAGGGGTATGCGATGAAATTACCACGATTTGGAGTTGAAGAATGGCTTAACGTCCATGAGAGAGAAGCTAAATATGATATTGCTGGTGTGTCTATTGAAGCTTTGACTTTACAAGAGTTGTTTGATCTAACAGGTGAATCAAAAGAGAAATTTTATCAAGAATTACTGTCAAAAAAATTAAACTATGGTTGGATTGAAGGCTCTCCAGAATTTAAAAAAGCAGTCAGTAGTTTGTATAATTTTGTGACAGAAAGTCAAATTCTTCAGACAAACGGTGCCACCGGAGCTAATATGTTGGTGCTGTACGGACTGATTGAACCAGGTGATCATGTTATTTCTATCTATCCAACTTATCAGCAACTTTATGATATTCCAAAGTCTTTAGGAGCAGAAGTTGATTTATGGCAAGTTAAGGAAGAAAATGGCTGGCTTCCAGATTTATTTGAGCTACGTCAAATGATTCGTCCAAATACTAAAATGATTTGTATTAATAATGCTAACAATCCAACTGGTGCAGTCATGGACGATAATTACCTACGTGAATTGGTTGAAATTGCTAAATCTTGTGATGCTTATATTTTGTCTGACGAAGTCTACCGCCCTTTTACAAATCAAAAAGTTTCATCTATTATTGATTTGTATGACAGAGGGATTTCGGTTAATAGTCTTTCAAAGACATTTTCATTACCTGGTATTCGTGTTGGTTGGGTTGCTGCTTGTGATGAAGTTGCAGATATCTTACGTGATTATCGAGATTACACAATGATTTGTGCGGGTGTGTTTGATGATATGGTGGCTAGCTTAGCTTTAAAACATAAGCATGTGATTTTAGAGCGTAATCGTCAGATTATCAGAGAAAATTTAGCTATTCTTGACCAGTGGATTAGCAAGGAAGAAAAAGCTTCCTACATAAAACCAGCAGAAGTACCAACGTCCTTTGTGAAATTAAATGTTGGTATTCCTATCGAAGACTTTTGCCTGACTTTGTTGAAAGAATACGGTGTTCTTTTGGTTCCTGGAAATCGTTTTGACAAGGAAGGTTTTGTTAGATTGGGTTATTCCTGCAAGCAAGAAACTTTGAAAAAAGGCTTAAGTTTGCTATCGTCTTGTTTGAAAAACTATTAAAAATAGTTTAATGATTAAAATGAATTTTTATTCAAAAATCGTTGACTAATTGCAAAAAGATAGATAAAATATAGATAAGTTTAAGAGAAGAGAGAATAAATATGAAAATTAAAAAGCTTGTTCTAGGGATACTCGCGCTTGTCTCTGTTTTTACGTTGGCAGCTTGTGGATCTTCATCAAATGAAAATTTACAAGAAAAAGTAGTTAAAAAAGGTAAATTAGTCGTGGCTATGAGTCCTGACTATGCACCATTTGAATTTAAAGCTTTGGTTGATGGTAAGGATACTATTGTTGGAGCTGATGTTGAATTAGCGAAAGCTATTGCTGATGAACTAGGTGTAAAACTTGAGTTGTCTTCAATGAGTTTTGATAATGTCCTTTCAAGTCTTCAAACTGGAAAAGCAGATATGGCGATTTCAGGCTTGTCGGCAACTAAAGAACGTAAAAACGCTTATGATTTTTCAGAACCATATTATGAAACTGAAAATGCTGTTCTGGTTAAAGCGAGCGATCTTAATAAATATAATTCTGTAGACAGTTTATCGGGCGTCAAAGTAGCAGTCCAAAAAGGAACTATCGAAGAGGGGTTGGCTAAAGATCAATTGAAAGATTCAAAAATCATTTCTCTAACAGCAATGGGAGAAGCGATTAATGAATTGAAATCTGGTCAAGTTCAAGCAGTTGATCTTGAAAAACCGGTAGCCGAAGGATATCTTTCACAGAATTCCGATTTAGCGCTAGCAAGCTTTGCTTTGAAAACTGGTGATGGTGACGCTAAAGCTGTAGCTATGCCAAAGGGTAGCGGTGAAATGGTTAAAACAGTTAACAAAGTTATTAAGAAATTAGCAAAAGACGATAAATACAAACAATACATTTCAGATGCTGCACAATTGACAGGAAATGAAATTGATAACTAATAAAAAAGAGCTTGTATTTCAGCTCTTTTTCTATTTCAAGAATGCTTTTTGGGGTGATAAGAGAAATCACAAAAAATGTCACATAATGCATGTTTTTAGATTGACTTTTTGATATAATTCATGTATCATGGTAAGGAACGTGTAAATGTTACAATGTCTTGAGGAGGTGAAACACATGTCAAAAACAGTAGTACGTAAAAACGAATCACTTGACGATGCACTTCGTCGTTTCAAACGTTCTGTGACTAAAGCTGGGACTCTTCAAGAATCACGTAAACGTGAATTCTACGAAAAACCTTCTGTAAAACGTAAACGCAAATCAGAAGCAGCTCGCAAACGTAAAAAATTCTAATTAAACATTAGATACAAAAAAGAGGCGCTAAGCGTCTCTTTTTATGCTTTGAGGACTTATAAAGATTATTTTTCTTTCAATAAGTCACGAATTTCTGTAAGAAGTTCTTCTTGAGTTGGAGCAGCTTCAGTCTCTTCCTCGTCCTTACCTTTTTTGCTAAGGGCAGTGGCAGCATTTGCAGCTTTAACTACGAAAAACAGTGTTGTACCAACGATAAGGAAGTTAATAACGGCGCTTAAGAAACTACCGTAAGCAACACCATTCCAAGAAAGGTCAGCAATTTTAGCCACACCGGCAGCTTTCAGAGCAGGATTGAGGAAGAGTGGTGTGATAACATCTTCGACAAGAGAAGTAATGATAGCGTTAAATGCAGCCCCCATAACAACTGCGACAGCAAGATCAAGAACGTTTGCTTTGAACAAAAATTCTTTAAGTTCTTTAATCATTCGAAAAACCTCCAATATATTTTTGTTAGTACCATTATACCAAAAATCTTTCATAAAGTCCGATTTTTGAGAATTTACAAATCACATTCAAAATGTTATAATGAAATACAAAACTAAAATGGGAATAGTGCGTGGAGGTGGTCTTTTGGCGATTGACAAAGAGTTAATTACCGAGATAAAAAATAGCGTTAATATTGTTGATGTTATTGGCGAAGTGGTCAATCTTACACGTGCAGGTCGCAACTATGTTGGACTTTGTCCATTTCATAAGGAAAAAACACCGTCTTTTAATGTTATAGAAGACAAACAATTTTTCCATTGTTTTGGTTGCGGAAAATCTGGAGATGTTTTTAAGTTTTTAGAAGAATATCGTCAGATTAGTTTTTTAGAAAGTGTTCATCTTGTTGCTGAACGTGCGGGCATTTCTTTACCGATTGAGACGCAGCAGGCGCAAGCAAAGCCACAAAATCCTAATCAAGTTTTGATTGATATTCACAAGGATGCGGCTAAGTTCTACAATGCTGTTTTGAAAACGACGAAGGAAGGTCAAGAAGCAAAAGCTTATCTAGCACAACGTGGCTTAACAGATGAATTGATTGATTATTTTAACATTGGATTGTCGCCAAATGAGCCTGATTTTCTTTATCAATCTCTTGCAAAACGATACGAAGAGAATGCTTTGATGGCTTCAGGTCTTTTTAATTTGTCTGAGCGCACGAATCGCGTTTATGATGCTTTTCAAAATCGAATCATGTTTCCTCTGACGGATGATAGTGGTCAAGTTGTTGCTTTTTCAGGTCGTATTTGGACCAAAGAAGATTTAGAGAATAAGCAGGCTAAGTATAAGAATACTAGGTCAACCGCTTTATTTAATAAGTCTTATGAGTTGTATCATCTAGATAAGGCGAGACCTGTAATGTCGAAAAAACATGAAGTCTATTTAATGGAAGGTTTTATGGATGTCATTGCGGCTTATCGAGCTGGTATTGAAAATGCTGTTGCTTCGATGGGGACGGCTTTGACCCCAGAGCATGTAAGGCATTTAAGGCGTTATGCTAAAAAAGTTATTTTGACATATGATGGTGATAATGCAGGACAAAATGCGATTGCTAAGTCTTTGGAACTTTTAAAAGATTTTAATGTTGAAATTGTGCGAGTTCCAGATCAGATGGACCCGGATGAATTCATTCAAAAGAATTCTCCACAAGCTTTAGCAAACTTGCTTGAAAATAGTCGGATTAGTAGTACAGAATTCTTTATTCAGTACTTAAAACCGGAAAACAGTGATAATCTTCAGGCTGAAATTGCTTATGTAGAGAAGATTTCAAAAATCATTGCTCAATCACCATCGATTACGGCACAAAATTCGTATATTAATATGGTGGCTGATTTATTGCCTGACTTTGATTATTATCAAGTTGAGCAATCGGTAAATAGCGAGCGACTTCAAAATCGCTCAGTTCTTCAATCAGAAGCAGCCAAACAAAGAGTGACGGTTGTTGAATTACCGATATCAAAGAATATCTCTGCGATTATTAAAGCAGAAAGTCAGTTGATGCAAAGGTTATTGACGCATGATTATCTTCTTAATGAATTTAGAAATCGAGAAGAATTTACTTTTGATACCCGTGAGTTGCAGACACTCTATGATTTATTAATGCAGCAGGGGGAGGTTTCTTCATATGATTTAGCGCAGTTGGATGATCGAACGCGGCAGATGTATTATCAAGTATTAGAGGAAAATCTACCAGATGATGTTGGGCCTAACGAGGTTGAAGAAATTATTCAGAAACGTAACCACTTGCTTCAAGAGAGGGATTTGCAAAAACAAAGTAAATTAATTCGTGAATCTAGCAATCTTGGGGATGTTGACGCAGCTTTAGCGGTTTTGGAAAATCTCATTGCCCAAAAAAGAAATATGGAATAGAGGAAAATATGGCAAAAGAAAAAGAAATTACTACTTTTAATGTTCAAGTTGCAGAATTTATTCGTAACCATAAAAAGAACGGAACAGCTGTCGATGATGAAGTGACAGAAAAATTGGTTATTCCATTTTCATTGGATGCTGATCAAATCGATGATCTTTTGGAACGTTTGACAGACGGTGGTATTTCAATTACTGATAAAGAAGGTAATCCATCAACAAAATATGTTGTTGAAGAACCAAAACCAGAGGAATTGACTGATGAAGAATTGCTTGGAAGTAATTCTGCTAAGGTTAATGACCCAGTTCGTATGTACCTTAAAGAAATTGGGGTTGTGCCTTTGTTGTCAAGTGAAGAAGAAAAAGAATTAGCTGTTGCAGTAGCAGCAGGTGATCTTCAAGCTAAACAACGTTTGGCAGAAGCTAACTTGCGTTTGGTTGTTTCTATTGCTAAACGTTATGTTGGGCGTGGTATGCAATTCCTCGATCTTATCCAAGAAGGAAATATGGGATTGATGAAAGCTGTTGATAAATTTGACTACTCAAAAGGTTTCAAATTCTCAACTTATGCTACATGGTGGATTCGTCAAGCAATCACACGTGCGATTGCTGACCAAGCTCGTACAATCCGTATCCCAGTACACATGGTTGAAACAATTAACAAACTTGTTCGTGAACAACGTAACCTTCTTCAAGAACTTGGACAAGATCCAACACCAGAACAAATTGCAGAACGTATGGATATGACTCCTGACAAAGTTCGTGAAATCTTGAAGATTGCTCAAGAACCTGTTTCTTTGGAAACACCTATCGGTGAAGAAGATGATAGCCATCTTGGAGATTTCATTGAAGATGAAGTTATTGAAAATCCAGTAGACTATACAACTCGTGTTGTTCTTCGTGAGCAACTTGATGAGGTTTTAGACACATTGACTGACCGTGAAGAGAACGTCTTGCGCTTGCGTTTTGGTCTCGATGATGGTAAAATGCGTACATTGGAAGATGTTGGTAAAGTCTTCAATGTGACGCGTGAACGTATTCGTCAGATTGAAGCTAAAGCACTTCGCAAACTTCGCCATCCGAGCCGTAGCAAACAGCTCCGTGATTTTATCGAAGATTAAAAATAGTCAAGAGGTTCGCTTATGTCTGAACAAAAATATACAGAAGAAGATGTCGCAAAGATTAAAGATCGTATTCTTGAAACTTTGGAAACAGTTATCGACCCTGAACTAGGGATTGATATTGTTAATTTGGGGCTTGTTTATGAAATCCGATTTGAGCAAAATGGACATACAGAAATTGATATGACCCTAACAACAATGGGATGCCCACTAGCGGATCTTCTTACCGATCAGATTCACGATGCAATGCGTGAGATTCCTGAGGTTACTAATACCGAAGTTAAATTGGTTTGGTACCCAGCTTGGACAGTTGATAAAATGAGTCGTTATGCCCGCATTGCTTTGGGAATTAGATAATATTGAACACCAGCAGAAATGCTGGTGTTTTTTTGATTCTTTGATAGCCGTATGCTCTAGCTACTTTCGTTTTTCCATCGCCAGCTTATGTAAAATATGGTATAATATTTTTGATTGTATTTTAGAATGGAGAAGTGTGCCATGCAACATGTATTCATCATCGGAAGTCGAGGTTTGCCTGCAAAGTATGGTGGCTTTGAGACTTTTGTTGAGGAGTTGGTAAAAAATAAGCAGAGCTCAGATATTGTTTATCACGTCGCTTGTTTAAGTGATGATAAACATCATACGCATTTTAAATATGAGGGCGCAGATTGTTTTACCATCAAGGCACCTAAAATTGGTCCAGCACGAGTGATTGCTTATGATATGATGGCAATTACTTATGGGCTTCAAATGGTAAAAAGATCTGGTATTGAACACCCTATTTTTTATATTTTGGGTAACACAATTGGGGCATTTATTGCACCTTTTGCAAAGAAAATTCATGCTCTAGGTGGGAAAGTTTATGTGAATCCAGATGGTCTTGAGTGGAAACGCTCAAAATGGTCGAAACCAGTTCAAGCTTATTTAAAATATGCTGAAAAAGCTATGGCTAAGACTGCTGATTTAGTGATTTCAGATAATATCGGTATCGAGACTTATATTAAGGAGTCTTATCCGGGGGCTAAGACACGTTTCATTGCTTATGGAACGGATTTGAAAAAATCAACTTTAACAGCAGATGATTATAAGGTAAGAAAGTGTTTTGATAACTGGCAAACCAAAGAAAATGGCTACTATCTAATTGTTGGTCGTTTTGTGCCAGAAAATAATTATGAAACAGCTATTCGTGAGTTTATGAAATCGAACACTAGACGTGATTTGATTATTATTTCTAACCATAAAAATAGTAGCTATTTTGAAAAATTGAAGCACTTAACAAATTTTGAACGCGACCACAGAGTTAAGTTTGTTGGCACTGTTTATGATCGTGATTTACTCAATTATATTCGTGAGAATGCCTTTGCCTATATCCATGGTCATGAGGTTGGCGGAACAAATCCAGGCTTGTTAGAAGCTTTAGGTCATACTAAATTAAATCTTGTCCTTGATGTTTCCTTCAATAAGTCTGTAGCTGGACACAGCGCTTTTTATTGGAATAAAACATCAGGTAATCTCTCATGTTTGATTAATGATGCTGATGGACATTATGATTTTACAGGATATGGCAATCGTGCGCGTGCTATTGTTAAGCAAAATTACACATGGGAAAAAATCGTAGGAGAGTATGAGGAACTGTTTTTAAATGAAAATTAATATTCTCATGTCCACCTACAATGGTGAACAATTTTTGGCTGAACAGATTGAAAGTATTCAAAATCAAACAGTCAAAGACTGGAATTTATATATTCGTGATGATGGCTCTAGTGATACGACACCCGAAATTATTAAGCACTATGCGCAGCTTGACTCACGTATTGTTTTTATTAATGCTGACAATCGTAAAAATTTTGGCGTTATTAAAAACTTTTATACCCTTTTAAAACATAGCAAAGCTGATTACTATTTCTTTTCTGATCAAGATGATATTTGGTTAGAAGATAAATTGGCAGTTACTTTAGAAGAAGCACAAAAGTATGATAGTCAGAAACCTTTATTGGTTTATACAGATTTGAAAATTGTTGATCGAGATTTAAATGTTTTACATGAAAGTATGATTAAAACACAGTCTGATCATGCCAATACTGAGTTGGTTCAAGAATTGACTGAAAACACAGTAACTGGTGGTACAGCAATGATAAATCATACATTGGCTGAATTGTGGACATCAACAGAAGATTTGTTGATGCACGATTGGTATCTTGCTTTGCTTGCTAGTGCTTTAGGTAATCTTGCTTATGTTGATTACCCAACTGAATTGTATCGCCAACACGATACTAATGTGTTGGGGGCGCGTACATGGACTAAACGCATGAAAAATTGGATTAAGCCGCATAAACTAGTCGAAAAATATTGGTGGTTGATTAATGCTAGTCAAACTCAAGCACGTTTTTTATTAGATTTAGCATTGACCCCTGAAAAAAGAGACTTGGTTGAAAATTTCGTAACCATTATGGATAAATCTTTTATTCAAAGGATTAAAACTTTGAATAAATATGGGTTACGAAAAAACCGTACTTTTCATACATTTGTGTTTAGAACATTAATTATTACCAAATTTGGTTATAGGAGAAATAAATGAAGTTCTTTAGTAAAGAAAATAAAATCTTATTAAAAGAAATGGTAAAAACAGACTTTAAACTGCGCTATCAAGGTAGTTTAATTGGACATTTGTGGTCAATTTTAAAACCATTGATGCTTTTTACAATTATGTATTTAGTATTTGTCCGTTTCTTGCGTTTTGATGATGGTACTCCTCACTATGCTATCGGTTTGTTAATTGGTATGGTGACATGGAACTTCTTTGCTGAAGCAACTAACATGGGAATGCTTTCAATTGTTGCGCGTGGGGATTTACTGCGTAAATTAAACTTTTCAAAAGAAATTATTGTCATTTCTTCAGTTGTTGGAGCAGCAATCAACTATGCCATTAATATGGTGGTCGTTTTTGTTTTCGCTTTGTTAAATGGTATTCATCCAAATTTTGGATTCTTAGTTATTATTCCATTGTTTATTGAATTGTTTGCTTTAGCTGCTGGTGTTGCATTTATATTGTCAACTTTATTTGTTAAATATCGTGATTTAGGACCAATTTGGGAAGTAATTCTTCAAGCAGGTATGTATGGTACACCTATTATCTATTCATTGACATTTATTTTGCAGCGTAAACACTTTACTATTGGTAAGATTATGATGCTAAATCCGATTGCTCAAATTATTCAAGATATGCGTCATTTTATCGTTTATTCAGGAAATATGCGTGGATGGGAATTGATTAATAATAATATCATTGCACTTGTGCCATACCTAATTCCATTTGTGGTATTTGCAATTGGTTATTATATTTTCCATAAGCATGCTAAGAAATTTGCGGAGATTCTATAATGTCAGATAAAGAAATTGCAGTAAAAGTTGATCATGTTAGTAAATATTTTAAATTACCAACGGAAGCAACACATAGTTTACGAACAGCCCTTGTTAATAGATTTAAAGGGGTAAAAGGGTATCGAGAACAACATGTCTTGAAAGATATTTCATTCGATGTTCACAAAGGTGATTTTTTCGGAATCGTTGGTCGTAATGGTTCAGGAAAATCAACACTTTTAAAAATCATTTCTCAAATCTACGTTCCTGAAAAAGGTTCTGTTACAGTGAATGGTAAAATGGTTTCATTTATTGAACTCGGTGTTGGTTTTAACCCTGAACTGACTGGACGTGAAAATGTCTATATGAATGGTGCCATGCTTGGATTTACTACTGAAGAGATTGATGCTATGTACGATGACATCGTTGAGTTTGCAGAACTTGAAGATTTCATGAACCAAAAACTAAAAAACTATTCAAGTGGCATGCAAGTTCGTTTAGCCTTCTCAGTTGCAATTAAGGCACAAGGTGATGTTCTTATCCTTGACGAGGTTCTTGCCGTAGGTGACGAAGCTTTCCAACGTAAATGTAACGATTACTTCCTAGAACGTAAAGAAAGTGGTAAGACAACTATTCTAGTTACTCATGATATGGGAGCAGTTAAGAAATATTGTAACCGTGCAGTTCTAATTGAAAATGGTTTGGTTAAGGCATACGGTAACCCTTATGATGTTGCTAACCAGTATAGTTACGATAATACTGAAAAAGAATATGATGACAATGTTCAAGAAGAACGTGAAGTCGAAGGGGATGAAAAAATCTCTGATATTTCTATTAAATTGTTGTCTGAAAAACGCCTAACACCAAAAGATGAAATTTCTTTTGAAGTTAACTACAATATGCTTCAAGATATGGACACTTATGTGGCGTTATCATTTACAGATATTGATCGCAATATTTGGATTTATAATGATAATTCAAAAGAGCATATGACACAAGGTTCAGGTAAAAAAACGGTTAAATATACATGTCATATTCCAAATGTTAATGATTTGAAATTGAAATTGGAAGTGACAATCCGAGATAAAGATGGGCAAATGATTGGATTTGTCCCAGCTGAAAAATCACCAATTATATTATTAACACGTGATGACCTTGATTATAATAATGAATCTGAAGTTGATTCGGCAACTGGTTTGATTCAACGTAATGGTCAATGGGATTTTTAAAATAATGGTTCAGTAATGAGGTAAGGAATGAAAGTATCTATTATTTGTACAAATTATAATAAGGAGGCATGGATAGAAGAGGCTATTCGGAGTTTCTTAAATCAGAAGTGTGATTTTGATTATGAAATCATTTTAGTTGACGATGCTTCCAGCGATCATTCTCCTCAGATTATTGAACGCTATGCGAATCAATACCCTGATAAGATTAAGGCTGTTTTTCATCAAGAAAATCTAGGTATCACAAAAACATGGCTTGATATTTGTCAGTTAGCTCAAGGTGATTACATTGCTCGATGTGATGGTGACGATTACTGGATTGATGCTTACAAACTTCAAAAGCAGGTTGATATCTTAGAACGATCAACAGCATCAAAATGGTCTTGCTCTGATTTTAACATTATCTCTGAGAGTGGTGAATTACGTCAGAAAAAAGCCATTGAGAATGGTATTATTCGAAAAATGTCAAGTTTCGAGGAGATGCTTGCATTTCGAGGAATGACAATGTCATCGACTTGGTTAGTAGATCGCAACTTGATGTTGGAAGTAAATAATGCTATTTCTCCTGACGCAGTTGATGATACTTTTAGTCTCCAACTGGAGATGTTTACAAGAACAGAGTTAACATTTTTACCAGAAGCGACTACTGTTTATCGCCTTCACGAAGGTTCGGACTCACATCCTACATCTGTTGAAAAGCTATCAGAGCGTTTTGAAAAATTACAGGAGACACAAGAAGAGTATCTTGAAAAGTACTATTCAAGAATTGATTTTAAGGTATTAACACGATACTTATTCTCTGAAAATACTGAGCGTGAAAAAATTATTGCACGTCGTCAGCAAGAATTAACAACACAATTAAATAATGCTCAAGTAATATTAGATGAATTACTTGAAGAAAGGGCAAAATTAAAATCAACTGAAGAAAAATTAGAAAGCCAAATTGCTGAAAAAAATCATTGGCTGAACGAGTATAACAAGGTTATCCATTCAAAACGCTGGGTAATTCCGACGAAGATAATCAATTTATTCAGGAGAAATCGATGAATCGAATGCTACTTTATGTTCATTATAATAAATTTAATGAACTGAGCCCTCATGTTCTTTATCAACTTGAACAGTTGAGGCCTTTATTTTCATCAATATGTTTTATTTCTAATAGTTATTTGAGTAAGACTGCTATTGAGAAATTGCAAGAAAATCAACTAATTGATGATGTGATTCAACGTCAAAATGAAGGCTATGATTTTGCAGCATGGAAGGAAGCAATTTTATCTTCTTTTGATTATGTCAAGTCATTTGATTCTTTAACTTTGATGAATGATACTTGTTTTGGTCCTTTGTGGGATATGCAAGAGATTTTTGAAAAATTTGAATCAGATGCTAGTGTTGATTTTTGGGGACTAACTAACCATGCTGCTTGTAAAATAAAAGGAGGAAGTTATGTAGCAGAGCATCTGCAATCATATTTTCTCTCTTTTAAAAAGCAGGTTGTAGAGAGTGAAGCATTTATTGATTTTTGGTCAAATGTTAAAAGCTATAAGAATGTTCAACAAGTTATCGATTCTTATGAATCAGAATTGACTGAACAATTAGTTAAAGCGGGTTACAGTTGTAGTTCTATGCTTGACTTGTCAAGTAAACCGGAACTTGGAAATGTTTCAATTTTTCGACCAGATTTGATATTGCAGGCAGGTATTCCATTTGTAAAAATTAAGTCTTTTAGTCATGTGGCACACTTGGCACCGTTTGTCTTAAATGCAATCGAGGAGAAGAGTGAGTATCCAGGTGATTTAATCATTAATCATCTTTCTAGTATATTGCCGCCGACTACATCTTTCTTATTACCTTATAAAAATTTGAATCAATCTGATAACACGCTAAAGCAACCTTCAAAGACAATTTTGCACCTGCATTTTTCAACACGAAATGGTGTAGAAATTTTGACTAGTTTTTTGAAGAGCCGTAAAAATATTATAACTTTAGTTAGTGCTGAATCAGATAAAACCTTAGAAGAGGTAAAAGAACAGTTCCAGCGAGAAGATATTACTAGTTATGCTTACGCACATGTTGAAAGTGTTAATGAATGGCAAAAATTTATTAGTGATTCTTCTAAGGTGTTCGATGGTAATTGCTTAGCCTATATTCATGTTTCGGATTTCTTTTTAAATCAATTGGTTGACTCCTATAGTTTAAGGGAACTACTTGAGATAATGTTTTCATTAGAGGATACTATTAAGAAAATATTTCTTGATGATAAAAAAGTCGGTTTAGCCATTCCAGACATGCTTTTATATGAAAGGTATAAAGATAGTCAATTGGCCATTGATAAAGAAGTTTTTGAAAGATTAAATATTTCTGAAGCAGAAATAAAAAATCCTATGATAGAAAAAGCTTGGTCGGCTTATTGGATTAGGGTAGATGGATTGCAAAAAATATGGAATAACAAAGGCAATCTAACGCTTTCAGATTTTGAAAAAATTCTTCCAATTTTTAATTGGAAAGAGCGCTATGATTTTGTTTTGCTACCAAATAAAGCAAGTTTACCTGCTTTGATTGATGCAAAAAAAGCAAATGATATGCTCTTTGCATCAGAACTTGAGGTACCAAGTAGTATTAATTATCCGATCAGTGCTAAATTAGTCTTGCGTTTCTTTAAAAAGGCTACGCTATTGACTTTGACTTATTTTTTAAAACGTCTAAATTTAATCAAATTAGTTAAGGAAAAACAGAATAAATGAGTGAAAAAAAACATACCATTGCAATTTGCGCATATGGTGAGAGTTCATATTTGGAAGAATGTATTCTTTCTGTAGAAAAGCAAACAGTATCATCTGATGTTTACATTTACACATCAACACCAAATAATTTTATTAAATCATTGGCTGAAAAATACCATCTTCCATTATATGTTGGTGAACGAAAATCAATAGGAGCTGATTGGAATCAGGCACTTTCACATTGTAAAACAGAATATGTGACAATTGTTCACCAGGACGATTTGTATGATGAAACTTTCACACAGAAGGTATTGGAATCATTCGAAAAGTACCCAAACTCAACGATTGTTTATACAGACTATCATGAATTAAAAATGATGGCAGAAGGAGCTAAGGATATTGCAAGTAATCAGAACTTAAAAATCAAACGTTTGATGCTTAATGTTCTATCAGTGCTACCTAGTTCAAAATGGTGGCGTAATCGTGTCCTATCATTTGGAAATCCTATTTGTTGTCCAAGTGTTTCATATAATATGAAACGTTTGTCGGACTTCCAATTTGATGAGGAGATGAAGACAAGTTTGGATTGGTATGCATGGTACACAATTTCTGAAAAATACAAAGGGCGTTTTTCTTACATTAAGGAATCTTTGATGTTTCACCGTATTCATGAGGAATCTGAAACAACGGCAACGATTTCAAATAATACACGAACAAACGAAGATTTACAAATGTATCAGCTGCTTTGGCCAAAAGCTATCGCTAACTTACTGATTAAGTTTTATCAAAAAAGTCAGAATTCAAATCAATAGGAGGCAGCCGCGTGTTAAAAAAATTAATTATTATCCCTGCATATAATGAGAGCAGCAATATTGAAGGTACGGTTGCTGCAATTAAAAAAGATGCACCAGATTTTGACTATGTCATTATTAATGACTGTTCAACAGATAACACACTTGAAATTTGTCAAAAAAATAATTTCAATGTCGTGTCACTTCCAATTAACCTTGGAATTGGTGGTGCAGTGCAAACGGGTTATTTATATGCTAAAAAACATGGTTATGATTTAGCTGTTCAAGTGGACGGTGATGGTCAACATAATCCTGCTTTCTTATCCAAAATGGCTGATGAGTTGATAGAAAGTGATGTTAACATGGTAATTGGTTCACGTTTTCTAGAAAAAGAAGGCTTTCAATCATCGTTTATGCGTCGTTTGGGGATTCGCTATTTTATGGGCTTGATTCATTTGCTTACAGGTAAGAAAATCACAGACGCAACTTCAGGATTGCGAATGATAGATCGCAATATTATTGAACTGTTTGCGAGTGATTATCCAGATGACTATCCAGAACCAGAAACAATTGTTTCTTTACTTAATAAAGGTTATTCTGTTAAGGAAATTCCGGTTGTTATGAACGAGAGACAAGGTGGTGTTTCGTCAATTTCTGCAACAAAATCCGTTTATTATATGATTAAAGTGACATTGGCTATTTTATTTGTAAAATTAAGGGGGAAATAAGATGACACAAACAGCGAGCCTTTTTATCTCAATTGTTATTGTACTTTTTGTTGCTTACTCATTCCATTTGATTAAGAAGGATAAACTATCTATTCGTTATTCGTTATCATGGTATATTCTAAGCGTTATTTTATTGATTGCTGTTTGGTTCCCAAATTTATTGGTTGTATTGGCTAATTTATTAGGTATTTATTCCCCAATGAATCTGGTTTTCTTTGTTGGGTTTTGCTTAAGTTTGTGGATTCTTTTCTCACTAACTCGCATTGTTTCTATTCAAAGCTCAAAAATTAAAAGCTTGGCACAACAAATTGCATTAAGTGAGAAGAAGGATGATTAAATTATTGAAAATTGGGCAGAAAGCCTCTCAAAAAGAAGTCCTTGCTTGGAATATTTTGGGAAGTTTAGCTTCAGCAGCTATGTCAACGCTTTTGCTGTTATCTGTAGCTCGTTTATTGGATAGCTATAATGCCGATGTTTTTAGTATTGCTTATGCTGTTGGAAATCTATTGATTACAGTAGCTACTTTTCAAGTTCGTGACTTTCAAGCAACAGATATTAAAGAGAAGTATTCTTTTAATAATTATTTCTATGCACGTGTGTTAACTATCTTTATTATGTTGCTTGTAGCCCTTGGTTATGTTCTTATGCATGGCTATGACGCTTACAAATCTTTATGTGTTTTACTGATTTGTTTTTATCGCTGTAGTGATGCCTTATCTGATGTTTTTCAGGGAATGTTTCAACAGCACGAACGCCTTGATATTGCGGGAAAATCTCTTTTTTTTAGAAATGGATTTATCTTTGTAGGTTTTACAATTACATTGATTATTACACATGAGTTGTTATTATCATTGATTATCATGAATGTGTTATCATTTGCTTTTGTTTTTGGTTTTGATTTTTGGTTAAGTCGATATTTCAGTAAAATTAAAGCATTTCATTTTTCATTTAAACAAATCAGAGGTCTTTTAGTAGAAAGTAGTCCACTATTTATTAATGCTTTTATGTTGGTTTCCATTTATAATCAGCCAAAATATGCATTAGACAATTTATTTGAGCAAGGCTTACTTGAAGTTGGTGTTCAAACGGACTTTAATATTCTCTTTATGCCGGTTTTTGCCATGAATTTGACAATGATTTTCTTTAGACCAATGATGACGCAAATGGCTATTTTTCTTGAGAAAAAGGAGTATGAGTCTTTTGTTCATTACCGTCGAAAATTATTGCAATTATTAGTCGTTATTTCATTCTTAATTTTAGCAGTTGTGTCTGTTATTGGGGTTCCAATTTTAAATATTGTTTATTCGACTAATTTGAATAGGTATTTGATTGCCTTTATTATTTTAATGACTGGAGGAATAGCAAGTACTTTTGCGACAGTTTGTGATAATATTTTGACAGTTTTGCGTAAGCAAAAACTTTTGGTGATTTCATTTGCCAGCGGATTTTGTGTATCCTATTTTTCAGCCAATCCTTTGGTTGAGCATTATGGCATTTATGGTGCATCAATTTCATTTACATTATCAATGTTAACGTGGTTACTAGTATCCCTAATTATCTATTTTAGCGCTAAAGATTCATATAAGGAGAAAAAATGAAAATAGAAAAATTATTTTTATTCTTAGCAGTTCCCTGTGTTGCACTGTTTATGTTTTTGGTTCCTGTGACGCAAGTTCCAGATGAAACAACACATGCAATTTTAGCTTGGAATATTACACATGATGCTGCAAAGGAAGATTCGCTTCAATGGCTTGCACATCATCAAGGAGAAGTAATCACTAATAGTTCGCCAGAAGCTCCTGCTGTACTCAATAAGGAAAAACTAAATCGTTTTTTTACTAAGGAACAAGATTTTTCTTCAGCTCCTTTTAAATTGAGTGTTTCAATTAAAAGTCTGGCTCATCTTCCTCAAGCAATTGGAATGTTGATTGGACGTGCGATCTATCCTTCATATGGCGTCATTATGTTAGTAGGACGAATTGTTAATGCTCTTGTTTATATCATCGGGATGTATTTTGTTATCAAAGCAGCAAAATACGGTAAATTAGCTTTGATGTTTATTTCGTTATTACCAATGATGTTACAGCAAGCAGCTTCTCTATCTTATGATGTTTTAAATTACGTCTCGATTGCATGTTTCTTTGTTTTCTTTGTTAATCTTATCAAAGAAAGAACATTTACTAATAAAAAGTTTCTTCAGCTTATCTTATTAACTTTATTCCTTTATTCAACGAAAACAAATAACCTGCTTTTATTACCGTTCTTAGTAATGATAGATTTTGAGTTTGAAGGATTTTTAAAAGTGTTAAATCCAGCTTATAATTTCTTCAAGAAATATAGATGGTATTTTGTTACAGGTGCGGTTTGCTTAGGAATTGTTGCGTTTTATTTCTTCTTAAAAGGCTGGGGTGGAACTCAACACTTTATTTGGGTAATGTTTAATACTTTCTTCTTACAACAAGAAAACGTTAATTTAAATGGTTTGTTAACTATTGGTATTTTCGGAGAATTTGGCTGGTTAACGACTCAATTACCGTTATGGCTAGTCTTTATTGATATTGTTGTATTGATTTTAATTTATTTGAGTGAATATCTTCCTGTCACTAAAATGGAAGGAATTTCATCAGCTTTGATTTTTCCACTTCAAGTACTAGTTATTGTCGTAGGAATGTATTTTGCATGGACTTTACGTTCAAATCCTGACAATGTTGGTGCGAATAGAATTGCTCATGGAGAACAAGGTCGATATTTCACGCCTTTCTTGATTTATTTGGCACCTTTGTTTAGTCTTTGCCAGTCAAAACTAAGATTTGAATTTAGTCAAAAATCAATTATTAAACTATCAACAATTATCATTCTAATCAATGTTGCAGTGTCATTTGCTGTCTTATGGGCATATTATTGGGTATAGGAGTACAATTGGATGATTAGTGTTATTGTTCCGGTTTACAATGCTCAAGAACATTTATCAGACTGTCTTGATTCACTTTTACATCAAACATTAGAGAGTGATTTCTATGAAATCATTCTTTTAAATGATGGTTCAAAAGATATGTCTGCTGAAATTTGTGAGCGTTATGCGAAGCAGTATAGCAATATCGTTTTTGTTAATAAAGAAAATGAAGGTGTCTCAAAAACACGAAATCTAGGAATTCAAAAAGCAAAAGGCGACTTTGTCGCCTTTGTTGATAATGATGACTTAGTAGAAACAGATTATTTGGAAAAACTGTATACAGCAATTTCTCAATCAAATGCTGATGCTGTTTTTTCAGGCTATACTCGTATGACTTATTCAGGAAAAGTTTTGTTTAAAGAAAGCTTAAGTCAAACTGAGTGGGCAAAATACATAGTGATGGCCCCTTGGGCGAAGCTTTATCGAAGACAAGTTTTATTGAATAATAGCATTGAATTCTTTGATTATGGAATAGGAGAAGATGTTGCCTTTAACCTACAGTTTTTAGCTAAAACCAAAAATATTAATATTATTTCCTATTCTGGCTATAAATGGATGTTTAATGATGATAGTGTATCTAATACCTCTCAACGTGGCTTAGATGATCGCTTAGATATCCGTATCTTACTAGAGAAAATTTTAGAAAATAATCCAGAGCCAGATGATTATTTGTCATATTTTATTTATAGATATTATATTTGGTATCTTTTATTTTCAGGACGTTCATCTAGTAAACAGCAATTCCTATCTTATAATAGGAAAATTAAAGCATTTTTACGTGAGCAAAATATTTCTAGAAAAATATCACCGTTATCACGTCGCTTGAAGGGCGAAAAATTTTCAAATCGTTGTGCAGTGTTAGTTTTTAGTCTTTTAGATAAATGTTATTTGTTACCACTGTTTGCGTCAGTTTATTGTAAAAGTAAAAAATGATTAGAGGAGATAAAATGAAATTTTCAATTATTGTACCGGCATATAATGTGGCACAATATATCGAAGAGTGTGTGGAAAGTGTTCTAAATCAAGATTATGATAACTTTGAAGTTATTGTTGTTGATGATGGAGCAACTGATGAAACACCTCAAATCATTGATAGCCTTGCCCAAAAATCCGAAAAAGTTAAAGTTATTCATCAAAAAAATGGTGGATTATCTGCTGCACGAAATAGCGGAATTGAAGCAGCAAATGGTGATTATATAATCTTTCTAGATGGAGATGATTTTTGGTCAAGTCAGTCTTTTTTAAACGACATCAACAATAGACTTAATGAAAATTCTGTTGATGTTATTATCTATTCTTACTCATACCATTATACCGATAAAATTGTTAAGAAGACAATCAGTAATAAAGGATTATCGGGAAATATAAAGAAAGATTGTACAGACTTAGTTAAACGTGAATTGATAACCGCACCTGCATGGAATAAATGTGTAAAGAGAACTTTATTTGTAGACGGTTCTCTAGATTTTCAAGTCGGTTTCCTTTCAGAAGATTGTCTTTGGTGTGCAAATCTTTTGAAGCTAATGACAAGTTATGCAGTTTTTGACAATGCACAATACATGTATCGTCAAAATCGAGCAGGAAGTATCACCAATGTTGTTAAAGAAAAAAATGTTCTCGATATTTTAAAGAGTATTTCAATTGGCCTTGATAATATCGAAAAACTTCCATTTGAAAAACAGGAAGCATTAAAAGTCTATTTTGCAATTTCATATATTTCAATTTTGCCGTTTGTTCATTTATATAAAAACAGCTTTGATATTAAAAACTATTTAAAAAATTATGAATATTTGTTACAATATTCAAGGCAGATTGAAAACAAAAGTTTTAAATATACTGGCTTGGTGGCAAAAGGGATAGGAGTAGAAAAGGCAGCTGCCTTGTTTAATAAGTTACTTGGTCTGTACAAAAAGTTTAAAGGTTAAGGATTTTCAAAAGGTATAATGATATTTTTAAAATCAATAGGTAATTTTTGTAAGAAGAATAAAGGTGTTTTACTTTCCTATTTTGTAACCTTTCTCATTACCTACTTACATCTTATTATAGTAATTGGCTTAGAAAATCATCGAACTATTACACCGCTTATTTGGATTTTGTTAGGTGTTTTTATCGTCTTATATGCCCTCCAAATTCGAAAAAGAATGGATAATAAATGGTGGTTATTATATCTTCCACTTATTTACTTTCTTTTTGTAATAGGTGCTTATTTTGTAAAAGTTACTTTAAATCTTAATAATGAAAAATTTGACTGGACAAAATTTCAACATTTTTGGGATTTTAACTTTTTAATTCCTTTAGCATGTTTACTGTTATTAGCTCTGGTCTTTAATCGCTTCTCAAGCTATTTTTCTAATGAGTTTATTAATGCTTTTTCTCTGAAAAAGAAACGCTATGACATTTTAGTAATGAGTCAAATTGCAACAATGTTTATTGTTACAAGCAACCAATTAATAAATAGTTTCCTTTCCAATACACTTTTTCTTGTTGAAGATATTAAAAAGACAGCTTATGCAGGACAATTACTGCATTATTCTCTTGGCATGTATGTTTTCTTTAGTTTAATCACTTATGCATCAGCTAAAGGAATAAGTCACCTTTTTAAGAATAAGCCAACCCCTTCTTTATCGGTTGCGACAAGTTTGTTGTTGGCTTTTATTTTTAATTTTACAATTCAAGCGGGAGTGACTGAAAAAGGTGAATCTTATGGGTATTATATCGCCTCAGGAGCAACGATATTTCAAATTTTAATTATCTTTGCTTGTTTCATGGTGATTTATATTACTATTAATCGCTATTTACCAGCTACAGTTTTTAACATTGTTTTAGGAGTCTTAATCAGCTATATTAATGCTGAAAAATTTACTTTACGTAATGAGCCATTTTTGATTGCAGATTTTACTTGGTTAAATGATATCGGATTTTTTAAAGAATATGTTAGTGAAAATGCTCTTTTATTAAGCATAGTAGGGATACTTTGGACAATTGTTATTTTGTATTATGTTAGGAAAAAGTGTTTGCCCGGGCAAATATTTAAAAATTGGAAACAACGATTAGCAGTTGCCGTTACAATTGTTGTTGCTTTTTCAGGAACATTATCGATATTTAAGAATCAAGAGGATGGAAGAATTCCTGAACATATTCCAGTTTTATCTTCTGTTTATAACCTTTATAATGTCAATTGGCAAGGAATTAATGCTAATACAAGATTTCAATCTTTGAGCTTTGTATGGCTAAAACAGATAACAATTACTGATATTGAAAAACCAGCTAATTATAGTCAAAAGGAAATTGACAAAGTTTATAAGAAATATACAAATCTTGCTGGTGAAATAAATGCCATAAGGACAGAAAATATTTCTGATCAAACAGTGATCTTCATTCTAAGTGAAAGTTTAGCTGATCCTGCTCGTGTTCCTGGGGTAACTTTATCGGCTCCAGTAATACCGCAAATTCAACAGATTCAAGCCGGAACAACATCGGGCTTAATGAAATCCGATGGTTATGGTGGTGGAACAGCTAATATGGAATTCCAGACCTTAACAGGTTTACCAATGTATAACTACAATGATATGATTTCAGTTCTGTATACTGAGGTAATTCCGAAGATGAATTATATTCCATCAATTAGTAATGCCTTTGAGCCAGAAAATAGGATTGCCATTCATTTATCTGATGCTACTCACTATGCACGTAATTCAGTGTATACGAAATTAAAATTTGATAAATTTGTTGCTACATCAGGGTCAGATGATACTGCAGAAGAGGTTAATATTTTGGGAGCTTACCCAAGTGATACGTCAACCTATGATAATATTCTCTCTAAGATTGATACTAATCAAAACCAATTCTTTTCTGTGATGACCATGCAAAACCATGGACCATGGTTTCCAACTGATTTGACTGATATTACGGCAAGTGGAGAAGGTTTGACAAGTGACCAAAATGAAAGCTTAACGAACTATGCGAGACTTTTGAGTTATACTGATAGCAGCACTGCGGAGTTTTTACAGCAATTAGAAGGAATTGATAAGAAAATTACGGTTGTATTCTATGGAGATCATTTACCAGGTATTTATCCAAAATCAATCTTTAAGGATAATCCTGAATTGCAGTATTTGACTGATTATTTTATTTGGTCAAATCATGGTACTGTTAAAGATGATTATCCATTAGTTAATTCTAGTGATTTTCCAGCTGAATTATTAGCCCATACAAATTCGCGTGTATCGCCTTATTATGCATTGTTAACGGAAGTTTTAAATAAAGCTAGTGTTGATAAAGATAAACTTGATGGTGATGGTAAAGAAATTGCTAAAGATCTCAAATTAATTCAGTATGATTTGTCTGAAGGAAAAGGGTATATTTTGAAGCATTCTGATTTCTTTGATTTTCAATAGTAAAATATCGAGAGAGCAATAAAGCTCTCTTTTTATATTGTAATATTATTCTTCAAAATAGATTTACTAGTGAAAAAAAGCAAGCTTTAGTGTAGAATATATAATAGAAAAAAGATTGGAAATGAAAATGAGGATTATTGGTAACAAACATTTTTTTGTAAAATTAAAAGCACTACTGTATAAAATGAAACAACTTTTAAAAAAAGTTGCTCTTTTTGGGAAGAAGGCTTTCTTTAAAATAAGATGTATTATTCTTCGTGCTTTTCGAGATTATTTTCGAGATAATGACTATCTTCCACGTGTAAAACGTGTTTTGATTTATAATATTTTTGAAGGAAAAGAAACACTTCAAGAGTATAAAGTTATTTTCTTAGAGGCCTTAGCTAAAATTGTTGATGATATTTACATTGTTGTTAATGGTGAGTTATCACAGTCAGACATTGAACGCTTAGAAAAAATCGGTAAAGTTACTTTAAGAGAAAATAAGGGTTACGATGTAGCGGCTTTTAGAGCAGGAATTCTAAATTTAGGCTCTGAAAAATTGAAGGAATATGATCAATTATTGTTAGTTAATGATACTAACATTGGTCCTTTTCGAGATTTAGAAGAAGTTTTTTCAACAGTTAATTCAAAATCATTGGATTTTTGGGGTGTTTCGTTGGGAGAAGTTCAACCAGACTTCACAGGAGTAAATCCTTTTGGTTATATTCCGGAGCATATTCAAACGTATTTTGTTGTGATTGAACGTAGTCTATTACATCAAAAGTCATTCTATCGTTATTGGGAAAAACTTAGTGATACAGATTCACGTCAAAAAGCGATTGGAAGACACGAAACATATTTTACAAAATATTTTGCTAATTTAGGTTTTCGTTATGATGCTTTGATTAGGGATACAACTGATAGTGCGATGTACATACATCCATTACGAGTTCTAAAACAGGGATCTCCTTTAATAAAATATTCAGCATTCTCAAATTACGATGATGATCAATTTATTTGGCAAGGATTGGAACGTCATAGCGAAATTCCTGAACTTTTCTCATACATTGAAGAAAAAACAAATTATCCAGTTGAAATCATCATGACTATTATTGATGATTTTAAGAAAAAGGCACAACAAAAGTATGTTTTAATCATTGATGGTGTTGAGAATATTATTCCGCAATGTACTCGATATCGTGTATTAAACAAAGCAGAGCAACTTGAGCAATTAGGATATAATGTGAAGGTTGTTGACATGTCAAAACTACAGTTGTTAGATTGTAAAGGTGCTAGTCATATTATTATTTATCGTGCACCAGATCTTCCTATTTTAAACCAAGTTTGTCAGTTAGCAAATAAAACAGGTGTTCCGGTTTTCTACGACATTGATGATTTAGTTTTTGGTACAAAATACACTGATCAACTTGCTTATACGCAGGGGTTGTCAGCAGTAGATAAAAATAATTATGATGAGAGTGTTCGAGGTTATGGCAGAATGCTTGAAAAATGTGATGCGGTCATTACTTCGACAAATCAGTTGGCAAAAGAGTTGAAAAACTATAAAAAGACTGTGATTATAAATCGTAATGTCTTATCAGAAGAATTGGTTGCTATTAGTTCACAGACACCACACAAAGAATCTGATGACAATAAAGTTAAGATGGCATATTTTTCTGGTTCAATAACCCATAATGAAAATTTTGAAATGATTAAGCCAGCTATTATTTTGTTATTGAAGAAATACCCGTATTTAGAATTACATTTAGCTGGTCATTTGGATATTCCTGAAGACATTGCTTGTTTTGGTGAGCAAATTGTAACCCATCCCTATGTTGATTGGAAAGAGCTACCGCGATTGATTTCTGCTATTGATATCAACTTAGCTCCTCTGGTTCACTCAACCTTTAATGAAGCAAAATCAGAAATTAAGTGGTTAGAAGCAGCAGCTGTTAAGGTGCCAACCGTTGCTAGTAGGATAGGTTCATTTGAGGATATGATCGAAGATGGTATTGACGGTATTTTGGCTTCAGATACTGAATGGGAAGAAAAATTAGAGGCTTTAATTATTAATAAAGCTTATCGTAGTCAAATAGCTGAAAATGCTTATCGAACAATTATGTCACGCGCTACTACTAAAGCGATTAAAATGAATTTTTTAGAAATAAAAGGTTAAACATGAAAAATATTTTATTTGTTACACCAACAACAACATTTGATAATGGTGCAGAAATATCTATTTTTTATCTAATGAAATACTTGGTATCTCAAGGATATAATATTTATAGTGTCTGTCAGGAAATTCCAGAACCGCAGCAAGACGAACATCGAAAACATTATGATGAAGTTGGAATTAAGATGATATACCTTCCTGCTGCCAAGTGGTGGTGGGAGGATGCACCTGGTGGAAAACCAGGTTCTAAAGCACATCGTGTAGAATCTTATCGTCGAAATATTAAAGAAATTGGTGAAATCATTGAAGAATACTCCATTGATTTAGTTGTTTCAAATACTGTTAATGTCTTTCAAGGAGCGGTGGCAGCAAAACTTGCAGGTATTCCACATTACTGGTTGATTCATGAATTCCCTGAAAAAGAATTTTCTTATTATCTTGATAAATGTGATTTTATTTCAGAGTATTCTACAGAGATTTTTAGTGTATCAGGAAATTTAAATAATAGTCTTCAACAATTGTTCCAAAATAGAAAGATTGGATGTTTTGTTCCTTATACTCAAATTCCAGACATGGAATTGGCTAAGGGAGATAAGGTTAGGATAGTTTCAGTTGGTCGAATTAATGAACGTAAGAATCAACTTGAACTCATTAAGAGTTTTGAACGTCTGCAAACAAAAGAACATTCTGATTTAGAACTTGTTTTTATTGGTCCATGGGATGATGATTATAAAAAAGAGTGCCAAAACTATATTAATAAGCATCAACTTAAAAACATTTCGTTTTTAGGTTTCAAATCGAATCCATGGGAATATTTGACAGATAAAGATATTTGTGTTTTCACATCTGCTCAAGAAACATTTGGCCTAGTTTATGTTGAGGCAATACTGAAGGGATTACCAGTAATTTTATCAGATAATTTGGGACATAAGACAGCTTATGATATTTTTAAAATTGGATCAATGTACCATTTGGGGAATGTTGATGAATTGACTGATATGATTAAATCAATGTTGGATAATCAGGAAACTATTTATGGACAAGCTAGTCAAGATAAAGCAAAAGCCAAACAACTTTATAGTGTTGAAATAACCTACAGAGAGATTATTGAAAAAATTAAAAATCAAGATTCAGCAACACTTGAGACACCATTGCGTCACATTTCTGATTTGATTACTGTGAATGCAGAACCAACCAAACTTGAAAGAGGAGCTCGTAAAATTAGTCATACTCTTTATCTAGTAAGACAAAAACTGAAAAAGCAGTGACGCTTAATCTTTATTTTAGAGAAGGGAGACCTTCTCTTTTTTTATTTTCATAGTTTTTTATGAAAATTATTTTAGACTATGCTATACTTATAGACGTGTTATTTCATGTTGAGGAGAGTCCAATGAAAAAACTATCTATTGTTGTTCCTTGCTACAATGAACAAGAAACAATTTATCCATTTTTAGAGGAAACTCAAAAAATTGAAGCAAAAATGAAGGACCAATTGATTTTTGATTATATTTTTGTCAATGATGGTTCAAAGGATGAAACTTTAAAAGTTCTTCGGGATGTTGCAAAACGCTTTACGAATGTTCATTATTTGTCATTTTCACGTAATTTTGGTAAAGAGGCTGGCTTGTTAGCCGGTCTTGAAGCAGCAGATGGTGATTTTATTACTGTTATGGATGCTGATTTGCAGGACCCACCTGAACTTTTGATTGATATGTATGAAAAAATCAAAGAGGGATACGATGTTGTTGGGACACGTCGTGCCGATCGAAAAGGTGAGCCCGTTATCCGATCATTCTTTTCAAAAATGTTTTACAAAATTATTAATGCTGTCTCTGATACAGAAATGGTTGATGGTGCGCGTGATTTTCGTTTAATGACAAGACAAGTTGTAGACAGCATCTTAGAACTTGGCGAAGTTAACCGCTTTTCTAAAGGGATTTTTTCTTGGGTTGGGTTTGATGTTACATACATCGCTTACGAAAATCGTGAACGTGTTGCAGGTGAAACCTCTTGGAGTTTTTGGAGTTTATTAAAATATTCTATGGAAGGTTTCATTAATTTTTCAGAAGCACCACTTGATTTATCTCTTTGGGCTGGAGCGATTTCGTTTATTGTATCGATTTTAGGAATCTTGTTTATCATTATCCGTAAACTTACCATAGGAGGTAGTGTTTCGGGTTGGGCGAGCTTAGTTTGTATCATCCTATTTATTGGTGGTATTCAGTTGCTTGCTTTGGGAATTATTGGAAAGTATATTTCTAAAATTTTCCTAGAAACCAAGAAGCGCCCAGTTTATATTGTGAAAGAAAAAGGATAAATTTATATTATTTTCTAGCTGTTTTTCCGAATTAATATAGTGTAAAACATTATATTAAAAGGAGAACAGCTTTTTGAATAAAATCAAATCAGCTTTATTGTCGACAGCTGTGCTTAGCATGGCATTTCTTACTAATTCGGTTATGGCAGATCAACAGTCAGATGCCCTAGTAACTAAAACACCATTTGATATAGCAAGTAAGACTTTTGAGGTAACTGCACAGCAATCTACTAATGGAAAAGCGATTAAAAGTATTGATGTTGCTATTTGGTCAGAAGAAGATGGTCAAGATGATCTTAAATGGTATTCAAGTTCAAATGTTTCGAATGGTCAAGCTAAAGTTCAGTTTAATTTAGCTAATCATGGTAATCATGCAGGAAATTATAATACTCATGTTTATACTACTTATACTGATGGTAGCAGATCTGGAGTTGTCATGGAAAATACACGAATCAGTCCAAAAGCGCCGACACTCAGTCTCAAAGATGGTGGTATTCGAATGTCTACGGATATTTATGCTCCAACCAATGGAACGCTTTATTATGCTGTTTGGTCAGAAGAAAATGATCAAGATGATCTTAAATGGTATGCTGATAATGGTACAGGAACAACAATTGCTGATTTAAAAAATCATAGTGGATACGGTAAATACAATATTCATACGTATGTATCACAAGATGGAAAGATGTCAGGGATAAGTTGTCAAGATATTACAATTGATAAGCAAGAGGTTTCTTACCAGATTAATAAAGTTAATGACACAACTTATGATGTATTAGTAACTGATGTACCAGAATATATTACTTCAATTACTGTTCCAGTTTGGTCTAATGCAAATGGACAAGATGATATCAAATGGTACACGACAACAAAAATAGGAGATGGAATTTATAAAGCACAAATCAATTTAGGGAATCACGGTTATGCATCTGGTGACTATAGTGTTCATATTTATGGACAAAATGCTATTAGTAATAATTTTGAAGGGTTAAGGGTAACATCAGGCTTTAATGCAGTTAATGTTCCTAAACCAACCACTACCTCAACTCCACGCATTACAACTTACATTAATGAAACAAACACTTATCCAGTTGGTCAATGTACATGGGGTGTAAAATCTTTGGCGCCTTGGATTCCTAATCGGCTTGGAAACGCTGGTGGATGGGCAGTTAATGCGCGTGCAAAAGGATTTAGAGTAGGAACAACACCAAGAGTTGGTTCAATTGTTGTTTGGCCACATGATGGTGGTGGCTATGGTCATGTAGCTTATGTAACTGCTGTATCAAGTAACACACGTATTCAAGTTAAAGAAGCAAATTATGCTGGAAAACAGTACATCGGTAATTTCCGCGGCTGGTTCAACCCACTTGATTCATTCTGGGGTGGTGATGTTTCTTACATTTATCCAGATTAATTCATAAAAAGGTGTCATTAAAATGTCACCTTTTTTATTATATGACTTTAGTCAGTCTCACTCCGTAAGGTGTGAGACAAAACAACCACCTGCTATGCGGGTGGGTAACAATAGTTATATAAAATAACTCCTTTCGCAGTACAATAAAGTTGTTCAAGCTTATTGCTTAGCGAAAGGAGTATAAAAAGTATGTCTAATAAATCATACAGTTTATCACACACAAAGTGGATGTGTAAGTATCACATCGTCTTCATTCCTAAGTATAGACGAAAAGTTATTTATAATCAATACAGAAGTAGTTTAGGAGAAATCTTCAGGCGTTTATGTGAATATAAGGGAGTAAAAATAATAGAAGGTTACTTAATGCCAGACCATGTTCATATGCTTGTAAGTATTCCCCCAAAATAAGTGTATCTCAATTTATGGGTTATTTAAAGGGAAAAAGCTCATTAATGATGTTTGATAAGCACGCAAATTTAAAATATAAATTTGGCAATAGACATTTTTGGGCAGAGGGATATTACGTAAGTACAGTTGGACTTAACGAAGCGACGATAAAAAAATATATTCAAGAACAAGAAAAACATGATATAGTGCAATATAAGTTGAGTGTTAAAGAATATGAAGATCTCTTTAGGGATAAGTAAGTGATTACGAACGTCTCTTTGAGAGACTTGTGACGAGTCAAGAGCAATAGGCTTGAACAAAGTGAAAGCCAGCGTCTTTAGGCGCTGGCTGGTGTTATGGGCTTATAGCCCTTGTACAAACCACCCGTTTGACGGGTGGTTATGATTTTGATGAAAGTATGAGTGCTTGAAGGGCTTTCAAAATCATGTTACAATATCTTTGAGTAAAGATAGAAAGAGGGGGATTGATTTGAAAAAGAATATTCTTCGAAGCTGCCTAATATCTCCGATTATTATAGGAGCTTTTTTAAGTTCGGGGCAAGTTTTTGCTGATGAAAATACAGTAAGCCCGACAGCGACAGTAACTGAGAATGTTCAACCATCGGTAGAACAATCGGAATCAACACAGTTGAATAACGATACTGTTAATTCTGTTGATAATGAAACATCTAACTCATTACCATCATCTGATGTTCAAAACAAACCTCAAGAATTAGCCGATGTTAACAACCAAGGTTCAGCAATTGTTGATAGTCAAGAAATTAACAAGATTGACAGTGACAATACAAGTCTGATTGATCCTTCAATTTCTGAAGAGCAGAAAGAGAATGTTGAAAACTCTCTTGATGATAGTATTGAAACGACTGAAAATAATCATTTAGATGAAGTATCATCTGAAAACAGTTTGTCATCATCAATTATCAATGATTCTAAGGTTTCAACATCGAATGTTCAAGCTGTTAGCCAAAAAGTAATTAATCAATTGGCTGCATCAAAAGTAGCAGTTAAAGAAGTAACTAGCGCTAGCCTAACAAACAAAGGGTTTGATATTCAGTATAACAAAGCTATTCCAGCTGGTGCTAAAATTATGTTTGCAGTTTGGTCTGATACTAATGGCCAAGATGATTTAATTTGGTACACAGCTGATAGCAATGGTCATGTTGTGGCTAAGTATACTGGGTCTTATGGAAGATACTATATTCACACTTACCAAAATCTTAATGGTCAAATGACTGGTTTAAACGGTCGTTCTATTGATGTTCCAAAACCAAGTGCTAAAGTGACAATTACAAAAGTTGATGAAACAACTTATAAAGTGACTGTTAGTGACATTCCAGCTTATATCACAAGTATTCAACTACCAACTTGGACTGAAAAGGATGGTCAAGACGACATCAAATGGTATAGCACAAGTCAAAGTGCAGATGGTACATTTAGCAAAACATTCAGTATCGCTGAACATAATATGGAAAGTGGTCAGTACAATGTTCATGTCTATGGAACAAGTGCTGTAACCAACTCTCTAACAGGCTTAACAGGAACAAGCTTCCAAGGTGATTATCAGTTTGGCGATGTTCATGTTGGAGCAAAAATCACTCAAAATGGTATAGCAATCACTATGCCAAGTGATGTCAGCTCTGATTTGACAGTTTATCATGCCGTTTGGTCAGCTAAAAATGATCAAGATGATCTTATTTGGTATAAAGTCCCAGCTAATGGCCAATTAACAGCTAAGTATATAGGTGATTATGGTACTTATTTGATTCATACCTATGCAGTCATCAAGGGTCAAATGGTTTGCTTGAGTGCGACATCTATTGATGTTCCAAAACCAAGTGCTAAAGCAAAAATTACAAAAGAGAGCGCCACAACTTATAAAGTAACCATTACTGATGTGCCTGTCTATATTGATAGTATTCAAGTTCCAACTTGGACAGAAGCTAACGGTCAGGATGATATTCAATGGTATAAAGCTACTAAAGCAGCAGATGGTTCTTATTATGTTATCTTTAGCGAAGCTACACATAACTTTGAATCAGGTACATACAATGTTCATGTGTATGGTAATAGTCGTGTCACAAATAGTTTAGTTGGTCTTCTTGGAACACGTTTTGAAGCAGGTTATCAATTTGGCGATGTCCATGTCGAAGCAAAACTCACTCAAAATGGTATTGTAATTACTATGCCAAGTGATATTAGCACAGATTTACAGGTGTCACATGCCGTTTGGTCAGCTAAAAATGATCAAGATGATCTTAAGTGGTATCAAGTGCCAGCTAATGGCCAATTGACTGCAGCTTATACAGGTGATTATGGTACATATCTCATCCATACTTATGCTGTAATTAATGGCAAGATGACATGCATCAGCGCGACATCAATCAACGTTCCAAAACCGGAAGTTAAAGCAACGATTACTAAAGAAAGTGATGCTAAGGTTAAAGTAACTGTTTCAAATGTTCCTGTTTATATTACTGGTATTACGCTTCCAATTTGGACAGAGAAGAATGGTCAAGATGATATTAAATGGTATCAGGCTACTAAACAAGCAGATGGCACATATGTATTAACATTTTCACCAAAACAACACAATTTTGAATCAGGACATTATAATATTCATGTTTATGGTCAAAGTCAAGTTAGTCATTCTCTTGAAGGATTAACAGCAACAAATGGTGTTGATTTAGCAACTGAAAACTATGTTGTTGCCCCATCTGTAACGGTTCAAAATCATGATGCAAATGGTGGTACTTTAAAAGTTCGTGTAGCTGAGTCTGAAAATACTAAAAAAATCAAATCCGTTACTGTTGCAGCATGGTCTGAAAGTAATCAATCTAATCTTCACTGGTATACAACTTCTGATGTTTATGATGGTGTGGTTACTGTGATGGTTAATGAGAAAAATCATGGTTATATCAAGGGTGACTATACGGTTCATGTTTATGTTGATTTCACTGATAGCACAACTTCAGGATTCAATCTCGGAACTTATGCATTGAACGCTGACAAGCCGGTTCACGCCCCATCATATTTCATTGATATTAGTAGCCACAATGGTGTAATTTCAGTTAGTGAATATCAATCATTGAAGAGTCAAGGAATTACTGGGGTTGTTGTTAAATTAACTGAAGGAACATCATACACGAATCCATACGCTCGAGCACAGATTGCCAATGCTCAAGCCGCTGGCTTAAAAGTATCTGCCTACCATTATTCTCATTATGAGACAGCTGTAGAAGCAAGAGCAGAAGCACAGTACTTTGTCAGTGTTGCTAAATCAATGGGACTTTCAGGATCAACAACAATGGTTAATGATATGGAAGAGCGTGCAATGCTAAATGGTGACCTTAATGGTAATACACAAGCATGGAAAGATGAGATGAATCGACTTGGCTATAGTAATAATGTTTATTACACAATGGCAAGCTGGTTGGACACTAAAGGTGGAAAATTAAACACAGCTAAATTTGGTTTGTCAAATCTCTGGGTAGCGCATTATTTGTATGCTTATACCTATTTGGATCAAGAATCAGCTAAGTCTTTATCTTACTATTCAAATACAGCTGCATGGCAATACACAAGTGTTTCACCAAAATTATCTCATGCGCTAGATGAAAGTATTGATTACACTGGTCGATTTACTTTGTAAAAGGGGGAGAATAACGATGAAAAAGCGATTAAAACTTGTTCTGACTTTAGTCTTGTCACTTTGTATGGTGACAGCTTGTACAAATCACTCGGAAAATCATACAAAACAAAGTTCAGCAACTAAAACAAGTGCCAAAGTCACAACTTCTAGTTCAAGTACAAGTATTACTTCGTCATCGGTTTCTTCAGAAAGTCAATCATCTTCAACAGAAGCTTCATCTTCACAAGCCGAACAAGACATTGAACCAATTTACACAGGTGCTATTTTAAAAGCAAATTATTCTACTATGGCTGGAAATTGGCAAAATGCATCAGGTGATATTTTGACATTTAATGATACTGGACTTGCGACAGAAGGCATGACACCTAACATGTTAGATATCGATCAAAACGGTATTCTGTTATTAGATGTTCAGACAGGTACAAGATCAAATGTTACTTTGTATATTGTTCCTGCAGGGACCTCATTTTCATCAGATTATCTAAATGGACAAGCTGATAACACAGACGTCTCAAAAGATCGCGTGATTTCATCAGCTGATATCAATTCAGGTGATTTGGCTAACAAGGCCTACTATCATGTTTCAAAATAACTCTACTATTTTTGAGTGAAGCTTACTTAAAAAACAACCCATGTGGTTGTTTTTTTGTAACCGATTATGTGATATAATAGTTAACGAGAAAAATAGAGGTGAATGATGTCTTACGAAAACTTATTAAATCGTTTTTTAACCTACGTTAAAGTTAATACACGTAGTAATCCAGATAGCACTACAACACCATCGACTCAAACTCAAGTCGATTTCGCTTTGAACATTTTGAAACCTGAGATGGAGTCTGTAGGATTGCAAGATGTTCATTACTTAACAAATGGTTATCTTGTTGGTACACTACCAGCTAACGATTCAACAAAAACACGTAAAATCGGATTTATTGCTCACATGGATACAGCCGATTTTAATGCAGAAGGAATCAATCCACAAATTATCGACAATTATGCTGGAGGTTCTATTGAATTAGGTGAATCTGGTTATGCTCTTTCACCAGAAGAATTTCCAAATTTGAATAATTACTTAGGTCAAACCTTGGTAACAACTGACGGAACAACTCTTCTTGGTTCAGATGATAAATCAGGTATTGCTGAAATTATGACAGCCATTGAGTATTTGGTGGCTCATCCTGAAATCAAACACGGTGAAATTCGAGTAGGATTTGGACCAGATGAAGAAATTGGTGTCGGAGCTAATAAATTTGATGTTGATGATTTCAATGTTGATTTTGCCTACACTGTTGATGGTGGTCCGCTTGGTGAACTTCAATATGAAACATTCAGCGCTGCAAGTTTAGAGATTGATTTCATGGGACGTAATGTTCACCCAGGTACAGCTAAAAATCAAATGATTAATGCTTTACAATTAGCAATTGATTTCCATAATCGATTACCAGAAGCTGATCGTCCAGAAAATACTGAAGGTTACGAAGGTTTCTACCACTTGCATGGCATGGAAGGTAGTGTTGAAAAAGCACACAGTTCATATATTATTCGTGATTTCGAAGATGAATCATTTGAAAATCGTAAAAAATTAGTTCAAGAAATTGCCGATAAAATGAATGCTGAACTTGGCAAAGACTGTGTTCTTGTTACGCTCAGTGATCAGTATTACAACATGAAAAAAGTCATTGAAAAAGATATGACTCCTGTAGAGTTAGCTAAAGAAGTAATGGAAGATTTAGACATCGCGCCTGTTATTGAACCAATTCGCGGTGGAACTGATGGTTCTAAGATTTCATTTATGGGTATTCCGACACCAAACTTATTTGCTGGTGGAGAAAATATGCATGGACGCTTTGAGTTTGTCAGCCTTCAAACAATGGAAAAAGCAGTTGATGTTATTATTGGAATCGTTCAAAAATAATTAAGCTTTATCTAAGCGCTATTTGTTAGAATTAGCTAAATGGAGGACCGTAATGATTAAAATCTTTGGAAAGATTCGATACCATTGGCAACCAGAATTATCTTGGTCAGTTATTTATTGGTCGATTGCAATGGTTCCGATGTTTATCGGTTTATCATTATTATTTGAGCGGACAAAGATACCAAGTCAATTTTTTGTGTTATTCGCTATTTTTATCATTTTAGTTGGATTGGGATTCCATCGTTATTTTGTGATTGAAGAAGATGGAAAACTTCGAATTGTTTCGTTAAATCCATTTAAGAGATCAAGACTTGCAATTGCACAAATTGAGTGTGTTGAAGTGAATAAGTCAGGTTTGATTTTAAAAGTCAAAAATCAGAAAGATAGAATTTTTTCAATGCGAAAATGGCCTAAGAAGTATTTCTTAGATGCTTTGGCAGTTCATCCAGATTTTCGTGGTACGGTTGAATTGACGGATAATTTTATTAAACTTGATTATTTTGAAGCTTATAAGTCTAACAAAAAAGCTCCTACTAAATTGTAAGAGCTTTGGTTGGACAAGATTTGACAGCGAGAAGTGTGTCTTTGTCTGAGTCTGGAATTGCTTGTTCTAGTAAATCAGAATCAGCAAATTTTACAATGCCATCGTCATGGTAATCAAAACGATTAGAATATGTTTGGCAGAGGCCACAGGCAATACATTTTTCAGGAATTATTGATACTTTCATGTTATTATTGTAATATGAATTGATATATTTAACAAGGGGACATTATGGCAAAACAACCATGGGAAGAAAAAGTAGTCGATGACAACGAAATCAGAATTAGCCGTAAAACAAAAGGTTCAGTTATCAGTACACCTTTGTTGACAGCTTTATTGAGTGTTTTCTTTGTTATTGTTGTTGCGATTTTGTTTGTTGTTTTTTACACTTCAAATCGTGGTGGTGATAAAGCGTCAGAAACATCCAATTTTTATGGCGCTTCATCTAGTGTTGTCTCTTCATCTGAAGCGACAAGTTCAGAAAGCTCACAAGAATCAACGGAAGCTTCGTCTACAGATGCTAATTCAAGTGACACAACTGAATCATCAAGTGAAGGTAATGGGGATACCATTACAGTTATGTCTGGTGAAGGTGCGGCATCAATTGCTGCACGTGCAGGAATTTCAGTTGACAAACTCTATGAACTTAATCCTGACCACATGACTTCAGGATACTGGTATGCAAATCCTGGAGATGAAGTACACATTAATTAGGAAGAAAAGGAATCATGAAATCAATTAGAATTGCGATTGATGGTCCTGCTTCAAGTGGTAAGAGTACAGTAGCCAAGATTATTGCTAAAAATCTTGGCTATACTTATCTTGATACTGGAGCAATGTACCGTTCAGCAACGTATTTAGCGTTACAAAATAAATTAACAGAAAAAGATGTAGAAGGTATTTTAAAAGCTTTGGCTAATAATCCAGTGTCATTTGGTCGCGCTGAAGATGGTAGTCAAACAGTATTTGTTGGCGATAAAGATGTTACCCTTGCCATTCGCCAAAACGATGTGACAAATAACGTCTCATGGGTAGCTGCTATTCCAGAAGTTCGTGAAGAACTTGTAAGACAACAACGTCGCATTGCTGAAAATGGTGCAATCATCATGGATGGTCGCGATATTGGTACAGTTGTTTTACCAGATGCAGAACTAAAAATCTTCTTGATTGCTTCTGTTGAAGAACGTGCAGAACGTCGTTTCAAAGAAAATAAAGAAAAAGGAATTGAAACAGACTTTGAAACACTTAAACGTGAAATTGCAGAACGTGACTACAAAGATAGTCATCGAAAAGTTTCACCATTAAAAGCTGCTGAAGATGCAATCACATTTGATACAACAGGTGTTGATATTAACGGTGTTGTGAAATTTATTCAAGAAAAAGCGGAAAAAATCATTGACATGGATTAGTCTCTATGATAGAATATAATCAATGAGAAAAGCAGAAGTGAGAACTTCTCGCCTTGCGACTACGGTTGTCTGGCCCAACATGTCAAAGATTCCAATAGGAATATTACGTGTGTGCGGGCTTGAGTTATCAAGTCCGTTTCGTTTTTCTCTAAAAAAATAAAGAGGTGAAAATCATAGCTAAGAAAGATCTATTCATTAACGATGAAATCCGCGTTCGCGAAGTTCGTCTCGTTGGTCTTGATGGTGAACAATTAGGAATTAAACCATTATCAGAAGCTCAGGCTATTGCTGACGATGCTAATGTTGACTTGGTTCTAATTCAACCACAAGCTACGCCACCTGTTGCTAAAATTATGGACTACGGAAAGTTCAAATTTGAGTATCAAAAGAAACGTAAGGAACAACGCAAAAAACAAAGCGTTGTGACTGTTAAAGAAGTTCGTCTTAGCCCAGTTATCGATAAAGGTGACTTCGAGACTAAACTTCGTAACGGCCGTAAATTCCTTGAAAAAGGAAACAAAGTGAAAGTCTCAATTCGCTTTAGAGGTCGTATGATTACTCACAAAGAAATTGGAGCAAAGGTATTGGCTGAATTTGCAGAAAGAACGCAAGATATTGCTATTATTGAGCAAAGAGCTAAGATGGATGGACGTCAAATGTTCATGCAACTTGCTCCAATTCCAGACAAAAAATAATTGTCAATTTTAAACTATTTTAAGAGGAGAATTCTAAAATGCCAAAACAAAAAACTCACCGCGCATCAGCTAAACGTTTCAAACGTACAGGTTCTGGTGGATTGAAACGCTTCCGCGCATTTACTTCACACCGTTTCCACGGTAAAACTAAAAAACAACGTCGTCATCTTCGTAAAGCAGCTATGGTGCACTCAGGAGATTTCAAACGTATTAAAGCAATGCTTTCAGGTCTTAAATAAGACAAAAGCAATTACTCGATATTATTAAGAATTATTTGGAGGAGAATATAAATGGCTCGTGTTAAAGGTGGCGTTGTATCTCGTAAACGTCGTAAACGTGTATTGAAACTTGCTAAAGGTTACTATGGTGCAAAACATATCTTGTTCCGTACTGCAAAAGAACAAGTAATGAACTCTTACTACTATGCATACCGTGACCGTCGTCAGAAAAAACGTGACTTCCGTAAACTTTGGATCACACGTATCAATGCGGCAGCTCGTATGAATGGTTTGTCATACTCACAATTGATGCACGGTTTGAAATTGGCTGAAATCGAAGTTAACCGTAAAATGCTTGCTGATTTAGCAGTTAACGATGCAGCAGCTTTCACAGCTCTTGCAGATGCAGCTAAAGCTAAACTTGGTAAATAAGAATTAATCAAAAGACTAACCTTTGGTTAGTCTTTTTTTGCTAGATTTGTCAGGTTAGAATAATTAGTTACTGACAGTAAGTATATGCACTAGTAGGCCATGATTATTTTGCTTGTGGGGATAAAAAAAGACTTGCCTATAGGCAAGTCTTTTGTATTATTCAGCACTGGTAGAACTTTCGTGAAGTTGCATATAACTTGGTGCTTTGAAGAGATCGACAGTTGATTGATTTCCATTTTCACTGTACAAGCTTGTTGATTGATCTCCACGTTTTTTCTCAATTGATTTAAGTGATTTCAGAGAATCGGTATAAGAAATAGATGAGTTGTCAACTTCTTTTAAACCATTGTTATCAAAGCGGAGAAGGTCACCTGTTTGCACTTCATCGCTAACGGAGAGTTGTTTTGCAACTGCATCACGAATGGATTTAGTTGCTTCCTGAGTGCTCTCGTCAGGATTTGTAATCTCTTGACCAGAGTCAGTATAGTATAAGCGACCACTGTAACTTGTATATGTTGGAGTAACATAATCACCTGAAGTTCTAAAAGCAACGATTTGTTTGTTGTCACTAGATAATAAATCTTGACCTAATTGAACAAAGTTACTTGTATCAATTCCGAGTAGGTGTAGAAGTGTAGGTAATGCATCAACTTCACCACCAAAGGTGTTGCTGATGTGGCCTTCAGTATATCCAGGGATATGAATCATATATGGAACACGTTGTAACATGGCGTTGTCATAACCTGTCCAAGTTTCAGAGTCTTTTCCAAGAAGTGGTGCCAAGTCTGTATTTCGTGAATTTGAAATACCATAGTGGTCACCATAAAGTACGATAATAGAGTTGTCATATAATCCAGATTCTTTTAAGTAATCAAAGAAAGCTTTGATGGCAGAATCTAAGTAGTTTGCAGTAGCGAAGTAACCATTGATAGTTTCATCATCTGTTTTAGCAAGAGGGAAACCTTCTTCATCAGAATTCCCAGCTAAACTAGTGTATGGGTAGTGGTTACTTACAGTAATGAATTTTGTGTAGAATGGTTGTTGCATGTGCTCAAGATATTTAATTGAGTCTGCAAACATGTATTTATCATTTAATCCGTATTGGAAAGAATTTTCACTATTCTGTTTTGTAAAATAAGATGAATCGAAGAAATAATTGTAGCCCCATTGTTTATAAGCGTTATTACGATTCCAGAAGGTACCAACGTTACCATGGAACACAGCACTTGTATAGTCACCGGTTTGTCCGAGAATTGATGGAGCAGCGTAAGCTGTATTTGTACCACCGTAGTTAACTAAGTAAGAACCACTGCTAAGTCCAAATAGTGATGTTTCCATTAAGGTCTCAGCATCAGAAGTTTTACCAGCTTTAACTTGGTGGAAGAAGTTTGAAAATGCAAGAGTAGAATTTGAATGGTAAAGTGAATTAAGGAAAGGTGTGACCTCATATGATTTTCCATCAACTTGCAAATGGTAGTCAATCAGAAATTGTTGGAAACTTTCTAAGTGGATGACGATGACGTTTTTTCCTTTGGCGATACCATAATATTTTGAGTTAGGGGCTGCATAATGCTCAGAAACGTATTGTTTTGCTTCTTTTAAGTCTGAAGCTGTAGCTTCACTACGAACCTTCTCTGTTTGGTAGGTTTGGTTAGCGCTATAGGCTGTGAATGATGGTAAGCCGAGAGCTCTAACAACGTAAACGTTTGAAAAGCCACGTGTTAATAACTCTGGTCGATCAATTTCAGCCATGAAAAGGTTAACTGAAAATAAAAGAGTTGATAAGGCTGTAATAGCAAAGCTAGCGCGTTTGTTAAATGGACGATTATCAACTTTTATTTTCTTAGTAGCAAATAGTGCAAGTAGAACGATATAATCAATAATGTAAATAATATCCCAAACACGCAGTAAGTTAAGGGCTGAGTCACCAAGACCAGCAGAAACTTTACTACTTGCCAGCATAGCACTTACAGTAATGAAATCCGAAAACTCACGGAAATAAATCGAGTTAGAAATAAGAAGAATATTTAATATTGTGTAAATAATCCAACTAACGATATAAAAAACACGTGTTCTCTTAATATAGAGGCTTAACCCGAGTAGAAGCAATCCGATAGGAATAGGATTGATAATTGATAATAAAAGTTGGTACGGATTCTCTAGTCCAAGACTAAAGTCAACGTGATAAGCCCACATAGTTTTAAGCCAATAAAAGGCCAAAAGTGTCAAAATAAATCCCAAACGTGTATTAACCACGTGAGAGATAATTTGTTTCATTTTTTTCACTGTAGGAACTTCCTTTATTCTTTTTTTCCTAAAGATAAAATCTCAGTTTCAATTATAACACAAAGACAAGATTTTTAGTACAAGGAACTGTACCTTGTTTTTAAGGGATTTGGCCAACCTAAGGTAATAGTATTGTCTGATTTTTTGATATTCTGGTGAAAAGAAAGGTGGAAATTTTTACTTAATAGTAGTCAAGGCTGAATCGGTTTCTTCTTTTGTTCGTTTTTTCCATGCTAGATATGGTTTACTGCACTGTAAAATAGGTAAGAAATATAAAATTTAGTGGGAAAAATTCAGAATTTTTGATATAATAGGCTTCATGAACAAACTATACGTGGATTCTTTCGTTGAAAAGAAAATTAAGCGTGGTATTCAACTTTTGGATGGAAAAGATTTTCATCAACTTGGTTTAGATAATCAATTAGTTGCACTCTATAATCATTCACGTCAGTTTTTAGGAACGGCTTATCTTTCTCGTCAGAATAAAGGAATTGGTTGGTTCTTAGGAACAGGAAAGATTGATTTGACAGAGTCTTATTTTGTTAGCTTGTTTAGCAAGGCTAAGCAAAAGCGACAACATTTTGAGAATTCTGATTTAACAACGGCTTACCGATTATTTAATCAAGATGGCGATAATTTCGGTGGTGTGACGATAGATCGTTATGCTGATTTTGTTGTATTTTCTTGGTATAACACTTTTGTTTATCAGTATCGTGATATCATTGTCGAAGCCTTTCAAAAAGTTTATCCTACGGTAAAAGGCGGATATGAAAAAATTCGCTTTAAAGGACTTGATTATGAGTCAGCTCACATTTATGGTCAAGAAGCACCTGAAACCTTTACAATTTTGGAAAATGGTGTCAAATACAGTGTTTTCATGAATGATGGTCTGATGACAGGTATCTTTTTAGATCAACATGAAGTCCGTGATGCTTTAATTAATGAACTAGGTCTGGGAAGACGTGTTCTGAACATGTTTTCATATACAGCAGCTTTTTCAGTTGCAGCTGCTATGGGTGGTGCTACTGAAACAACTTCTGTAGACTTAGCGAAACGTTCTCGTGAATTGTCTCAAGTGCATTTTGAAGCTAATGGCCTAGATTTGACTAATCATCATTTTGTGGTCATGGATGTTTTTGAATATTTCAAATACGCTAAGCGTAAAAACTTGACTTTTGATTTGATTGTTATCGATCCACCAAGTTTTGCTCGTAATAAAAAACAAACATTTTCTGTTGCTAAAGACTATCACCGTTTAATTAGCCAAGCATTGGAAGTTCTATCAGATGATGGCACAATCATTGCTTCTACAAATGCAGCTAATTTGACTGTGGCACAGTTTAAGAAACAATTGGAAAAAGGATTTGCTTCTGCTAAGCATGAGTATATTCGCTTGCAACAATTGCCAAGTGATTTCACGGTTAACAAAGCAGATATGAGCAGTAATTATTTGAAAGTATTTACAATAAAGGTTGAGAAATGAAGATAGTAGTACCTATTATGCCGAAAGATTTAGAAGAGGCGCAGTCGATTGACATCTCGAGGTTTGAAGATGTCGATATTATCGAATGGCGAGCTGATTACCTAGCCAAAGAAGATATTATGACTGTTGCGCCAGCTATTTTTGAAAAATTTTCCGGTAGAGAAATTATTTTTACCATTCGTACAGATAGAGAAGGTGGTAATCTGAGCCTATCTGACGATGAATATGTTGAACTTTTGAAAAATATCAATGCTATTTACCACCCAGATTATATTGACTTTGAATATTTTTCACATAAAGAAGCCTTTCAACAAATGTTAGAGTTTCCAAATCTAGTTTTGTCTTATCATAATTTTGAAGAGACTCCTGAAAACTTGATGGAATCATTTTCTGAGCTAACGTCTTTAGCCCCTCGTGTGGTAAAAGTTGCTGTTATGCCTCAAAGTGAACAAGATGTTATTGACTTGATGAACTATACTCGCGGATTTAAAACGTTAAATCCTGAACAAGAGTATGCCACTATGTCAATGGGGAAACTAGGACGCGTTTCGCGTTTTGCTGTTGACGTTTTTGGATCATCATGGTCTTTTGCAAGCCTAGACCAAACAAGTGCACCTGGACAGGTTGCTCTTGCCGATATGAAACGTATTAGGGAGGTACTTGATGCAGATTGATGGATACACTCGCTTAGCCGCTGTTGTGGCAACGCCAATTAAACACTCTATTTCACCATTCATTCATAATTACGCTTTTGACAAAACTGGTGTTAATGGTGTTTATGTTGCCTGGGATATTCCTGAGGAAGATCTAGCGGTTACTTTGGAAAATGTTAAACGTTATGACATGTTTGGTGTTAATATCTCAATGCCATACAAACAAAAAGTCATGCCTTATATGGATGAATTGACTGATTCAGCAGCTCTGATTGGTGCGGTTAATACTGTTATTAATCGTGACGGCAAATTGGTTGGCCATAATACAGATGGTATTGGCTTCTTTAGAAGTCTGTCTACTTTTGCTGATTTTGATGTCAAAGGCAAAACAATGACGATTCTTGGTGGCGGAGGAGCTGCAACGGCTCTTATTGCACAAGCAGCACTAAATGGTGCTGGTCATATTAACATTTTCAATCAGACACAGTTCTTGGATGTGACTCGAGATAAAGCTAAAGAACTATCTGATAAAACTGGTGTATCTATCACAGTTTATCCAGTCGAAGATTTGAAAACAATTCAAGAAAAGGTTTTGGAATCACAACTTTTTGTCAATGCGACAAGTGTTGGAATGGATGGAAAATCAATGATTATCACAGAAGATTTTGAATTTCCTGAAGGGTTGTTGGTAGCTGATACGATTTATCAACCATTTGAAACACCATTCTTGAAATTAGCACGAATCAAAGGTCTCAAAGCGCTTAATGGCTTGGGAATGTTATTGTTCCAAGCTGCAGAAGCATTTGAAATCTGGACTGGTGAGACTATGCCAACAGCTGAAATTTGGTCAGCTTTAGAAGAAAAGTACAATACAAAATAGGATAATATAGGTGACGCTAATGAAATTGAATGTTAATCTCCCTCAAACACCTTATGATATTGTGATTGAAAAAGGTGTCTTAGCTAAAGCCGGTGATTGGGTAAAGTCATTATGGCAACCTCAAAAAATCGCCCTTATTACAGATAACCATGTTGGAAGTTTGTATGCCGAAAAAGTTAAACTTAGCATTGAGAATGCTGGGTTTGAAGTGATTGTTTTGGATTTTCTAGAAGGTGAAGCTTCAAAAAATCTTCAAACAGTTAATAAAGCGTATGAATTCTTGGTTAAAAACGGCATGACACGTAGCGATGGTATTGTTGCACTTGGTGGTGGTGTCGTTGGAGATTTAGCTGGTTTTGTAGCGTCTACTTATATGCGTGGCATTCATTTTTTACAAATTCCAACAAGTTTGACTGCTCAAGTCGATTCATCAATTGGTGGTAAAACTGGTGTCAATACGCCATTTGCCAAAAATATGGTTGGTACTTTTACGCAACCGGATGGTGTTTTAATTGATCCTGAAACTCTTCAAACTCTTGGAAAACGTGAGCTCATTGAAGGGATGGGAGAAGTGATCAAATATGGTTTGATCGATGATGTTGAATTGTGGGATGAACTATCTGCTATGGATGGTTCACCAGAAAGCATTTTAAATCATGCTGAGAGCATTATCTACCGTTCATGTAATGTAAAACGTAAAGTCGTTGTGGAAGATGAACTTGATAATGGCGTTCGACTTTATCTTAATTTTGGTCACACCATTGGACATGCTGTGGAAGCAACAGCAGGTTATGGTAAAGTGATGCATGGTGAAGCTGTAGCGATTGGTATGGTACAAATTTCTCGTGTTGCCGAAGCGAAAGGTTTAATGCCTAAAGGCATTACTAAAGACATTTTTGATATGTGCCAAAAATTTGGTTTGCCAACAGACTATCACCCTTGGAATGTTGATGAGCTTTATGGTGCTTTAGTACATGATAAGAAAGCTCGCGGTAAAATGATTAAGACCGTCATCGTACCAGAGCTTGGTAGTGCAGCGATTAATCAGATCCCCCTTGAAGAGATGAAAGAGTATTTGGAGAAGTAATATGAGATATTTGACAGCTGGTGAATCTCACGGACCGCGTTTAACTGCAATTATTGAAGGAGTTCCTGCAGGACTTCCTTTAACTGCTGACGACATTAATGTTGATTTAAAACGTCGCCAAGGCGGCTATGGCCGCGGCGGACGTATGAAAATTGAGTCAGATAAAGTTGAAATCACATCTGGTGTACGTCACGGTAAGACGACTGGTGCTCCAATTACCCTCAACGTTATTAATAAAGACCATCAAAAATGGTTAGATATTATGGCTGTTGAAGATATTGATGATGCCTTAAAAACAAAACGTAAAATTACTCATCCACGACCAGGTCATGCGGACCTTGTTGGTGGTATGAAATATCGATTTGAAGATTTGCGTAATTCTTTAGAGCGTTCGTCTGCACGTGAAACAACAATGCGTGTGGCAGTTGGTGCAGTTGCTAAACGTATTTTGGCTGAACTTGATATCGAAATTGCTAACCACGTGGTGGTATTTGGTGGCAAAGAAATCGATGTTCCAGAAGGCCTTACGGTTTCACAAATTAAAGAATTAGCAAGTCAATCTGAAGTTTCAATTGTTAACCAAGAACGTGAGCAAGAAATCAAAGATTATATCGACCAAATCAAGAAAGATGGGGATACCATTGGTGGTGTGGTTGAAACAGTTGTTGGTGGCGTTCCTGTTGGACTTGGTTCTTACGTTCAATGGGATAAAAAACTTGATGCTAAGATTGCTGGTGCGGTTGTTTCTATCAATGCCTTTAAAGGTGTAGAGTTTGGTTTAGGTTTCAAAGATGGTTACCTTAAAGGAAGCCAAGTAATGGATGAAATCCTTTGGAACGAAGAAGAAGGTTACACTCGTCGCACTAATAATCTTGGCGGTTTTGAAGGTGGAATGACGAATGGACAACCAATCGTTGTTCGTGGTGTCATGAAGCCTATTCCAACGCTTTATAAACCTTTGATGTCAGTTGATATTGAAACACATGAACCATACAAAGCAACTGTTGAACGTTCAGATCCAACGGCTCTTCCTGCAGCTGGTGTTGTTATGGAAGCTGTTGTAGCAACAGTTGTGGCTGATGAGATTCTTGAAAAATTCTCTTCTGACAATCTCGAAGAATTAAAAGAAGCTGTCGCTCGTCATCGTGATTATGTCAAACATTTTTAATGCATAAACAGTTGACTGAAGCTGAGACTAGGGTGCTCAGCTTCTTTCTATAAGGAATTGTAATCCGGAAATGGAGAAACTATGGAAAATAAAGTGATTTACGTAGCAGGTTTAGGTTTAATTGGTGGCTCCCTTGCTTTAGGGATTAAACGAGACCATCCTGATTATAAAATCCTAGGATACAACCGTTCTGACAAATCGCGTAATGTTGCTCTTGAACGTGGTATTGTCGATCAAGCGACAGCAGATTTTAAAGAATTTGCTCCATTGGCTGATGTGATTATCTTGGCGGTTCCAATTAAACAAACGATTGAATTTATTAAGATCCTTTCTGAAATGGATTTGAAAGATAATGTCATCATAACTGATGCTGGTTCAACCAAAGGTGAAATCGTTGAAGCAGGTGAAAAGTACTTAGCTGGTAAAAAGGTTCGTTTTGTTGGCTCACATCCAATGGCAGGTTCACACAAATCAGGTGCTATTGCTGCCGATGTTAATCTGTTTGAGAATGCTTATTATATTTTTACACCATCTTCTTTAACGCTTGATAGAACAATCGATGAACTTAAAGGAATTTTGTCTGGCTTGCACGCACGTTATGTGGAAATCGATGCAGCTGAGCATGATCGTGTGACCAGTCAAATCTCGCATTTTCCTCACATTCTTGCTGCAAGTTTGATGGAACAAGCGGGTGATTATGCGACTGAACACGAAATGGCTAATCATTTTGCAGCTGGTGCTTTTCGAGATATGACACGTATTGCCGAAAGTGAGCCAGGAATGTGGACCAGCATTCTTTTGACAAATAAAGAAGCAGTTATAGGCCGCATTGATGATTTTAAAGAGAGACTTGATGCGGTTAAAGAACTTATTTCTAAGAGTGATGGTGATGCCATTTGGAATTACTTCAACCATGCTAAAGAGACACGTAAGGAAATGCAAATTCATAAACGTGGTGGTGTAGAAAGCGCCTTTGATCTTTTTGTGGATGTTCCTGACGAAGAAGATGTTATCTTAAGAATCTTGGAATTACTTCGTGGAACGTCTTTGGTTAACATTCACGTTAACGAGGAAAATCGTGAAGATATCAATGGTATCTTACAGATTTCGTTTAAGAATGCTAAAGATTTAGAGCATGCTAAAAAGGTTATTAGTGAAAATACTGATTATAAAGTTCATATTAATTAAGGAGATATATTATGGCAAATATTTATGATTTAGCAAACGAATTGGAACGCGAAATCCGTGTTCTTCCAGAATACAAAAAAGCACAAGAGTGCCGCGCAGCCATTGATGCTGATGAAGAAGCCAAAGCCTTGTTTAAAGAATTTACTGAATTCCAACAAGGGCTTTATGCAAAATTGCAATCTGGCCAAATGCCTACAGGTGATGAACAAACTAAAATGCAAGAACTAGGGGCTAAAATTGAAGCAAATCCAGTTTTGAAAGCCTATCTTGGTGCGCAACAATCATTATCAGTGTATGTAGCAGATCTTGAAAAAATCATTTTTGGACCACTACAAGATCTTTTGAAATAACTATTGTAACCTAACATTTCTTGTTAGGTTCTTTTCGTATTTTCAGGATGAAAGGTCTATAATGATTGATAACTTTATAAGGAGGTTGTTTTATGTCACGTAAGGTCGGAATTATTGGAATGGGTCATGTCGGCTCAACAGTTGCTCATGGGCTGATTGCTCAGGGAGCATTTGATGATTATGTACTAATTGATATAGATGAAAAGAAAGTGACAGCTGATGCCGTCGATTTTCGTGATGCAGCAGCAAATTTGAATCAACATGCTAATATTGTAATTAATGATTATCAAGCTTTAGCAGATGCTGATGTGGTGATTTCTGCTTTAGGGAATATTAAACTCCAAGATAATCCCAATGCAGACCGTTTTGCTGAGTTGCCATTTACTGCAAAAGAAGTGCCTGGTGTTGCTAAAAAATTGAAAGAAGTTGGTTTTAAAGGCATTATTATTGCTATTTCAAATCCAGTTGATGTGATTACTAGCCTTTATCAACACTACTCTGGACTTCCAAAAGAACGTGTTATTGGAACTGGTACCCTACTTGATACGGCTCGTATGAAACGTGCTGTTTCAGAACGATTTGGTGTTGATGCTCGTAGTGTTTATGGTTACAATTTGGGTGAACATGGTAATTCACAATTTACAGCTTGGAGTCAAGTTCGTGTTAAAGGTCAACCTATTTCAAAATTTACTGACGATGAAACACTTGACGAAATTGCTCATGAGGCTATGATTGGTGGTCATACTGTCTTTTATGGTAAGAAATACACTAGTTATGGTATTGCAAGCGCAGCGATTCGTTTAGCACTTGCCGTTGTTTCAGATAGTCATGAAGAACTTCCTGTTTCAAATTACTATGAACCATTAGATACTTACCTTAGCTATCCAGCTATTGTTGGACGAGAAGGTATTATTGAACAAATTAAATTGACATTACCTGCAGAAGAAGAAGCCAAGCTTGAAAATTCAGCTAACTTTATCAAACGTAAATTTGCTGAAAGTCTAAAATAAAGAAAAATCCCATCTGAAAATCAGGTGGGATTATTGATTAAGCAAGTAATTTCGAACCTCAGAAATGAAGTAAAGCGAACCCGTGACAACAAATAAGTCATCGGATTTCAGTTTAGCTTGTGTAAGCCAATCTTTGTAATTAGCCACTTTGGTGTATTGTTCAGGATAATCCGATAAAGCTTGTGCCTGATAGAAGTCAAAACTTGTAACAGATAAGTCGTAAACTGACAATTCCTCAAGCATTTGATTGAGTGGTTTACGTCCTAGTCCTGCAAAAAGGATATGGATGGTTTTATTTGAAAACTCTTTTTTTAGAACATCGGCTAATTTAGCGATGGAATCTTCATTGTGGGCACCGTCTAGCATGAGGTTATCTCTGATAAGTTCGCAACGTCCAGCCCACATTGTTGATTGTAAACCATCTTTAATACTTTTTTCGGTAATGTTAGCAAAATCAGGTTTAAGGATGGTAGCCGCCATGGCTGCTAATGAAGCATTAGCTCTTTGGTGGTGTCCAAGCATTGACAAAGTGATGTCTGATATAGTTCTATCTTGGTAGGTGAAAGAAAAAGCTCTGTCGTTTTCACTGATTGAAAAATCTTTATTAATCTCAAAGGTCGGACAATTCAAGTTTTTGGCTTTTTGATAAAAAACTTGTTGAACATCTGGTGCCATTTTACCAAAGATAAAAGGAACATGAGTTTTTAGAACGCCAGCTTTGTGACTAGCAATTTCTGTCAAAGTATCTCCAAGGGTATCTTGGTGGTCAATGCTGATTGACGGACAAATAACGGCTTTAGCTGTAAAGACATTAGTTGAGTCGTAAGTTCCGCCGATGCCTGCTTCTATGACAGCTATGTCGATTGGATTGATTTTAGCAAAATAGTAGAACATGAGCACAGTAACAAGTTCAAATTCTGTCACTTTACCGACTTTATTTTGAAAATCATAGTTTTCGACAATAGGCTTAATAGCTTGCGCAGTTTTTACCAAATCCTGGTCAGAAATTTCCTTGCTATTGATAGCGATTCGCTCGTTAAAGCGCGTGATAAAAGGAGAAGTGAACGTTCCTGTCTTGTAACCTGACTTTGTTAAAATATGTTGTAGAAAACTTGTTGTTGAACCCTTTCCATTTGTTCCGACAACGTGGATTGCTGGAAATTTATCCTGTGGGTTATTGAGTAAATCCAGAAGGTATCGCATACGCTCTAAACTTGGTCTGCGTCCGTTAGCTTTATGAGAGTGAATCCAATTTAGTGTTTCAATATAAGTCGTCATTTGATTTTCCTAGTAAAAAAGAGGTGGGCTGATAAGGAATTCTTATTAGCCCATTCCTCTTTGATATTATTGATTTGTTTCAGTAGCACTTCCTGCTGTATTATCAGATGTTGCTTGAGAACTTGTTTGAGTGTTGTCTTGAGTTGTGTCAACACTTGAACTATAGGTTGGTGTTTCTGAACTTGAATCGTAGGTTGTGTCAGCATCGTCGTTATAAGTTGTATTGTCTGAAGCTGAACTTGAGTAAGTGGTTGATGCTGATGTATCAGTTTTACTATTGTTACCCTTGTTGCCTTCTTTAATAACAACAGTTGTAGTTGACTTTTCAGTTGGTTTCTGATTTGAAGATCCCTTCACAGCGTTAGTGATTGTAATGCTGGCTACGATAATACTAAGGATAGAACCAATAAGTGCAATTGTTTTTTGAAAAGCGGAGAAGCCTTTTTTAATATGCTTTGATGGGGCTTGTTCCTTATCTTTTTGTGATTTTTTTTGACGTCTTGAATAATGTTGAGACATTTTTAACTCCTTTTTCGCGTATGATTCTATTATAGTTTTTTCATTTTAAAAGTCCAGTATGAGATGGGGCTCTTTCAGAAAATATTTTAAAGCATTTTCTTAAAAATAGCCTTAAAAAACTTAGGATTAAAGCTTTCACACTTATAAGAGACTGTGCTATAATGGTAGTATTGATTTTTTTGTGAAGGAAGAAAAAATGATTTACTTTGATAACTCTGCCACAACAATTCCCTATCCTGAAGTGCTAAGAACTTATCAGGAAGTGGCAAGTAAAATTTACGGAAATCCCTCAAGTCTACACAATCTAGGAACAAAAGCTAGTCGTATCTTAGAAGCCAGTCGTAAACAAATTGCTGATCTACTTGGGGTTAAGAGCACAGAGATTATTTTCACTTCTGGCGGTACAGAAGGTGACAACTGGGTTCTTAAAGGTGTTGCTTTTGAAAAAGAGCGTTATGGAAAACACATTATTGTCTCTGATATCGAACACCCTGCTGTTAAAGAGTCTGCAAAATGGCTAAGCGAACACGGTTTTGAAGTATCTTATGCACCTGTTAATGAAAAAGGGTTTGTTGATGTTGAAAAATTAGCAGAGCTTTTACGTCCAGATACAACTCTTGTATCAATTATGGCTGTTAATAACGAAATCGGTTCTATCCAACCAATCAAAGCTATCTCAGAACTATTGGCTGATAAACCAGGAATTTCATTCCACGTGGATGCTGTCCAAGCAATTGGGAAAATTCCAGCTGCTGATTATCTAACAGATCGTGTTGATTTTGCAAGCTTTTCTGGGCACAAATTCCACAGTGTGCGTGGTGTAGGTTTTATTTATAAAAAAGAAGGTAAAAAACTCAACCCTTTGCTAGCTGGTGGTGGTCAAGAAGGCGATCTTCGTTCAACTACTGAAAATGTTGCTGGTATTGCAGCGACAGCTAAAGCTCTTCGTTTGGTTACAGACAAAGAGGCCTATGCACTTCCAAAAATTGCTAAAATGAAAGAAATCATCTATGATGAACTTGCTAAACACGAGGATATCCTCATTTTCTCTGGTAAGGATGATACATTTGCACCAAACATTTTAACATTTGGCATTAAAGGTGTTCGTGGAGAAGTTGTGGTTCATGCCTTTGAAGAGCATGAAATTTATATTTCAACAACTTCAGCTTGTTCATCAAAAGCTGGAAAACCAGCAGGTACTTTGATTGCTATGGGAGTTCCAACAAAATTGGCTCAATCAGCTGTTCGCATTAGTCTTGATGACGACAATGATATGGGACAAGTGGAACAATTCTTAACAATTTTCAAACAAGTTTACGAAAAGACAAAAAAAGTAAGATAATCAATAAGAAAGGATAAAGAGAGTCTTCTCTTTAATAAATTATGCAATACTCAGAAATTATGGTTCGCTACGGCGAATTATCAACTAAAGGAAAGAACCGCATGCGTTTCATCAACAAATTGAAACGTAACATGAAACACGTTCTTTCTATTTATCCTGATGTGCGTGTTGTGGCTGATCGTGACCGCGCTCACATTTTTTTGAATGGAACAGATTATGTCCCAGTTGCTGAATCATTAAAACAAATCTTTGGTATTCAAGCATTCTCACCTTCTTACAAAGTTGAAAAGAATCTTGAAACTATCAAAAAAGCTGTTCAAGATGTCATGAAAGACGTTTATCATGAAGGATTAACTTTTAAAATCACAAGTAAACGTAGTGACCACAATTTTGAAATGGACAGCCGCGAATTGAACCAATTCCTTGGTTCAGCAGTATTTGAAGTTTTACCGGATATTCAAGCTCAAATGAAAGGTCCAGATGTCAACCTAAAAGTTGAGATTCGTGAAGAAGCAGCTTATCTTTCATATGAAAATATTAAAGGTGCTGGTGGTCTTCCTGTTGGAACAGCTGGCCGTGGGATGTTGATGCTGTCTGGTGGTATTGATTCACCAGTTGCTGGTTACCTTGCCCTTAAACGTGGTGTTGATATCGAAGCTGTTCACTTTGCTAGCCCTCCATACACAAGTCCAGGTGCTCTTAAAAAAGCTCAAGATTTGACACGTAAATTGACAAAATTTGGTGGTAACATTGATTTCATTGAAGTTCCATTTACTGAAATTCAAGAAGAAATCAAAGAAAAAGCTCCTGAAGCTTACTTGATGACTTTGACACGTCGTTTCATGATGCGCATTACAGACCGCATTCGTGAAGAGCGTAATGGTTTGGTTATCATTAACGGTGAAAGTCTTGGACAAGTGGCTAGTCAAACGCTTGAAAGTATGCGCGCCATTAATGCCGTAACTGCAACACCAATTATTCGTCCAGTTGTAACAATGGATAAATTAGAAATCATTGATATTGCACAAAAAATCGATACGTTTGACATTTCTATTCAACCATTCGAAGATTGCTGTACGATTTTTGCACCAGATCGTCCAAAAACTAATCCAAAAATCAAGAATGTTGAACAATATGAAAAACGTATGGATGTTGAAGGACTTGTTGAACGTGCGGTTGCTGGAATTAAGGTGACAACAATTACACCACAAGCAGAACATGATGAAGTTGATGACTTGATTGATGACTTACTATAATTGATAAAAAGAGGCTGAGACATAAAATCTTAGTCTCTTTGTTTGTGAAAGTGTAGTTTTATAAAACACAGTAGCTTGAGCTTCGAAGATTTATTAAATTAACGATTCGCTTTTTAATCTTTAAGCTTGAATACCTTACTTATTTAACAACTTTTTCAGTGCCAGT
>OCTW011617264.1_pt1 | contig 64384 bp, 25 predicted proteins | sample 1539671 | NCBI WGS metagenome assembly OCTW01 (sample SAMN02144230, study PRJEB22623) | gut metagenome | biome: sheep rumen | host: Ovis aries | place: New Zealand | reverse complement strand
CCCCTTTCCCTTGAAGGGAGGGGAGCCGCTGCGCCGTCATCCGCGGCAAACCGTGCGGCAGCCACTCCCCTCCTTCGGAGGGGCTGGGGGAGGCTTTCTCCCCTCCCCTCCAAGGGGAGGGATTGGGGGTGGGGTCTGTGACTTTAATCATCCGTCTCAATTTATAAATATTATGATGAGCAGGAAATATAAGATGCGCGCGTACATAAAATATATAATATGTATCGCCGCACTAGAAAGCCTCCCCCTTGGGGGGAGGTTGGTGGGGGCTCAGACCCTCTCCCAGAACACCATCTCGACCATCGCGAAGAGCGACCCGCTCATCATCACGGGTGCCGTGGGCACCCAGAACACGTATTATCACTCCTCGTTGGGCTCGGGCTACCGCTCGCCGTGGGCCAACTCGCTGTATGCCAACCTGAACGTGTCGGTCTACGGCATCTCCATGCCCTTCGCCTTCTATTATTCCAATAATAATTCGAGTTTCTCCTTCCCCCATTTCTCTTTCCACATCGACCCGACGTACAAGAACTGGCGGGGCCACTTCGGCCGCTCGAACATGGGCATGTCCAGCTATCTGATGAACATGTCGTTCAACGGCATCGGACTGGAGTATAACTCCTCCAAGCTGCGCTTCGGCGCCTTCTACGGCGAGCTGCGCAACGCTATCAACGACGACCCCTCCGACCCGTCGGCCCGCCCGCCGCAGTATCGCCGCCTCGGCTGGGGCTTCAAGGCCGGCGTCGGCTCCGGCCGCAACTTCATCGACCTCTACCTGCTGCGGGCCTACGACCAGCTCAACTCCGTCGCCCCGCAGTGGCAGCAGCGCATCAACCCGCAGGACAACGTCGCCATCGCCCTCAAGGGCGGCCTCGGCCTGACGAAGTGGCTGTCGCTCAGGGGCAACCTGGCCTGGAGCGCCTTCTCCTCGGACAAGCGCGCCGAGCGCGTCCACAGCGACCAGCTCGACCGCTGGGACAAGGTGTTCGAGGCGCGCTATACATCGCTCATGCGCATCGCGGGCGACATCTCGGCCAACCTGACCCTTAAGAACTTCAACACGAGCATTTTCTACCGCATGGTGCAGCCTGACTACACCACGCTCGGACTCTATTATACCTCCAACAACTACCAGTCGCTGGGCATCAACGCCTCGACGACGCTGTTCAACCGCGTAGCCCTCAACGTCAACTTCTCCGGCCAGGAGGACAACATCACCCGCAACCAGCTTTACACCACGCGCGGCTTCGTCTACTCCGCCTCCGCCTCCGCACCCATCATCGACAACCTGCAGGTGGCCGTCGGCTACAATGGCTATCGCCAGCTGCAAAGCGACGGCAAGGCCCACGTCAACGACTCGACGCGCGTCAACCGCATCATGCACTCCCTCTACGTGACGCCCACCTATACCCTCGACGGCGAGCGCATGGCCCACACGCTCTCGCTGACGACCAACTACACGCAGAACAAAGACCTCAACCGCTTCGCCACGGGCGTCAGCGACGTCAAGACGATGGCCCTCGGCCTGAGCCACGCCATGGAGGTGAAGGCGTGGGAGATGTCGTTCACCACGTCGCTCTCCCACCAGCAGTCCGACGGCTATCAGACGCGCTACACCTCCGACGTGCTGTCGTTCTCCACCGGCCGCTCGTTCCTCAAGGAGAAGAACCTCTCGACCTCGGCCACCGTCTCGCTCTGCTACAACGACATCCGCGACCAGCAGCGCAACCTCTCTCTGGGCATCGACCTCTCCGCCGGCTACACCCTCGCCAAGGTCCACCAGTTCTCCTTCTCAGCCGGCTTCAACAAGTATTCCGACACCAACATCTCGGCCGACCGCACCTCGATGGGCACCACTGAGGTGACCGCCTCGCTGGGATATAACTATACGTTCACGCTGCTGCACCTGAAAAGGAAGGGAAAAGTGAATAGTGAAGGGAAAAGTGAATAGTGAACAGTGAATAGTGAATAGTTGGCTGCGCCTGAAGAAAGGAAATTCGGAAAAAAGCGGACAAACGAAGGATGGCGATTGAAGAAGTGCCGCTTTTCGGGTCAAAAAGCACCGCTTCTCGCATCGAAAAGGGCCGCTTCTCGTGGGAAAAAGGACCGCTTCGCTAAAAGCAGACGCGCAAATCGCTGAAAATCAGTGTGGTTGCGAATTCAGTTCGCAACATTCAGAAAGAAATTTACAAAACCGATATAAAAAAAAGAGTGACGATATGAGACGATATGCAAGATACATCGCAATGGCGCTGCTGGCGCTCTGTATGATGCCCGCCACGGCGCAGGACATCTCCGTCTCCGTGCAGCCCGTCCAGCAGGTGCTGCCGCCGCAGGCCGGCCAGTACATCGACAACCCGGGCAAGTTCTTCACCGTCCGGCTGACCAACAACAGCGACGTGGAGCAGATGGTCCATATCGGCATGCACATCGACCAGACCTTCCCCGAGGAGCAGGTCATGGTCGTCACCCCATACGGTCATATCCCCCGCCAGCCCATCACCGTGGCCCCCCGCCAGACGAAGACGCTGAACCCCATCGAGATGAAGCAGCTCTTCACCCACTTCCAGCTCGATGAGATCTTCATCCGCGACGGACTCTACAACGACTATCGCCGCGGCATCTTCGGACTGCTGCCCGAGGGCCAGTACCGGCTCTACCTGCAGGCCTACAAGTGGGACCCCGAGATCACGTCGGCCGTCCAGCTCAACATGCCCGACAACGGCCTCTGCGACTTCTCCGTCTGCTACATGGCCCAGGCCCCGACGTTCATCACCCCCCAGTCGACCCTTGACGCCACCGACCCGCTGTCGCTGCTCTCCGTGGCCCGCATCGACGTCACCAACCCCGGTCCCCACTTCACCTGGACGCTGCCCACGCTGAAGTGCAACCCCTCGCTCTATCCCTTCGAGTACGACGTCAAGATCGTCCGCCTCGACGACCTGATGCCCGATGAGGCCATCGAGCGCAACGCCGTGGAGTATCAGCGCCAGCGGCTGACGACGCCCACGCTCAGCATCCCCGCGTCGTATCTGACCAAGATGATGGAGCAGACGCGCCAGAACCCCTCGACCGTCTATGCCATCCAGGTGACGGCCCGCTCCAGTTATCAGAACACCAACAACCTCAACTTCGCCACGTCGGCCGGCAACCTCAACTTCTCGCTCATCGAGAACGACGGCCGCTCGCCCGTGCTCCTCTTCCGTCTCTACGACCCCAAGGACGAGGCCGGGAAGGCCGAGAGCGACGACGTCACCGACGTCAGCGTCGAGGACGGCGAGGCCGAGACGGAGGAAAGCGACCTCTATGTCTTCGAGCAGCCCACGCTGACCAGTCCGCAGTTCTCCAGCGCCGCCGCCCGCAAGGTGTTCGTCGGCGACTCCATCCGCGCCGAGTGGCGCAAGGCCTGGTTTGCCGGCGGCAAGGGCGAGCGCCAGGACACCGTCAAGTTCGAATACACCGTCAACCTCTATAAAGGCAACTCGGCCGACACGCCCGAGGGCATTTTCACCTCGAAGCCCGTCTACACCAACAAGACCACCGAGCTGGCCGACACCATCCGCTGGGACAAGCTGAAGGGCAAGGTCAATGAGGGCGACTACCTGATGCTGCGCGTCACGGCCCAGCCGACCAACGTGAAGGAGTCGATCCGCATGCACGGCGACTCGCTCAACTATAAGGACTTCGCCATGTGCGAGCACGTCGAGGTCGACTACGACTGCGGCGTCAACACGGCCAACATCACCAACAAGACCCCCATTGCCCAGTGTCCCAAGGAGGGCACCAAGGTGCGCATCGGCGACTGGACTCTCGAGCTCAGCAAGGGCGTCGAGCAGGACGCCCAGACCAAGGCCCTCAAGGGCACCGGCTTCATCGAGTGGACGCCGGGGCTGATGAAGCTGCGCGTCGCCGTCAAGTTCGACAAACTCATGGTCAACACCGACCTCGTCTGCTACGACGGCACCTGTCAGACCTATCCCGACCCGAAGGGCGGCGCCTTCCTCGCCGACGACGAGAAGATCTCGTCGCAGGACGCCGTCGACGCTCTCTTCAGCGACTGGGGCCTCGATACGTTCTTCTCGTCCATCGACAGCGAGCTGGCCGACAAGGTCAGCTCCGAGACCACCTCGCTGGCCGAGGAGTACGAGTTCGGCAAGTACTACAGCTACTTCAAGAAAGGCAAGAACCAGTGGGACAAGGCCATGGCCGGCGAGCCGATGGACATCTACTTCCCCACCCAGCTGCCTGACACCATCGCCCAGATGCTGCCCGACGACCTGTCGATGCAGATAGCCAGCATCCAGTATTCGCCGCGCGCCGCCGTGATGAACATCATCGGCGAGCTCGTCCTGCCCAAGACCGACGTGCTCAAGGACAAGGTGCTCGTCTTCGGAGCACCCCGCCTCTGCATCCAGAAGGACCGCTTCTTCCCCGAGGACGGCACGCTGGCCCTGCTCCACAACTTCACCATCAAGGACCCCGACAGCGACTTCGACATGACCTTCAAGGCCCCCATGGAGCCGCTGCGCCCGCAGGACGGCTGCTACCTCGAGTGGCGCGACGACTCGTTCGACGGCCTCGGCATCGAGGTGGCCATGCACATACCCGGCCTCGACCGCGTCGTCGACGGCAAGGTGCAGGAGGGCGTGGAGCCCATCTGCGACCTCAAGGCCACGATCGAGAACTCGTGGGCCGACTGGATGGGCACCATCACGATGAGCGACTTCCAGGTGCGCGACCTGCCCGGATGGACCTTCCGTCCCGGCCAGACGATCACCTACGACCACTCCTATAACAAGAACGACTCGCAGATGCCCTCGCTCGACAAGGTGGGCTCCACCTACGACCCCTCGAAGGTGGGCTCCCACGTGAAGCGCGACTGGCTCTGCTGGCAGGGCCTCTTCATCAAGGACATCGGCGTAGGATTCCCCAAGTGGTACGTCTTCGGCAAGGACGACGAGGGCCTGCAGATCGACGTCACCAACATGCTCTTCGACGCCTCGGGCGTCACCTGCCGCATCTCGGCCAGCAACATCTTCGAGGCTAAGACCGGATCGGCCGGCGGCTGGCGGTTCAACATCGACGACGTCAACGTCGACATCGTGCAGAACAACTTCGACAACTGCACCATCCACGGCGGCTTCGGCGTGCCCCTCTTCGGCAAGAAGGCCGCCAAGAAGGAGAACGAGAAGGCTGGCATCAAGGACAAGGACGACGACGTCGAGACCGACGTCAAGTACACCTGCGAGATCCGCCACCTGACCGACCCCACGAAGACCGAGGAATACTATACCTACGTGCAGAAGCGCGACGCCAACGGCACGCCCCTGAAGGACCAGTATGAGAAGGTGAAGCACACGCGCCACGAGTACGGCAAGGATGCGCGCTATGCCTACATCTTCAAGTGCGAGCAGGTGGACGACCTGCAGATGAACTGCTTCGTGGCCGACCTGACGCTGCTGCAGAACCAGACCTACTTCCTCCTCGAGGCAGAGGACCAGCCTGGCGGCGAGACCAAGACGGAGGTGGAGCTCTGCATGGCCGGCGACATCACCATCGCCGGCGCCAACACGATCAACGAGTCGATCAAGGCCGTCACGGCCAACCTGCCCCTCGACCTGACCCTGCCCGGCATCCACTTCGCCAAGATGCGCCTCTCCAACGTGAAGCGCGAGAACTGGACCCTCGGCTACGAGAAGGACGAGAAGACCGGCCTGCAGGGCAAGCGCGACAAGGCCGAGGCCGACTGGCAAGCCAGCCACGGCAAGCGCATCGTCCTCGTCAACGACGGCGTGATCGCACTGGGCGACAAGTGCTTCTTCAACTACGGCGAATGGTCGCTGGCATCAGAGAAGAAGAAGATCGGCCCCTTCTCGTTCTCGCTCAAGGAGTTCGACTTCGACTATAAGAACAACCAGCTGTCGCTCGACCTGGGCGGCACCATCGGACTCATCGGCGACAAGATCGAGGCATCGGCCGGCATCGCCATCACCTCGAAGCTCGACATGTCGGGCTCGAGCGTCAGCGACTGGTCGCTCTCCAACGGCAAGGTCTCGTTCCGCGAGGCTGCCCTGGCCCTCGACTTCTCAGCCCTCCGCCTTGAAGGCACGCTCAAGGTCTCTGACGACTCAGAGAAGAAGGGCTACGCCGGCAACCTCGACATCGAGATCACCGGACTCTTCGGACTGAAGTGCGAGGGTGGCTACTACCGGAGCGACAAGAGCTGGGCCGTCAGCGCCGACGAGCAGGCCGAGATGGAGGCCGACGCCAAGGAGACCAACGAGACGCTCAGCAGCCAGGAGAAGTCGAGCTACTCGTGGGGCTACTTCAAGGTCGACATGGAGAGCAACGTCGGCCTGCGCTTCGACCCGCTCGTCATCAACCGCATCAGCGGCGGCTTCTACTTCAACTGCCGCCCGACGAAGGGCCCCGACAAGGAGAAGGACAAGTTCGGCGGCGAGCCCGTCGGACAGTACGGCATGATCGGCGTCGCCATGGGCCTGGGCCTCAACACCTCGGCTGGCAAGGAGACCCTTTCGGCCGACATGGACCTGCTCGTGGTCTACGACCGCAAGAACAAGTGCCTCTCAACCTTCATGTTCGACGGCAAGGTCAATGCCGTCGGCGGGATGGTCAAGGCCGATGCCTCGCTCGTCTACGAGAACATCCCGCAGACCCGCTACCTGACGCTCAACGTCACGGTCGAGGCCGGATGGGACACCGGCGACCTGACCAGCCGCATCGCCGAGCTCAACGCCGGGCTGAAGAGCGTCAAGGACAAGCTTGACGACTTCCAGAAGGAGGTCGACGGCGTCTATAAGCACATCACCGAAGCCCCGATGAAGGGACTGAAGCAAATCTCGGGCGACTACAACGCCAACGACGACGGCGTGGCCGCCGAGGACGACGACGTCGACACGGGCAATGCCGGCAGCGACGCCACCGACATGAAGGTGACGGCGGGCAAGGCGACGATCTCGCTCGAGCTGTCGATACGCTGGCGGCGCAACGGCCAGAACTACTCGACGCCCAAGTGGCACCTCTACCTGGGCGAGCCGTCGCGCGACAAGCGCTGCTCGTTCACCTTCCTGAAGTTCGGCACCGAGGGCAAGAGCATCTGCTGGGCCGACATCGGCGCCGACGGCTACCTATGCCTCGGCAATGAGCTGCCCGACAACGGCGCCCTGCCCCCCATCCCGGCGAAGATTCAGGAGTTCCTCAGCGGACACAAGAACGCCAACACCGACATGAACGCCGACCTGAAGAAGGCGGAGCGCTCGCGCTCGAAGGCCGTGAAGAACCTGCTGAAGGAGGGCAACGTCGACGGCGGCGTCATGGTCGGCGCCTCCGCCTGGGGCGACATCGGTCTCGACCTCGGACTGCTCTACGGCAGCCTCGAGAGCATGGCAGGATTCGACGCCTCGCTCGTCCACTACGGCTCGAATGCCGTCTGCGTCAACACCCGCTCGGCGATGGGCAAGAACGGCTGGTATGCCATGGGCCAGATCTATGCCTTCCTGGAAGCTGAGCTGGGCCTGCACATCAAGATCGGCAGCCTCATCGACACGAAGATAAAACTGCTCTATGCCGGTATCGGCGGCGTGCTCGAGCTGGGATTGCCCAACCCGTCGTGGGTGGAGGGCCAGGCCCGCGTGAAGATCAGCCTGTTGGCCGGACTGGTCAAGCTGAACAAGAAGTTCGGATTCTCGGCCGGCGACCACTGCGTGCCCTTCCTCGGCAACGCCATCGACGGCTTCGAGCTCTTCAGCGACGTCAGCCTCGGCTCCGACAGCCTCTACGAGGCACTCTATCGCCCCGAGTTCGCCATCTCGCAATATGATGCCAACCGCATGGTCTTCACCACCAACGCCTCGCTGGGCAGCCACTTCCGACTGGTCGACCCGTCGTATCAGGCCGAGCTGGCCAAGGAGGTCGACGTCGAGGAGGACTCGCTGCTCAACCACCTGTCGAGCCGCACCTACGTCTTCGACATGGACCAGAACCTCAACATGGCCAACACCAAGATGGGCGTGCGACTGCTCGACCTCGGCACGACGGCCACCCAGATCGTGAAGAACAAGCCGGGACTGACGCCCGAGCAGTTCTACGAGGAGATGGGCGCCATCTCCGAGTCGCAGGCCGAACAGAATGCCCGCTCGCGCGGCTACTACTATCAGACGCTCAACTCGATGGTGGCCTCGGTCTTCGCCGACAAGGGCAAGACGGTGTCAGAGAGTAACGTCGTCATGAAGTCGAGCGACATCAACAGTCAGGAAGAGCGGCTGCTGCACGGCTCCACCACGTGGGCCTCACACATGAACGAGATTCTGAACAAGAACACGGTCACGATCGACAAGAACACCTACAAGGCTTCCTACATCATGCCCGTGGAGAACAGTGTCAGCTTCCGCGAGGACCGTGGTACCACCTTCCACCTCACCGGCATGGGACTGCAGCCCGGCCACAGCTATGCCCTCTTCCTCGAAGGCAATGCCTACGAGATCATGAACGGCAAGCGCGTATGGGTCGACTACTTCGACTCGGAGGGCGACCAGGAGTATCACTACATCAAGTGGCGCCAGGACAAGGTCTGGTTCTTCCGAGTGAAGAGCAACGACGAGGACAAGGTCATCGGCGACTCGCTGCGCAACCTCGAGCCCTACGTCGCGCTGGCCTATCCCTCGGTCGACGGCACGAAGGTGAAGAGCGGCAGCGAGGGCCTCACCACGGCTTACTACAACGACATCATGCACCCCACCATCGCCCTCAACCGCGACCTGCGCGGCAGCCTGAGCGAGAACAAGATGAAGTGGGTGCTCACGCCCTATCATGCCGACGACCTGGAGAAGCCCGTCGCTGCAGCCCAGACGCGCGATGTCCGGCTGCTGCAAAACGGCAACTGCTTCAACCTGGAGCCCGCATCGGCCTTCAGCAGTGTCAGCGTCTTTGCCAGGGACTATTCGAAGGCACAGAGCGGTGGCCGGACGTACGACTTCGAGAACGAGGTCTACCACCTGGAGCTGCAGTACACTTATAAGTACCAAGTGCCGTCGAAGAGAGGCGTCGAACTGCGCGACAGCACCTTCAGCCTCGTCGACCTCTGGCTCACCTCGGCGCCTCACAGCGTTCCCGTGAGCAAATGGGGCAGCGGCACCAAGCTGACCGACAACTGGTATCTCTCAACCGATGAGAACGTCACGGGCAAGGTGCTGGCCTACTCGGAGCCTTTCGTCGGAGCCCGTCCGACCAAGTCGCCCACCTTCGGCTATCAGAACTACTATAATTCTCAAAAGAACAGTAATCTAAGCACAGACGCCATATGGATTTGGGAGGACGGCCAGAAACTGAACGGCAAAGTCTATCGTCTCATCGATCCGTACCTTTATTTCGCCTATCTGGGCTGCTGGACCTTCATCGGCGACCGCAAGATAGACAGCTATGCGTTCGACGACGCCTACATACCCTTCGCCTCAGAGTCGCTCATCTATGAGTACAACGGAACGGTCGTCAACTGTGAGATGCTGAAGAACCCCGAGGGCGAGCAAGGCCTCATGGTCACCCGCGACAAGATGTACACCACCTGGGACGACTGGAACTACGGCGTAGGGTCTGGTGCTCCGGCCAACTCCAACATCATGCAGCCCTACTATCCGCTGCCGCAGACGTTGAAGAGCGTCGGCGGGCCCACCGTGAACAACCAGGACGGCAAGGCCGCCACGGTGACGCCACTCAGCGCTCACCGCTACACCGACTACCGATACTGTCTGCAAGACATGGCCATGGACTTCATCGCTCCCTACAGCGTGGCACAGCAGCTTGGCCTCAAGTTGAAAGAAGAGGCATTTGAGCTTTGGCGCCTGTTTGCTTATCGTTGGTTCTTGCAACAAGAATACTCGATGTCATTCAATGATCCTTTTGACAACAGTGTAAAAGACTATAACAACCTGCACCGCGGACAATATATCAATGTGACTGACCGAGGTGTCAATGTCAGGATTCCATACTACCAGCTGCCGCTCATCTTCGGCGACTGCTTCGGTGGCGACGGAGCTACCTATCAGGGCAAGAGTCTTGACAAGCACAGCCGGACCTTCAAGACATCCGTCGGTCAGGACGACACGCCGAAGGGACGCTGGCCGTCGTGGGTATCTAATGTAGCCTTCTGGCGACTGATGGGTACTGACCCCAGCCAGCATGCTTTCAAGCCTTACGGGCTCGATCCTGAGGTGTTCTCTCGCCATGCCAGCCACTCGATGTACAATTACGCCTACATGTCACCGTCGAACACGAGCCGCGAGGTGCAGTGGGACGAATTCAATGCCAGCACGGCCCTCAAGAACGTCTCAGGCATGCAGGCCCTTATGTATCGCGTCAATGCCTACGACGTGTCGAAGGGCGAGTACACCGTCGTCGAGGGGCTTGGCGGACTGCCCGGTTCGAAGGTTGTCAACCTGACGGGCGTCGCCGGCGCCGGCAGCATGGGCGAGGTCTACGACGAACTGGTCGGCGTGGCCGCCACGATGGAGAGCACCTACGACACGAAGCGTCCGCAGGCCCTCTGGAGCTCTTCACAGAAGACGCTCTACCTGACGTACAGCAGCGAGAGGTACGAGAAGTCCGTCGATGCGCCTATCATCTACAAGAACGGTGCGCCCATAGATACCGTCTGGTACGACAACGACGTTAAGGATGCCGTCTGGAAAAATACAATTTCATTGGATGTGGAGCGTGTCGTCATCGACGCCTCGTTCAAGGACGCCGACCTGCGTTCGCTGAAAGACTGGTTTAAGGGCTGCTCTCACCTGGTCCGCATCGAGGGCCTCGAGAACCTTAACACGGAGAAGGTGACCGACATGTCGCGCATGTTCTACAACTGTAAGAAGCTGGACTACGTCAAGCTCTACAAACTCAACACGGCGATGGTGACTGACATGTCGTATATGTTCTTTAACTGTAAGGCGCTGACCACCATCGACCTGAGGAGCTTCGATACGGAGAAGGTGACGTTGACGGCCTCCATGTTCGCTGGTTGTGATGCAGTGGAAAAAATCTTCCTTAGCAGCTTCAACACGAAGAACGTGACCAGCATGTATCAGATGTTCGCTGGGTGCAAGGCCCTCCAGTCCATCTATTTCGACCCCGACAAGTTCACCACGGCGAAAGTCGAGGACATGTCCTACATGTTCATGAACTGTTCCTCGCTGAAAATCCTCAACCTGAAGACCCTACAGTCCGACAAACTGTCTTCTACCCACCGAATGTTCGCCGGCTGCACGAGCCTGACCCATCTCTACCTGAACGACTTCGTGGCCTACGACGTGGGCAATACCGAGGGTATGTTCAACAACTGCACCTCGCTGAAGTACATCAATCTGAAGGAGTTCATTCCTCAGGTCAAGTACCGGGAGTCGCTGAGCAACATGTTCACCAACGTGCCCGAAGCTCTGACGGCCTACATCAACTATGACCTCGACGACCGCATCAAGGAGCAGATACCGGGCAATAAGTCCATGAACTACAGCGAGAACGTGCAGGCCGTCTACTTCACCACGAACAGCGGGACCAGCACAGAGAAGCACTATCTGGCGTTCCTCAATGCCTCTGTGAAGTACAGTGACAAGAAGAACAACTTCCTCAAGATTGGCGACACCGGCCTGACGGGCAAGGTCGTCGACGCCTGGAGCGGCGTCGACGTGCTCAACGCGGCCGAGGTGAAGTGGAAGTCGGTGAAGAGCCTCATCAGCGAGATCATCTTTGCTCCGAGCTTCAAGCAGTCGCCCAAGTATATGAACTTCTGGTTCGACGGTTGCCGCAGCCTTACTAAGATTGAGGGTCTGAAGAACCTGAACACCAAGAAGACGGAAATGATGGACTACATGTTCCGCAACTGTTCTAAGTTGACCGACCTGAGCGAGGCAAGCTACTTCCAGACCGACAATGTGACGACGATGAGCGGCATGTTCGAGGGATGCACCGCGCTGACTTCTGTCGGCACCTACAACTGGAACACCAAGAACGTAAAGGACATGCGGGCCATGTTCAAGGGCTGTAGCAGTCTGACCAGGCTCAGCTTCGACTACTACTTCGAGACCGACAATGTCACCGACATGAAGGAGATGTTCATGAAGTGCTCCAAGTTGACGCGCATTGACTGCAAGAGCACGTTCAACACGGCTAACGTCACGTCGATGGCCTCCATGTTCGAGGGCTGCTCGGCCTTGGAGGATGTCTACGACCTGACCCACAACATGAACGGCAGCAGCCTGACCACCATCGCTGGGATGTTCAAGGACTGCTCATCGCTCAAGGAGATCGAGATGCCGCTGTTCAGCACGCCCAAGACCACGGAATTCCTGAACGCCTTCTACAATTGCCGGGCCATGAAGCTGCTCGACCTGTCGAGTCTCAGCTCTGAGAGTCTGAAGACGTGCAACACGATGTTCTATCTGTTGCCCTACCAATGCACCATCTATCTGCCTTACGATATCAGCGAGAAGATCACCAGCCAGCTTTCGGCTTACCGTAACCTCATCCTGCTCTATCCGGCCAAGGTGCTCAAGGTCAAGTACGGCAGCGGCTATGAGCTCGACTTCATCAACTCGAAGCAGGCCTACAAGGTTGGCGACACCTACAACGGCAGGGAGATCGTCAGCATCTGGTCCGGCAACGAGGTCTACAACACCGACAGTCCCGGATGGTCGGGCTATTCTGCCTCGAATGTCAATCGCGTCGTCATCGACGAGTCGTTCAAGCAGATCGTCCCGCGCAGTCTGAAGCGCTGGTTTGACGGCATGAGCAAAATCACCGGCATCTACGGTCTGGAATACCTGAACACCTCGAAGGCGAAGAGCATGAACAGCATGTTCTCGGGCTGCTCCAAGCTGAAGAACTTGAGCGTGAAGACGTTCGACATCAGCGAGCTGACCGACATGGGCTTCATGTTCTATGGATGCAGCAGCCTGACCGACCTCGATCTCAGCACGTTCGACACCCGCCGCATCACCGACATGGGCTTCATGTTCAGCGGCTGCAGCAGTCTGAAGACGCTCAATCTGAGCAACTTCTACACGTGGAACGTGACGATGATGTCGTCGATGTTCGGCGGCTGCAGCAGCCTGACCGAGCTCGACCTGACGAAGATGGACACCAAGGCCGTCACACAGGCCTACGGCATGTTCAGCGGCGTCACGTCGCTCACGAAGCTCCGCCTGGGCCAGAACTTCACCTTCGACAAGCTGACGAGCACGGGCTGGGATGCCTTCAAGAACGTGGGCAGCCTCTCGGTCATCGTGCCCGAGGCCCAGCTGGAGGCCATCCGCCAGAAGTTCACCCAGAACCTCGGCTTCGTCGAGGGCGAGACCGGTTGGTTCTACACCAGCGAGCCCGAGTCCGTGGCCCAGGCCATCCTGACTGAGGACAACGCGACGCTGACCTTCTGCTACGGCCCGAAGGTGACGACGCGCTTCCGCGGTGCCGACGTCACCCAGGTGTGGAGCGGCACCGACGTGACCGCCTCGGCCGACAGCTATCCCAAGTGGACCAACGTCGTCAAGGCTGACCTCACGACCGTCGTCTTCGATCCGTCGTTCGTCGCCGTGAGGCCCCTGCGCCTTGCCGGCTGGTTCCTCAACTGCTCGAAACTCTCGACCGTCACCGACCTGAAGTATCTCAACTCGTCAGAGGCCATCACGATGAGCAATATGTTCCAGGGGTGCAGCAGCCTGAAGTCGCTCGACCTGAGCACGCTCCGGGCCGACAAGGTTACCACCATCGGGTTCATGTTCTGCGGCTGCAGCAGCCTGACCGAACTGAACCTCAAGGGTCTGGGCAGCATGCCGGCGATGAAGAACAACATCTCGGGCCTATTCAGCGGTTGCCGCAGCCTGAAGACCATCGACATGGGCGACATCCGCACGACCAACGTGACCATGGCCAACCGCCTGTTTGAGAACTGCACCAGGCTGCGCGACCTGAAGCTCAACTATCTGGGTCTCTTCGACAAGGTGTCGCCCAAGGCCACCAATGCCTTCACCGGCGTCACCAACCTCGAGGTGAAGGCTCCCACGAGCTATGGCGCCAAGACGCGCTCGAACTTCACCCAGAACCTCGGCTTCGTCGAGGGCACCCACGGCTTCGTCGTCGACGAGTCAGAGATTGTCACCGAGGCCATCTGGACCGAGGGCAACACCACGCTGACCTTCGCCCGCAAGCGTCTCTACGCGCCCGGCGAGAAGTTCAACGGCCAGACGGTGACGGCCGTCTGGAGCGGCGACGACGTGATGCGCACGTCGGTCAACTACGGCGTAGCGCCCAAGTGGGTCGCCACGGTGAAGAACAAGGTGACCCGCGTCGTCTTCGACGATACCTTCGACGACCAGCCCGGCACCAACAACCAGTACTATCCGCAGTCGTTCGGCTCGTGGTTCGACGGCTGCTCGAAGCTCGTGTCGGTCACCGGCCTGCAGCATGCCCGCTCCGAGCGTGCCACCCTGATGACCTACATGTTCCGCGGGTGCAGCGCGCTGACACAGCTCGACATGTCGGAGTTCAAGTCGACGATGACGACCAACATGAGCGGCATGTTCGAAGGCTGTAAGTCGCTCAAGACGCTCAAGCTGGGCGGTCTGTACACCGCGAGGGTCATCTCGATGACCGGCATGTTCAAGGACTGCAGTTCGCTGACGTCGCTCGACCTGAGCAACTTCTCGACCGCGGCGGTGATCAGCATGGCCGACATGTTCTCGGGCTGCAACAAGCTGACGTCGCTGAAGCTCTCGAATTTCAGCACGTCGAAGGTGACCAATATGAGCGGCATGTTCCGCAGCTGCAGCGCCCTGACCTCGCTCGACCTCTCGAGCTTCAACACGTCGAAGGTCACCAACATGAGCTACATGTTCTATCAGTGCAAGGCCCTGACCTCCATCCCGACGGGCAACTTCGACACGTCGAACGTGACCGACATGAGCTGCATGTTCTACTCATGCAATGCACTGTGGAAACCCGATGTGAAGAACTTCGACACGTCGCGAGTGACCGACATGAGCTTGATGTTTGCCAACTGTTCGGCCGCCACCAGCATCGATGTCAGTAAGTTCGACACCCAGCAGGTGACGAGCATGAAGATGATGTTCCAGGCCTGCAGCTCGCTGACCAGCCTGACGCTCACGTCGTTCAACACCCAGAAGGTGGAGTCGATGCTGCAGATGTTCTACAACTGCAAGAACCTGAAGTCGCTCGACCTCTCAAGCTTCAACACCTCGAAGGTGACCGTCATACGCCTCATCTTCGGCAACTGCACGGCCATGACCCAGTTGAAGGTGAGCAACATGTTCCGCACCGACAATGCCACCGACCGCAGCAGCGGCTTCTCGCAGGTCAAGGGTCTCACCGTTCAGGTGCCCAAGTCCAGCATGGCGAACGTGACCACATGGTTGAAGAACATCGGCTTCGTCGAGGGTACCACCGGCACCATCACGACATATTAAACAATATTCAAGGAGAAACAAGGAAGAGCATGAACTATAAGTCTGTTATCATCAGCGCACTGCTGCTGGCCGGCGGCCTCACTGCCGGCGCCCAGCAGAACGACAGCACCGTCACCACAGGTTCTGGCGTCAACCCCTATGCCACCGTCATGCGCGAGCGCCAGCTGCCCCTCGTCACGACCAAGATCCGCCTGCTCACCCGTAGCTACGGCGACAGCATCGTGCTCCGCTGGCTGGCCGAGGACTGGGTGTCGTATAAGTACCTGGCCGACTTCGGGGTCAACGTGCTGCGCGTGAGCCACCGCGACGATCCGTCGAGCCCCGCCGGGCCCCTGCAGATCGACACCCTGGCCTACGCCCTGAAGCCCCTCACGCTCGAACAGTTCCGGGCGAAGTATCCTGATAGCGACTCGCTGGCGCTGGTGCCCCAGGGCCTGCTCTACGGCGAGGCCGAAAACTACAAGCAGTCGAAGCCCGGCACGATGACCCACAACCTCGACCTCAACTCCGAGCAAGACATCAGCTACGCCTTTGCCATGATCGTGGCCGAATGGCGCAAGGACCTGGCCGAGGACATGGCCGTCCGACTGACCGACCGCACGGTGGAGCCCGGTGCCACCTATGACTACTACATCCAGCCGACGCGATGGGACAACGGCGGACGACTCATCTTCGAGCCCGGCGTCCAGGAGGGCGTGCGCTGCGAGCCCTACAGGCCCGAGGTGTTCACACCCCGCATGATCGACAGCCTCTCGACGCCCCACACGCTGACCATCGGCTGGTGGGACGACGTCCACTCGAGCTACGAGATAGAGCGGCGCCAGACGATGACCCTCGACGGCGAGCACCTCGACCGTCCCTGGGAGCGCGTCACGCAGAATCCCTACATCTCGATGGTCGAGCAGCCCGAGGGCGAGGACTACTGTCTGCTGAGCGACAGTGTGCCCTACCTCGGACTCTGGGAATACCGCATCCTGGCCTACGACGCCTTCGGCGACCTCACCACGCCGACTCGTCCCCACGAGGTCATGGTGCCCGACGTGGAGCCCCCCCTGGCCCCGCTGCTGAAGCGCATCGTCCTGGAGCGCCCCGACGATGACGACCCGATGGCCCGCGTCATTGCCCACATCATCTGGGAGAAACCCTATCTGGAGCCCGACCTCGTCGGCTACGTCGTCAACTACCACGACGTGCGCCAGAGCGGCGACCAGTGGCTGACGCTCAACGACGAGATCATCGCGCCGACCGACACCGTCTTCACCGTCGACATGACCGGCCGACGCACCGGCATGATCATGATCAGCGCCTACGACCAGACGGGCAACGAGGGCCGCTCGCTCATCCAGCAGATCAACCTGACCGACTATCGGGCCCCGGCAGCCCCCGACTCGCTGCAGGCCTACGTCGTGCCCCTCTCGGCCGACAGCCTCCGCTCGGGCGCCGTGCGCGCCTCTGAGGTGCTCCTCTCGTGGCAGCAGAACCCCCAGGACGACGACGTCAACTACTGGGACGTGGCCTTCGCCAACGACTCCACCCACCCCTTCCTGACCAAGGCGCAGGTGCGGGTGCCGATGTATGCCGACACCCTCGTGCTCGACGTCAACCAGAAGTACATCTACTATCGCGTGCGGGCCGTTGACTACTCGAATAACTTTGGCGAGTGGTGCCCATGGATCCGCGTCGCCCGGCCCCACGTCACCCCGCCCACGCAGCCCCACCTCGACGCCTCGAGCCACACCGACGAGAAGGGCATGCACATGGAGTGGGTCGTCGGCACCGATGCCGACATGCTCTACCACCTGGCCTACCGTCGCTGCGGCGACAGCGGCCCCTGGGAGCTCATCGGCCGCTATGATGCCGACTCGCTGCGCCAGACGAACTACACGATCGTCATCGACGACGACCCGGCCTACGACACCCGCCAGCGCTACTACTACATGGTGGAGTCCTTCAACTCGTCGCCCTACACCTCGCAGAGCCTCGCCGTCAGCTGGCTCCACCGCGGGCCCCACGTCGTCGACGTCGAGCTGACCGCTCAGGGCGCATGGGTCGCCCATGAGCAGCTGGCCCGACTGACATGGACGCGCTCCGACCTTCCCGACCGCCTCAGACAGACCCGCCACTACTACTGCGTCTTCCGCAAGGGCCCGAAGGACAAGCGCTTCCGCTATCAGTACAACGTCGAGGAGACCGAGTACGTCGACCGCCAGTTGCGCCCCGGCGAGACGGCCCAGTACTACGTCGTCCTGCGCTTCGACGACGGCCGCGAGAGCCAGCCCTCCAACGTCGTCACCATCACCCGCGACAAGTAACCTTGAGTGTGCCCCGCGATTCCGTCGCGGGGGGCTAAAAACCACGAACCAAACCCCATACGCGATATGAACATCCGACGAATCATAACCAGCCGCCCCCTCGCTGCACTGATGGCCATCCTCCTGCTCAGCGCCTGCGGCGAGTTCTACGAGTTCAACACGAGCGAGCCCGTCACGGCGGGACAGATGCGACTGCCGCGACGCGTCGTCTCGCTCGTCGTCGGCGACCACTACGCCATCCCCGTCGACTTCACGCCCGCAGAGCTGTCCAACAACGCCGTCTTCTGGCTCAGCGAGGACGACGCCATCGCCACGTTCGAGAACGACACGCTCGTCGCGCTCAGCGAGGGCCTCACCCGCGCCGTCGCCTTCACCACCATCGACCGGCTGCGCGACACGTGCTGGGTCAACGTCATGCCCGAGATGTACATGGCGCCGTCCAACTATCCCTACGACATGGTCATCTATGCCTCCGTCGACGTCCACGGCCTGCGGCTGACGCAGGACAACGCCCAGCCCTACATCATCGCGGCCTTCGTCGGCGACGAGCTGCGCGGCATCGGCCAGATGAAGCGCCGCGCCGGCATCGACTACATGGAGATGCGCGTCTGGAGCCCCTTCACGGGCGGCGACGAGGTGCGTCTGCGCTGCTACTACCGCGGTGAGGCCCGCGCCGAGCTTTTCCCCGATGTCTTCATCTTCGACGGCGAGATGCACGGCGAGCTGACCCACCTCTATCCCCTCGTCCTCGGCGACGACGCCGAAGAGTACGTCCCCGACGTCGACCCCGTCGACGACAACCCCATCATCGAGCTTCCCGACACGACCGTCGTCGAGATCTACGACTGACGCCCCCTCTATGCTTCTGACCACGAATTTTGACGAAATAAACGAATTATTTTTGAGCAGACTATGACGACGAAAAAGATAATGCTGATGTTGATGGCGGCCATGACGATGGTCTCCTGCAACCTCTTCATCGAGGAAGAGGACGACGGACTGGAGTTCAAGAACGTGCCTGTACATACCGGCGAGGGCTATGACAAGCCAGTCACCACGACACAAAGCGGTTGCGAAATTGTCTATCAGTATAACAGCGAGGTACGCGTACTGACTCAGGAGGACCAGGACCGCTACATCGTCTACGCCGCGAAGGATGGTGCCAACTGCTTCGTGGAAATTCATTACTTGAAGTCGACGCCTGCAGAAAAACTGCCTGTGCTGGGTGAGATTCTGGTAAGCACCGTTACCGAGAAGTTTCCATGGGGCTGCAACCACCGTGTACAACAGAGGTATGATGACGGCGACGTCTATAAATTCATTCTCGGTTTCTGCAATCTTGAGGAGACGTTTAAAGACTTGCGTATCAATGGTACCCTGTCGATGGAAGACAAAGAGGAATACTCAATACCCATTGATCGAGAGATGCTCACACCTGTAGAAGACGATGTGGAGCCTGATGATACCACCAGCGTAGCTGGAGCTCGAAGGAGTGCGACGGAGTTTGATGTAGCAGATGGCTTAGGGCATGTGAAACTTGACGGCCCAGCTATAGAGTTTTCATCATCATATGAGGTACCCTTTCCTAAAATAGAGTATAAAGAAGGGTATGGGCAATTAAATTTTAAAGATTCCGTGAATACCTCACTCTCCTTCGATTTTTCTGATTTTAGCATTATTGACCGCCAGTTTAAGGCCAAGATGACTCAAACGGTCTACGAAAAGTGGGAATTAACAATAAATGGTGGTTATTCAAAAAGCATAAGACTTCTGCAATGGCCTGTTATAAGGGGAAAAGCAGTCGTTATTGGGCCTGTCGTGGTAGTGTTGTTCTTAAATTTTGAGATCCATATGGGATTAGACATTCAAATGACGGGAACACTAACGCGAGAAAAAGAAGTGCAGAATGTCTATGAGATGGATTTCAAAGAGTTGACATTGTCAAAGTCCAAACCGGAGATTACCAAAGACTCAGACTGGACATTTGATGCAGCCGTCGAAGCTTCTTTATCGATTGATATTAAGTTTGTTTTAGGCCTTGGTGTCTATGGAAAGATCGTGTCTGTGAGAATCATTCCCACCTTTTCAATTGGCATATCGGCGAAAGTTCCCATAATGTCTGTTACCACTGATGATGATGAAGAAAAAATGACGAGTGACATTTATGACAAACCAGGCATAACCTTTAAACCCTTGGATCTTTCTGTGACAATTGGAGTTTATATGGATTTAAAATTGAAAGAAATATTGGGTGCCCTACATGATCAACTTACTTCAGCTGCCGAAGACATATTGAAGGAATACGAAGCAGATTATAAAGAGAAGAGTGAGTTCTATCAGGCTGTCACCGATGATGAAAACAGTGTCTTAGACCCAGCAAAGAAGAAATATTACAAAAAAGGCGAAGGACATGAGTCGGAAGATGTAGGACTATCATATACTTTTGGCCCTTGGGACCTCATCAGCCACAAGACAATTCCTTGGTATCCAACAATCAAGGACAATTCTTTTAAGATTACTGCGGCGTGGGATTATACGACGAGGAAGATGTCCTTTAACGGTGAATTCCAAATAGACAAGGTCGGCTACTTTGCTTCCACCACCGCCGGACTTTCTCAATATGTGCCAGTCCTGCGTGTCGTCAACAGCAAAGACGGTAACGGCAAGCCCGAATTGGTATACTCGAATGAGGCCGGACATTACGAAAACATAAAATCGGGGAAGACCTACCATTTTACAATACCCAACAAGGGCGATGATCTTCAGTACTACGCGTCACCAGGCTATGTTGTTAGGGATTTAAAGGTTTCGAAAGTATCCGAAGCCATAGACAAACCATTGCCATTCAGTTTCACCGCTCCCTCGCTGGCTGTGACGAAAGTGGTACCGCTGAAGGGATCCAAGGCTGCAAACACGGACCCAGTCTATACCGAAGACGGTGATAAATATCCTTACAAGTATACTTATAGACTTGACACGTACACAGCAGTCAGAGGAACTGCCTATCTAGACAAATGGTGGGTTTATGAACAGTGGACGGGACAGGATAGTAATGATGCTAATACAAAGAAGGAGAGTGATGGAATCTATCAATCGAAATGGGAGATTTATTGCTACTCATTTACTGATGACAAAGTGATGCCCCGCATGTTGCATTTTGTTCCACAATATACTTTAAAAAAAGAGTATGATCCGGGCCACGGGCAATATTCCGGAGTAGAATACAAACTGTTGATGCAAATTGACGGGAAATGGTTTGACGGAGGCTATTATGAAGATGACGATGGCGTATGGAAAAACTACGCACCAGGTAAATCACTTGGTGATGGCTGTATAGTGAAGGAGCCCGACAGCCGCGACATTATAGTGTCCACTGTTAAGGAAATTGTGGATCCACAAGGACGAACCATCTATAAAAATGGCCAGGACGAGCTGCCCGGATTGATGCCCCTCTGAGTGTCGACCCCGCACCGCTGCCAAGCGACCTGGCGGGCGGGCCTGGGATACGGCCGGTGGATTCTGAAAATTATTTACACCGGGCGCTCCGGCGCCAGAGAAGCGGTCCTTTTTGCCCCGAAAAGGGCCGCTTCTCGCATCGAAAAGCGGCACTTCTCTCATCGAGAAGCGCCGCTTCTTTTTCGCCAGATTGCAATCGCCCTGACAGCCAGGCACTTGCGCGGTGGTCTTCGTTAATTGCGAATTTGTTTGACAAATTCGGATCCCCCTCGCCTCCATGGCAGGCCCGCTGCCGATGATGCCCCGGCCGCCCAAAACGGCCCCGCAGCGCGAAAATATCGCGAATCGGTTTGGCCGTTCGGGATATTATGCGTAACTTTGCAGCCAAATCAATCACTCACGACTATGTATAAAGCAGCTGAGAACCGCTACGACGAGGGCGGCATGACGTTTGAGCGATGCGGGCAGAGCGGCGTGCTGCTGCCCCGCGTGAGCCTCGGGTTCTGGCATAACTTCGGCAGCGTCGACCCCTATGAGCGCAGCCGCGAGATCGTCCGCTATGCCTTCGACCACGGCATCACCCACATGGACCTGGCCAACAACTACGGGCCCGTCTATGGCTCCGCCGAGGAGACCTTCGGCCGACTCATGGACGACGACTTCCGTCCCTATCGCGACGAGCTCTTCATCGCCACCAAGGCCGGCTACGACATGTGGCCCGGACCCTACGGCAACTGGGGCTCCCGCAAGTATCTCATGGCCTCGCTCGACCAGAGCCTGCGCCGCATGCATCTCGACTACGTCGACCTGTTCTATTCCCACCGCTACGACCCCGAGACGCCTCTCGAGGAGACCCTCCAGGCCCTCGTCGACATCGTCCGCGCGGGCAAGGCCCTCTACGTCGGCATCTCGCGATGGCCCCTCGAGGCCACGCGCACGGCCTACGACTACCTCAAGGAGCGCGACGTCCCACTGCTCATCTATCAGGGACGCCTCAACATGCTCGACCGCGAGCCGCAGGAGAAGGGCATCCTCGACTTCTGCGCCGACCACGGCGTCGGCTTCATCTCCTTCTCGCCCCTGGCGCAGGGACTGCTCACCGACCGCTATCTCTCGGGCGACGTCCCTGAGGATTCGCGCATGGCGAAAGAAAAGTTCCTGCGCCACGAGATGCTCACCCCCGAGCTGCTCCGTCAGCTGCGGCAGTGGAACGACGAGGCGCAGGCCGAGGGTCGCACCCTGGCCGAGCACGCCCTGCGCTGGATCCTCCGTCAGCGCGGCGTCACGTCGGTCCTCGTCGGCGCCAGCTCCACCCAGCAGCTCGAGAAGAACCTCCGCGCCGTCCGCTGACGAAACGGCGGAAAGAATCAGGAAACTAACGGGCACATGAAGGAATACGGAAACTAATTGGCACTAATTAAGAAAAAAAAGTCCTCGGGCGCAGGCCTAAGTGATGATAAAACAATAATTTGGAACGAATGATGGAAGTTACAGACCCCACCCCCGACCCCTCCCCTTGGAGGGGAGGGGAGTAAGCCTCCCCCGACCCCTCCAAAGGAGGGGAGCAGCTGCGCCGTCATTCCCCGTCGAGCAGTGCGCCAGCCACTCCCCTCCCTTCCAAGGGGAGGGGTCGGGGGTGGGGTCTCTATCTTCCATCATTAGTGCCAATTCGTTTCTCAACAAATAAGAAAATGAAGCAGATACTCCTCATCAACGATATCGCGGGCTACGGCAAGGTGGGCATGGCCGCCATGCTGCCCATACTGAGCTATATGGGCCTGCCGGCCTTCAACCTGCCGACGATGCTCGTCTCGAACACCCTGAACTACGGCGACTACGCCCGGCTCGACACGACCGAGTATATGCGCCAGACGCTGCCCGTATGGCAGCGACTCGGATTCCACTTCGACGCCATCTGCACCGGGCTCATGTTCAACCCCCTCCAGGCGCAGCTCGTCAGCGACTTCTGCCGCGAGCAGGCCTCCAAGGGCTGTACCGTCTACGTCGACCCCGTCATGGGCGACGGCGGCAGCCTCTACCACGGCATGACCGAGGAGCAGGTGCAGCTGATGCGCCGCATGGTCGGCGTGGCCCACGTGGCCAAGCCCAACTACACGGAGGCCTGTCTGCTCTGCGGCGTCCCCTACCGCGAGGAGGGCGTCAGCGCCGACGAGGCCCGCCGACTGCTCGACGCCATCGTCGCCCTCGGCGCCCACTCCGCCATCATCACCAGCTGCGTCGTCGACGGCGAGCCACAGGTGTGCGGATACGACGGCGACAGCCACGACTATTTCTTCCACCCCTACGACGTCATCCCCGGACTCTTCCACGGCACCGGCGACATCTTCTCAGCCGTCCTCATCGGCTCCATGGAGGCCGGACAGCGTCTCGCTGACGCCACGCGCCGCGCCATGGACGTCGTCAGCCGCATGATCGACCGCAACCGCGACGTCGAGGACCACCTCTGCGGCATCTTCATCGAGCGATGCCTCGACCTGCTCTGACCTTCTTACCACGATTTAAACGAATTTCTTTTTAGTAACCGTAAATAAATAACTTGGTACGATTTAGGAGGTCACGTGTCCTCACGTGACACCTGCGGCAAGTGCGACGTGGGGACACGTCGCCTCCTACAGTGACAGCCAAATTGTACCAACTTATTATTTTCATATTACTTAACAACGAATTTCTTTTTAACAACGAATTAAGACTAATTACACGAATTGTCACGAATTATCATTGATTTCACGAATTAAGACGCGTTCGGGGTCTGCTTGCTACCTGAAAGGATGCAAGAATATCACAGCCGGATTCTTGGCTCATGATTGCAAATCCGACCAAGCGGCTGACTTGTAGCCTACAGTCTTGATGTCTTGATATCCTGTTGTCTTGTTGTCTTGATGTCCAGTAGTCAGATTTTTTTTCGTAACTTTGGCAACAGAAGCATTAACCAACATAAACTGAAGTTATGATGTCAAGACTACGATTCCTTTTGCCCTTGCTGCTGCTATTGGCCGCAGCCATGACCCACGCCGCCAACAGGTTTGAGACGGAGTATACCGACGACCAGGGCGACCTCATCAAGCCCTCCATCAGCAAGGGTGCTTGGACTGACAAGACGTTTACCGATGTTGAGATTCCTGAGGCAGGAAATGTCACATTGGTGAAAGGTGGTAGCAGCACTATTGACTGTTACGATATCATCATTGCCATTCGTACAGGTGACATAACAGTTCCTGCCACTATCACCAACGCTGGCTGGGCTACGCTGTATACCAATTGTCCTCTTGACTTCTCTGGCGTAGAGGGTCTGACGGCCTACACTGCCACGCTGGATGGCAGCACCGTGACGCTGACGGAGGTTGACGACGTTCCTGCCAATACTGGTGTGGTGCTGAAGGGTGCCGCTGACACTTATGAGATTCCTGCCATTGCAAGCAGTGTGACGGCTAAGGGCAGCCTCGAGGGCTCGGCCACTGACATTAATGTCGAGGAGGACGCACTGAATGTCTATTATGTGCTGGCTAAGAACGGCGACGAGGATGCTCGCTTTGCTAAGGTCACGAGCGGCACGATTGCTGCCGGCAAGGCTTTCCTGAAGGTTGCCAAGAACGCCGGCTCACGTGAGTCGCTCTCCATCGGTGGCGTTGCCCCGACGGCTATTGAGAGCATTCAGGCTCTGCAGGAGAACGGCGAGCTGTTCAACCTGAACGGTCAGCGCGTGGCTGCTCCCCAAAAGGGTCTCTACATCGTGAACGGCAAGAAGGTCATCATGAAGTAATTCTTGCATCATTTATTGTCAACCATAAATTAAAAAAGAAAGGAAATACAGCAATGAAAAAGATATATCAGATGCCTGAAACGGCTGTTGTGGAGATCACTTCAAAAGCAACAATCCTGGCTGGCTCACCCGATGGCTTCAAAAATGAGTTGGACGACACCAACGGGGTAGACGGTTCGGCAGCTCTCTCGCGCCACTCGTCCGTCTGGGGCGACGACGAGGAGTAAGCACTCAGAGTCAGAATGAACGATGACGACGACTACAGCGATGTAGCGTCGAGCGATAAAGCGCCGTGCCGACGGTCTGCGAGGATAGTCGGCGCGGCGTTTTTCTTTCCGAAGTCCCGTCAAAGCGGCGGGGCGTAGGAGCGAAATAATAGTTTTTTTATTTTAGTGGGCATCCCCTGACGCTTCGCCCTGCGGCGCACGTCGAGCCCGTTTGTGCCGGCACGCCCGCAAAGGTTGCGGCATAGGGGAGCCCGGATTTGTTAATAATCAGTCCGTCGCCCGTTCGTGAGAACCGGCCCGGACGAAATGAGAATCAAGGTGGCGGCCCATCCGTGAGGACGGGCCGCCACCGCCGTTTTTTATTGTTTTCAAGCCTTGGTTTATTATTTTCAAGCCTTGAAAATACATTTTCATGCTTTGGTTTTATATTTTCAAGCCTTGAAAATAATATTGGAACCCGCTCGGCCGGTCTTGTTGTCTTATAGTCTTGTTGTCTTGATGTCATAAAACATCTTGATGTCAGAAGCGCGTCTTGATGTCAGGGCCGCGAGGCGGGGTCGGTGCCCCACTTGGAGGGGTGGGGGCCCATCGTGAACTCGAGGGTGCCTCCCTGGCGGAGCTGGTCGTAGTCGACGTAGGTCTTGTTGTGCTTGCGGCCGTTGAGGCGTACGGACTGGACGTAGATGTTCTGGTCGCTGAGGTGGCGGGCCGTGATGGTGAGGGTGCGGCCGTCGCCGACGCTGACCTCGGCGCGGGGGAAGAGGGGCGTGCCGAGGACGAAGCGGCCGCCGCTGGGCTCCACCTGATAGAGTCCGAGGGCGGTGAGGACATACCATGCCGACATCTGTCCGACGTCCTCATTGCCGCAGAGGCCGTCGGGTGCGGCGTGGTAGAGCTGTCGCATGACGTGGCGCAGCTTGGGCGCCGCCTTCCATGGCTCGCCGGCGTAGTTGTAGAGGTAGATGATATGGTGGCTGGGCTCGTTGCCGTGGGCATACTGTCCGATGAATCCGCTGATGTCGGGCGAGGCCTCGGGGCCCAGGTCGCCCTCGACGGTGAAGAACTCGTCGAGCTTGCGGAGGAAGGGCTCCTCACCGCCGAAGAGACGGATGAGTCCCTGCGGGTCGTGGGGCACGAGCCACGTGTATTGCCAGGCGTTGCCCTCGGTGTAGTCGTCGGCGCGGTGGATCACCTTGATGGGGTCGAACTCGGGCCGGAACTGTCCGTCGCTGCCCACGGCGCGCATGAACTGCAGCTGGGGGTCGAAGTAGCGGCGATAGGACTGGCTGCGCTCGAGGAACAGCTCGTAGTCGGCACCCTTGCGCAGCATCTTGGCCACGCGGGCCACGCCGTCGTCGTCGAGACAGTATTCGAGGGCCTTGGCGACGGTCTCGTTCGAGGGTTCCTTGTCGTAGGGGATGTAGCCATACTGCTTCAGGAGGCCCAGCGAGCGGACGTCCTGCAGCTGCGACTCCTTCATCGCGCTGAAGGCCTGCTCGGGATTGCGGACAAAGCCCTTCAGCACCATGTCGGCCAGCACGGGGACGGCCGACGAGCCCACCATGCAGTCGGTCTCGGAGCCCCAGAGGTGCCAGATGGGCAGGCGTCCTTGCTGCTCAAAGATCTTGATGAACGTCTCGGCCCAGTCGGCCTGCATCTCGGGGGCGATGAGGGTCATGAGGGGGTGGTAGGCGCGATAGGTGTCCCATAGCGACAGCGTCGTGTAGTTGGTGAAGTCAGCGTCGTAGACGCGGCCGTCGCTGCCCCGATACTGCCGGTCGGCGTCGCAGAAGACGGAGGGCGCCACCATCAGATGGTACATCGCCGTGTAGAAGATCTTGCGGTCGTCGGCATTAGGCGTCGTGATGCGGATGCGGCCGAGCTCGCGCTCCCAGGCGGCGTCAGCCTCGCGGCACGTCTCGTCGAAGTCCCATCCGCTGAGCTCCGCCGCCATGTTGCGGGCGGCCTTCTCGGCGCTGACGGGCGACAGGGCCACCTTGATGAGCACGGGCTGGCGCACGTCGTAGAGGTCGACGACGCCCAGGCCGGGCTGCGGCTCCCAGAGGCGCACGCTGGTGTTGAACTTCGCCGTGAAGTAGACCTCCTGGCGGGGGGCCCAGCCGCGCGAACGGCGCACGCCCTCGATGGTCGTCTCGTCCACCTGGCGCAGGTCGGTCACCGTCGGGATGTCGCCGACGCCCTCGTTGAGGTCGATGAGCAGCTGGCCGTGGCCTTGGCGGAAGGTGTAGCGATGGAATCCGACGCGCTGCGTGGCCGTCAGCTCGATGTCGACGCCGGCGCTCTGCAGGCGGTAGTAGCCGGGCCGGACCGTCTCCTGGTCGTGGCTGAACTTCAGCTCGCGCTGCTGCGGGTCAGTGACGGGCAGGAAGGCCAGGTCGCCCAGGTCGCCGCAGCCCGTTCCGGACAGGTGGGTGTGGGCGAAGCCGACGATGACGGAGTCGCTGTAGTGATAGCCCGACGTCCAGTCCCAGCCGCGCGACTTCTCCGTGGGGCCGAGCTGTACCATCCCGAACGGCACGTTGGCGCCGACGAAGACGTGGCCGTGGCCTCCGGACCCGATGTATGGGTCGACGTACTGTGTCAGTCGCTCCTCTGCTACTTGTGTCTCTTGGGCCCCGGCTGCCAGCACCGACAGCGCTGTGAGGGCCAACATGATGATCTTTCTCATACTTCGATACTTTTTATTTATTTTCTAACCACGAATTAAGCGAATTAAACGAATTTTATTTAAAACAACGAATTAAGACGCGCTCGAGCTTTGCTCGCTTGCTACCGAAGGGACGCAAGAATTTCACGAATTGTCACGAATTGTCTTTGATTTCACGAATTGTGGTTGATTTCACGAATTGTGGTTGATTTCACGAATTATCTTTGATTATACGAATTATTTTTGATTTCACGAATTGCGGTTGATTTCACGAATTGTCTTTTATTTCACGAATTGTGGTTGATTTCACGAATTGTGGTTGATTATACGAATTATTTTTGATTTCACGAATTATTTAGCCTACTTTGAAAAGTCCTGTGCTGCCTGCGTGTGAAGGCGCCAGCCGCTCCCCTCCCTTCAAGGGGAGGGGTCGGGGGTGGGGTCTCTAACTTACTCTGCAACAAACTCTGTGAAAGGGATATACAGACCCCACCCCCAACCCCTCCCCTTGAAGGGAGGGGAGCGGCTGCGCATCGTGATTCAATCTTTCCTATCATGTGAATACTATTTAATGTGGAGTCTTTAATTATCTAACGCTCAGTTGTTCAATTCGTTTCAATTCGTGCAATCAATCACGATTCGTGAAATTTGTTTTAATTCGTGTCCATTCGTGTAATTCGTCTTAATTCGTTGTTTAAAAAATCAAAAACCGTTGTCTATCGTGCGGTGATGACGGCGGTGGCGGGGGAGAGGCCGTCGGCCGTGGCCGTCAGGCGGAGCGTTGAGGGGGTGCGGCCCGCCTGGACGAGGACCTGGGCCAGGCCGTTGAAGGCCGGGATGCTGAAGGAGCGGCAGTCGGCCTCGCGCGGGTGGTCGGGGCCCAGGTAGGCCGGGTCGCCGTTGCCGGCGCCGAGGATGCGGCCGTCGCCCTCGAGGCTGAAGGTCAGGTCGCGGCAGGCGTTGGGGACGCGCCGGCCCTTCTGGTCGCGCAGCTCGATGGTGACGATGGCCACGTCGCGCCCGTCGGCGCTGATGGCGTTGCGGTCGGGCGTGGCGGCGATGCGGTCGGGCGCCTTGGTCGTGGCGATGGTCTGGGTGAGGATGCACCGCCCGTCCTTATATCCCGTGGCGACGACGCGGCCGGGCTGATAGGTGGCGCGCCACGTCAGGTGGCCTCCCCTCGGCATCGTCTGTCGGGAGAGTCGCCGTCCGTTGACACTCAGCTCCACCTCGTCGCAGTTGCTGTAGACCCATAGGTCGACCGGCTCGCCCTCATGACCCGCGAGGTTCCAGTGGGGGAAAACGTGGAGCACGGGCTCGTCGGTCCACCACGCGCGCAGATACCAGGCCTCGTCCTTCGGGAATCCGCAGTAGTCGAGGATGCCGAACTCCGAGTCGTGGGCGGGGTAGCTGAGGGGGTTAGGCTCGCCGCGATAGTCGAATCCTGTCCAGAAGAAGACGCCTGCGGCCCAGGGGCGTTCGTCATAGAAGCGCCATCCGCGCTCGATGACGTTCTCGATGTGGTGGTGCGTCGTGTCGCGGTTCATCGCCACCATGCGGCCGGGCCGGTCGTTGAAGTAGACGCCGCGCGTGCCGCAGCCGGTGGTCTCCTCCGTGCCGACGATGCGCCATGCGGGGTTCTGCTGCTTGCGGCGGTCGACGTCGTTCTGCACGATATAGTTGAAGCCGACGACGTCGAGGCCCTTGATCATCTCGCTGCCGCCCGCATTGGCCATGGTCGACTGGCGCGTCGGGTCGAGCAGCTTCGTGTAGGCCCGCATGGCCTCGGCCACGCGCCGGCCCTCAGCGCTGTTCTCCATGCCCCACTCCTCGTTGCCGTCGCTCCAGAGGACGACGGAGGGGTGGTTGCGGTCGCGCTTGATCATGTTCTCCAGCAGCCGCAGGTGCTCCTGGTTGATGCCCGCCAGTCGGTTCTCGTCGATGACGAGCAGGCCCAGGCTGTCGCACATGTCGAGCAGTGCGGGCGAGGCTGGGTGATGGGAGGCGCGGTAGGCATTGCAGCCCAGCTGCTTCAGCTGCCGCAGGCGCCATAGCTGCAGGGCGTCGGGCAGCGCGGTGCCCACGCCGGCGTGGTCCTGGTGCATGTTGACGCCCTTGAGCTTCAGTGGCTGTCCGTTGATGACGAAGCCGCGGTCGGCCGTGAATTCCACGTGGCGCAGGCCGGTCATGGTCGTGTAGACATCGCTGACGCGGCCGTCGACAGTGATGGTCGTCTCCACCTTATAGAGATAAGGGTCGGAGGGGCTCCAGAGGCGGGGGCGGCTGACGACGATCTGCTGGCGGCATGCGGCCGTCTGCTTCGGCAGCAGCGTCAGGGCCGACGCCTCGCTGCGGCCCACCTCGCGCCCCTCGGCGTCGAGCAGGCGCTGGCTGACGTGGCACGTCTGCGTCGTGAGCGAGCTGTTGCTGACCTCCGTCTCGACGTTGACCGTCGCCTCGTCGTAGGGCGCCATCAGGTCGGCATAGACGAACGTGCCGAAGGGCGCGACGCTGACTGCGGCCGACTTCTCGAGCCAGACGTCGCGATAGATGCCGCCGCCCTCGTAGTACCAGCCCTCCTCGAGCGAGGCGTCGGCGCGCACGCAGATGAGGTTGTCGGCCCCGTAGCGGACGTATTCCGTCACGTCGTAGACCTGCGTGGCATAGCCGCTGGGCTCGGTGCCCATGTAGAAGCCGTTGAACCACACGCGGGCGTCGCGGAAGATGCCGTCGAAGCGCAGCACGAGGCGCCGTCCGAGGTCGCCGGCAGGGATGTGGACGGTCTTGCGATACCATCCGACGGACGTCGCGGGATATTTCCACCCGACCGTCTTGTAGCCGTGGGAATGGCTGGCCTGCGCGTCGTAGGGCAGCGCCGCCACGAAGTCGTGGGGCAGGCTGACCGGCTGCCAGCCGGCGTCGTCGAACCGCTCGGCGTAGGGGCCCTCGTTGTGGATGGAGTTGGCCTTGGTCAGGTAGTTGAAGTATTCCGTGCCGCAGCCGAAGTCCTTCTGCGCATCGGCAGCATGGCCGAAGGCGAAGCGCCAGCCCTCGTTGAGGCGGACGGTCTGGCGCACGCTTTGGGCGTTCACGGCGAGCACTGCCGCCAGGGCCAGCATCAGTGTGAAGGGTCGTCTCATCGTTATTGGCATATATTAAGTCGGCCACAAAGATACACATTTTTATTCATATATGGCCCTCGGTAAGCGCTTTTTTTGTTCCTGACCGTATCTCAGAAAGGTGAGGTCACGTCGTGGCGGCATGCCGTCATGACGTGACGTCATGAAATCACGCCGTGACGGCATGGCGTCACGGCGTGATGAGAGATTCCCGGGCGGCTTCAGCAGCCGACGATCCACTTGCTGCCGGGCAGGAGCGAGAGGAGCTTCGTCACGACGGCACACACGAGATAGGTGAGCACGGCGATGACGGGGATGCAGAGCCAGACGGGCAGCAGGGGCTCGTCGGGTCGGCCCTGGATGAAGGCGGCTGCGATGGGGGCGAGGAAGAACATGTGCATGAGATACATGCCGAAGGTCATCTTCGAGAGCGACGTCACCCATCGGGGGGCCTCCTTCTGCCCGATGCAGGTGAAGAGGAGGAACATGCCGAACGTGGCCAGCAGGACGTTGGGCGTGCAGAACTCCCACGACCACTCTATCATGGGCGTCTCGATGGGCTGTCCGGGCGTGCCCTTGAGCCAGAAGGACCAGGCGGTGAACAGGGCTCCGACGACGAAGCAGGCGAGGCCGACGCGCAGTCGGCGCGGGCGGCTCCAGTCGAGATGGACGCGGATGTAGTGGGCCAGGACGAGATAGCCGAGATAGCCTGAGACATACCAGAAGGCTGAGAACCCGTTCCAGAAGCACTCGCCCCAGAGCTCGGGGGTGACGAAGCGGCGCAGCCAGGGCGTGAGCGTGGTGAAGGCGAAGAGGCCGATGAAGAGTCGCTCGTCGCGGGCCGACGCCTGCTGCAGCCATGGGGAGACGACGGGGATGATGAGATAGAGCGAGATGAGGGGATACATGAACCAGAGGTGGCCGGCCTGCATGGGGAAGTTGAAGGGCAGCAGGCTGAGGTCGTGGAGGGCCTGGTCGGTGGTGGCGCCTCCCCAGAGAAGTGGGAGCACGGCGTAGAGCACGAGGAAGAGGACGAAGGGGGGCAGGATGCGCATGAAGCGACGGCGATAGAACTGGGTCATGGTCATCGTGGTGGGGACGAGGAGGAAGGCCGACGTGATCATGAACAGGGGTACGGCGGTGCGCGAGACGGCGCCGTCCCAGAAGCTGACCCAGAAGCGGTTCTGCTCGTTCACGAGCAGCGATAGGTTGCCGGCCAGGCCGCCAGTGGCGTCGGCGTCGTAGATGACGCCGTAGAAGTTCTCACTGGCGTGGACGAGCATGACCATGAGGCAGGCCGTCACGCGGAGATAGTCGAGGAAGGGGATTCGTTGAGACATGGATTGAATCTTTTCGTGATTCCGATTTTTTTCGTTTTATCGAAATTTCGTTATATCGTTATATCGTTATTTCGAGATTTCGTTATAACGTTATTTCGATATTTCGATATTCCGATATTCCGTGATTCCGGTTATTTTATGACCTTTTTCCCCTTCGTGACGTAGAGGCCGCGGGGCAGGGTGTCGAGGGCGGAACCGACGGCGCGGCCGTTGAGCTGATAATAAGTGCCTGCTTCCGATGTGGCGGCGCGTGGGGCGCCGACGGCGGCTGCGGCCTGGGCCTGGCGCTGATGCCAGACGGCGAGCATGGCGAGCTCGGAGGCGAAGGCCATCTGATGAAAGCCCTTGGTCACGTCGGGGTTGCCCGTGGAGACGTCCCATCCCTCGAGGAGGTTGATGGGCAGCATCGAGGCGCGGTTGAAATGGTCGTAGGCATAGTCGAGGTTCTGCTGGAACGACTCGAGGGCGTTCTGGGCGTAGGGCTTGCCGTTGTAGAGGGTCGTGTTGTAGGGGCAGGCGTCGACATAGGCGCGCATGAGGACGTTGTCGAACCATGTGTTGAAGCCTTCCTCGGCCTTGGCATCGATGGGCCACTGGCGGAAGACGACGCCGTCGATGCGCTTGCCCTTGGCGAAGTAGTTGAACGACTTCTGGCTGACGGTGTTCAGGTCGGCCTTGTAGATGTCCTCGCCCGTGACGCGCCATAGCTCGGCGGCGCCGGCGAGCATCGTGCCCGTGTTGTAGGTGTAGGCGGTGCCGGTGGGGCCGCCCGTGTCGACGTGGTCGCGATAGCGGTTGCGGCCCTCGCCGACGTACTTGAGCTCGCCCGGGGCGCCGAGCATGTCCCAGTAGACGCCTGTCGACTGGTTGTAGAGCATCTTCTTCTGCCAGGCATAGATCTTGCGGGCGAAGTCGAGATAGACGTCGGAGTGGCGGCGCATCTCGTTGGTGCGGGTGCCGTCGGGCAGGATGTAGAAGTAGCGCAGGTTGGCGGGCTCGTCGTCAGTCTTATAGATCTCATAGAGCCAGACGAGAGGCTGGATGAGGGGGGCGTTGGAGCAGGCGTGCTTGGAGTTATAGCCCGGGCCCCAGGTGATGCCGCCATACTCCTGTCCGTTCGCATCGAGGCAGCAGTCCCAGCCGTCGATGCAGTAGTTGGCCAGGTACTCGGCCTTCGTGAGGTAGGCATCGTCGCCCGTCAGGCGGTAGGCGCGGATGAGCTCGCGGCAGAGCCACATCTGGTCGTCGTAGACATTCTCGATGCCGGTGACGGCGGCCGTGCCGCGGGTGCCGCTGCGATGGACGCCGTAGATGCTCCATGTGCGGACCTGGGCGTAGGAGTAGAGGGTGTAGGTGCCGCGATAGTAGTCGAGGCAGTCGTAGAGCTGCTTGAGGCGCGTGGCGAAGCGGTCGTGGGTCGAGGCGTAGAGCTCGGGGGCGTCGTCCTTGAGGGCGTCGAGGGCCTCGAGAACGGAGCAGTGGGCCTCGATGGCGGCGGTGTAGGGCCAGACGTCGGCGGTGCCGGCGCCCTGCTGCGTCTGGGTGTTGTAGGTGTCGTACATGCGGAGGGTGGTGGCGCCGCCGCTGAAGCCGTGATCCATGGTGGCGTCGACGAGGTCGATGGCGCGGCGGAGGTCCTGGAGGGCGGTCTCAGAGGGGGCGGTCTCAGAGGGGGCGGGGGCGGGGGCAGCGGAGGAGGATGTTGCGGCAATGCCGCAACACACCAGACAGGAAAGGAGGGCGGAAAGGAGGTGATTCATATTCTTTTCTTTTTTTTGTTATTTCGATATTTCGTTATTCCGAAATTTCGTTATATCGTTATATCGAGATTTCGTTATATCGAGATTTCGTTATTGCGGGAATTGTTTTGGAATAGCTTGCCGTTCCTGATGAGGAGGGGGGCGGTGAGGCTGGGACGGCCCAGGAGATCGTAGGCACGGAGGGCGCGGGGATCTCTACTGGTGCGGGGATTGGCGTCGGCGCGGGGGAGCCGGATGGCGGTCGGTGCGGGGCCGAAGAGCTTGAAGGAGCCGAGCATGACGTCGGGGGAGCCCTGCGTCTCGGTGATGTTGAGGCGATAGTAGCGGAAGGGCTGTCCGATGCTGTCGTTCGTGAGGCCGTAGTCGTCGTCGAGGATGCCGCTTTGTCGCATGAGGCAGACGGCCTCGAAGAGCATCATGCCGGTCTGCTGGCGCGACGTGTCGTGAGTGACGTTGGCGTCGGGATACTGCTGGTTCCAGTAGGGATTGATGATGAACTCGGGCTTCAGGATGGCGGCGAGGGCGGCCGAGCGGGCCTGCTCGAGGAGCCACTTGGCATAGCGGAACTGACGGTCGGGGTCGAGATGGCCGGAGACGATCCACTGTGTGAGGTAGCGGACGAAGATGCCCTTGAAGAGGCCGCCGTCGTCCTGGTTGTAGTTCTGGCGCTCGTTCATGATGCCGCGTGGCGAATACCACTTGCCGAACATGAGGAGGTCCATGAGGTCGGTGGCCGTCTGGCGGTAGACGTCGTCGCCCGTGATCTTGTAGAGCTCGAGCAGTCCGCCGACCCAGGTGCCCTGGTTGTATGAAAAGGTGACCTCGTGGTTGTCGTTCTGGGGGGTGTCCTTGACGACGCCGTCGGGGAACCGGTTGTGGTCGCGCATGTATTCATAGATGCGGATGGCCCAGTCGAGGTATTTCTCTTCGTGAGTCTCCTGATAGAGGCGGGCGGCGAGGATGAGTGCCGGTGCGTTGGAGCATGAGTTCTTGCCGGCTCCGTCGCCCGTCTTGTTCTTGTTCCAGTGGATGCCGCCGCCGTCGACGTCGCTCCATCCGCCGACGATGTCGTTGAAGAGCGTCGTGACCTGGTTGAAGTACTGGCGGTTGAGCGTGGCGTTCATCTTGCAGCCGCGTAGCAGGGCGAGGGCCATCCACTCCATGTCGTCGTAGAAGTGGTTGATGAGCGTGTTGTTGTTGCGGGCGCGGGTGCCGTTGAGCAGCTGGCTGACCTTGGTGAGCTTGGTGTTCTGGGCGGTGCGGCCGTAGAGGTCGAGGTAGTTGTCGATGGCATGGGCCGCCCACCAGTAGCCGCCCCAGTCCTCGTTGACGTTCTTGGGGTCGGCGGACCAGTCGCAGATCCAGTAGATGCCGCTGGTGCCCTGGCGGCGCTCGAGGTTCTGCTCGCAGAAGTCCATCAGTCGGTCGGCCACGTCGGCATAGTCGACGTTGGCACCGGGCCGTCCGAGCTCGTAGCGCTGCTCGTAGAGGTCGACGGCCATCGAGGCGGCGTTGTGCTGCAGGTCGAGGGTCGTCCAGTGCTCGCCGTCGTTCGAGGCCAGTAGCTCCCAGCAGGAGGGTCGGCGGTCGCGGTTGGCGCTGGTAGTGAGGCCGATGGCGTAGGCGCTGATGGGCGTCGGCTCGTTGAACTCATACTGCACCCAGGCGTTCTTCAGTCCGTTGTAGCGCGTCTCGCCGTTGAAGTTGTCGATCTGCTCGCGGTCGGCGCTGGGGATCTCGGTCATGGTCGTGGCGACGTTGTCGATGAGGTTCATGGCGTTGCGCACCTTGGCGGCGCCGGTGATGGTGCCGCGCTCGGCGGTGGCCAGGTTGTCGTCGTCGGCAGCGGGATAGCCGAGGAGCTGGATGTCGCTGATGCGCAGCTGGGCGGCGCCGTTGTTGGCCTTGAAGGCGAGGCGGAAGTGGGTGAAGCCGCCGCTGGGGCCGCCGTTGAACTGGCGCTCGCGCTGGCGGGCGGTGAAGGCGACGGTGAAGGTGCGGACGGTGCGCCACGTCTGGCCGTCGTCGGAGACCTGCAGGAGCAGCTGCTTGAGGTCGCACTGGGCGTCGTCGGAGGAGACGACGGTGAAGCCCTTGAGGACGTAGGGGCGTGGGGCGTGGAGGATGACCTCCTCCTGGCCGGTGAAGCTGGGGATGGAGAAGACGGTGAGGTCGTTCTTGTCGAAGAGGGGGGCGAGGTCGGCCTCGAAGCCGACGGCCTCGGCGGTGCAGACGTCGGCGATGCTCCAGTCGGTGAGGGCTTTCTGGGCGCGGAGGGGGGAGGGGGATGTTGCGGCAATGCCGCAACACACCAGACAGGAAAGGTGGCGGAGGGCTGAGGCCCAGGGGCGGCGGGCTTGGGCCTGACGGAGGGGCTGAGCCAGGAGGCTGAGCCAGGGGCTGAGGGCTGAGGCCCAGAGGCGGCGGGGGGTGGGGATGGTCATTTCTTTTCTAATTCAAGGGTGAAGGAATAGGGGGCGGCGTCGGGGGTGGTGCCGCGGGTGAGGTTGGGCGTGGGCTGCATCTGGAAGTGGATGCGGGCGCCGCGGATGAGGTCGGCGTGGTTGAGGTAGTTGCGGTCGTAGGGCTGGCCGTCGAGGGTCATGGCGCCGATGTAGGGGGGTAGGGCCGCAGGAGATGCGGCGTCGGCCTCGATGGTGACGTCGCGGCCGTTGGGGAGATGGATGACGGCGCGGGGGAAGCGGGGGGTGCCGATGGCATACTGGCCTGAGCCGGGGCAGACGGGATAGAAGCCGAGGGCGGAGAAGACATACCAGGCAGAGGTCTGGCCGTTGTCCTCGTCGCCGCAGTAGCCGTCGGGGTTGGCGTTGTAGAAGCGGTCCATGACCTCACGGATGCGCTGCTGCGCCTTCCATGGCTGGAGGGCCCAGTCGTAGAGGTAGATCATGTGCTGGATGGGCTGGTTGCCGTGGGCGTAGTTGCCCATGTTCATGATCTGCATCTCGCGGATCTCGTGGATGACGGCGCCGTAGTAGCTCTCGTCGAAGAGTGGCGGGACGTTGAAGACGGAGTCGAGCATCTGGGTGAAGACGTCGCGGCCGCCCATGAGGCGGATGAGGCCTTCGGGGTCGTGGAAGACCGACCAGGTGTAGTGCCAGGCGTTGCCCTCGGTGAAGGCGTCGCCCCACTTGAGTGGCGAGAAGGGCGTCTGGAACGAGCCGTCGTCGTTGCGTCCGCGCATGAGCTTCGACTCGGGGTCGAAGACGTTGCGATAGTTGAGGGCGTGCTCGCGGTAGGGCTTGAGTTCCTTCTTGGACTTGCCGAGGGCCTGTCCGAGCTTATAGATGCACCAGTCGTCGTAGGCATACTCGAGGGTGCGTGCGACGTTCTCGTTGATGCCGACGTTATAGGGGACGTAGCCGAGGCGGTTGTAGTATTCCCAGCCGAGGCGGCCGGTGGAGGGGACGTCGGGGTGGACGGCGTTGGCGCCGTGGGTGACGGCCTGCCAGAGAATAGTTGAGAATTGAGGATTGAGAATTGGGGATTGAGAATTATGATTACCTTTGGGGGCTTCAGACTGACCATCATTCTCCATTCCTAATTCTCCATTCCCAATTCCTAATTCTCCATTATATTGGCTGAGCTTCAGCCAGGCGTCGGCGACGACGGAGGCGGAGTTGTTGCCGACCATGCAGCCGCGATGGCCGGGGCTGGCCCACTCGGGGAGAAATCCGCTCTCGAGGTAGCAGTTGACGAGGCCCTCCTGCATCTTGACGGCCATCTCGGGATAGACGAGGTTGAGCAGTGGGAAGAGGCAGCGGAAGGTGTCCCAGAAGCCGGTGTCGGTGAAGTAGTAGCCGGGGCGGACGTCGCCGGTGTGGGGGCTATAGTGGACGGGTTTGCCGTCGGCGTCGATTTCATAGAAGGCGCGGGGGAAGAGGACGGAGCGGTAGAGGCAGGAGTAGAAGGTCTGCAAGTGAGAAGTGAGAGGTGAGAGGTGAGAAGTGTTGTCACTTAGTTCGATGCGGGCGAGGACGTCGTTCCATCGCTGGCGGCCGTCGGCGCAGACCTGCTCGAAGGAGCGGGGACCGAGCTCCTGGAGGTTGCGGAGGGCCTGCTCGGGGCTGATGAAGGATGAGGCGACGCGGAGGACGACCTGCTCGCCGCGACGGGTGGGCATGGTGACGACGGCGCCTTGGCGACCCTGGTCGTCGACGTGCTGGGCGAGGGTGAAGGGGTGGTCGATCTCGATGACGAAATAGTTGCGGAAGTTCTGGGGGACGCCGCCGCTGTTCTTGACGGTGTAGCCGGTGATGCGGCGGCGCTGGGGGTCGACGGTGACGCTGGAGCCTCCGTCGAAAGCATCGACGACGATGTTGGCCTGGGTGGTCTCGGGGTAGGTGAAGCGGAGGATGGCAGCGCGCTCGGTGGGGGTGAGCTCGGCGGTGACGTCCCAGTCGGCGAGGTAGACGCTGTAGTAGTAGGGCTTGGCCACCTCGGCCTTATGGGAGAACCATGAGGCGCGGTCGTCCTCGGCGAAGCGGGGGGCGCCGGTGGTGGGCATGATGGCGAACTGGCCGTAGTCGTTGATCCAGGGTGAGGGCTGGTGGGTCTGCTTGAGGCCGCGGATCTTGTCCTCGGTGTAGACGTATTGCCAGCCGTCGCCCATGCGGCCGGTCTGGGGGGTCCAGAAGTTCATGCCCCAGGGGAGGGCGACGGCGGGGTAGGTGTTGCCGGTGGAGAGGGAGTGCTTCGAGAGGGTGCCGACGAGGGTGGAGACATAGTCGACGGGGGAGGGGGAGGCGGGGATGTCGACGGCTGAACCGTCGACCACACTTGGGAGCACGGAGGCGGGGAGGGCCGCGGGAAGGGCCGAAGGGGAAGCGGCCGCGACGGGGAGGGCGGAGGCGGGAACAACGGCCGCGGCGGGGAGGGCGGCGACGGACAGGGCGGCGGGGAGGAGGAGGGAGAGGAGGGGCTTTTTCATGACTTGGAAATTTATTTACAAGGAGGGCGCTGATGGAAGAAAAGTGCCGCTTTTCGACCCGAGAAGCGGTGCTTTTTGGGTCGAGAAGCGGTGCTTTTTTCGCTGAGAAGCGGCACTTCTTTTCTCTTGGTTCTTGTTCTGTCTGATAATCAGTCGGTTGTGATTTCTTGACAAGAGTTTAGAATATTCTTTACAAAAGAGGGGCGTCACCACTGGATGGCCTGGTCCTCGTTCGGGATCTGGGTGTTGAGCTGACGCTCGAGGGTGAGGATGCCCTTGACGGTGTAGCCCATGGGATAGGTGGCGACGGAGGTGTAGTCGGTGTAGTCGTACTCGATGCCCGAGATGATGACGTAGTGGTGGAGGAGGTATGGCTGCACGTCGTCGATCTGCTCGTAGACGCGGAACTGCGCTGTGCCTCGCTGCTGGAAGAGGTTCTTCTCGGCGTTGTCCGACCATAGCTCGACGGTGCCCTGGCTGCCGTCGGCGGAGGTGGGATGGAAGCGGAAGAAGACCTTATAGTTGCGGCGGTCGACGCGCGTCTCGTCGATGTTGCCCATGTAGAAGAATACGGTCTGCTCGTCGACGACGTAGGCGCGGCTGGTCTCCATGCCGGTGGCACCGTCAGGTGCGCTGGCGTTGGTGAGGGTGAGCGTCGTGGCGGAGTAGTTGCCCGAATAGTCGTTGTAGGGATAGACGCGGAGCATGGCCTTGGCGTAGTTCTTGCGCGGGTGGGCCTGATAGCTGTCGTCGGGCTTGACCTCGATGGGCAGGACCCACTTCTCGACCATGTCGATATTGCGGAAGTCGAAATTGATGCGCAGCAGTCCGACGTCCTGTCCGCTCTGGATCTGCATGGTCTCGGGATAGGAGGCATAGTCGGACATGTCGCGATAGTAGAGGTCGACGATGTCGGCGCGGTAGGTGGGACTGCCGAATCGCTCGTAATTAAGGACGGTGAGCGTGTCGCTGTGGCCTACGTGGACGGTGAGGTTGCGGTCGTTGCGGGTGGTGCCGGCAACGATGACGGGGAGGTCGTAGCTCGACTGTCCCTCAGCGCCGTACATGAGCGATCCGTCGTCGTTGTGGCGCGAGTAGGGGACGTATACGGCCGTGACGCCATTGTCGTTGAGCGGGGCCTTGAAGCTGATGTACTTCTCGTACTGCTCGTCCTTCCATTCGTCGTTGCAGGAGGTCGTTGCTGCGGCAATGCCGCAGCACACCAGACAGGAGGTCAGCACTTGGGCTATATTCATCTTTTTCATTGCTATTGTCTTTATGGGTTGTTTCTAATCGTTCTCCCTGTCGGGGGGAGGCTCCTAGTCGTTATATTTCCAGCCGGGGTTCTGGACGAGGTTCTTGTTGCGCTTGAGGTCGGTGAAGGAGATGGGCCAGAAGTACATCTTGTCGGTGAACGTGGCGGAGAGGTTGTAGACGGGGATGACCTGCATGAACTCGTTGCGGTTGGCAGAGGTCATGAAGACGTTAAGGCCGTAGATGCGCTTGTTCTCCTCGACGGGTGCGTCCATCCATCGGCGCAGGTCGAAGTAGCGCTTGCCCTCGCCCATGAACTCGATCATGCGCTCGCGCTTCAGCTTGGCGCGGAGCACGTCCTGGTCGGCATATTCCTGGGCGGTGTAGTCGGGCAGTCCGGCGCGTATTCGTATGGGGCGGATGCCGCGCTTCATCTCCTGCAGGTCGCGTCCGGTGATGGTGACGGGCTGTCCCTTCCAGTCCTGCTGCTGATAGGTCTGTCCCTGGGTGAGCTCGTTGAGGCACTCGGCGTAGAGCAGGAGGATGTCAGCATAGCGTATGGCGGGCTCGAACTTGACCCGGACCTGACCATAGCTGCCGCCGCCGCTGGGCTGAGCAGCGAAGAAGTCGTAGGGGTGATAATACTTCTTGACGCCGATGCCTGTGCGGAGGTAGGCGAAGGAGTTGCGATAGCCGTCGGCTCCGGCGCGATAGTAGGTCACCTGCTTCATCTGGTCAGCAGGGGTGGGATTGCCGAGCTGCTCCCAGATGGTGCCGTTGTAGGCGACGGAGGCATAGAATCGGGGCTCGCGTCCGGCATACTGATGGCTGACGTTCATGCGCTGCGACATGGAGAGCGAGCGGTTGGTGGGGTTGGCGAGCACCTCGGGATAGACGTCGTTCTGGACCTCGCTGCGGGTGATGAACCCTGCGGGGCGCTCGCGGTCGTTGCCGGGGTTGTCGACGGTGGTCTCGCCGGGCGTGCGCCATTCGCTGTACATGCCGTCGACGTCGGTGCCGTCCTTCATGTAGTAGGTGTCGACCATCTTCTGCGTCAGTCCGTGGGTGTTCCATCCGTTGAGCGACGTGGGCATGGAGTGGCCCACGAGCGATGCGATGCCGTTGTCGTGGTCGCCGGTCTCGATGTTGCCGCGTGTGAAGATGAGCTCGGGGTTGCCCTCGGGGCTGGCCACGCCGTTGAAGAGGTTGCGATAGGAGAGGTAGGGGTCGATGTTCTGCCATCCGTCGGGCCAGTTCTTATTGGAGAACTCGGCGTCGGCAGGGGGCACGACGGTGACGGGGCGGTCGTCGGTGGCCACGTCGTTGTAGGGCTCGGTGTAGAGGTCGTAGACGCCCAGGTCGATGACGTCCTTACAGGCGGCGGCAGCGCGGGCCCAGCGGGTCTCGTCGTAGGTGAGCGAGAGCAGGGGCGTGCCGTCGAAGTTGCGTAGCAGGCGGGCCACGTCGTCGGTGACGTTGGCGGGGTGATGTCCGTTCTGCAGCTGACCGTTGGCCAGGGGCGATGCGGCGTAGGTGAGGACGATGGCGCGTGTGGCGAGTGCGGCGCCGATGGTGGGACGCATCACGTTCGAGCCATCGCGCTTCAGGGCCTTCAGTTCGCCGGCCGCCTTGAGCATCTCGGAGGCGATGTAGGTGGCGCACTCCTCGTAGGTGGAGCGGGGCGTGGCCAGGTCGTCGTAGCTGAGCGTATAGTCGGCACCCTCGTCGGCCATGATGGGAACGGGTCCGAACTTGCGGAGCAGCAGCCAGTAGTAGTAGGCACGCACGAATCGGGCCTGACCGCGGTAGTCGTCGACCTCGTCGGGCGTCATGGCCGTGTTGCGATCGATGTTGTGGATGAAGATGGAGGCCTGGTAGATGCCCTGATAGCAGCGCACCCATGCGTCCTGACCCTGGTGCTCGTCGTAGTTGCCCTCGTGGAAGGAGTTGTACGAGGCCCAGTCGGCATCCTTGGAGTCGCCGAAGGAGTTGTCGCGGTCGCCGTAGTACATGTCGTCGTCGAAGTTGAAGGGGTTCCATGCGCCGCCCTCGCCGCCGGTGCCGCCCTTTGAGCCCACCTCGATGTTGGAGCCGTTGAGGAAGGAGTAGGCGTGGGCGAGCCACTGGTCGCACTGGATCTTGTCGGTGAAGACGCTCTCCAGGGTCTTGCGGTCGTCGAAGTATTTGTCGCTGTCGAGGTCGGTGCAGCTGATGGCTGCTGCGGCAATGCCGCAGCACACCAGACAGGACAGCAGCCAGTTATTGATGTTCTTGGTAATCATATCTTTCAATTTTCAATTTTCAATTTTCAATTACAAGTTGACCTGCATGCCGAGGGTGACGGCCTTCGTGATAGGATAGTCCTCGCCGCGGGGCTGGAGCGACTCGGGATCCCAGATGCTGAACTTCTTGTGGAGGAAGAAGAGGTTGGAGCCAGAGACGTAGAAGCGGATGTTCTGGAAGTGGATCTTGTTGACCAGCTGCTTGGGCAGGGTGTAGCCGATGTCGAGGTTCTTCAGTCGGAGGTAGCGGCCGTCGCGCAGCCAGAACGTAGAGTTGCGGAAGTTGTTGCCATTGCCGCCGTAGCTCAGGCGCGGATAGTCGGCTGCGGGGTTCTCGTTGGGCTGTATGCCGAGCATCTGGGCCGTCTCGGAGTCGACCCATCGGTTCTCGAGCAGGCCCTTGAAGACGTTGCCCCACTGGCCCTCGCTGAAGGCGTAGACGTTCTTGCCGTAGGTCATGAAGGTCGACTTGCCTGCGCCCTGGAAGTGGAGGTTGAAGTCGAAGCCCTTCCATGCGACCGAGACGCCCAGACCGTAGATGAGGTTGGGACGGTCCGTAGCACCGATGGCGCACTCGTCGCCGCCGTCGATGATGCCGTCGCCGTTGACGTCCTTATACTTGATGTCGCCGGGCTGTACGGGGCCGAAGGTCTGTGTGGGCGAGTTGCGGATGTCGTCGTAGTCCTTGAACAGTCCCTCGGCGATGAGTCCGCGCACCTGGTTGACGCGATAGCCGTGCTGGTTCTGGTAGGGGTAGACGTTGTTCTCCTCGTCGTACTCGCCGATCTCGTTCTTCGAGTAGGTCATGTTGCCTCGGACGGTGAGGCTGACGTCGCCGAAGCGCTCCTCGTAGCGGAAGTTGCCGTCGAAGCCGCGCGACTTGACCGATCCGACGTTGGCCTTCGGGTAGTTCCAGTTGTTGTTGCCGGCGTCCCAGTACTCCAGACCGACGGTCGTGGGCAGGAAGCGGCGCTCCTGATAGATGCCGGTGCGCTTCTCGTCGAAGTAGTCGACGGTGAGCGACAGCTTGTTGCCGAAGAGGACGAGGTCGATGCCGAGGTCGTTCTTCGTGGCCACCTCCCAGGTGACGCCCTCAGAGGCCACCTGGCGATAGCGGATGCCGCTGTAGTTATTGGTGAAGTATTGTCCCCAGTAGTATCCGGCGCCGCCGCCGCCCTGGTTGCGCTCGCTCTCGGTGATAGAGCTGATGAGGGTGTAGAGATAGGGGAAGCGCGAGCTGCCTGTGGTGTCGGAGCCTACCTTACCGTGCGAGAAGCGGATCTTGAACATGTCGAGCCAGGGGGCCTGCTTCTTCACCCAAGGCTCCTCGCCCACGTTCCATGCCACGGACCATGCGGGGAAGAAGCCCCAGCGGTGGCCGTCGGCGAAGTTCTCCGAGCCGTTGTAGCCGAAGTTATAGTCGACGAAGTAGCGATACTTGTAGTTATAGGTGGCCTGAGCGGCCAGGCCCTTGTTCTTGCGCGAGACCGAGTTCTTGATGTCGGTGCCCAGGTTCTGGGTGGAGATCTGCTGGTTCTCGGTGTACTTCACGTTGGCGCCGAAGTTGTGGGCGTCGAGGAAGGAACGGTCCCAATGGAGCAGCAGGTCGAGGAACTCGCGGCGCCAACCGCTGTTCGACGTCGACTGCGTCATGTCGCGGGCGCTCTGCAGCAGGTCGAAGTCGAGCTGTCCGGTCTCCGTGTTGCGCGAGCTGGCGCGGTAGAGGGCGGGCAGCCGGTGGTGCTGGATGGCGTTCTCGTTGTGGGTGTCGAGTCCGAAGCGTCCGGTGAAGTTGAGGCCCTTGGTGATGAACGAGAGGTCTTGCTCGAGCGTGACGTTGGTCTGGATGTCGTTCTGCCACTCGTTGTTATAGCCCGTCTGGGTCGACGAGACCCACGGGTTGATGTAGTTCTCGTTGATGGTGCGCACCTCGACGCCGTCGATGGTCTCGACGTTGTAGGAGCCCTTGGCGGGATAGTAGCCGTTGCTGTAGACGACGGGCGTGAAGAGGGCGTTGTAGCCGAAGAGCTGACCCCACACCTTGTCGTCGCCGATGCCCGGCGAGTTGCGCTTGTTGAGGTTGCCGCCGATGCCGAGCTTCAGCAGGGTGGTCTTCGTCACGTCGATGTCGACGTTCATGCGATAGTTCCAGCGCTTGTAGTTGGCGTTGGTGTCGTACTTGTCCTTCAGCGTGTTGTCGGTCTTATACATACCCTCGTCCTCGGTGTAGGCCATCGAGACGTAGTAGCGGGCCGTCTCGCCGCCGCCGCTGAGGTTGAGGTTGGCGCGATAGCTCATGGCGCCGTCCTTGAGCAGCAGGTCCTGCCAGTCGACGTTGGGATAGAGGTCGGGGTCGAGGCCCTCGCGGATGATGTCGAGCTCGACGGGCTGATAGAGCACGCCGAGGTTGCGGGTGACGCGGGCCTCGTTGAGGTAGTTGGCATACTGGAAGCCGTCGACGAACTCGGGGGTGATGGTGCGGGTGTTGTAGGACGTCTCCACCTTGCCGTTGATCTGCACCTTGCCGGCCTTACCGTGCTTGGTGGTGATGAGGACGACGCCGTTAGCACCCTTGGAGCCGTAGATGGCCGTGGCCGAGGCGTCCTTCAGGACCGAGAAGTTCTCGATGTCCTCGATGTTGATGTCGTCGATGTTCTCGCGCTCGAAGCCGTCGACGAGGATGTAGGCCTTCGAGCTGGCGCCGAAGGTGGAGATGCCTCGGATCCAGAACTCCGACGTGTTCTTGCCGGGCTGGCCGCTGGACTGGAAGGCCATGATGCCCGGGACGTTACCGGCCAGCGTGTTCGTGAGGTTCGACGTTGAGTAGTGCTTCAGGTCGTCCATCTTCACGTTCGAGACGGCACCCGTGACGGTCAGTTTCTTCTGCGTGCCCATACCGGTGACGACGACCTCGTCGACAGCGTTCTGGATGTCCTCCTGGAGCTGGACGTTGATGACGGTCTTGTCGCCCTTGACGAGCACCTCCTGCGTCTTGTATCCGATATAGGAGAAGACGAGCGTGCGGTACTGAGGCACCTTGATCTTATAGTTGCCGTCGTAGTCGGTGATGGTGCCGAGGCCCTTGGCGTCCTTGACGATGACGGATCCGCCGATGACGGCCTCGCCCGTCTGGTCGGTGACGCGACCGGTGATGGTTATCTCGTTCTGTGCCAGGGCCGAGAGCGTCGTGCCCAGTGCGAGCAGCAGTAGTGCAATATATTTTTTCATACGCTTATTCCTCCGTTGCTTCTAAGTTTTCCTCCATCGTGATGGTGCGGATGGCGTAGTTGTAAGTATCGAGAATGTAGAAGATGAGGGTGTTCTCGCCCGTGATGGCGTCGCGGTGGACGTCGTTGACGAGACCCGTCGGACGGTTGAAGCGGGCGAAGTCGCGCAGCTCGCCGTTCTCGTTGCCCCAGGTGTTGCCGTCGGCGTGGGTGGCATAGCCTCCGCCGGCATAGGTCTTGACGATGCCCTCGGGAGTGAGCAGGCGGATGGCATTGTTCTGCGAGTCGCAGAAGTAGAAGTCGTAGATGTCGTCGCGTCCCTGAGCCTCATATTCCTCGTTCTTGACGAAGGTGCCCTGATAGGGGCGGTTGAGCAGGGCCGAGAGACCCACGCCGTCAGTGAATCCCGAGTGCGACATGTCGCCGGCCACGCGGTAGGGAGCCGAGAAGCGGTGCGTCTGCTCGTTGTAGTCGGTGCGCAGGATATAGTTGCGGTTGATGACGACGATGTAGGCAAACTTTCCCGAGGGATGGATGTCGATCTGGAACTCCCAGGAGACGTCCTGCACGGTGAAGAGCTTCTCGAAGGCGCCCGATCCGGTGCTGGTGCCGGTGTTGATGTCGGTCAGGTTCTGGTTGGCATAGGGCGACCACGAGGTGCCCAGTCCGCCGAGCGAGTCGGGCAGCTGGGTGGCCCAGTACTTGGCCATGTCGAGTCGCAGCACCTCGCCCTGTGCGAAGCTGGTGAAGTAGAGCTCGCCGTTGGGGTGGAGCGAAGCGCCGTTGCACTGGCGATAGTTGGCCAGCGGACGCACGGCGGAGCCGTTGCTGAAGTCGCCGTTGGGGTCGCGGTCGACGATGTAGACCGAGTTGGCGCGATAGTTGGCGTCGTCGTTGTCGGCCGAGATGATGAGGTGCTCACGCCACTTCTTCTGGTCGGGCGTGGCCGTCTGGTCCCAGCCCTCGGGGGCATAGCCGCTCTTGCGCATGACGGGCTGGCCGTTGGCGTCGAGGACGGGGTTGCCCTCTTCGTCGACCTCAGGCACCTCGACGTATGCATACGTGCCGTCCTCATTATACATGAAGGGGTCGACGGCGAAGTCGATGGTGCGCAGACGCTGGTTGTTGAACTTGTTCAGGGGCAGGATGGTGCGCACGGTCTGCTCCTTGAGGTCGATGAGCTGGATGCCGTGGGCGACGGTGCCGAAGCGCGGCTCCTGGTCGTAGACGACGAAGAGCTGGTCGTGGTTGTAGGGCGAGAACTGCATGACGCCGTCGTTCTTGAAGCCTGTGCACTCGCTGAAGGGTCCGTCCTGCCAGACGGCGTCGTCGTAGAAGTCGAAGGGCTTGCCGCAAAGCTTGCCGACGACCATCTTGCGCTCATATTCGAAGCGGTCGGGAGCAGTCCCCTTCTTGCCCTGCACGCTGACCTCGACGTCGGCGAAGAGGCGTGAGCCCTCGATGTGGTTGTAGGCTGCGCCGGGCAGGTAGCAATAGATGGCGCTGGACTTGACGCTGACGACGACGGCCTGCTTGCCGCCGATGGTGACGCTGACGGCCGAGGAGTCGTTGCCGAAGTTAGAGCCCTGGATGACGATTTGCTGTCCTACGCTGCCCGATGTGGGGGTGAAGGAGCTGACGGTCACGGGCTTCGACGGATCGAAGGGATCCGACGTCTGCACGCCGACATAGTCTTCAACCGTGGTCGAAGACTCGCTGCAGCTGCTCATTGTGGCAGCGAGGCCTCCGATCACGGTCGCGATGACGACTAACGACGTGCGTGTTCTTTGTTTCGTTAGGTTCATATTCTTAGGTTTTTTGTTCTTTCTCTTTTTTTCGTGATAACGTTATTCCGGGATTTCGATCTCTCGTTATATCGTTATTTCGTTATATCGTTATTTCGATATTTCGTTATTCCGATTCTTCGTTATTCCGATCTTCCGGGGATAATGTTATAACGTGATTTCCGGTTATTTATTACTCTCCGTGAGCACGCGCATCCAGAAGCCGCCGATGACTGAGCGGGCCTTGAAGCCGACCATGCGGCCTGTCTTCGTGTCATACCAGTCGCTGGTGGGGACGCGGCTCTCCGTCTCGTTCATATACTTATAGACGGGCTCGACGAAGCGGAGGAAGGTCTCCTTGTCGGGGGCCATGCCGGCCGTCCAGAGGATCCAGTCGTTCTTGGTGTAGTCCTTGCGGATGTCGAGGGGCAGACCGTACTTGTTCTGCTTCTTCAGGTAGTACTTCACGTCGCGCTCCATGGCGCCCTCGGGGAATACTTTGGTCTGCCAGAGCTTGTCCCAGATCATGTTATACTTCTGGCTCCACGTGTCGCGGCGGTCGAAGGCCAGTCGGTAGTGGTCGCCCTCGCGGGCATCGCGCTCCCACTGCTGCCCCATCTCGCGGGCGCGGCTGAGGTATTGGTCGGCCCTTTCCGTGTCGCCCATCATGCGGGCAATCTCGGCGAAGGCGGCGACGCCCATGATGGCCTTGACGGCGAGGTTGGCGTTGTGGGCCCAGTGGCCGGCGAAGTCGTCGGTGCAGAGCTGGTTGGCGGGGTCCTGACCGTTGTCAGAGAGATAGTCGGCCCAGGTCTGCAGGATGCGGTAGTACTTGCTGACATAGTTGGCGTTGCCGTCCTGCCGGCAGAGCTGAGCGGCCAGGGTGAGCATGTTGCCGGCCTCCTCGAGGGGCATGTCGCCTCCGTAGACCTGTCCGTTGGCGATGGGGTAGGTGCCGAGGTCGTGCGCGGCGAAGGGCTTGGTCCATCGGCCCGAGAGCGAATAGTCGAAGATGGAGGTCATCATGGCCTTCTGCAGCTCAGGGTTGTAGCAGAGGAAGAGGGGTGCCTCGGGATAGGTCAGGTCGACGGTGTTGACGCATCCGTTGGAGTTGTTCTCCTTCGAGAAGAAGAGCAGGTTGCCGTCGCAGTCCTCGAAGAGCTTGTGGGCGGCGATGACGTGGCGATAGGTGCCTGAGAGCATCTCGGCGTAGTGGGCATTGCCGACGGCCATGGCGTCGTCGTAGATCATGCGGTCGAACTCGCGGCAGCGCTTCATGATGTTTTGATACTGCGAGCTCATGCGGCGGAACATCTGGAAGATCGAGACCGTGCCCTGGTGGGCCCAGTAGCCCTTGTAGCGGCGATACATGTACTCGATGTCTTCCACCTCGTCGTAGCCCAGCATCATGTAGCTGGCGGCCTGACTGACCTGTCCGAAGTTGTGGACATAGCTCAGCGTGGGCATCTGCGAGGCCTTCGTGCAGTCGATGTAGCCGCGGCTGCGCTCAGGCATGATGCGTCCGTGCTGGGCGAAGTCGATGTGGGCCTTGTCGGTGGCGCCGATGCTGACCTCGCCGTTGATGGCCGGCAGGTAGAGATAGCCCCAGTCGATGCAGATGCCGTCGCCCTTCTTGGCGAGGATGGGCTGCTCGATGGTGCCCGTGCGGGCATAGGCGGTGCCGCCCTCGCGGACGATGGTGGTGCGGGTGGGCTGGCTCACCTTGTTGAGGGCCATCTCAGGCGTGGTGCCGAAGAAGAACTGCACGTCGTGGGCCTTCTGGTCGGTGGAGCGCACCTGATAGGAGATGTAGTTGATGGGCGAGGAGAGCAGGTCATAGTCGTCAATGAGCATCGGCGCAGTGAACACCACGTCGAGCTCAACGGGACCACATATAAATGTATAATAGGTGTTGGTTGCAAGCACGTCGACCGACTTCTGGCGGGCCGTCTCGATGTTGGCGGACGAGAGGTTGATGTTCTTGAAGAGTCCGAAGTCGGTGTAGGCCCCGCCCGTCGTGTTGTGGCAATGGGCGGCGATGACGTTCTCGCCCTCGTGGAGCAGGCCCTTCAGCTTGCCGTCGAGGTGGAGCTTGACGCCCTCGACCCACGTCTCGCCCGTGTCGGCCACCTTCGTGCCGTTGATGTAGAGCTCGAAGACGTCGTCGTGCGAATAGACCAGCCAGAGGTCCTCCTGCAGGTCGGAAGCCTTCAGGTTGATGGTGCGGCGGACGTAGAGGTCGCTGTTCAGGTCGCTCCAGTGGGTGCGAACGTAGCTCAGCCCGTCAGAGCCCCACGCGGCCTGGCCCCGCTGCCAGCCATCGGGCCGGAAGGCGGGCTTCGTCCAACTCAGCCCCTGCTGCTTCTGGCGGCTGTAGTCGGCCTCCCACGCCTCCTCGTTGGCCATGGGGACGACGGTCTCGAGCACCTGGCGCTCGGCGCCCATCCATCGGTAGACCTTGCCGTCGACGCGCAGCAGGCCCTCCATGGGCTTCTCGTCGTTGGTCCAGTGGCGGGTGGTGCCGTCGGTCAGCTGGTCGTAGGGCGACCAGACGGAGAAGTAGGGGTCGCTCACCACGAGCGGCACTGAGGGCAGCCGGAGGTCTGTCGGCTTATAAGGCTTGAAAAAGTCGGCCGACTGTGCCTGTGCGGCGATTGCCGTGGCCATCACGGCCAGCGTTGTCAAGAATGCTTTTTTCATCTTTTCTATATATTATTAGTGTTGAGTGCTCTTGTCGTTAGCTGATAATCCAAAGAAAACAATCTTTATTACCTCTCAAGAAACTATCCTGACGGAAGAATAAATACTGACTACTATTACTTATTTAACCAAAACTAAACTATTAAAAATATTTGTCCAAAACGGCTCGCTCGCCTTTTCGAGAGCAAAATAACGAAGAAAAAACGAGACAGAAGGAAAAATGCCGTTCAAAACAAGAGAAAATCCGTTCAAACCGGCCTTTTTTGAACCTCCCGACGGGCAAAAGAACTGAAATTTTTGTCGTTTGAAAAATTTGTTGTATATTTGCAGCGCATTACTGACTGATAACAACCCGACCGCAGAATGAAACATCTATACGCGCTGCTGACCGTCGTCAGCACCATCATGGCACTCACCACTGCCTGCACCGCCCGGCAGGACGCCCCCCACGACGACCCGTCGACACTGCTCCTCGAGCAGGGATGCTACCCCTATGCCGTCCGCCACGGCGGACACTATTACTACACGATGCAGGTGCGGACGGCCGACACCGTCGCCATCTGGCAGACCGACGACCTCGGCCAGCTCGCCACGGCCCGCCGCCGCGACGTGTGGACCACGTCCGACTCGGCCTCGCTGGGCCACTTCTGGTCGCCCGAGCTCCACCGCATCCAGGGCCGCTGGTATCTCTACTTCGAGGCCGACGACGGCAACACCGACGACCACCAGATCTACGTCATGGAGTGCGAGGGCGACGACCCGATGACCGACCCCTTCCGCATGCGCGGACCCATCATGACCAACCCCGAATGGAACTTCGGCCTGCACCCCACGGTGCTCCAGTTGCCCCAGTCGGACCAGCTCTACCTGCTCTGGAGCGGATGGCCCACGCGGCGCGCCGAGACCGAGACGCAGTGCATCTACATCGCACGCATGGAGAACCCCTGGACCACGGGCTCCGAGCGCGTCATGATCTCGCAGCCCGAATACGAGTGGGAGCGGCAGTGGATCAACCCCGACGGCAACCGCTCGGCCTATCCCATCTTCGTCAACGAGAACCCCGAGGCCTACCTCTCGCCCGACGGACAGCGCGTCGTCGTCTGCTACTCCGCCAGCGGCATATGGACGGCCTACACCTCCCTCGGCATGCTCACAGCCCCCGCCACGGCCGACCTGCTCGACCCCGCCGTGTGGCAGAAGAGCCCCGAGCCGGTGCTCAGTCCTGACTCGCTGACGGGCGTCAGCGTGTCGAACATCTCGCTCGTCCCCGCGGCCGACGGCCGGTCGACGGTCATGGTCTACGAAGCCCGCTCGCGCAACGGCAACAACAACGAGACCCGCCAGGTGCGCATGCGCCCCGTAGAATGGGCCCAGAACGGCACACCGCAGTTCTGATTTGTCAAATAAATTCCGAATCCCCCGTCTGCTCTACGGAATCCGTTGATTATCAGCCGTCTATATAATTAGGAATAAAGAAGTGGTGCTTTTCCTCCAGAGAAGCACCGCTTTTTTCATCGAGAAGCGGTCCTTTTTGCCTCGAAAAGCACCGTTTCTCTGCCGTCGCTGTGGATGGTGTAAATAAAAATGATAGTGGTCTTTTGCTCGGGATGTCTCTGAGGAATTCCTTTTTTTTATTCTAAGAATTTATTTTTTTATTCTAAGGATTATATTTTTTTTTATTCTAAGGATTATATTTTTTTATTCTAAGGATTTTAGGATTTTGGGATTTTGGGATTTTGGGTGCATCCGTTAATTCCTTAAATCCTAAAATCCTTAGAATAAAAAAATAAAATCCTTAGAATAAAAAACCTTAGAAGAAATCCTTAGAAAAAAGACGCCCCGGCTCTCACCGGAGCTGGGGCGTCTTGCAAAATAGGGTGTTGAATTCTCCAATTCTTGATAATCAACCCTTGTTAAATTCTCAAATTCTCAAATTCGTGATGAATAAAGCTCGGAGGGGCTTACTTCATGATGACCTTCTTGCCATCGACGATGTAGAGACCCTTCTTCGTGGCCTGGACCTTCTGGCCCTGCAGGTTGTAGACATTGCCGTCGGTGCGCTCGGCAGCCACCTCGGTGATGCCCGTGACGGTCTCGTCGTACTCCTTCAGGTAGATGGCATAGAGGTTGATGCCGTCCTTGTCGCTGTAGATGTAGACGGGCTCCTCCAGTTCGGCCTGGACGGGACACGTCTCCTTCGTCACCTCGCCGGCAGCAGCCGTCATGGTGGCCACGACGTTCGAGAACTCGCCCGTGGCGATGTTCAGCGTGCGCTCCTTGCTCGTGTTGGCCGATGTCAGCACCACCTCGATGTTGAAGTTGCCGGGAGCCAGGAACGTCAGCACGCGGTTGTTCTCAGCGCCTGTGCCGCCCGTCTTCAGACGCTGCGTGTAGTCGACGCCGTCGACGCTGCGGGCGTGGGCGTCAATCTCCATGGTGCGCTCTGCGTCGTTGACCACAGCCGTCAGACCGTCCACCTCGATGGAAGGATAGATCGTGCCGGCGTTCCAGTTCGAGAAGTTCCAGGTCTTAGGCAGCGTGACAGCCTCAGTGGGCTGGCCCTTGTAGACGAGGCGGAAGTTGTCGAGCACCACCCAGTCGCCGTCGTTGAGCTTCTCGTTCTTCATGATGCCGAGTTTCAGCTTGCCGTCCTCGCCGACGAGCACCTCGACAGAGTTCTTGTAGTAGCCATACTCGAAGAATTCGAGGGCCTCACCGGGCCAGTTGGGAAAGGCGCCGTTGACGCTCTGCTGTGAGCCGATGCCGGGCACCTTGCCTGCATACTTCGTGATGTTCACCAGCGGAGCCTGCTCGTCGTTGGCCACGAGGTAGGCCGTCTGCAGCAGTTCGCCGCCGTCTTTGAGCACGCCGGCCTGATAGCCGCCGTCGCCGTCGCGATAGAAAGCGTAGACGCTGACCTCATAGACGCCGGGCTTGAGGCCCTCGAGGTCCTGAGTGAAGCTGAAGTTGTCGGTGTTGTAGAACTCCCAGCCGAAGTTCTCGGAGTTGTTGCTGTTGTTGTTGGTCGAAACACGTGCGGAGGTGCTGCCTTCGCTGTTTGCGATGGTCCAGGTGTTCTGGATACCGTTGTTCTGCTCACCGAGACCCCACTGGCGGATGAGGCTGCCGTTGGTGATGAGATAGCTCACCTCGACAGGAGCGGCTGCGTTGGCCTTGGCCAGCAGTTTCTCGCGCTCAGCTGCGGTGATGACCTTCCACTGGTTCATCGGGTTGTCCAGTCCGGTGCGGTCGATGGCGATGGTCGACCAGAACTTGCCGCCGGCGTTGAAGTTAGGATCGTAGCCCAGCAGGAAGCCGTCCTGACCCGTGGAGCTGATGTTGTAGACGCCCTCCTTGCCCTCGACGGGGAGGAAGTGCCAGATATCCTGGGCGGGGGTGTCAACATAGCCATTGTAGGCCAGCCAACCCTGGTCGTTGTTGCCCAGGCCGGTGTACATCTTGAAGTTGTTCTCCTCAGGTGTGTCGAGTTCGCGGAGCTCAATCTCGATGCCGCGCTGGTCGACGGCGATGTGGGTGCTCCAGTCGCCACCCGAGCCCAGGAACAGACCGGTGCCGACGTTGAACAGATAGACCTTGCCGGCAGCGGGCTTCGAGCCGGTGTAGATGTCCTTCAGGCGCAGGCCGTTGATCTTGCGGGCAGCACGCAGGTCGAAGAGAGCCTGGTCGACGGCGAGCTGGTCCTTGGCGTTGACGGCAACATCCTCAGCCGTGGCGGTGGGCAGATTCTCGCCCTTAGCCAGAGCGATGGTCTGGCGGAGAATCTCGACGTTGACCGACTTGGCGTTGTTGAGGGCCGTGCCCAGGGCAGCCATGGCGTCAGAGATGACGTCGGCATCAGTAGCGGTCAGAACCTCCTTGGCGGCGGCAACGGCAGCGGCCAGATCCTGGGCCAGTGCCTCGGTGGTGTTGCTCGTGTCGTATGCCTCAGCCTCGTCGATGAGTGTCTGCAGTCCTTCGACCAGGTCGCTCACGTCGATGTTGTTGCCGAGATAGGTCAGATGGAAGTTGTCGAAGACGGTCCAGTCTGCTTCGGCCTTGGAGGCCTTGCGCACGCCGATCTTGAGCTGGCCGGTGGTGACGACGACCTCTATCTCCTCGTTGATGTAGCCATTGTGCATGAAGCAGCGGTTGGCGCTCGTCTGTTGGTCGGGATACCACAGGCCGCTTTTCTCTCTCTCGTAACCTATCACTCCCGAGGTAGTCTTAGCCTCGTCGAGGATGGACATCAGCGGATGCTCGACCTCGTTGGCATAATAGTAGGCGCGGATAGTCTCGGTGCCGTCATTGCGGCGGGTGTAGACTTCGTCGAAGTTGCCGTCGCGATAGAATCCCTGGAGGTTGAAGCGATAGGTGCCGTTGGGCACGCTGAGCGTGATGTTGAAGTCGAAGGAGTTGGAGTTCCAGCTCTCCTGACACATGCTGCCGCGGGTGTTGTCATTGTTTTCATCGCCGGCGCGACGGTTGTTGCCGCCGTCGAATGTCTTAGTCCACAGGTTGTAGCGTGTGTCATTGTTGGCTAAGTCAGCGCTGGGGATGAGCCACGAGGCATCGACGGGGTTGTCGAGCGAAGCCTCGGCCTTCATCTTGGCCAGACGCTCCTCCTTGGTGACCAGCTGCCAGGTGTTGCGCTCGGTCATGTCGATGTTGAAGTCAGGATTCTCCAGATACCAGCGTTCGGCACCCTTCTGAGTGAACAGGTTGTCCTGCTTCCACTGCTCGTCATATTTGACTGTGCCGAGCACCTTGTTGCCGCAGTAGATCTTGTAGGCGTTGGTGACACCTTCTTTTTCCACGGCCTCAAAGGTCCATGCAGGATTATAGCCCGTGTCGATGTAGTTGTTGTCGGGGTTGATGGACGGCTGGCCGAACTTGGCGCCGATGGTGTAGTTGCCGTCGCTGCCGGCCAGTGTGAAGTCGAGGCCGCGCGTGCCGATAGCACCACGGGTGTGCCAGTCGTGCGTCTTGCTGTCATTGTTCTGCAGCCAGAGGCCTGACTCTACGTTGTAGAGATAGAATTCGCCTGCTTCTACGGCATGGCCGGGCCAGGGCGAAGTCTGTGCGGTGGCACCCATGGTGAGCATGAGCCCCATCGTGAGAAGTAGATTTCTCTTTTGCATAGTTAATGGTTTTTAGTTAATAATTGAAGTGAATGGTAAAACAATTTCGGGTACAAAGATATTACATTATATTTATATAGTAGGAAAAAAACTCGTCAAAGTTGGCGAAAAATTGTTCATTCGGGCGTTTTGCCTGCGGCGTAGTCCTTGGGCAGGAGGCCGAAGCGGGCCTTGAAGCACTTGGCGAAGTAGCTGCTGGAGGTGAAGCCCACCTGCTCGGCCACCTCGGTGATGCGCCCGCCCTGGCGCAGCAGCTGGGCGGCGCGCTCCAGCCGCTGCGTCTTGAGATATTCGATGGGCGTCAGGTCGGTCAGCGCCTTGATCTTTCGGTAGAAGCTGGAGCGGCTCATGTTCATCTGCTCGGCCAGCAGGTCGATGGAGAACTCCTCGTCGCGCATGTTCTCGGCGACCATGCGCTGCAGGCGCTCCATGAACTGCAGGTCCTGCTGGTTCATGCCCAGCTCGCCGTCGTTGGCGCTGGCGGGCGTGCCGTCGATCTGCCGCATGCGCTCGTGGAACGTCTGTCGCATGCGCAGCAGGCTCATGATCTGCAGGTGTAGCTGCTTCACGGAGAAAGGCTTCTCCAGATAGATGTCGGCGCCGCTCTCCATGCCCTCCAGCTTGGCCTCGACGCTGGTCTTGGCTGTGAGCAGGATGACGGGGATGTGGGAATAGTTGATGTCGTGCTTGACGCGGCGCGTCAGCTCGTTGCCGTCCATGCGCGGCATCATGACGTCGCTGACGATGACGTCGATGTCTTGATGGCGCAGCACGTCGAGGGCCTCCTCGCCGTCGCGGGCCTTGAGGATGCGGTAGTGCGGGCGGAGGGCGTCGCAGGTCATCTGGAGCAGCTCCTCGTTGTCCTCGACGATGAGGATACGGAAGGTGCGCGACTGGTCGTTTTTCGCCGTTTCATCTTCAATTTCGGCCGATTCCATCGGGATTCGGAGATCGTCGGTGTGCTCCTGGCCGACGCTGGTGATGGGCAGCCACAGACGGAAGTCGGAGCCGCCGCCCGGCGGGTCCTCCTCGGTGAGCTCTCCGCCGTGGGCCTCGGCCAGCATCTTGGCGTAGGCCAGCCCGAGGCCGGTGCCGAGGTGCTTGGCCGTGGCGTCGCCGGCTATCTGGTGGTAGACGTCGAAGATTTTTTCGCGCTCCTCGGGCGGCACGCCCGGTCCGTCGTCGATGACGGAGATGCAGAGGCGGTCGTCGGCCGTCTGCTCCAGCCGTAGGATGACCTCGCTGCGGGCATACTTGAAGGCGTTGCCCAGCAGGTTCATCATGACCTTGAGCACCTTCTCGCGGTCGATGGCCGTCGTGAGGGCCGTCTCGGGCAGCTGCAGCTGCAGTTGCTTGCCCTGCATCTGCATGGCGTCCTCAAACTGGCTGTAGGCCTCGCTGAGCAGCTGGTTGACGTCGGTGTTGTGCAGGTCGAGCTCGATGTGTCCGCGCTCCGCTTTCTGGAAGTCGAGCAGTTGGTTGGTGATGCCCAGGAGGTAGTTCATGTTGCGGCGGATGGCTGCGATGTGGCTGTTGAGGGAAGAGGGAAGAGTGAAGAGTGAAGAATTTGCTTCCGCCGTATTGTCTGTCGTCGACTGGTTGGCGGCAGCAAATTTTTCACTTTTCACTTTTACTTTATCACTTATATTCTCAATGGCCTCGAGGGGCAGGCTCATCAGCGTCAGGGGCGTGCGGATCTCGTGGACGAGGTTGATGAAGAAGCTGATCTTCGACTCGAAGTTCTCCTTCTCCTGCCGGGTCTGGAACTCCTGCATCTGGCGGTTGTAGCGACGTTTCAGCAGGCGGTTGTAGCGGCGCACGGCCCAGAAGATGGCGGCGGCGATGAGCAGGGCGTAGGCGATGTAGGCCAGCGTCGTGCGATACCACGGCGGCAGGATGGTGATGTGGAGTCGGGCGTAGGCGTCGGGCTGGTCGCTGCCGGCTTCGCGCAGCAGGAACTCGTAGTCGCCGGGCTGCACGTTGGCATAGGTGGCCTCGGCGTTGCGCGTGCCGCGAGCCCATGTCTGGTCGACGCCGCTGAGCATGTATTCGAATCTGACGTCGGTGTCGCCCGTGAACCGTGGCGACGAGAAGTGGAGGGTGAAGCTGTTGTCGGCGAAAGGCAGGGTGAGCGAGCCGCCGGTGTAGAGGTTGTTGCAGTCCGGCTGGTCGTTGCCGGCATGATAGGGCAGCGTGACCGAAGTGACGTAGACGGGCATCCGCTGGTCGGTGATGACGACCTGCTCAGGCCGGAAGTGTACGAGGACGCCGTTGCGCCCGGCGTAGATCTCGCCCTGGCGGGTGAGGTAGGCCGAGTTGTGCGGCTTCTGCTCGCGCATCAGGTTTATCGGGCTCTTCAGCAGCTGCGGGTTGGCCGGGTTGCGGTCCGTCCCGATCTTGGCCATGCAGCTCTCCAGTCCCATCCATAGGCAGTGCTGCTGGTCCTCGGTGACGAAGAAGACCTGCTGCTCCTGGAAGACCGACGAGCTGCCCCCGAAGGGCTCGAACCCGTCGTTCTCGGGGTTGTAGCGGCAGAGTCCGTTGCCGTTGGTGGCCACCCAGATGGTGCCCTGGCTGTCGGCGAAGACCGTGGTGATGTTGTTCGAGGCGACGCTGCCCGCCTTGCGGCTGCTGTAGAGATAGTTGCGGAATCCGGCCCGTGGCGACGTCTGGCGGAAGAGTCCGTGGTTGCTGCTGGCGGCCCATACGCATCCGGTGGTGTCCTCGGTGAGCGAGGTGACGTTGGTCATCGACCCTATCTCGGCAAACCACATGAAGTTCTCCGTGCGGCGGTCGAAGCGGCAGAGGCTCCACGACGTGCCGACGTAGATGTCGCCCCCTCGGGTGCGCAGCAGGGCGTTGATCTCGTTGCTGGTGATGGTGTATGGCTTGCTGGCCGAGTATTGGTAGTGGCGCATCTGTCGGCTGACGGTGTTGAGCACGTAGATGCCGTCGTGGCGTGTGCCTATCCACAGGTCGTCGCCGTCGGGCATGAGCACGTTGATCTCCTGGCTGAGGGCCGGCTGCGCCTCGCTGAGCTGCTGCGTCTGCGGGTTGAAGACGTGGAGCCCCTTGTCGGTGCCCACCCAGAGGCGTCCGTCGGGCATCTCGCAGAACGCCCTGACCATCTGCTTGCGGCCGGTCACGGGGCTGCCGACGCTGATGACCGTGATGAGTGCCTTGGGTGTCGGCATGTAGCAGACGCCGCCCATCTGGGTCATGACCCACAGGGTGCTGTCGGCGTCCCACATGAGGTGGTTGACCATGGGGTCGCTCAGTGCGCCCTGGTGGTCGCCGGGATTGTCGAAGCGGCTGATGCGTCGCGAGTCGATCTGCATCAGGTAGATGCCCTCCTCGGTGCCTATGAGCAGCTCGCCGCTGCCCTTGGCGCTGAGCGAGCGTATGGCGGTGTTGCCGAGCGTGGTGGGTATGGGCTCGATGGCCGGCTGTCCTGGGCGGAGGCAATAGAGTCCGCGGTCGCATCCGATGTAGAGGTCGCTGCCGATGTGCTCCATGCAGATGCTGTTCTTGTCGGAGACGTAGCCGGGTATGCTGTACTGGCTGATGTAGTTGCCCGCATCGGAGTAGACGACGACGTTGCCCTGCAGCGAGGTGAGGAAGACGAAGCCGTTGACGGTCAGGATGTCGCTGAAGAACGAGCCGTGGCGGCTGTCCTGGGTGAGCTGGCTCGTCGTGGGGTCGTAGGTGAAGAGTCCCTGTCCGAGGGTGGCGATCCAGATGAGTCCGCCGGGTCCCTGTGCGATGCGCTGCACGGTCGAGCTGATGTTGACGCCGTAGCGTGTGCGGCGGTTGAACGGCCGGAACGTGTCCTTCTGGCGGTCGTAGATGCACAGTCCGAAGGAGCCGCCGAGCCAGATGTCGCCCTCGTATTCGAAGACGGCGGTGATGATGTTGTTCTCGTAGCTGGCCTCGCTCTCCACCATGTTTCGGAAGATGCGGTTCTGCCGTCCGTCGAAGCAGTTCAGTCCGTTGTTCGTGCCCAGCCACATGAATCCGTAGCTGTCGCGCAGTCCGCAGAGCACGCTGTTGTCGCTCAGCCCGTCGGCCGCCATGTATCTCTTGAACACGGCTGCCGGCTGGGCCGTGGCCATGGTCCAGCATGCTGCGAGCATATATAGAAAGGTATAGAGCCGTTGTCGCATTTCAGTCAGAAGTCGTTATAGGTTTTGTTAGTTGGGTGCAAAGATACAAAGAAGTCGCGAAACGGCCAAATCCCGCGGACGGATTTTTCTTTGACAATGACGGCTTAAAACTAAAATCTCAGTGTGATTTTATAAAATCACGACGTGACGACATAAAATCTCAGTGTGATTTTAATAAATCTCAGTGTGATTTTAGTTTTTCTGGTCGTTTCGCCGGGCAATAGTCGGGTGGGGGCGACATTTTGTCGGCTTTTTTCCTTTTATGAACAGATAATAGCCTTCTGTTTCAAATATTATTCGTAAATTTGCCGACGAATCAACCATCCAACTAAGACATCAATGAAAGCTACACTGAAACTGCTCGCCGCCGTCGCACTGTCGGCCGTCCTGGCTCCAGGACTCGCCGGTGCCCAGACCGCAACGTATCAGAACCCCGTGATCAACACCTCGCTGCCCGACCCGACCGTCATCCGGGCCGACGACGGCTACTTCTACCTCTACGCCACGGAGAACATCCGCAACGTGCCTATCTACCGCTCGGCCGACCTCGTCACGTGGCGCTACATGGGCACCTGCTTCACCGACCAGACACGGCCGCAGATGGTGCCCGGCGGGTCGGTATGGGCGCCCGATATCAACCGCATCGGCGACAAGTACGTGCTCTACTACTCGAAGTCGACTTGGGGCGGCGAGTGGCAGTGCGGCATCGGCGTGGCCACGGCCGACAGCCCCACGGGTCCCTTCACCGACCACGGCAAGCTCTTCATATCCAGCGAGATCGGCGTGCAGAACAGCATCGACCCCTTCTACATCGAGGACGACGGCCACAAATATCTCTTCTGGGGCTCCTTCCGCGGCATCTACGGCATTGAGCTCGCCGACGACGGCCTGAGCGTGAAGCCCGGCGCCGAGAAGGTGCAGATAGCGGGCACCCTGACCGAGGGCACCTATATCTACAAGCACGACGACTACTACTATCTCTTCGGCTCGGCCGGCACGTGCTGCGAGGGGCTCAACAGCACCTACCGCGTCATGGTGGCCCGCTCGGAGGAGCTCTTCGGCCCCTATCAGAACAAGGGCGGATTCGATGCGCTGGAGAACAACTTCTCGCCGCTGCTGCAGAAGAGCAACAAGGTCGTCGGGCCGGGCCACAACTCCGAGATCGTCCGCGACGACGCCGGACAGTACTGGATGCTCTACCACGGCTTCGACGCCGCCGACCCCGACGCCGGCCGCAAGGTCTACCTCGACCAGATCACGTGGGACAAGCAGGGGTGGCCACAGATACGCAACCGCCAGCCCTCCACGACGGCCGCCGCGCCCCTCTTCGGCGACGCCGCCAGCATCGGCCGCCCCACGGCCGCCTCGGGGGCCGACGTGCGCAACGTCTACACCCTTTCGGGACAGCCCGCCGACAGCGCCACGGCCAGCATCGTCATCGAGCAGCTGGCCGACGGGACGGCCCGCAAAGTGGCCCAGAAATAGCTGTTTGGCAAGATTTTGTCCTTTTATGATTAGCATTTTTCCCGCCATGCGGGGGAAAAGGCGTAATTTTGCCCCGACATTTTGACTCAATATCATCATTTATTAATAACTAAAAGCGTATGAAAAAGAATCTTTTACTCGTCGCTGGCCTCATGGCTGCCACTGCCATCCAGGCACAGACGTCGCCGTGGGCAGGCAACGAACTGCCGGCCGAGGGCGGTACGTACTATCTCTACAACACGAACTCCGGCCAATGGCTGCAGAACAACAACCGCGTGGCTGAGGACTGGACCACACGCGCACAGCTCGGCCCCTACGGACTCGACTTCGAGATCGTGGCCGAGGAGGGCGGCTACCGCATCAACCCCAAGTTCGGCCGTAACCACAGCATCAACGGATGGGACGCCCCCTTCTATCTCGACACCGACCAACCCAAGACCATCTGGACCTTCGAGAAGAAGGAGAACGGCTGCTACCGCATCTTCACCGGCGAGCAGGAGCACTTCCTCAACGTCAACGACGACGGCTTCCTCGACGACTTCGGATTCAACGAGGACTGGCAGCTCGTCACCCGCGAGGAGCGCATGGCCGACCTGGCCACTGCCACGAAGGAGAACCCCAAGGACGCCACATGGCTCATCGGCGCCCACGACTTTGCCAACATGGACGAGCGCTTCAACCAGTGGACACGCCGCTTCGAGGGTGGCAACAACGTCACGGGCGGCGACGGCATCGTGCATGCCAACCGCGCCTTCGAGAGCTGGAACTCCGACCGCATCATCGACTTCTCGCAGACACTGACCGGCATTCCCAACGGCACCTACGAGCTGAGCGTCCAGGGCTTCTATCGCGACGGGCCTGAGACACAAATCGGCAACAAGTATCTGGCTGGCGAGGAAGTCATCCGCGCCTCCTACTTCGCCAACGACGTCACCCATCCCTTCATGTCCATCTGCAACAGCGGCGTCACGGAGGAAGACCTCCAGTCATACGCTGTGCCCCAGGGCGGCGTCTACATCCCCGGCAACTCCGTCCCCGGCAATGCCCTCGACCGCGCCTCCAACTGCTTCTTCAAGGGCGGCTACTGGAACGAGCCCATCAAGGTGGTGGTCAGCGACGGCACGCTGAAGATCGGCGTCGTCAAGGATGGCCACGTCAACGACGACTGGACCGTCTTCGACAGTTTCCGGCTGACCTATCTCGGCAATGAGATCAACCTCGACGAGGTGAAGGCCAACCTGACCACCGCCCTCGACGAGGCCAAGGCCTTCGACGGCGAGACCACGGCCCTGCTCACCGCCGCACTGGCTGCCGCTCAGGATGCACTGAGCAGCAACGACGCCACTGTCATGCAGAGCGCCGTCATCGCCCTGCGCGACGCCCTCCAGGCCACCAAGGACTACAACACGGCCCTCGAGAATGCCAAGAGCTTCGACGGCGTGCCCACCGACTTCTTCACCACGGCCCTCGAGAACGGCGAGAAGGCCCGCAACGAGGCTGACACCCTCGAAGGACTGCGCGAGGCCACCCAGCAGCTCGTCAACGCCCTCAACGACGTGCGCGGCGCCCAGGATCCCCTGCGCTTCATCGAGCTGACCATCCCGTTTGCCCAGGAGGCAGGTGTCGCTGCTGACATCATCGCCCGTGCACAGGCCGTCACTGAGCATGCCGAGAGCCTCGGCCAGATCAACGACGCCCTGAACCAGCTGCGCATCGCCCGCAAGATCAAGGCTGCCGACAAGCAGAAGGATGTCTTCAAGGGCAATGCCCCCGAGGATGGCGACTTCTATATATATAATGTAGGTCTCCAGCGCTTCCTCTGCGGCGGCGGCGACTGGGGTGCACACGCCTACGTCGGATTCCCCGGCGTCGAGGTCACGCTCATCAGCGGCACGGAGTATCCCGAGGAGGGCGATCCCATCAACGGATTCAAGATCAACACCCACCTGAACAACGGCGGCGAGAGCGAATACCTCAACTACGGCGGCTACATGGACACGCCCAACCAGAACCTCTGGGAGTTCCTCCCCGTCGAGGGTAAGGACGGCGTCTACGTCATGGCACGCGCCAACCGCGAGGTGGGCCCCGACGGCCAGCGCATGCTCCTCGGCTATCGCCCCGGCACCTATGGCAACATCGACACCGACATGTATGGCGTCGACGATCCCAACAACCAGTGGCGTCTCGTCAAGCGCGCCGACCGCGACGCCCTGCTGGCCACGGCCACGGCCGACCAGCCGCAGGATGCCACCTACAAGATCCTGTCGCCTAACTTCAACCAGCGCGAGGACGTCTCCGCATGGGTCAACCAGTATAACACCGGCTCCATCTGGGGACGCTACGACAACCATCCCGACTTCGCCTACGAGTGCTGGAACGCTGCCGAGTTCGACCTCTCGCAGACCGTCTACGACCTGCTGCCTGGTTACTATGCCGTCGGCGTGCAGGGCTACTATCGCGACGGCGACCATGAGAACCAGATCCGCGTCGTCGCTGCCGGCGGCGAGAAGCGTCAGGATGCCTCGCTCACCTCGTTCGACGCCACGGATGGCGACGTCCTGCTGCCCAACATCCTCAGCGAGGTCGACAAGGCGCCCGGTCTGGGCGACCGCCGCACGGTGCTGCCCCTCATCCCCGACCTCGACGAGAACGGTCAGGAGCAGTACGACGAGAACGGCAACCTCCGCATGAAGGAGGACCAGTCGGCCGAGCGCATGTATCTGGGCGAGTTCCCCTACGACATCCCGCAGGCCTGCGAGTACTTCCAGAACGGACTCTACAAGAACCAGATGCTCGTCGAGGTGGGCACCACCGGCGAACTGATGTTCATCGTCTCGAAGATCCGCGGCGACGTGGAGCGCGACTGGGTGGTCGTCGACAACTTCCGGCTGACCTACTACGGCACGCAGAAGCCCTCCGAGGAGCAGCTCGGCGTCAAGGATGTCATCACCAGCACTACGGCTCAGACCGGCCGCACCTACAATCTGCAGGGCCAGCAGGTCAGCCGCCCCGCGAAGGGCCTCTTCATCCGCGACGGACGTAAGTTCTACGTCAAGTAAAAGCCCACCCCCAACCCCTCCCCAAGGGAGGGGAGAAGCCCACCCCCAACCCCTCCCCAAGGGAGGGGAGGGGAAAGCCTAACCCCATCCCACCACAAGGGAGGATCCCTCCACAAGGGAGGTAGAAACTACCGCTCTGCCAGTCGCGAACGACGGCGCAGCAGCTCCCCTCCCCTCCAAGGGGAGGGGTCGGGGG
>OCTW013380596.1_pt1 | contig 64419 bp, 68 predicted proteins | sample 1539671 | NCBI WGS metagenome assembly OCTW01 (sample SAMN02144230, study PRJEB22623) | gut metagenome | biome: sheep rumen | host: Ovis aries | place: New Zealand | reverse complement strand
CGCCCGGTCACTGATTCCGAGCTTCTCGGCAAGGACTGCCTGAGTCATGCCCTGTTCCTTCCTGCAGGATGCTATGAATTTTCCAATTTTCATTTGATCCATATCGGGCACCCCCTTTCATGGCTCAAACATAGCCGGTATCATCGGATTATTACACGAACCGTAAGTTGATTTCCTGCAACTCTACCGCTGGTTGAGTCCGGTAAAATGCGCTGCCCGATGTCGAATTTGCCCGATTATCCGGAAATCGCTGTATTACTGGGCTTTCATGCCTATTTCCCTTCGACCCTTGACATCAAGACAACCGTCTCCACATGAACAGTATGGCCAAACTGATCTACTGGACAGACCCGCTCCAGCTGGTACTGTCCAGATCCACACAGAATCTTTAAGTCCCTAGCTAATGTGGCTGGATCACAGGATACATAGACGATACGCTTAGGCTCTGCACCTAGTATGGCATCTAATACACTCTCTTCGCAGCCCTTCCGTGGAGGATCTAAGACGATGACATCCGCCCTGCGGCCGGAAATATAGCCCAAGCCATTCTCTCTAGCACTGCCATCTCTTCCCTCAGCAGTTGTTTCTGCCTCTTTCAGAAAGGCCTCCATCCGCTTTTCTTCCTGGGAAAGGCTTCCTAGGGCAGACTTTCCTTCTGTGATTAGCTTTGGTAATACATCCTCTGTTGCACCACAGTAGAAGTCCGCATTGGTGATTCCATTCCGGTTTGCATTTTCCTTCGCATCAGAGATAGCCTCTGGTACGATCTCCACCCCTGTGACATGTCCTGCTGCCTTGGCCAGAAATAGAGAGATGGTTCCGATGCCACAGTAGAGATCGTAGACATTCTCCTCACCAGTTAAGTCTGCATAGTCTAAGGCCTTCTGATAGAGCTTCTCCATCTGTAATGGATTCACCTGGAAGAAGGAACGTGGAGAGATCTGGAAAGCAATTCCTCCAATGGTATCGGTAATAGTCTCTTCCCCCCAGAGGGTTTTCGTCTCCCTCCCCAGGATGACATTACTTCGCTCTCGGTTCACATTCAGAGATAAGGAGATGAAGCGTGGATCAGCACTACGGATCCCATCCACCAGGGAGTCCACTGCTGGAATCTTAGAGCCATTACATACCAGGCAAACCATAGTTTCCTCAGTATGCACAGCCTGACGGATCAGGACATGGCGTACCATTCCCTGGCCAGTTTCCTCATCATATGGCTTGATTCGATTGCGATTCATCCACTTAATAACTGCTGCCAGGATTCCACGATTGGCTTCATCCCCTAAGAGGCAGTCCTCTGCCTCTACGATTCTATGGCTATGGGCGCCATAGAACCCAGCGATGATTCGTCCATTCTTATCGAAACCGATGGGATACTGAGCCTTATTACGGTAACGCCAAGGCTCCTCCATACCGATGATTGGCTCCATAACACTCTGGATCAAGTCCTCAGAGAAGCCTCCGATTCTGGTCAGCAGGTTATGGACATGGGTTTCCTTCCACTTGAGTTCTGCCTGGTAGTCCATCTCTTGTAACTGGCAACCACCACACTTACGGGCCACAGGGCACTTAGGTGTCACACGGTCAGGGGAGGCTTGGTCTACATTGATCACACGACCATAGGCGAAGTTCTTCTTCACCTTCGTGATACCGCAGGAAATATAATCCCCAGGGATCGCCCCTGGGACGAAGATTGCCAGACCATCTGCATGACCGATGCCCTCTCCGTGGATGCCCAGATCCTGGATATGAAGTTGTATCACATCATTTTTTTGCATAGTTTATTCCTCAGGGGATGTACGACGAATATTGGTTTCAAGGAAGCGGTTATAGCCCTGCCACTCCGTATTACCAGGCATGACACCACTCAGAGCTTCCTTCATGGTCTCCATCTTGGCATCCAAATTATCTGCGTGAGACAGAGCCATAGCCTCGATGATAGCTGGCTTCTTAGGAGAGCCATACTCTAACTCACCGTGATGAGCCAGAATACAGTGCAGGAGTTCCTGCTCCTTCTTGCGAGGGAAGCCTGGGATCTCACGGATACGATCACGAAGCATCTCGGTTCCGATAATGATATGACCCAGGAGCTGTCCGTCGTCTGTGTAGTCATTCTCAGGGAATGGTGCAATCTCCTCTAGCTTACCGATATCATGGCAGAGCGCTGCTGTCACTAAGAGGTCACGGTCCAGCTGTGGATACTGCTTGGCATAGAAGTTACAGATTTGTGCCACAGACAGGGTATGCTCTAAGAGGCCACCTACGAATCCGTGATGTACACTCTTGGCAGCAGAGTGGAAGGAGAAGCGCTTCTTGAAGTCTTCATCCTTGAAGAAGCTCTCTAAGAGTGTCTTCAGTGAAGGGGACTTAATAGAGTCCACCAGACGGAGAAGCTCGGTATACATTTCCTCAATATTCTTATCAGAGGTTGGCAGGTAATCTGCAGGGTTGAAGGTTCCCTCGGATGCACGGCTGACACGCTCTAAGCGAATCTGCAGTGCGCCATTGAAGGATGTCACTTCACCAGACACCTCTACATAGTCCTTCTCATCTACGTCCTGGAAGGCAGGATCATTTGGGCTCCAGATTTTGCCCTCGATGGATCCAGTTTTGTCCTGCAGGAGCAGGGTCTGGAATCCCTTACCATTCTTAGTGGTGCCGTTGGTTACCTTTCTCAGTAAGAAGATATTGTTCTGAATCTTCTTACCCTCCGTCAACTGTTCGATATAAATCATAATTTCCCTCAATTCTAAGCTTTAAGCCTATACATTATACTGATTTCTAGAGGTTCCCGCAACCAAGGGGACGTGCTATACTTAGAAAATGTAAACCGTGCTGGGCTCTGGTGTCCTTCCTGGTTTGATCTCAGTATCCAAGTATTAAGTTTTCATAAATGAGTTCTATTGAGTTCTCTTGAGTTCTATTATATAGAGGTAAATCATGAATCCTAAAGTATTTCATACCCTTGAATTTGATAAGGTAATCACACGCCTGATGGAGCATGCCTCCACAGAGAGAGGTAAGTCCTATTGTCAGAAGTTGACTCCTATTACGAATCTTGACAAGATTACAGCACGACAGGTGGTGACGGATGATGCCCTGAAGAGAATCTATCGAAATGGATCCATTAGCTTCGGTGGCGTCCATGACGTGACACCCTTTCAGAAGAGACTAGAGATCGGTGGCTCTCTCAATGCAGGAGAGTTACTTGAGATTGCATCTCTTCTCTCTGCTGCCGGTGCAGCCTCCCGCTATGGAGATACTGGAAGTAATACAGAGGCTAGAGACTCTCTGTCCAGTTACTTCGATGGACTAGCTCCTGTCCAGCCACTTCATGATGAGATCCACCGCTGCATCCTGTCTGAGGACAGCATTGCAGATGATGCATCCAGCGAGTTAAAAAGTATCCGTCGCTCTCTTGCAGGATTAGATGAAAGAGTCCGTTCTGAGATGAATCGCATGCTGACAGGTTCTGCCCATGACTATCTGCAGGATGCTGTTGTCACCATTCGTGACAATCGCTATTGCCTCCCTGTAAAGGCAGAGTACAAGTCTCAAATCTCAGGTATTGTCCATGACCAGTCCTCTACAGGCCAGACCCTCTTCATCGAGCCAATGGCTGTTGTGAATCTGAATAATGAGAGAAAAGAATTAGAGCTTAGAGAGCATAAGGAGATTGAGCGTATCCTGGCTCAGTTATCTGCCAATGCCTATGAGCATATGAGTGAGATTGATAATGACTTTCGGATTCTGTCTGAATTAGACTTTATTTTCGCTAAGGGGAAGTTGGCAGAAGAGATGCAGGGTATTTCACCTGTCTTTAATGAGGATGGACAGATTGATTTGAAGGAAGCTCGTCACCCTCTGCTGGACCCAAGTAAGGTAGTCCCTATCAATGTAAATCTCGGTATACATTTCAACCAGTTGATTGTTACCGGACCTAATACTGGTGGTAAGACCGTCTCCTTAAAGACCATCGGACTGCTAACTCTCATGGGACAGGCAGGTCTCCATATCCCAGCTGCTGCCGGATCGAGACTCTCTGTCTTCCATAATGTTTATGCAGATATCGGAGACGAGCAGTCCATCGAGCAGTCTCTGTCCACCTTCTCTAGCCATATGGTGAATATCATCAGCATCCTTCGCTCTGTAGAGCAGAGTCCTAATACTGCCCTCTGCCTCTTCGATGAGCTGTGTGCAGGTACCGATCCAGCTGAAGGTGCTGCACTGGCCACTGCGATTCTATCCCAGCTCCATACCGAGGGAGTGAAGACCATGGCGACCACCCACTATAGTGAGTTGAAGGAATATGCCCTGTCCACCAATGGGGTTGAGAATGCGGCCTGTGAATTTTCACTTGAGACCCTGTCTCCTACCTATCGTCTCCTGATTGGCGTCCCTGGTAAGTCCAATGCCTTCGCCATCTCTAGGAAGCTTGGTCTCACCTCTGATATCATTGAGGATGCCAGAAACCGTATGACAGAGCATGCCCAGTCCTTCGAGGATCTCTTAACAGACTTAGAGGAGAAGAGAATCCGTATGGAGAAACAGGAGGCTTCTTTCCAGTCCGATAAGGAGGCCTTAGACCGCCGTATCGAAAAGCTCCGTGCAGATGAAGCCAAGCTGGCAAATGAGAAGACCCGCATGATTCAGGATGCTTCCCAGGAAGCTGCCCGCATCCTAAAGCAGGCTAAGGATGAAGCGGATGAGACCATCCGAAAGTTCCGTAAGATGAAGGCAGACTCTCCTGATATGCGTAAGATGGAGCAGGAACGAACTGCTCTCAATAAGAAGCTTTCTCAGGCCCAGGAGAAGTCCAGTGCCAGCACCATGACCAAGCATATCCAGTCCACCAATTCTGGAGCGATTAATATTAAGAATATCCACGTAGGAGATAATGTCCGTGTACTCTCTATGAATATGAACGGCACCATCCATACCCTGCCTAATTCCAAGGGTGAGTTAGAGGTACAGATGGGTATTATCCGTTCCAAGGTACATATGTCTGACATCCAGCTCCTTGGAGAGGAATCCACCTCTGAGCGCTTCCGTAGAGAAATGAAGGAGAAGAGGCGGAAGCAGGCCGGTGTCTCCGGTACAACCTCCCTCTCTTCCTTTGGTAAGGCAGCCACCATCTCTCCTGAGATCAAGCTCCTGGGGCTTACAAGAGATGAGGCTATCGCGAAGCTGGATAAGTACATCGATGATGCTTACCTCTCTCATCTGAAGGAAGTCCGCATCGTTCATGGTAAGGGAACTGGTGCACTGCGTAAGGCTGTCCAGGGCTATTTGGATGGAAATATGTATGTGAAGGAATATCACCAGGCAGCTTATGGCGAGGGTGATGCAGGTGTCACCATCGCAAGACTGGGCTAATGATATAAAACCTCCAGCAAAAAGGAGTTCCATGTACATTCATGAATCCCAACTTGCTGGAGGTTCTTTTAACGCTCCGCGAGGATGCGCACGGATTCGGACAGGAATTTGTCTGCTGAAGCAGACCCGAATTTGGCGCGCAAGACTCGCGAGCGAGTCTTGACTTATTATTCGAAGATCTCTGGGAAGAGTTCCATGAAGTCGCCTGACTCGATGATCACCGGCTTTCTCGTGGACTCTTTGGCATGCTCATCCATGGTATGCTTGAGACGTGCCTTCATCTCGGACTTGGACAGGTCATAGGTATTGAGGTAGACACTTCGCATATCTACAGAAAGGGCAGATCCCACATCCGCCTGGAAGTCATTCCCGATCATGATACAGTCCTTAGCCTCTAGTCCATTCTCCTCTAAGAGAAGCTCCATGAAGGATCTCTGTGGCTTCTTCATCTCCTTTTCCGAGGAAAGATAAACCCCGTCGAAGTATTTCATCAAACCACACTGCTCAATCTCTGGAATCGTAAATAGAGCCTGGGCATTGGAAAGAAGGTAGATCCGCTTTCCATTTTCTCTCAAGGCTTCTAAGGTCTCGATGACACCTGGATATACTTCCATGCGTTCTCTTGACAGTACACGGAACATATTGGACAAGTCTGCAATCCACTGAGAATGTACCAATTCGTCAACGGACGTCACTGCTACAGGTGTACGAACCGAATGATGATGCTCGGCCTCAATTAGGAGGCGGGCAAATACCCGGGCCAGGTCAATCTCAGGAAATCCATATCCGGTTCGCTCTGTCAGGATTCTCTCCTCTTCATGAACCATCTCTACGTAACGCATCTGTAAGTCTACCGAATCATAGTCTGCACCGTAGCAGGCATAGTAGTCTGCTATTGCCTTCCAGAGTTCTGGGATATTCTCATCTGTCACAATATCAATCAGTGTTCCATAGAGATCAAATATATAATTTTTAGCATCATTTATCTGCATTTTTCCTCCTATTCTCCCCTTCTTTTAACATTCCCCTTCGTATTCTCCTTAGTTATTCACATAACTTTTGAATTTTCCACTTCTTTTTATACAGTGGATCCTATTTCTTAGATACCGTCATAATCTATATTCTCTGCACTTACTGCAGTATTGCAGTTCCATAGGCCGGAAGAATCAGCTTGCCCTCCTTCACTTCTACCTTGGACTTACCAGTTACTAAAACACCTACAAGGCTTGCCTTGGCTAATTCCCCTGTGAGCTTCACGGTCTGCTTTTCTCCTGATGTATTGACGAAGATTGTAAGGGCCTTTTCTCCTTTTATTTCCTCTGACATCCCATCTGGAATCGTCACAGGAACCGTCTTTTGGATAGCCATTACCTTACTGGTAGACAGATCCGCTAAGGCCTTGGTCTCTCCTCTTGCAATTAATGGGAAGCGATTACGTAGCTGGATGGACTCCTTCATATAATTATAGATGGAATAGGCATCCTTCTTTTGTTTCCCCAGGGAGCCATAAGGCATCTCCTGCATCTCGGCTCCAACCGCTGGCTTACACATGCCACTGGCATCCTGGTCCTTTTCCCACTGCATTGGTAGTCTCTTATTAGGATCCTCTCCTGAGCCCTTCATGCCAAGCTCTTCTCCATAATAGAGATAGGAGCGACCAGACATGAGATTATTAATACCCCAGGAGACTTCCACCTGGGATCTTGCAGTATCGCCATTGTAGTAGCCTGCAGACCGATTCATGTCATGGTTCACATAGAATGGTGCACCAACATAGGCTGGGTTTATATTTCTCTCTAACTCCTCTGTCTCCTGCATGGACTGAGCCAGGAGGTCAGCTCCTCGCGTGCCTCTAACCGTTTTCGTGATGTAGCCGTCAGATCCGGCATAGTCGAAGTCAAAGGTACTCTCGATTCCACTGGATAAGTACTTACTGTAGACATCCTCAGAGGTCCATACCTCAGCCACAATGGTGGCATCGGACTTCTTAGCCTTCACCATATCATTGAACCACTTCAGATCCTGGGTATTGGTGCCATCATTTCCTGTGGAATACTGGGATGCGGCATCCATGCGGAAGCCATCCACTCCATGCTTAAACCAGAAGCTTGTGATATCATCGAACTCCTTACGAACTGCTTCGTTCTCAAGATTCAAGTCTGGCATCTCGCTCCAGAAGCGGGACTCATAGTACCAATTACAGCCATCGATTTTGGTATAGCCAGTTTTACTCTCTCGAGAGAAGTTATAGTAATTCACATAGGGACAGGCACTGGGATCTGGATCTGCATCGCCGATGGACTTTAGATACTTCACCGCTTCCTGAAACCAAGAGTGCTTGGATGAAGTATGATTCATAACAAAGTCGATGATGACGCGGATGCCTCTCTTATGGCAGGCCTCTACCATCTCGTCGAAGTCCTCCATGGTGCCATAGTCCGGATCGATTGCACAGTAGTCTGTCACATCATACTTGTGATAGGTGGTGGATGGCATGATCGGCATAAGCCAGATGGCATCACAGCCCAGGTCATCCTCTGTCTTCGGATCTCCATCATTGATATAATCCAGTTTCTTGGTTACACCCTTCAGGTCTCCGATTCCATCCTTATTCGTATCGTAGTAGGAATAGACGAAGATCTCGTAGGCGGATCCGTATTTATCCTGTATATTCTTTTGCTTGGTCTTATGATTCACTGTAATCATCTGGGACTGAAGCTTTTTTTCTGTACTACTTTTCTTACCGCAGCCTGGAAGTAAGCTTCCTACAACTGCTGCCGCAAGGAAGAGCGCTACTAGTTTCTTTCTCATGGTCTACCTTTCCATATTACTAGAAGAATCAATGTGCCGATTCGTTATCACTCCTTGATTCGATAAAAAATAGGCGATGCAGCTTATTGTCACTGCACCGCCCATCTTTTGACTGATTAACCCTTTACAGCACCACCCATACCATCGACATAACATCTCTGCATGAGAAGGAAGAGGATTGCAATTGGGATGGATACCACAACTGCTGCCGCAGCGAAGCAGTTGAAATACTGGTGGATGTACTCCTTCTGGAGCATGTTCCACATACCCATGGCTACTGTAAATTGATCCGAATTAGCCTTACAGATGACTCGGGCGAAGATGAAGTCTACCCAAGGTGCAATGAAGGCTGTTAATACGGTATATACGATAATTGGCTTAGACAGCGGCATTGTAATCTTAGTGAATACCTGCCACTGGGTTGCTCCATCAAGTAAAGCTGCTTCATCGAGAGAACGAGGTACTGTGTCGAAGAAGCCCTTCGCGATGTAGAAGCCAAGTCCAGCACTACCTGAATATACAAGAATCAGACCTACCTTAATCATATTGCCTTCTGTTAAGCCGATGGCCTTCAGGATGAAGTAGACGGCTACCATGGACATGAATCCAGGGAACAGTGTCAGTGTCATGGCCATATTCATAAATGGCTTACGCAGCTTGAAGCGAAGTCGAGACATACAGTAGGACACAGACAGTGTGAAAAAGGTAGCAATCAAGCATGAGAAGATTGCAACGATAAAGGTATTCATGAACATACGTGGGAAGTTCAATGCGGAGTGATCCGTAAAGAGCTTGACATAGTTTGCAAACGTATATTCCTTCGGGAAGAAGGACTTTACATAAGAGCCCTTCTCAGCTCTAAAACTCATCAGGAAGATCCATACAATTGGAAGAACCCAAATGAAGGATAGCACTGCTAAAAAGATGTGTACCAGAGTATCAACCAGAGTTGCTTTCATACCGCCAACTCGAACGGCCTTTTTCTTAGTCTCCATCACATGAATGCCTCCTCATTCTTATAGGATCCGGAATTCCGGTAGGTTACAAGAGCGATAATAGATAGAACAACGAAGGTCAGGATACCGATAACTGCACCAACATTGAAGTACTGCTGTTCTACCGTCAGCTTAAACAACCAGGTAACCAGCAGATCCGTTTTACCTGCTGTGTTTCCGACTGGTGTGGGGCCACCACCGGTAAGCAGATAAATGACATTGAAGTTGTTGACGTTACCTGTGAAAGCTGTAATGAGATAAGGAGTAGTTACGAAAAGCATGTACGGAAGTGTGATCTTAAAGAAGATCGTGACCGGACCTGCACCATCCACTTTCGCTGCCTCGTATAACTCCGAGGGGATATTCTGTAGGATGCCTGTAACCTGAAGCATGGTATATGGAATACCAACCCAGAGGTTAACAACGATAACTGTAACTCTTGCCCATGCCGCATTGGATAGCCAAGGAATTGGGCTTGAGATAATACCTGCATTCTGTAGCATAACATTAACTGCACCGTGATCCTGTAGCATGATGCTGATGATCATTAAGGATACGAACTGTGGTACAGCAACAGATAATACGAAGAAGAATCTCCACATGGACTTCAGACGGGTACGCTTTCTGTTAATCAGCATAGCCAGGATCATACCCATGATGTAGTTCAGGAAAGTTGCGAAGATTGCCCAGACGATGGTCCAGATCAATACTCCCCAGAACTGCTTACCTGTATCAGAACGGAAGTCTAATACTTCAGCGAAAACCTTCAGGCCAACCCAATCGAAGAGGACCTGATGATCACCCTTCTTAGAATAGTTGGTGAAAGCCATGAGAATCATATAGCACAGTGGAATAATATTTAAGAATAAGATTCCAAGGGATGGAAGAAACATCAGTGTGCAGTGGAGATTCTTATCAAAGAGGCTTGCGATATCCTCCTTCAGAGTAGGAATCTCGCGACCCTCTTCCTGATAGGTCTGTAGCTTATATGCATGCTTCAGCTGGAGAGCCCAGAATACGATAAAAGCCAGTGTCAAAAAGATGGTGGCAACGGCATATAATAGGATTAGTACAGAATTATCTCCCTGGGTATACTCATATACACCAGCGGCTTCGTTCCATACCTCGCCCTGTTTCTGGGTTCCCAGACTACCGATCAGTGATAGATTATGGAATCCGCTGTTTACCATGAAGAGGATATATCCCACTTCAATTAAGAGCATGAGGATACCCTTCACCACCTGCTTACGCATGATACAGCCAAATCCGCAGATAATCACTGATAATTTCGTAAAGAGATCACCTTTGGTAAATGCCTTCTTTAACGCATAGGGGTCATCTACTTTGATTTTTTTCTTTCCCATTCCTCTTTCTCCTCTATTTTACTTCATTACATTTTTAAAATGTGAACCTTACCTGCACTTTATTGTAAAAGCCATAGGATAACCTTCATCGCAATTGTTATCCTTGGTCTACATTTTCGGGAACGTTATCGAATCTCTTGAAAAAATAAAACCAAGCCCTGCTGCTTGCTCGGTTTTATGATTCCCCCGAAACCTTTCATACAGTGCTTATAGACAGGCACTCTCTCGAGTGCAAGCCGATAAACATTGTACATAAAGGGTTTTTGTATAAAAAAAGGGGTATTACTTTGTGAAAAAGAGGCCGGACGGGTCATAATCCGTCCGACCCTCTGATCAATTACTTTTACTGGAATTAAATTTATGAATTCCAATTACGGAATGCTACATAGATTCGATTTCTTGAATAAGAATTCGACTACCGATTCTAAGTATAGCTTTCTGAATTAGTAATTAGTGCTTGTTAGCAAGCTCGTTGAACTTAGCAGTCTGCTCAGATGCGTTTGCGTGAGTTACCTTAGTATCATCTGTAGCAGTGAATGCCTTACCCATTGCTGCAGCTGGATCCCACCAAGAACCCATCTCAGAGAATACAGGCTGGAGAACAGATGCATTGTTGATTGTATCGTTCTGAACCTTAGCTGCTGGGTTAGAAGAAGCATCTACATCTGCAATTGTAGGGATGATAGCTCTCTCATCGAAATGAGCCTTCTGAGCATCCTTAGATCCAAGGTACAGTGCAAGTGCAACTGCTTCCTTCTGGTTCTTGCAGTTAGGGTTAACACCGATTGCCTTAGATCCTGCGAAAGCCTTCATCTGCTTCTGCTCACCATTGATGGTGATTGTAGGAGCAACAGTTACGCCCAGGTTATCGCCAAGAGCTTCCTTCATGTTGTTGTAATCCCAAGTACCAGAGAAGCAAGCCTTGATATCGCCAGCCTTCATAGCTGCGGTATTATCATACTTATCAACACCAGAATCAACGAAGTTAGGATTTGCTGCTAGGTCAACCAGGTAATTTGTTACTGGATCAGCCTTCTCAGCAGACAAATCGATACCAGCCTTCTGATCCTGACCATCAGCGCCGAAGAATGTTGTGCCGTTTGCTGCATACATTGCACCGATATACCAAGAGTTGCTAAGAGGGAAGCCTACCTTACCCTTTGTAAGCATTGTATCCAGATTCTTAACATCATCTTCTGAGAATACTGACTTATCATAGTACATGAACCATGTATTACCTGTGAATGGAACACCGTAAACAGATCCATCATATGTTACTGAGTTAACCATTGCCTCAGAGTTCATGCTCTTAACCTGATCCAGTGTATCACCGCCAAGTTTAGAAATAGCATTAGCAGCTACCAGGCTAGGAATCTGGTCATTAGCGAACATATAAACATCAGCAGCCTTAGAAGCATCCTCTGTTACGTTCTTACCAGCATCTCCCTCTGAGCATACTGCATATTTGAACTCAAGCTTCATATCTGGGTTAGCCTTAGCGAATGCCTCGCACTGTTCTTTCAGCCAGTGGCAATCATCATTCTGATCTTCCTGAGGACCCCAAACAGTAAGTGTAACCTTTCCGTTGGATGTGCTCTTCTTTGCACTGCCTGATCCAGACTTTGTTCCACAACCAACCATGGATGTTACCATGAGTGCGGCCATTAAACCTGCAATAACTTTCTTTCTCATAATTTTCCCTTTTCCTTTCTTTCCATAACTATTATGAAAACTGGTTAATTTAACTCCCATTCCCGAATCGCCTCGTTTCTCTTGTTCCACTCCTCTACAGTAGGAAAGAGATATTTGCGAAACTTTCGGAAACTTTCGTTCCGTGACTATAATTTAATCCTTACCGCACATATTTGTCAATATTATTTGAATATTTGGCTTCGTTTCGTCATTTATGACAATTTATGCATGTCTCATTTGGTAATTATTAATAGGTTAAAAACTTTTGCTGGCACTATTTTCGCTTTTTTTCGAAAATGTATTGCGAAACCGAATTCTTGTTATTATAATAGCCCTAGATTTGTTTCGAAAGTTTCGTGAAACATATGCATGTGAATCAGATACAGGTGATTCAAGTACTGATGATTCTGATACAGATAATTCAGATACAGATGATTCAAGTACCGATCCTTCTGATACAGGTGAGTCAAGTACTGATCATTCAGGTACAGATTTCTATATGATTGAATGTATTTATTAGCAGATTATTTATACGAATGGGAGAAGGTATGGCTACAATCAAAGACATTGCGGATCGCCTTGGGGTGTCCGTTAGCACTGTCTCTAAGGGCCTAAACGGAGCCAAGGATATTAGCGAATCCGTACGACAACAAGTCCTGGATACGGCTGTGGAGATGGGCTATAAGAGCAAGAGACGAAGTAAGGATCATAAGAAGAAACTTTGTCTCTTTATTGAAAATATGGATTTTGAATCCGTTAATCAGTTTGGATATGAAATCATCTTAGGATTTAAGCAAGCGGCTTTTAAAGAGAGATACGATATTACCGTTCTTCCAGTAAGCTCCGAGTTCCAGAAGAATGAATCTTACGATACTTATATGCTGAGAAATCACTATAGCGGTTCCTTCATTGTTGGTTTTTCACTTGAAGATCCATGGATGAGTCAGTTCCAGGATACGAAGTTTCCTACTGTCTTATTAGATAATTTCGTTGAGATTAATAAGAATGTTGCCTATATCGGAACAGACTCCGAAGAAGGAATCGATATGGCCTTAGATCATCTCTATAAATTAGGACATCGTAAGATTGCCTTCTTAGACGGCTCTGTAAACTCAATGATTTCAGACCAGAGAATGTCTGCATATCTAAAGAGTATGGCTAATCATGGTCTTACAATTGATCCTGATATGGCTGTATACGGTTATTTCGTTGCTGATGCAGCCAAGTACCATGTACCTGGTTTTATTGACAAGGGAGCCACAGCAATCCTCTGCGGAAATGATTTAATAGCAACAGGCGTCATCGCAGAGTGTATGACATTAGGATATCGAGTGCCTGAGGATATCAGCGTCATTGGCTTTGATGATCTCCCAGTATCACAACACCTGAATCCACCCCTAACTACCGTACGACAGGATCGTCTGGAATTAGGTAAATGTGGTTATTATATCCTAGATAATCTGATGCAGCATGTGTCTCTTAGTAAGAATCTCCTGCGTCCTCAATTAGTTCTTAGAGAATCCACCGCAGAAGCAGTTGAGAGAGAAGTGATTAAACACGAAGAAGAAAAGGATTCTGTAATCAACCAAAATGTTGCTCTTTATGAGCAGACTTCCAAAAAAGCTCTCATTGATTCCATCCAGAAGGGATTAAAGGACTAGTATGTTAAATCCCCTTGAATGACTTAAACATTAAATAGGGCTTGATTGAAGTACAATTAGACTTCATTGATTAAACATAAATTGCATTATTTGGTTAAAAAAAGGACATCCCCATCGGAGATGTCCTTTTCATTTACATTATCGATCACTCAAAGCTGTAAATCTTAAACAAGTTCAAGAAGTACTTCCAGAGCGCCGTCACCCTTACGCTGACCGATCTTAACGATACGAGTGTATCCACCCTTACGGTCTGCATACTTAGGTGCGATATCATCGAAGAGTAAGTTTGGAACGTTCAGAGACTTAGTCTCAGACTTCTTCTCGCCCTTAACAGTTACAGGGTACAGGAACTTCAGCATCTGACGACGTGCATGAAGACGGGAAGGAAGATCCTTCTTGATTGTCTTCTCAACAGTCTCATACTTAGTTACCTTCTTACCGTCAACAACTTCCTTAACGCGCTTGCCGTCTTTATCCTTAACAGCAACCTTAGCCTGTACGGTAACTTCCTCAAAGTTATCCTTCTCGCGGATAGCAAGAGCGATATACTTCTCTGCGATCTTAGCAACTTCCTTAGCCTTAGCCTCAGTTGTAACAATCTTACCATTTACAAGAAGATTCGTTACCTGGTTACGAAGGAGTGCCTTTCTCTGGGAAGAGGTTCTTCCTAACTTTCTATACTTTGCCATAATTTTCCTCCTTTTTATGGGGTGGTTACTACCTCGTGATGCCGAATATGGACTTATTCACATGGCAGATGTCTCTAGCCACCTGAGGACCACAGAACCATACGCATCGGATTTACTGGAACTGCGGCTTCAAGTTTGGCATTAAAACAAATTAATCCTCAGTTGTACGAAGCTTTAAACCCAGCTCATTCAGTTTTGCCAGAACTTCGTCTAAGGACTTCTTACCTAAGTTACGAACCTTCATCATTTCCTCAGGGGACTTATTGCAAAGTTCCTCTACGGTATTGATGCCTGCTCTCTTAAGGCAATTGTAAGAACGAACGGAAAGCTCTAATTCATCAATCGTCATATCAAGAACGATTGTAGGCTTTTCACCGCCCTTATCAACCATTACTTCTGCATTCTTTGCATTATCAGTAAGGTCGATGAACAGATTCAGATGCTCGGACAGAACCTTAGCAGCCAGGCTGACTGCCTCATCTGGTCCAAGTGCTCCATTTGTATATACATCCAGAGTTAACTTATCAAAATCTGTCTGCTGGCCAACACGGGTGTTTTCAACCTTCAGATTTACACGATCGATTGGTGTGTAAATAGAATCTACAGCGATAACTCCGATTGGAGTATCTTCTGTCTTATTCTTATCAGCTGAAACATATCCACGGCCACTCTCAATGGTAAGATCCATGTAGAGTTTGCTATCATTTCCACCGTTCAGATGAGCGATTACAAGATCAGGATTAACAATCTCTACATCATCAGACTCAATCTGAATATCAGATGCTTTTACAACACCTTCGCCTTCGAAGTCAATGTATGCCTTCTTTGGCTCATTGTTGCCACTGTTGTCACGGATTGCAAGACTCTTGATATTCAATACGATCTCAGTTACGTCTTCCTTAACACCAGGAATAGAGCTGAACTCGTGAAGAACGCCATCAATCTTGATCTTTGTTACAGCAGTACCAGGAAGGGAAGAAAGCATGATACGACGAAGGGAGTTGCCCAGAGTTGTACCATAGCCTCTTTCCAGAGGTTCTACAACAAAGCGACCATACTTATGGTCATCTGACATTTCTGCGATTTCAATGTTCGGTTTGTTGAAATCTAACACTTGCGATCCTCCTTTGACCTATTAATACAGATTAATTAAGCGAATCTAATTACTTAGAATACAGCTCGACGATAAGCACCTCATTTACAGGAACATCAATCTGCTCTCTGGTAGGAAGATTCTTAACGGTAGCCTTAATGTTCTCTGCATCAACATCAAGCCACTCAGATGTTGCTCTGCCGTTTGTCACTTCAGCAATATCCTTAAATCTCTGAAGAGACTTCTTATTCTCTGCTACTTCAATAACATCACCAGCCTTGCAAAGATAAGATGGGATATTAACCTTCTTACCATTTACAGTAAACATCTTGTGATCTACAAGCTGACGAGCCTCACGACGAGTGCGAGCGAAACCAGCACGGAAAACGATGTTATCCAGACGGCTCTCAAGCATAGTCATCAGGTTTGTACCAGTCTGACCCTTCATGCGGTCAGCCTTCTCATAGTAGTTACGGAAAGGCTTCTCAAGAACGCCATAGATGAACTTAGCCTTCTGCTTTTCCTTTAACTGCAGTCCATACTCAGAAACCTTACGACGGCTGTTCTGAGGATGTCTCTTAGACTTCTTATCGTAACCAAGATAAACAGGATCCATACCGAGGGATCTGCATCTCTTTAAGATAGGTGTTTTATTAACTGCCATTTTATTTATTCCCTCCTAATTAGACTCTTCTACGCTTTGGTGGACGACATCCGTTATGAGGTACAGGTGTAACATCCTGAATTGAAGTTACATTGATTCCGTTTGCAGCAAGTGCGCGGATTGCTGCTTCTCTACCTGAACCAGGTCCCTTTACGAAGACATCAACAGTCTTCAGACCTGAAGGAGCTGCAGCCTTTGCTGCAGTCTCAGCTGCCATCTGTGCAGCGTATGGAGTAGATTTTCTTGAACCCTTGAAGCCAAGGCCACCTGCGGAAGCCCAGGAAATAGCATTACCCTGTGCATCTGTCAGTGTTACGATCGTGTTATTAAACGATGCCTGAATGTGTGCCTGGCCATGTTCAACGTTTTTTCTAACGCGCTTTTTTGTTACTCTTTTTGCAACTTTAGCCATAGTGAAACTAACCTACTTTCTTAGTCTAATTATTTCTTCTTATTTGCAATTGTCTTGCGTGGACCCTTACGAGTACGTGCATTTGTCTTGGTCTTCTGTCCACGAACAGGCAGACCCTTTCTGTGACGGATACCTCTGTAGCAGCCGATCTCAGTCAGTCTCTTAATGTTAAGAGAAACATCTCTTCTAAGATCACCCTCTACCTCGACGCCAAGGTCAGTGATAGTCTCAGCGAGCTTCTTAACTTCGTCGTCTGTAAGGTCCTTAACACGTGTGTCAGGATTAACCCCAGATGCTGCCAGAATCTTATCTGCAGTTGTTCTGCCGATTCCGTAGATATAAGTGAGGCCAATCTCAATTCTTTTTTCTCTTGGTAAATCTACACCTGCGATACGAGCCATGTGTATTTACACCTCCAAATGATCGTTGTGGGGGAGACATTTTCCCCGTCTATAGTACCGAGTTCCCTTTCCGACAGCTCTAGTGCATAGCACTAGCCTGAAATGTGTGCCTTTCAGTTCACTCTAAAATTCCTGCAATAGCAGAAAAGTGGTGTGAGCATCCTCCGGTATGATAAGAATGAACTCACAAACGTATATTATGAACAGCATGACTTGGATTTCATCACACTGCAGCCGCCATAATACACATGCAGCTAAGGGCTAATATTAGAAATTAACCCTGAACCTGCTTGTGCTTAGGGTTCTCACAGATGATTCTGATCTTACCCTTTCTCTTGATAACCTTGCACTTTTCGCACATAGGCTTTACAGAAGATCTTACCTTCATGAGGTCCTCCTTCCTTCAAAAAAGCTTCTGTTAATCGGATTTTCCGAGCTTTGTACGCAAAATAAGCGTCTTCCGACTCGAAAAACGTCCGTTTAACATTATATCTGCGCTGTCAACACTTGTCAACGATTATTTATCTCTCCAAATAATTCTTCCTTTGGTCAAATCATATGGGGACATTTCAATCGTAACTTTATCGCCCGGAAGAATACGAATGTAGTTCATACGAAGCTTACCGCTGATATGTGCCAGAATCTCAAGTCCATTTTCAAGTTTTACCTGGAACATCGCATTTGGCAGTTTCTCCAGAACGGTTCCTTCTACTTCAATGATGTCAGCCTTCGACAACTTTCTTCCTCCTGATTATCAATCTTTTTCTACCAATAATGGAGCAATCTTTGCTACTTCTTCATCAGCATTCTTATCACCAGGAATCTCAACAATGACTCCTAAGTTATTGTAGTATGCGATGAGGGGCTCAGTCTGCTCATGGTAAATGTTCAAACGCTTCTTAACTGTTTCTGCATCGTCATCTGCTCTCTGTGTAAGTTCAGAACCACACTTATCGCAGATGCCTTCAGCCTTCGGTGGAAGGGTAACAAGGTGATATGATGCTCCACACTTCGGGCAAACTCTTCTGCCAGACATACGACTTACAATCTTCTCGTCTGACACAATTACGTTTACTGCGTAATCAATTTGCTGGCCCTTCTTACCAAGGGCATCAGTCAATGCTTCTGCCTGGTTGATTGTTCTCGGGAATCCATCAAGAATGAATCCCTTCTTGCAATCGTCCTGACCGATACGGTCAGTTACGAGATCGCATGTGAGTTCATCCGGAACTAACAAACCCTGGTCCATATAGCTCTTGGCCTTTTTTCCAAGCTCAGTACCGTTTTTGATATTCTCTCTAAAAATATCTCCGGTAGAGATGTGTGGAAGACCAAATCTCTCAGAAAGTCTGGATGCCATTGTACCCTTGCCGGCTCCCGGTGCTCCTAGCATGATAATCTTCATAATATCTCCTTATATACCTTTGGAGACACAGGGAAAATTCCCCTGCATCTCCAAGTTTAACAGGCCACTTTTACTCACTCAAGAATCCCTTATAGTTACGAACCATCATCTGGGATTCAATCTGACGCAATGTCTCAATTACGACACCAACAACAATGATAATTGATGTTCCACCGAAGGAAACATTAGCGTTAAATAATCCATTCAATGCAATTGGTACAACCGATACGATTGTTAATCCGATTGCTCCAATGAAGATTACGTGATTCAGAATGCCGGTCAAGTATTCACTTGTTGGCTTACCTGGGCGAATGCCTGGGATAAAGCCTGCGGAACGCTTCATGTTATCTGCAATCTCAAGTGGATTAAATGTGATTGAAGTATAAAAATATGCAAATGCAATGATCAGAAGAACATAGAGTACACAACCAATTGAGTAAATCCAGTTTGAAGTATCAAACCAGTTGGATTCAGACAAACCTTTTAATACGCCTGCCCAGAAACCTGTTCCCTGACCCTTACCAAGGAATGCACAAATAATTACTGGAGTCTGCATAATCGACTGTGCGAAAATGACTGGCATAACGCCACCAGTATTTACCTTTAATGGAATATTCGTTGAATTTCCACCAACTGTACGTCTTCCCTGTAATTTGTTGGAATACTGAACTGGAATTCTCCGCTCAGCTCCCTGCAGGATAACTACCATGACAACAATGCCAATGATAATTGCTGCAATAATTGCTCCAGCGAGAATCATTCTTGCCGGTGTTTTGCCTTTAATGAAAAGACTGTAAAGAGACTCAATGTCCTGTGGCATACGAGAGATAATATTGATGATCAGGACGATGGAAATACCATTTCCAACACCATGATCGGTAATACGCTCACCTAACCACATTAAAATTGTGGATCCCGCTGTTAATACAGCAATCAGGGTAATTACATTCAGGACACCCTTGAAATTCCAGCCAAATTCGTCTAGGTAACCGGATCTTCCGAAACCGATTGCCATTGCTGTTGACTCCATCAAGGAAAGACCAACTGTAATGTATCTTGTGATCTTTGTGATAAATTCACGACCCTTTTCCCCGTCTCTCGCTATCTCTTCTAACTTAGGAAATGCAATTTCCAGAAGCTGAAGGATAATCGATGATGTGATGTAAGGTGTAATGTTCAGAGCAAATATTGACATACGCTCTAAGGAACCACCTGTAATCGCATCAAAGAAATTCAGCGAATTCCCAGCTGAGCCGAAGAGGCTGTCAAAGACACCCTCTTGGATACCCGGAGCCGGAATCTGAGATCCGATTCGGATAACTATCAGCATGAGAAATGTGAATCCAATTCTTCTTCGCAGATCTTTGATCTTAAAAGCATTGCGAAGTGTTGTAAGCATTAGATCACCTCAGCAGAACCGCCTGCTTTTTCAATCTTTTCCTTAGCGGAAGCGCTATAAGCGCTTACCTTAACATTAAGCTTCTTTGTAAGCTCGCCGTTACCAAGAATCTTGATACCGTCGCGTGCATTCTTTACAAGACCCATTTCCTTCAGTGCAGCTGCATCAACAGTAGCACCATCTTCGAAACGATCAAGATCGGAAACATTCAGAGCAACAATAATCTTAGTGTTGCGGTTTTTGAATCCTCTCTTAGGAATACGACGGTATAAAGGCATCTGACCACCTTCGAAACCAGGTCTAGGAGCTCCAGAACGAGCCTTCTGTCCCTTATGACCCTTACCAGCAGTCTTACCATTTCCTGAACCGTGTCCACGGCCTCTTCTGAAGGTGTCGCTATGTACGGAACCCTCAGCAGGAGTTAAATTGGATAAATCCATTATGTGACCTCCTTAAATAACTTATGCGTCGATCTCTTCAACTTTTACCAGATGACGTACACGCTGAATCATTCCGCGTGTTGCTGCATTATCTGGAAGCTCATTAAAGGAATTGATCTTCTTCAGACCAAGAGCCTCTACTGTCTTTCTGTTCTTAGGAACAGCACCGATAGTAGACTTAACAAGCGTAATCTTTAACTTCTTAGCCATTGTAAACCTCCTTAACCAAGAACCTCTTCAACGGACTTACCGCGAAGACGGGCTACTTCTTCAGGAGCCTTCAGGTTAGCCAGAGCTTCGATTGTTGCGAGAACAACGTTCTGCTTGTTAGAAGATCCCAGAGACTTTGTACGAATATTCTGGATTCCAGCAAGGTCACATACCGCACGGGCAGGACCACCAGCGATGACACCAGTACCTTCTGGAGCAGTCTTCAGAAGGATTGTAGCTCCAGTGTGCTTTCCAATAGTATCGTGTGTGATGCTGTGTGCATCGTTCATCTTAACTTCGATGAGGTGCTTCATAGCGTCTTCCTTACCCTTGCGAATAGCTTCAGGAACTTCGGCAGACTTACCAGTACCTACACCAACGTGACCATTGTGATCACCAACAACAACCAGGGCTGCGAAACGCATGTTACGTCCGCCCTTTACAACCTTTGTTACACGCTTGATTGTAACAACCTGGTCATCTAATTCAAACTGACTTGCGTCGATAATAGTACGCTTCATGTATCGATTCCTCCTTAGAATTCCAGACCAGCTTCACGAGCAGCATCAGCGAGTGCTGCAACTTTACCAGCATAAATATAACCAGCTCTGTCAAATACTACAGTCTTAATACCAGCATCCATTGCCTTCTTAGCAATAGCTGTTCCAAGTGCTGTAGCTGCCTCTACTGTGTTTGTGTGCTCAAGGCTGCTCTTAATATCCTTATCAAGTGTGGAAGCGGATACAAGTGTCTTACCTGCTTCATCATCGATAATCTGTGCATACATATTGCTGTTGCTTCTGAAGACAGCGAGACGCGGTCTCTCAGCAGTTCCTGCAAGATGATTTCTTAATCTTCTGTGCTTCTGCTCGCGAACGACAGCTCTAGATTTTTTATTAATCATTCTTTCTCACTCCTTCAATTATTTTTTACCGGTCTTACCAGCAAGACGACGTACATGCTCATCAGCGTAACGGATACCCTTGCCCTTATATGGCTCAGGCTGTCTCTTCTCACGGATGTTAGCAGCGTACTGACCAACTTTTTCCTTATCGATTCCAGAAACGATAATGTTCATACCGTCAACCTTGGACTCAAGGCCTTCTGGATCTTCCATCTCAACCGGATGAGAATAACCGAGATGAAGAGTAAGCTTCTTACCGGACTTCTCTGCACGGTAACCTACACCCTGGATCTCAAGTGTCTTTGTATAACCTTCAGTTACACCAATAACCATGTTATGGATCAGTGTTCTTGTAAGTCCATGAAGGGACTTCATCTTCTTCAGATCATTAGGTCTGGAAACGATGACTTCTGTTCCCTCAACCTTGATCTCCATCTCTGGAGCAAGTGCTCTGGAAAGGGTTCCTTTTGGACCTTTTACAGTCACAAGATTATTTTCTGCAATGTCTACTGTTACACCAGCAGGGATTGCGATTGGCATTCTTCCAATACGTGACATGCCCGTACCTCCTAATTGGTATTGATATCCGGCATTTATTCACATAAAAGCCGGATATGATTTAAATAGAAACTTACGATTGATAAATCTTACCAAACGTATGCAAGAACTTCTCCACCAACGCCAAGCTTACGAGCTTCCTTGTCAGTGATTACACCCTTGTTTGTGGAAAGAATTGCGATTCCCAGTCCACCAAGAACTGAAGGAACTTCATCCTTACCAGCATATACACGAAGACCAGGCTTACTGATCTTCTTGATACCGGAGATGATCTTCTCGTTCTTATTGTCACCATACTTTAAGGTAACACGGATAGCTTCGAAGTTGCCATCTGGAACGATCTCATACTTCTCGATATAACCCTCGTTTACAAGGATATCAGCGATAGACACCTTGATCTTAGATACGGGGATATCTACTGTATCATGCTTTGCAGTGTTTGCATTACGAATTCTTGTAAGCATATCTGCGATTGGATCACTAATATTCATGATTCTTATTTCCTCCTTATCCGACTTACCAAGATGCTTTCTTAACGCCAGGAATCTCACCCTTGTATGCCATCTCACGGAAGCATACACGGCAGATGCCGTACTTCTTCAGCACTGAGTGCGGACGACCGCAGATTCTGCAACGAGTATAAGCTCTGCTGGAGAACTTAGGAGCACGCTGCTGCTTAATCTTCATTGATTTCTTAGCCATTATGATCCTCCTAATTACTTAGCGAAAGGCATTCCGAATAAACGGAGTAACTCACGTGCCTCTTCGTCGGTCTTTGCAGTTGTAACGAAAATAACGTCCATACCTCTTACCTTATCGACCTTATCATATTCGATCTCAGGGAAGATGATCTGCTCTTTAAGACCAAGTGCGTAATTTCCACGTCCATCGAAGGAGTTAGGGTTAACTCCACGGAAGTCACGTACACGAGGAAGTGCTAAGTTTACGAGACGATCAAGGAAATCATACATCTTATCACCACGAAGGGTTGTCTTGCATCCGATTCCCTGTCCTTCACGAATCTTGAAGTTAGCTACGGAATTCCTAGCCTTAGTTACTACTGCATGCTGACCGGTGATGGCTTCCATATCGGCAACTGCTGCATCAAGAAGCTTAGCATTTTCCTTAGCTTCGCCAACACCCATGTTCAGAACGATCTTCTCGATCTTAGGGATTTCCATTACGTTCTTGTAACCGAACTTTTCCTGCATCTTTGCAGCAATTTCGTTCTTATAAGTATCTTTTAATCTACTCACTGAATTGTTCCTCCTTTCCGGTCAGTATTAGTCAATATTCTTACCGGTAGCCTTAGCTACGCGGACTTTCTTATCTCCGTCCATAGTGAAGCCAACACGAGTTGTCTTACCATCTACGAGAAGCATTACGTTAGAAATGTCGATTGCAGCTTCCTGCTCAACGATTCCACCGTTCTGGTTCTGCATAGAAGGCTTTGTGTGCTTCTTAACCATGTGAACGCCTTCAACGACTACGCGATGATTCTTGTGGTCGATGGAGAGTACCTTACCCTCATTGTTCTTATCTGCGCCAGCGATTACACGAACGGTATCGCCTACTTTAATTTTGCTTGCCATCGTGTTCCTCCTTACAGTACTTCTGGAGCAAGGGATACGATCTTCATGAATTTCTTATCACGAAGCTCTCTTGCTACTGGTCCAAAGATACGGGTTCCGGTAGGAGTGCCATCATCCTTGATGATGACTGCAGCGTTCTCGTCGAACTTGATGTAAGAACCATCCTTACGACGAACGCCTCTCTTTGTACGTACGACAACGGCCGTTACGACAGCACCCTTCTTAACAACTCCGCCAGGTGTTGCTTCTTTGACCGAAGCTTTAATGACGTCGCCAATATTTGCATATCTTCTGGTAGATCCGCCAACTACACGGATGCAGAGGAGTTCCTTTGCACCGGTATTGTCGGCTACAGCTAATCTGCTTTCCTGCTGTACCATTATGCAGCCTCCTTAATTAGAATTACTTTGCCTTCTCAACGATTTCAACCAGTCTCCATCTCTTGTCCTTAGACAGAGGTCTAGTCTCCATTACACGAACGGTATCTCCCTCGTGTGCTTCGTTGTTCTCGTCATGAGCCTTGAGCTTGTATGTCTTCTTTACGATCTTGTTGTAAAGAGGATGACGCTCGTTATCACGTACAGCTACGACGATGGTTTTGTCCATTTTATCGCTTACAACGACACCAGTACGTGTCTTTCTAAGATTTCTCTCTTCCACGATTAACTTCCTTTCTAATCGAACAATCGATTAATCTGCCATGCGCTTCTCAGTGATCATGGTCTGAATGCGGGCAATATTTCTCTTTACCTCTTTAATACGGCTGGTGTTGTCCAGCTGATTAGTTGCATTCTGGAATCTCAGGTTGAAGAGTTCCTTCTTAGCATCGGTAAGCTCTACATTAAGTTCGGCCTCAGATTTTGCTCTCAGATCCTGTACATAATTCTTAGTTTTCATTTGCTACACCGCCTTCTACGCTCTCACGTGCAATGATCTTACACTTGCACGGAAGTTTGTGGGATGCGAGACGAAGAGCTTCTCTTGCTACTTCTTCCGGTACTCCGGAGATCTCGAAAAGAACACGTCCCGGCTTAACTACAGCTACCCAGTGATCTACAGGTCCCTTACCTTTACCCATTCGAGTACCAGCAGGCTGTGCTGTTACTGGATGATCAGGGAAGATACGGATCCATACTTTACCACCACGCTTGATGTATCTAGTCAGGGCAACACGGGCTGCTTCGATCTGATTAGACTTGATCCAGCAAGGCTCGGTAGAAACGACACCGAACTCACCCATGGCAATCTTGTTTCCCTTAGTCAGCTTACCTGAAAGGGAACCACGGAACTGCTTTCTATGCTTAACTCTCTTAGGCATTAACATTAGCGGTTACCTCCTTCTCTGTTTTTCTTCTGAGGAAGGACTTCTCCCTTGTAGATGTAAACCTTAACACCTACTTTACCGTATGTGGTATCAGCTTCAGCGAAACCATAATCGATATCAGCACGAAGAGTCTGAAGAGGAATTGTACCCTCGTTGTAAGACTCAGAACGAGCGATATCAGCACCGCCAAGACGACCAGAACATGTTGTCTTAATACCAAGAACGTTATTAGACTTCATTGCACGGCCGATGCAAGACTTCATTGCACGACGGAATGCTGTACGGTTTTCAAGCTGCTGAGCAATGTTCTCAGCTACAAGCTGTGCATCCTCATCTGGACGCTTAACTTCTTTGATGTCGATTACAAGCTTCTTGTCTGTAAGCTTCTGAACTTCTGCCTTGATCTTCTCAATCTCAGCTCCGCCCTTACCGATTACAACACCTGGCTTTGCAGTGTAAACGATAACCTTTACACGGTCAGATGCACGCTCGATATCGATCTTAGATACTCCTGATGCGTAGAGCTTCTTTTTAAGGAAGGTACGAATCTTGTGATCCTCAACCAGGAAATCTGCATATTCTTTTTCAGCGTACCACTTGGAATCCCAATCCTGGATAACGCCGACTCTTAAGCCATGAGGATTGACTTTCTGTCCCATGATATTCCTCCTTTTTACTTCTCATCCAGAACGATAGTGATGTGGCTCATGCGCTTCTCGATACGATAAGCACGACCCTGCGCTCTTGGATGGATTCTCTTCATTGTCGGTCCCTTATTTGCGTAGCACTCTGCTACATAAAGGTTGGATCTGTTCATTCCGTTGTTGTTCTCAGCGTTTGCGATTGCAGAGTTAAGAAGCTTTTCTACTACGGAAGAAGCATATCTTGGATTGTATGTTACGATTGCAAGTGCAGTTTCTACATCCTTGCCACGGATTGCGTCAAGTACGAAGCAAGCCTTCTGTACAGACATTCTAGCGAAAGAAAGCTTCGCTGAAGGTCTGGTATCTTTAATTTCGTTTCTCTCACGCTTAATTTGGGATCTATGTCCTCTAGCCATGATTGAAACCTCCTTTCAGTCCTATTATCTACCTGCTAATGCAGACTTTCTTTCATCGCCGTTTCCGTTGTGACCATGGTATGTTCTGGTCAGAACGAATTCGCCAAGCTTGTGTCCTACCATGTCTTCTGTGATATATACAGGCACGTGCTTTCTTCCGTCATGAACAGCGATGGTAAGTCCAACCATCTGAGGGAAGATTGTGGAGCGACGGGACCATGTCTTGATGACGGTCTTGTCACCGGACTTTACTACTTCATCGACCTTCTTAAGCAGCTTTGCGTCTGCGAAAGGTCCTTTTTTTAATGAACGAGACATGAGGTACCTCCTTATTTAATCGCTCTACCGTTTCTTCTTCTTACAATAAGCTTATTAGACTGCTTCTTGCCCTTTCTTGTCTTCAGGCCAAGTGCAGGCTTACCCCAAGGAGTAGATGGAGCAGGACGTCCAACAGGAGCCTTACCTTCACCACCACCGTGAGGATGGTCATTAGGGTTCATAACAGAACCACGAACTGTAGGTCTCCATCCCATATGTCTCTTACGACCAGCCTTACCAATCTTAACAAGGTTATGATCAGCATTACCGATAGAACCGATAGTAGCGCGGCATGTCAGAGGAACCATACGCATCTCGCCAGAAGGAAGACGAAGTGTTGCATATCCGTTTTCCTTAGCCATTAACTGAGCAGAGTTACCAGCGGAACGAACCAGCTGACCACCCTTACCAGGATAAAGCTCGATGTTGTGGATCTCAGTACCAACAGGGATGTTCTCTAATGGAAGGCAGTTGCCTACACGAACTTCTGCATCAGGACCGTTCATAACGGTCATTCCGTCTGTAAGACCAGCAGGAGCAATGATATAAGCCTTAGCGCCATCAGCGTAAGCGAGAAGAGCGATGTTAGCAGTACGGTTTGGATCATACTCGATACCAACAACCTTTGCAGGAATTCCGTCCTTACGTCTCTTGTAATCGATTACTCTGTACTTCTTGGTGTTTCCGCCGCCATGATGACGAACAGTGATTTTACCCTGGTTGTTACGTCCAGAATTCTTCTTCAGCTTCTTAACGAGGGACTTCTCAGGAGTCTTCTTTGTAACTTCTGCGAAATCAGAGCCGCTCATATTTCTTCTGGAAGGCGTATACGGGTTATATGTTTTAATTCCCATTGTATAAATCCTTTCTTACGTTTATTATCGCACTTTCATGTGCATATCTGACTCAATCAGATACCTTCGAAGATTTCGATATCCTTGGAGTCCTCGGTCAGTGTAACAATTGCCTTCTTAGAAGCAGCTGTGCGACCGGTAACTGCGCCTCTGCGCCTATTCTTGCCAAGTACATTGATTGTGTTAACAGACTTAACCTTAACGCCGTCGAACATCTTCTCAACAGCTTCCTTGATCATGGTCTTGTTAGCATCCGTGTGTACAAGGAATGTATACTTCTTGTCGCCCATCATGCTCATAGACTTCTCAGTTACAACTGGGGCGATGATGGTATCGTAATACTGAACGTTTGCCATTATGCGTATACCTCCTCAATCTTAGCTACAGCGTCCTTAGTAAGAACTACTGTGTTGTACTTCAGAACGTCATATACGTTCAGAGTGTTTGCAGGAAGGGTCTTAACGTTCTCGATGTTACGTGCAGACATATAAACATTCTTGTCATTGTCAGCTGTAACGATGAGAGCCTTCTCTACATTGATGTTCTTAAGAACATTTACCATGTTCTTAGTCTTGATTTCGTCGAACTTCAGCTCATCAAGAACAACCAGCTTCTGCTCAGCTACGCGAGAAGTAAGTGCAGACTTAAGAGCTGCTCTCTTCTCCTTCTTGTTCATCTTGATGCTGTAGTCACGTGGAACTGGCGCGAATACCATGCCGCCGCCTGTCCACTGTGGAGCTCTTGTTGAACCCTGTCTTGCATGACCGGTTCCCTTCTGTCTCCAAGGTTTTCTTCCGCCTCCGGAAACTTCAGATCTGGTCTTAGCCTTCTGTGTTCCCTGACGGTTATTTGCAAGCTGAGTCTTTACAGCGAGCTGAACCAGATGCTCATTTACATCAACGCCGAATACTGCGTCGTTCAGTTCGATTGTGCCAACTTCCTTACCTTCCATATTTAATACGGATACGTTTGCCATCGAATGGTCCTCCTTTCCTTACTATCAAGCCTTAACGGTTTCTTTGATTGTTACAAGAGCCTTCTTAGCTCCAGGAACAGCACCGCGGACCAGAAGTAAGTTGTTCTCTGCATCTACACGAACTACCTGAAGATTCTGTACTGTAGCCTGTACAGATCCCATATGTCCAGGCATTCCCTTGCCCTTGAATACACGGCTAGGAGTGGATGTAGAACCGTTAGAACCCTGATGACGATGGAACTTGGAACCGTGAGCCATAGGTCCTCTGTGCTGACCAAATCTCTTGATCGCACTCTCAAAACCATGTCCCTTTGTGATAGCGGTTACATCAACCTTATCACCCTCTGCGAAGATATCAGCCTTGATTTCATCACCAAGCTTGTAGTCACAAGCGTTCTCAAAACGGAACTCGCGAACATACTTCTTTGCAGATACGCCAGCCTTAGCGAAATGTCCCATCTCAGGCTTATTTGCGCCATGTCTGTGTGCAACAGATTTCTTACCCTGTGCATCCTTTGTAACAGCCTTCTCAGTGGTGTCATAGAAGCCAACCTGAACTGCTTCATAACCATCGTTGTCGATAGTCTTGATCTGGGTTACAGCACATGGGCCTGCTTCCAGAACTGTTACAGGAACGAGCTCACCATCTTCATTGAAGATCTGAGTCATTCCAAGCTTTCTTGCTAGAATAGCTTTCTTCATTTGAGTATTCCTCCTACTCTACAGCGGAACACAATTTGCTTTGGATTAAATAGGAAGTCCGAAGCGCGTGTTCATTCTAGGTAAACGGGGTTACCTTGTTACCAAATTGGTTGTTTGTAATTCCTGGTGAATTACTTGTTCTTCATCTTGATGTCGATGTAAACACCGGCAGGCATCTCTAATCTAGAAAGTGCCTCAACTGTCTTCTGAGTTGGGGTCAAGATGTCGATCAGTCTCTTATGAGTTCTTCTCTCGAACTGCTCGCGGGAATCCTTGTACTTGTGTACAGCACGAAGAATTGTTACAACTTCCTTCTTAGTAGGAAGTGGAACTGGTCCGCTTACAACTGCTCCGTTCTTCTTAACGGTTTCGATGATCTTCTGTGCGGATGCGTCCACCAGTTCGTGATCATAAGCCTTAAGTGTGATTCTCATTACCTGAGTTGCCATAAAAAAAGCCGCCTCCTTATTCGTACTTTTTGTCGTACGACAAGTGGTGACTGTACACTACTCCGTGTGTGTCCTATTTTTTCACACACGCTGGTTTCTACTTCAATAGTAGACCTGAATTGTTACGTACAGTGACTTGTCGCCAGTTTCTCGACTTGACATTCGCTCCACGGAATTACCAGCCATTAAGACTGCAACTTCTCGCTTCATTGCTATCATGTCACAGCACTTGTAACTATACAGCCTTTTTTTCCCCTTTGCAAGTTATTTTATTTATTTTTTGTATTTTATTTAATACATTCATTTTTAGCATTTCATACAAGAATGGACCCTTCATTTCTTGCACATCGCCTGTAGACCACCAGTGACTTATCCACTATGAGAAATGTAAACCAACCTTCAGCCTGGTTTACATTTCCACAATCCAGTCCATCAAAAAAGAGACTCCAGGCAAATCAAAATAGATTCATCCCGAAATCTCTTCTATAAATAACATTCTCGTATTGAATTCAGTTGCCAGGAAACAGTCCGTGAGATAGATCACATCTTCGCCCCTACTTATTATAGTAGAAACTCGATCGCTTTTTTTCATTCACCCAGGAATCGACCTGCAGCTCCGCATGGGAGAACCAGTCCAGAATCAGATACTGGTAACCCCACCTCATCCGCTTCTATCCTTCCCGGGAACTTCTTCAGTGCTGTGCTAATCATGTAGTGAAGCACAGCTGGCTGAAGTCCTGTGGTGTAGGAATTCACCAGAAAGAACAGGGGCTGATCAGATAGCACCTGAGTTGTTAACTTGATAAAGTCATAGACATTATCCTCTAACTTCCAGATCTCGCCCTTAGGTCCTCTTCCATAAGATGGAGGATCCATAATAATCGCATCGTAGTGATTGCCTCTTCGAATCTCACGCTCTACGAACTTACGGCAATCATCTACCAGCCAGCGAATCGGCGCATCTCCCAGTCCAGAAGACTGTGCATTCTCCTTGGCCCAGTTCACCATCCCCTTTGCTGCATCCACATGGGTTACATGAGCACCTGCCGCAGCTGCTGCCAGTGTTGCACCACCAGTATAAGCGAATAGGTTCAGAACCTTGATCTCTCTCTTAGGATTCTCCGCGAGAGCATTGCTAATCAGCTTAGAGAACCATTCCCAGTTAGCTGCCTGCTCTGGGAAAAGGCCTGTGTGCTTGAAGTGGAATGGCTTCAGATTGAAGGTTAAGTGTCCACATGTATTCAGATCATAGCCAATCTGCCATTCTTCTGGCAGGTCGAAGAATTCCCAATCGCCGCCGCCCTTGGCACTTCTATGATAGTGTGCATTCAGATGCTTCCAGAACTTATTGGTCTTCTCTGTATCCCAGATAACCTGTGGGTCTGGACGAAGTAGAATGTATTTGCCCCAGCGCTCAAGCTTCTCACCCTGTGAGCAATCGATTACTTCATAGTCTTTCCAGCCAGATGCTAGATACATAGTGTGTTCCTTTCTACATGTACTTCTTTCTTCGAAGCACTGCCATGGTAATTACACAGATAATAAATGTGCCCAGGCATATGATTCCAAATCCATGAGGGGTATTGGACAGCGGCATCCATTTTCCAGATACATTCATACCATAGAGACCAGACACGATTGTTGGAATGGACATTACAATGGTAATCGCTGCCAGATACTTCATGACATTATTTAGTCGGTTATTAATCACTGCGGATACCAACTCTCTGGTACCGATGGTGATGTCTCGATAGATCTGTGTCATCTCAATCGCCTGTCGGTTCTCGATCATGACATCCTCTAACAGTTCCTGATCCTCCTCATACTGACGGAGCTTGCCATATCTGGTAAGTCGATCCAGTACGACACCATTGGCTCTCAGTGATGTGGCGAAGTAGACCAGGTTAGACTCTAATTCGTGCAGATCGAAGAGGTCCGCATCCTCAGTGTTCTTCTCGGTCATGTTCTCCTCGATCTCAGTACGCTTCCGATCAATGGAGCGAAGTAAGGTCTGATAGTACATGGCAATATTATATAGAATCTGATAGGTGAATCGCATCTGCTTCTTGGTAGAGAAGGTTCGAACCCGCTGTTCTACAAAAGTCTGTAATACCGTTGTCTCCTCTGAGCAGACGGTAATCAATGCATTATCCGTTAAGATAATACCCAGAGGGATGGTTGTATAGGTGTTACGTCCGTTACGGACCTCATCCGTTGGGATATCCACCAGGATCAGGGTATAATCATCCTCTAGACTAATACGTGAGGATTCTTCGATATCCAGTGCCGCTCTCACATCAACGATATCAATATTATATTCTTCACTAATATCAGCGCATTCATCCATGGTTGGCATGGTAAGCTTAATCCAGCAGCCATCGGTTGGCTTCTCTAATTCTGAGAGAATACGCTGGTCTGTGCGATAAATATTCAGCATATCATCCTCCTCTGAAGTCTAGTCTCCAGACGATTTCTAATTACCCGTAGCTTATTTATGTTAGACTTAGAATACAAATGTGTCAAGCCCTTGGCTCCCTATAGGGAAAAGTCGAAGGGCCTAGGCTTTAGCTTCTGCTTCTCATTCAGGAGGATCGGCAGGAGTTCCCGAGACTGGCTTCCATTCAACAGTGCAATGGCTTGATCGATATTATCTTCATTGAAGAAATGTAGACCAACCAGATCTCCCAGGGTCTCTCCATCATGTATCTCCTCCAGTAGTGACACAATAGGAAGAAGATCCTTTTGGATTCTGCTTCGTATCAGTTCTTCCTGTTCCTGACTTAGATGCTTTCGACTCCTCAGCCGACTTACCGCCATACGAAGCTTTTCTTGAATCCAAGTGCCCTCTAGTATGGACGTATCGTATTCTGTAAAGTCATAGCGATAGCCATTGCGGCCGAAGCCTTCCATAAGCTGACTCATGAGATAGCCGTGCTCATATGGGAAGTCGATTTGGGTCTCTTTATCGTCTACTTCCTCTAGGTAAGCCCTCTTCAGATGGCAGCCGCGAAAGGCATGTTTACCTACATATTGAATACTAAGAGGTAATGAGACAGTCTCTATACTGCTGCCTTGAAACGCCTCTCTTGCAATGCTATCTACCAATGATCCATCCCCTGTTTGGGATAGGACCTTATTAATAGAAGAAATATCTCCTTGAAAGTCACGGCCTCCATACAGGATACGCCAGTTTCTCTTGTTTTTTCCCCTACCTGGTTCCCGGATTAGGATACATCCTAGAAGGCTGATGACATCTCCGGGCCCTACTTCTATCATCTTGTCTGCTGCAGATGTCTTATCCAGTTTCCCTTCTGCCGCGGATGTCTTATCCAGTCTCCATTCTGCCGCGGATTTGTCATCTTCAATTTCTACACTTTGCGGCGCTAGCTCCACCTGTAGCCGTCGCCCTACATTTTTGGACCAAGAAAAGGAATTCTCCAGTTCTGGATCCGACAGGATGGTAAAGGCTCCATCCTGAATCTCACTGGTGTCACTCCAGATCTCTAGAACCTCTAAGTCTCTGGCCTGGTAAAAGGCGTGATCAGCGATTCCCTTGGTGCCCTTTGCCAGGGTATATTTCTTCTGATCCTTCTCGTGATGAACCGCCACCAGTTCCTTCTCGCCAGTGGCCTGATCCACCCAGTAGATGCCGTACCCATCATCCTGATAGAAGGGATTGTCCTCTGCAATCTGGATGCTACACTCCCATTCCCCCGGTCGATCCATGACTTCCGCTGTAGATGGGATATCGATCTCTGAAACCTGGGTCGCATTGAGAAAGTTCCTTCCAATCTCCACTAGCCCCTCACGCATCCTTAATTCCGATAGGCAGACGCAGAACTCCATAGCCTCTGCTTCAATAACCCGAAGAGTATCTGGCAGATCAATCCCCTGGATGGTGATTCCACTATCATAGAATGTATGATGGCCTAGGACTCTCACCGGCAGATCATTAATGCGGGCAGGAACTCTCACATAGAGATCACTTCCTTCATAGCCCGTGATACGTATGCACTTTTTATGCGGCTTCTTCTCATCAACAGGCTGATTGGGATCTCTCCAGTCCGCAATGACCTGGTATTGAAATCTTCCATCCTTCGTCTTCATGATCTCACTTCTTCAATCGATTAATCTCTTCCATCAGTTCCTTATTTCGCTCGAATACCATCAGTCTCTTGTTGTACTTATAGTAGCCCTCACATCCATACTGAGCAAGGTAGCTAGCACTATAGGGATTCACTGTCAGTTCTGTTACTAGAACCAGCATCTCGTTATCATCTCCGTAGGCTCTCTCCACAAAGGAAAAGAGATGATCTAGCGCCCCGCTAATCTCTGGTATCTCATTCTGCATCTCCTCTACCCTTGTATCATAGAGTTCCTTCACAAGGGCGAAGGCCTTCTCATGGCTCTCATACGTCTCGCGATCCTGGTCCAGAGCATCCCAAGCCTTACGGATGAAGTTCAGTTCATAGGCATAGTTTCTATGATGGTCTGTTGTGAGATTACCAGCAGCTTCCTTTTGTTCTAGTTCCCTCTCCAGCTGATCCTTCAGGTTCTGGAGACTGTCATGGACAGAAATGTGGACCGAGCCCTTCATTTCCCTTAGATACGGAAGCAGTTCCTTCAGCGCAGCTTCCTTCTCCATGTGCTTTCTGATCCTTGGCTGCAAAGCCTCTAGTAAGAGACCTGTGACTGTTAGCCTCTCATCGAAGCCTGCTTTTTTCGCACGTTCCTGGATATCTCGATCCTCTGTTCCCTTCAGGATTTCTGGAATCTGATAGTCCGCCTTATATTTCTCATAGAGAGAATAATAGGTCACGAACTCTCTAGCAATTCGAGGGGAGCGAATATACTGACTGATCAGGGTCTCATCCACTGGATAGTCCATCTCCTCATAGAGTTTCAGCGTCTCTGATAGATCCTCCCAGCCGCGGGCTGTGACATAGTGCTTGGTCTCTGAGGTATTATCCACGCCATAGAAGTCATCCTTATGAATATCCAGGAAGGTTAGGATAGCGCGATGGATGTCCTTCTTCTTAGCATAGTATTTCCAGGCTTCATAGTCCGGGCTCACCTCTAGGACCTTCAGTCGATCCAGAGTCACCACGTCAAACTCTCTCGCGGAGCGATTATACTCTGTGGGATTACCAGCAGTGACAATCACCCATCCCTCTGGCACCCGGTGCTTTCCGAAGGACTTGTACTGCAGAAACTGTAGCATGGATGGAGCCAGAGTCTCTGAGACACAGTTAATCTCGTCTAGAAAGAGGATGCCTTCCTTGATTCCACTTTCCTGGATGGTGTCATAGACCGTGGAAATGATCTCACTCATGGTGTAATTGGTGACATCGTATTCCTGATCCTGGAATGATCGATGGGTAATGAATGGCAGTCCTAGAGCGCTCTGTCTGGTGTGATGGGTCATGGAATAGGAGACCAGAGAAATCCCTAATTCCTCTGCAATCTGTGCCATGATTGCTGTCTTACCAATTCCCGGTGCTCCAACTAAGAAGATGGGACGCTGCTTTTCAACAGAAATACGATACTCCCCATACTCATCCTTGGCCAGATAGATGGTCACGGCTCTTTTAATCTGTGTTTTTGCTTCTTGTATATTCATAATGCTCCCTTTTTATTGCATTGCATTCATTGTCTTCCAATTGGTTCGGAAATGGGGTGTGCCATTTCCTATTTACGAAATCAGGCCCTGTCGATAATAGACTTCCTTCATTCCCATACTCCTCATGTCCTTATCCTGCAGTCGATACTCCTTGGCCCAGTTAGGAATCTCTGGGTACTGACCGCTGGTACTCTTTAGGATAAATGCTGTTTGGAATCGCGGCTCTTTTTCTGGATACATACCCATTCCATCCGTTAGATAGATGAGGCCTCTCAATTTACTTAGTTTTCCACTCGCCATCAGTTCCTCTACATAGGTAAATACCGGGCGAAAATCTGTGCCACCGGATCCTTGGATCTCTATTTCTTCCATATAACGATCGAATTCCTCCTGATCATGTATGGTGATATCCTTTTGGATCTCACAGTCACACTGAATGATATGGAGGTTCATTCGTCTAGCGAAGACCTCTGTATTCTTCAGTATGGAATAGGTCTTATTCAAAAATGCCCTTACCGCATTGCCTTGGCAGGAGCCTGAGGTATCAATTGCGATAACAAAGTCTTCAATCTTCGGTGCCTCTCGATATTCCAATGGCTCAATCAGAGGCATATTCCCATACATCTCCATGCCGTAATAGTAATAGATATAATCGAATGCATCTGGATCGATATGGATCTCCTCTGTGATCTTTGCAAAGCTTCGTAGGAATTCGGTGTAGTCTTTCTCATCTCGATTCACATCCGATATGAGGCTTGTCAGGGAATTAGGAGACAGCCCCATATTGATCTCCTGGTTAGAGATACTAAGTCTAGTCTGTCCGCCTATCTTCTTCCACTCTTCCTCCGTGTCAGGATTGGCCATGATCATCCTACCATCCTGCTTGGCCTCTCCATTCCCTTCTCTTCCTGCAGTCATCCAGAATTCATGCAGGTCGTAGTGATATCTGCTGGCGCGCTTGGTCCAGACTTCCCTCAGCTCACTATTCTCTCTCAGATGGTGATAGATACGTTCGGCTGTAAGGCTTCCAATCTGATTCTCTAATTCTTCCAATTCTGTTCGACAGTAGGAATCATCTGGCATCCTCGTCTCGCGAAGTCCTAATTCCAGGAGTTTATTCTCCACTGCAATATCCGATGCCATATCCCATAGATCCATGTCCAGAGATTCATAATGAAAGGGATGACGATAGATACAATGAAGCAGTAGATGTAAATAGGTGTGTACTATTCGATTGGAGTTCTCTCTATACCCTTCGATCATGGCATCTGGATTCACAAAAAGCATCTCGCCATTGGTTCCTAACCCCGGCGGAATAGTGGGACGATTCTCCTTGTCCAGCCATCCGCTGAAGTCCTCTGGGATATAGTACCATTCCGGCATCTTAAGGATGGCCCGATTGAAGTAGGGCATCTTTAAGACAAGTGTATCTCTCACCAGTTTAAGGATCTTGTGGGAAAGTGCCTCTGATGCATCCAGTTCATGCTCCATATGTAGTTGTGAAAAATGTGCCGGCACATGACTCTGCATAATCTTCCATCTCTCTATTGAATGAAATATTCATTTCTCTTTTTGATTCTTCAATCGATTTTCTTATGTACTTCTATCGATTCTTGTACTTCGGAGGATTTTTGTACTTCGGATGATTTTTGTACTTCGGATGATTTTTCCATCAAATCCTCTATAGAGTTATTCTATCAAATTTCAGATTCTCCAGGTATAAAAAAGACGACTATAGCATCAGCCATAGTCGTCTCTATAAATACATACCCTTTTAATAATCGGCTCGAATCCCTTCGATAACCGCCCCTTTACATTTTTGCATTCGTCATCTAGCGGGCCATACTCTCGCAGGGCCCAATTACTTAGACAGATCCACCTTACGGATAGCCTCACGCACAGTCAGGATACGAGACGGGCTAACAGACAGCTCATCGATACCCATTCTGAGGAAGGTCTCTGTCAGTGTGGTATCTGCACCCAGCTCACCACAGATGCCGACCCAGGCGCCACCCTTATGACCATTCTCGATTGTCATCTGGATTGCCTTCAGGACTGCTGGATGATGAGGGTCAGCAATCTTTTCGATTGCAGCATTCTGACGGTCACAAGCTAATGTGTACTGTGTCAGATCGTTGGTTCCGATAGAGAAGAAGTCAACTTCCTTCGCTAACTCATCACTGATCAGAACCGCTGCAGGTGTCTCAATCATAACACCCTGCTCTACTTCGCCATAAGGGATGCCCTGCTCATCAAGCTCAGCCTTCACCTCGGCAACAATCACCTTAATCTGGCGAACTTCGTCCATGGAGATGATCATTGGATACATGATTCCAATGTTGCCGTAGTAGCTTGCGCGGAACAGTGCACGAAGCTGAGTCTTGAAGATGTCTGGACGATCTAAGCAGATACGAATCGCACGATAACCCATTGCTGGATTCTCTTCCTTAGCCAGATGGAAGTAATCAACCTGCTTATCTGCACCGATATCCAGAGTTCTGATAATGACCTTCTTACCAGCCATTGTCTCTGCAACACTCTTATATGCCTGGAACTGCTGCTCCTCTGATGGATAGTCATCACATCCTAAGTATAAGAACTCACTGCGGAAGAGGCCGATACCGCCTGCATCATTCTGCAGAACATCAGCTACATCGCCTACACCACCGATATTGGCATAGAGATTAATCTTCTTACCGTCCAGAGTAATATTTTCCTTACCCTTTAGTTCCTGTAAGAGACGCTTCTTCTCGTTATCTTCTTCCTGTTTCTTCTTATAGAATGCAAGTGTTTCCTCATCCGGATCAACGATTAAGATGCCCTTATATCCGTCAACGATACCCATGTGACCATTGATATCCTCTGGATACTGCGCACCAATCAGAGATGGGATGCTCATGGTTCTTGCCAGGATTGCTGTGTGTGAATTGGTAGAACCACCTCTTGTAACGAAGGACAGAACCAGAGACTTATCTAACTGAACAGTCTCAGATGGTGCCAAATCATCAGCCAAGAGAATTACTGGGACATCAGAAGCGATGCCGCCGTTCACTGCGCCCTGAAGAATAGATACGACACGGTTAGAGATATCCTTGATATCTGCAGAACGTGCACGCATATAATCATCATCCATAGCAGCGAACATCTGGGAGAAATTATCTCCAGTTGTAGCAACTGCATACTCAGCATTTACTAACTGGCTGGTAATAATGTTGGTGATAGAATCGACATAATCTCCGTCATCAAGCATCATCTGATGTACTTCGAAGATCTCAGCGTTGGCTTCACCAACTTCCTTCAGAGCCTTATCATGAAGTTCCTGAAGCTGCTTCTTAGCTTCTTCTTTTGCATCCTCAAAACGCTTGATCTCAGAATCTGCATCCTGGATCTTCACACGCTTAACAACATTATCTGCCTTTGCATAAATGGAAAGCGGTCCAATAGCTACACCGCTGAATACACTCTTTCCCTGAATTTCCATTGAAAGGTATCCTCTCTAAGTGCTTATTTTTTCGAATCTGATATTACAGATTCTCCTTCAGGAACTTCTCCAGCTCTGCTGCTGCTTCGTCTTCCTGATCGCCGTCAAGTGCTACTGTGATAACCTGACCTTCCTTAACACCAAGGCTCATTACACCAAGGATACGCTTAGCGTCAACTTCCTTACCATCCTTTGCGATCGTCACCTTGCATGGGTACTTAGCAGCTTCCTTTACGAACAGACCTGCTGGTCTAGCATGCATTCCAAGTGGATCAGTAATTGTGTACTCGAATGTCTTCATAGCAAAAATGCCTCCTTCTTGATATGTACAATATTCTTATGAGATTTATCTCATGTTACTATTCAGTCTATTATACCCTAGGAATTCGTGTATGAAAACAGAAAATTTGTACGCATCATAGAAATAATGTCAAGATTATTTCTATGATTACACGAAACTGGATACGGTTGGTAAAAGGCCTGCATTACTGCAGACCTCTTACCGAAATGTGTGATTGGATGATAAATTACGATTATCTCAGAGAAGCGTCCTTCTTCAGAACACCAAGCAGCGCGCATGTGATTGCAGAACCAATGAGCCATGCAACGATGTAAAGTAATGGATTACCAACAGTAGCGAATACGAATACACCACCGTGAGGTGCCATCAGTGTACATCCAAATACAGCAGAGAGTAAACCAGCTACTGCAGAACCAACAAAAGTTGCAGGGATTACATGACCAGGATCAGCTGCTGCAAATGGGATAGCACCCTCTGTAATGAAGGAAGCACCCATGATAATATTTGTAACCTTAGTTTCCTTTTCAGCCTCAGTGAACTTCTTAGGGAAGAAAATTGTTGCCAGTGCAATACCAAGTGGAGGTACCATACCACCGACCATAACTGCTGCCATTGCGATGTAAGCTACAGTCTTGAATTCATCTGTTGCACCAGAAGCTGCTGCCTGAGTCAGCATACCAGTACCGAATACATAAGCTGCCTTGTTGATTGGGCCACCCATATCGATAGCCATCATACCACCTAGGATCAGGCCCATGAGCCAGATCATTCCGGAATCATAGATTGCATTCAGCATTGCTGACAGTCCAGTGTTAACAAGACCAATGACTGGGTTCAGGATGAAGCACATCAGAACTGCTTCGAAGAACATACCAACCAGTGGATAGATCAGGATTGGGCGAATACCCTGCATAGACTTCGGCAGGTTCTCTGTCCACTTCTGAAGCATCAGTACGATGTAACCTGCAAGGAAACCAGCTGCGATACCACCTAGGAAACCAGATACAGTATTACCGGAATTAGGACCAGCAAAAGCGAAGGACTTAATGAATCCTAGGAATCCTCCTGTTGCCTGATCAGAGAAGAGGAAGGATGCACTTCCGTCACCGCCGAACAGTGCTGGGTTACCTGAGGATGCGAATAATCCACCTAAGAAACCAACAGCAAGACCAGGACGATCAGCAATAGAGTATGCGATGTAACCAGCCAGTACAGGAACCATCAGTCCCATTGCTAAGCCACCAGCATTCTTTAAGAATGCAGAGATAGGAGTAGCAGAACCGAAGGATCCACCAACAGAACCATATCCCATAACAGTATCTAACAGGAATGCCAGGGCAACCAGGATACCACCACCAACGACGAATGGTAGCATATGAGATACGCCACTCATAAGGTGTGTATAAATCTGGTGACCTATCGAACCTGTATTCTTAGTCTCTTCACGAATCTCCATTACATTAGCGCTTGGGCGATACACAGGAGCATCTCCTTTCACTGCCCTCTTAACTAGTTCATCCGCCTTGTGGATACCGTCAGCAACAGCTACTTCGATGAGAGGCTTACCTGCGAATCTCTCCATAGGGACCTTTGCATCAGCTGCGATGATAATGCCCTTAGCGCTCTTGATTTCTTCGTCTGTAATGACATTCTTAGCGCCGCTAGATCCACGCGTCTCAACCTTAGCCTTCACTCCCAGATCCTTAGCAGCCTTCTCGATTGCTTCCGCTGCCATATAGGTATGAGCAATACCAGTTGGACAAGCAGTTACCGCCAGAACTTCAACGCCTTTCGTATCTGCATTTTCCTTCTCCGCATCTGCTGCAGCCTTCTTAGACTCAGCAGCTTCAATGATATCAAGGAACTCAGCCTTAGAACCTGCATTCATCAGGGACTGTACAAAGTCTCCATCCATCAGAAGCTCAGACAGTCTAGATAGTACCTCTAAGTGTACATTGTCCTTTGTGTTTGGAGCTGCGATTAAGAAAATCAGCTTTGCTGGCTCACCATCTAAGGAGTCAAACTCAACACCTTCAGGAAGAACCATAGCAGCAAGACCAGGTGCACTCACTGCATCAGACTTGCAATGTGGGATAGCGATGCCATCACCAATACCTGTTGTGCTCTCTTTCTCTCTTGCGAACACACCTTTCTCGTAAGTATCACGGTCATTGATATTTCCCCGTGCTACCATGAGATCTACCATCTTTTTAATAGCGTCCTCTTTGGACGTTGCCGCGCCATGTAACTCAATACTTGCCTCGGCTAGAAGATCACGAACCTTCATTTAAACCCCACCTTTCATACAACGATTGTTACCATCTATCTAATTAGCAGATAACCTTCTCTGCGGTCTACATTTCCGCGCTATCTACTTAATAGATTCCTAAATATAAACCAAGCCTTAGTCTAGGTCATGGCGGCCAAACTCTAGGAGAATCGCCTTCACACCATCTCTAGTTGCCAGTTCCTCGGAGTGGGCAGATGCTCCACCAGTACTATTACCGATATGGAAGGCCTTCTCATAATCTCCGAACTCATCATAGCCATATAAGAAACCAGCCACGAAGGAATCACCTGCACCAACTGTATTTACCGGTTTTCCACTAGCTGCCTTGGCATGATAGATCTCGCCATTTTCGGTTACCATCATTGCACCTAAGCTTCCCATGGAGACGATGACATTACGTGCACCCTTCTCCTGCAGCTTCTTCGCATATGGAACTGCTTCCTCATAGGTCTTAATTGATACGCCGAAGATCTCACCTAATTCATGATGATTGGGCTTAATCATAAATGGATGATATGGGAGGACATTCACTAAGAGATCTCTGGTTGCGTCTACAACCACTCTTAAGTCCTTGCCCTTCAGATGCTCTAGGATGTCCATGTACATGGTCTCTGGCATGATGGATGGAATTGCTCCAGCCAGAACCAGGGTGTCCCCATCCTGTAATTCATCTAATTTCTGATATAGTGCTGCAATGTCTTCTTCTGTAATTAATGGGCCCTGTCCATTAATGGCTGTTTCCTTTTCGGAGCGAACCTTGACATTGATACGGGACATGCCTTCCTTGACATGGATGAAGTCTGTCTTCACATTCTTCTCTTCCATGAATTCCTCAATTGCTCTTCCAGTAAATCCAGCAGTGAATCCAAGAGCAGTGCTCTCTTCGCCGAGATTCTTAAGGACAATTGATACATTCACGCCCTTTCCTCCTGGGAGAATCTTCTCACCAGTGGTTCGATTGATGTGATTCATCTCGAAATCAGGAACGTCTACGATGTAGTCAAGAGATGGGTTAAATGTGACTGTGTAGATCATTGGTCATTCACCTCCACGATATTCTTACAGTCGGAATATTCCGACCGAGTTACACAGTCGGTCAGGATCTTAGCATCTGTAAATTCTGCAAATCGTACAGCGGATACTGTTCCGAACTTACTAGAATCTGCCAGGACATAGCGTTCTCTGCTGTGATCCATTGCGACTTCTTTCACCATTGCTTCTTTTAACTCCGGTGTTGTAAACCCCTCCCTCTTCGTTATGCCATTGGCACCGAAGAACCCCTTACTAAAGTTATATTTACGAAGAGAATATAAGGCATCCTCTCCAACAATAGCCTCGGTTGTATTTTTGAACTCACCACCGACGAGATAGACATGCAGGCCGAGCCCAGCTAATTTCTTTGCATGTCCAACGGCATTTGTAACAAATGTGCTATCTCTTTCTGTGATGTAGTCAATCATGCATTCCGTTGTAGTACCTGCATCCAGATATACGAAGTCACCTGAACGAATTAAAGAGGCTGCATATTTTGCTACCCGATTCTTCTCATCCACGTTCCGCATTTTGCGGAGATTCACTTCATCATCCTTGGAATTAAAAACTGTACCATTCTTAAGAATCGCGCCACCACGGACCTTCTGAAGCTTGTCTTCCCGGTCCAGATAATTCAGATCTCTTCGAATCGTCGATTCTGAAGTATCAAGTTTCTCCATTAATTCAGAAACAGTAACACTACCACTTTTGTCCAATAACTCCAGGATTCTAGCTAATCGTTCTTCTGTCAGCATTGGAACCCTCCCAATCATTTCTGTCAAATTCCGTCACGTGGTATCCACGTAGCACCTGTTATTATGTATAATTTGACTCGTTTTAATAATATTTATCTAATTGTTTTGTCAAATTCTAACGATTAATTGACTTTATGAGTGTATTATATGGTTTTCTTCCATCATAATCAATCATTTTCCATCAAAATCATTCACAAAACCCAAAGGTTATATTTGTTCATATTGTCGAAGTAATTTGTGGAATCTGTTTGCTTGATAGGCTGTGTTAGAAAACAAGGTTGTTCGCCTGGAGATATTTTCTTGCTGGAATACTCTGTTGCTGGAAATATAAAAAACCTCTTTCTGGAGGCGCCGAGTCAAGACTCGCTCCAAAAAGAGGTCTCAATTTCAATCAATAATCAACTTGTAATAAGCATAAGCCCTTGGCAGGGGCTGTAGGACCAGCAAGTTTACGATCCTTCTTTTCTAAGATGGTCTCCATATCCTCTGGATTCATTCTTCCATAGCCCACTTCAATCAATGTTCCAACAATAATACGAACCATATTTTGCAGGAAGCCGGTGCCATGTACGGTGACATAGATATATCCCTTACTGCGGCGAACTTCGATGCGGTCTACATTTCTCACAGTGGACTTCTTCATACGGGAATTGCCGCAAAAACTCTTCCAGTCATGCTCGCCCTCTAGAATTTTAGCTGCAGCTATCATCCGATCCGTGTCGATTGGAGTGTCCAGATAGGTGTAGTACTTCCGGTTGAATACTGGCTTCACAGGGCCATCGAAGAGGGTGTACTGATAGGTCTTGCCCTGGGCTTTATACCTAGCGTGGAATCGATCAGACGCCTCACGAACCTCCTGGATTGCGATATCATCAGGGAGATAACGGTTCATATAGTCTCTGATTTCATCGCAGTTCATATGGGTATCCAGCACCACATTGGCAATCATTGCTCTGGCATGAACACCTGCGTCTGTTCGACCGGCGCCAATTAACTGGATGGGACAGTCCGGCTCCATGAAGTCTCGGTCTACCAAGTCTAGACCGCACATCCGAGCCAATACGGTTTCGATTTTGCCCTGGATGGTCTCCTTCCCTGGCTGATGCTCCCAGCCAAAGTATCTGGTGCCATCGTATGCAATTTTCAGTTTATAATTCTGAGACATTTTTCTCCTATTTGTATCCTTGGGATGACTAGAAAAGAGGACTGCTCTCACAGTCCTCTTAGTTTACCATATTTATTTGCCAGCCTCTACTAGAGCATCGACAAGTGCATCATATGCAGGCTCATCAGCATCCTTACGCATAGTTTTGATTACTAGGGTAGGCTCGATGATCGTCATATCCTTCATCTTATTCACTTCTTCAATCATCTTCTTACCAGCGATAGGCGCCCAGGAACCATTCTCCATAATCGCAAAGGTACGATTCTTCAACGCCTTGCACTGCAGATGGTAGAGATAATCCTGCATTGCAGGGAAGAGATTACCATCGTAACTAGAAGCAGCGAGAACGATTCGGTCAAAGCAGAAGGCCCCCTCTACTGCACGAGACATATCATCGCGATTCAGGTCAATGGTAATAACCTGCTCACCCCGAGTCTCTAATTTTCTAGCCAGATACAGCGCTGCATTCTTGGTATTGCCATGTGCGGAAGCATAAGCAACCAGTATACCCTTTCGCTCTGCCTCGTAGCGAGACCATTTGTCGTAGAGATTGATATATGTCTCTAGATTCTCCTTCAGAACAGGGCCATGAAGTGGTGCAATCATGGCGATGTCCAGAGCGGAAGCCTTTTTCAACAATGCCTGTACGGAAGGTCCATACTTACCAACAATATTTGCATAGTATCGACGGCCTTCCACCATCCAGTTCAGCCCGATATTATTCGCACCGAATGTTCCAAAGGCATCTGCGGAGAAAAGAACCTTTTCAAACTCCTCATATGTCACCATAACCTCAGGCCAGTGAACCATTGGCGCCATGATAAAGTGTAGGGTGTGCTGTCCCAGGGAGAGGGTGTCCCCTTCCTTCACTGCCATCGCACGATCACTATAGTCTCTCTCGAAAAATTGAGGGAGCATCGCCTTCGCCTTCGTAGAGCATACGATCTTCATCTCAGGGTAGAGCTCGCACAGATTACCGATATTCGCACTGTGATCCGGCTCTAAATGCTGCACAATCAGATAGTCAGGGGTTCTACCCTTCAGTTCATCCTTCATGTAGCCCATCCACTGGCCACCTGCTCGCTGATCAACTGTATCCATGATGGCGACCTTATCGTCCAGTATGACATAGGAATTATAGGAGACACCAAATGGTACCTTATACTGTCCCTCGAAGAGATCCAGTGTTGTATCATCCACACCGATATAACGAATACTTTCTGTAACCTGCATACCTACCCCTTTGCTAAATGTAGACCATGTTGTAATAATCATCTCAATCATCGAATCCACCACATCGTTAGTTTCCATGTAGTGGGTTCCACCCTATGAACAATACAATCTACCGGTATGTATTAACTCACAGAGCAAATATATTATACAACATTCTGACAAATTTAGTTCTTATCATTCTGTTAAATCTTCACACCCGAATACTCTAGTATTGTCTTGAATCGATCCTCCATTCGAAATGCTGCATCTATTTTTGCACGAGCATTTTTTATACAATTCATCCGTTCGCTATCATGTGTTAGATAGAATCTTTCCAAATCAACTGCCTCTTCCAAATTTGAATATACGGCGACGTCCTGATTTGGGGCAAAATACTCTAGCAATTCTTCTTGTACAGGTGTTAGCAAAAATCCATTACATGCCATAACGTCTAACATTCTTTGTGGAATACCCGAAGAGATACATCTTAGCGTTGGACAGAGATTTATTTTTGTATTCTGAAATACATATGGCATTTCTGATAGATAATCAACTGGTTCTCTTATATCAATTCCAGTAAAAGCATCCTTAGGTGCTGTATTTTTCCAGGTATACACAGCGACATCCTCTGTGGTCATCTTGGAACATTTTAGTAGCATTAAGCGATCGATATACGTTAAATACTCTGCAATCATATAGGAAATATGTCTATTTGTGACATCCTGACGTCCTGTTTCTTTTCTTACACGTTCAACAATCTCAGAAGTAATCAAGGAAGGAATCATCCAATAGCCATATACCAGTTGTTGTGCCTTCACAATGCCATCAAACCACCCTTTTAGGTTTTCATCCCCAATGGCATGTAACATGGATTGATAGGTCTGACTTTCATATAAAGAACCGACCAGAGCAACATCCGACCTTAAGTTTCTCTTCTTTGGAAGGATCATTTTCCTTTCGAATAAATCAGGAAAGGTTGCAAGCGGCATATGAAATACTCTACTTACTCCTAATTCTCTATATTCCTTTACTTCATTCCGATCAAATAAGTAGATATAATTATGTTCCTTGTCCATCCAGTCTGTATTTGGCAGGTTCTGTGGTGAATCATAGGACCAGGCTATGTATGGTATGTTATATTTCTCGCAAACCTGACTAACAACTGGCCAAAAGTTTACTGTAAACACCACATCAAAACGGTATTTTTCCACATCCTTACGAATCATTTCAAATAATTTCGGATCATGATATGGATCTTCTGGAGTAAAGTATGTGATTTGCTTGGAATTCCAATGATTATGTTGTAATACAGCACCAAGTGACTCATCATAGTATGAATCAAACACTCTTGCAAATAATAGATTCATGTGTCCCCCTCTATCAATACTCTTTTCTCCATTTATACCATATTCCTTACAATTGTTCATTATAATGCCTTGCTTTTAATTCATCTTTACACCCGCAAAAAAGAGCCCTCGGGATTACTCCCGAGGGCTCCTAAATGATATTTGTAATTAAAAATTACTCGATAACCTCAGATACACGACCTGAACCTACAGTACGACCACCCTCACGGATAGCGAATGTAAGACCCTGCTCCATAGCTACTGGATGGATCAGCTCAACAGTCATCTCGATGTTATCACCAGGCATACACATCTCTGTTCCTTCTGGAAGAGTGATAAGACCTGTTACGTCAGTTGTTCTGAAGTAGAACTGTGGACGATAGTTATTGAAGAAAGGAGTGTGACGACCACCCTCATCCTTTGTCAGTACGTAAACCTGAGCCTTGAACTTAGTATGGCAAGTTACAGTACCAGGCTTTGCGATAACCTGACCTCTTTCGATAGAGTCACGGTCAACACCACGAAGCAGGCATCCGATGTTATCACCAGCCATAGCCTCATCCATCTGCTTACGGAACATCTCGATACCGGTAGCAACGGACTCAACCTTGTCCTCACGGATACCAAGGATCTCTACAGGGTCATTGAGGCGAAGTGTTCCACGCTCTACACGACCAGTAGCAACAGTACCACGACCAGAGATTGTGAATACATCCTCTACAGGCATAAGGAAAGGCTTATCAGTATCACGCTCTGGGTTAGGAATGAACTCATCAACAGTGTTCATAAGATCCATGATGCAATCTCCCCAGTTCTTATCAGGGTTAGAAGGATCAAGAGGATCACCGTTTGCAAGCTTTGCAGGAGCGCTAGGATCCTGAAGTGCCTGGAAAGCAGATCCCTTGATGATTGGGCAACCTTCGAAGCCGTACTCTTCAAGCTGCTCAGTAACTTCCATCTCAACCAGCTCAAGGAGCTCAGGGTCATCGATCATGTCGCACTTGTTCAGGAATACTACGATGTAAGGAACACCTACCTGACGAGCAAGAAGGATGTGCTCCTTAGTCTGAGCCATAACACCGTCAGTAGCAGCAACAACGAGGATAGAACCATCCATCTGAGCTGCACCAGTGATCATGTTCTTTACATAGTCAGCATGGCCTGGGCAGTCAACGTGTGCGTAGTGACGAGCCTCAGTCTGATACTCAACGTGTGCTGTAGAGATAGTGATACCTCTCTCACGCTCTTCTGGTGCCTTATCGATCTGATCGAAAGCAGAAGCTGCGTTACCTGCTACACGCTCTGAAAGTACCTTTGTGATAGCTGCAGTCAGAGTTGTCTTACCATGGTCAACGTGACCGATGGTTCCGATGTTACAATGCGGTTTAGTTCTCTCAAATTTAGCCTTTGCCATTTGAAACTTCCTCCTTAAAACATTTGCCTTTTGGCATTTTATTTGTGTCTGTTTAAAAACTCTCAGATAAAATTGATTATATGCGAGAGTTCAAGGTTTTTCAACCTTTTTATAGTCAGGACCGAGAATTTCTCAGCCCTGACCCATAATATGATTTTAACTCTTTAGAATTACTTCTTCTGGTCGTCGATAACCTTCTGCATAACATTCTTTGGAGCTGCTTCATACTTCTCGAAGAACATGGAGTAGTTACCACGTCCCTGAGTAGCAGAACGAAGAGTTGTAGAATAACCGAACATCTCAGCCAGTGGAACCAAAGCCTTAACGATCTTACCGTTTCCTACATCGTCCATACCTTCAATCTGTCCACGACGAGAATTCAGATCGCCGATAACGTCACCCATGTACTCCTCAGGCATTGTTACTTCAACCTTCATGATAGGCTCAAGAAGAACTGGAGCGGCCTTAGCCATAGCTTCCTTGAAACACATAGAACCTGCGATATGGAAAGCCATTTCTGAGGAATCGACTTCATGGTAAGAACCATCATAGCAGTCAGCCTCGATACCAACTACAGGGTAACCTGCAAGGATACCAGACTGAGCTGCTTCCTGGATACCTTCATCGATAGCTGGGATGTATTCCTTAGGAATAGCACCACCAGTTACAGAGTTAACGAACTTGTATGTCTCTTCTGCATTTGCATCCATAGGTGTAAAGCGAACCTTACAATGACCGTACTGTCCACGTCCACCAGACTGCTTAGCGTACTTGTATTCCTGATCAACAGCCTTAGTAAAGGTCTCCTTGTATGCAACCATAGGTGCACCAACGTTTGCCTCTACATTGAACTCTCTCTTAAGACGATCAACGATGATCTCAAGGTGAAGTTCACCCATACCAGCGATGATAGTCTGACCAGTCTCTGTATCAGTATGCTGACGGAATGTAGGATCCTCTTCAGCAAGTTTTACAAGAGCTTCACCCATCTTCTGCTGATCAGCCTTAGTCTTAGGCTCGATAGCAAGCTGGATAACTGGCTCAGGGAATTCCATAGACTCCAGGATTACAGGTGCGTTCTCATCACAGATAGTATCACCAGTAGAAGTGTTCTTGAAACCAACTACAGCGGCGATATCACCAGCGAATACCTCATCTATTTCAAGGCGCTTATTTGCATGCATCAGAACCAGACGACCAACACGCTCCTTCTTATCCTTAGAAGCGTTTAATACGTAGGAACCAGCCTTGCAGTGGCCGGAGTAAACACGGATAAATGCAAGACGTCCAACGAATGGATCAGATACAATCTTGAATGCCAGAGCAGAGAAAGGCTCGTCATCAGAAGAATGACGCTCGATCTCGTTACCTTCCAGATCAGTACCCTTAATAGAAGGGATATCGATTGGAGCTGGCATGTACTCGATAACACCATCAAGCATCTTCTGGATACCCTTGTTCTGGTGAGCAGATCCGCAGAATACAGGAACTGCAAGGTTTTCGATTGTACCCTTACGAAGAGCAGCCTTCATCTGCTCAATAGATGGCTCTTCGCCCTCTAAGTACATCATCATCAGGTCTTCATCAAGATCACAGATCTTCTCAACCATATCGGTATGCCACTTTTCAGCGGTTTCCTTCAGGTCTTCACGAATATCCTGGATAGTGATATCCTGACCAGTCTTATCGTTATAGATGTACTCCTTCATCTCGAAGAGGTCGATGATACCTTCGAAATGATCTTCCTTACCGATAGGATACTCAACACAAACAGGGTTCTTACCCAGCTTGCTTACGATTTCGCTAACGGTGTTCTCAAAGTTTGCACCCAGGATATCCATCTTATTGATGAATGCCATACGTGGTACATTATATGTATCAGCCTGACGCCATACGTTCTCAGACTGAGGCTCAACACCACCCTTAGCATCGAATACGCCGACAGCTCCGTCGAGTACTCGAAGGGAACGCTCAACCTCAACAGTGAAGTCTACGTGTCCTGGGGTATCAATGATGTTGATACGGTTTGCTTTTGCACCCTTCTTAGGTGCGTTCTGTTCCTGCTCTGTCCAGTGACATGTGGTAGCAGCGGATGTGATAGTAATACCACGCTCCTGCTCCTGCTCCATCCAGTCCATGGTAGCAGTACCCTCGTAGGTCTCACCGATCTTATAGTTTACACCGGTGTAGTACAGGATACGCTCTGTAAGAGTGGTCTTACCTGCATCGATGTGGGCCATAATACCGATGTTTCTAGTACGCTCGAGGGGGAATTCTCTTTCTCCCATGTTATTTCTCCTATAAAAAAGCTAAATAATCGATTAGAAACGGTAATGAGCGAATGCCTTATTAGCATCAGCCATTCTGTGCATTTCTTCCTTACGCTTTACAGATGCACCAGTATTGTTAGCTGCATCTAAGATCTCGTTAGCCAGGCGATCTGCCATAGTCTTCTCAGATCTCTTGCGGGAGAACATTGTCAGCCAGCGAAGGCCCAGAGCCTGACGACGGTCTGGACGAACTTCGATAGGTACCTGATAGGTAGCTCCACCAATTCTTCTAGCCTTGACTTCGAGAACTGGCATAACGTTGTTCATAGCTTCCTCGAATACCTCGAGAGCTGGCTTCTGTGTCTTTTCTTCTACCTTGGCAAATGCGCCATAGACGATCTTCTGAGCTACACCCTTCTTACCATCCAGCATGATGCTGTTGATGAGCTTAGTTACAACCTTGCTGTTGTAAATAGGGTCTGCCAGTACGTCTCTTTTCTGAGTATGTCCTTTACGTGGCACGTTACTTCCCTCCTTAATCATTGGATTAATTCATTGGTACTCACTTCTTGGTGTTCGTGCGAAACGTATTTTCAAAAGGGAAAATAAATCTCAACACTAACCATATTTCGTGAATGGTTTGCTTCCAAACTGTTACTACAGCGGACCTAATTACTTGGAAGCCTTAGGTCTCTTAACGCCGTACTTGGAACGAGCCTGCTTACGATCAGCAACACCTGCTGTATCCAGTGTTCCACGAATGATGTGGTAACGTGTACCAGGAAGATCCTTAACACGGCCGCCACGAATCATTACAACGCTGTGCTCCTGAAGATTGTGACCTTCACCAGGAATATAAGATGTTACTTCGATTCCGTTGGAAAGACGAACTCTGGCAATCTTACGAAGAGCTGAGTTAGGCTTCTTAGGGGTAGCGGTCTTAACTGCTGTACATACACCACGCTTCTGTGGAGAAGCAGACTTAATTGGGCTCTTCTTCAGAGAATTGAAGCTGCTCTGCAGTGCTGGAGACTTAGACTTCTTTACAGATGTCTGTCTACCCTTTCTTACTAACTGGTTAAATGTTGGCATTATTTTCACCTCCTATGATTATTTGTGATGCGTGTCATCAGGCACGCTAAAGTATTATATCGAGTGCATAATATTTTGTCAAGCAAAAAGAGACCAGTTCCCTTAGGAACCAGTCTCTTTATTATTCTCAAAATGTAGACCGAGTTGAAATTACTCTTCTGTAGGCTCTACAGTTGTTTCAACAGTTGCCTCTTCAACTACTGTCTCAGCCTTAGGAGCATCATTCTTCTCTTCTCTCTCAGCGCGTCTCTTAGCCTCTTCTTTAGCAGCTCTCATGCGTCTTCTCATTGCATCGTTATAGTCGGTAGAAAGACCGATGTTACGATACTGCTTCATACCTGTACCTGCAGGAATCAGCTGACCAATGATAACGTTTTCCTTGATGCCGTGAAGTGGATCAACCTTACCCTTGATAGCGGCATCGGTAAGAACCTTAGTGGTCTCCTGGAAGGATGCAGCAGACAGGAAGGAATCGGTTGCCAGAGCAGCCTTTGTAATTCCCAGAAGTTCCTGAGTTGCTGTAGCAGGTTCCTTACCCTCTGCCTCAAGCTTCTCATTGATTTCATCAAGCTCACGCCAGCTGATCAATGCGCCTGGAAGGAGATCGGAATCACCCTGCTTCTCGACACGTACACGCTTCAGCATCTGATGGATGATAACTTCAACGTGCTTATCATTGATATCAACACCCTGGAGACGATATACACGAAGTACTTCACGAAGTAAGTAATCCTGTACAGCTCTTGTTCCAAGTACTGCTAAGAGATCGTGAGGATTTACAGAACCTTCTGTAAGCGGATCACCAGCAGCAAGTGTCTCGCCATCAGCTACCTTAATATGAGATCCGAATGGGATCAGATACTTCTTAGACTCACCAGTCTCCTCATTTGTAATGAGGGCTTCCTTTGCCTTCTTGACATCTGTGATAGATACCTTACCAGAAATCTCAGTAATAATAGCAAGTCCCTTTGGCTTACGTGCCTCGAACAGCTCCTCGACACGAGGAAGACCCTGTGTAATATCGGAACCAGCGACACCACCAGTATGGAATGTTCTCATAGTAAGCTGTGTACCAGGCTCACCGATGGACTGAGCGGCGATAATACCAACAGCCTCACCAGTCTGTACAGGCTGACCTGTTGCCAGGTTCATACCATAACACTTCGCGCAGATACCATCCTGGCTCTTACATGTCAGGACTGTTCTGATCTTAACACGTGTGATTGGGTTACCCTTCTCATCAACGCCCTCAGTTACAACTCTGTGAGCACGTGTTCTTGTGATCATGTGATCAGCCTTAACGATGATATCACCAGCAGCATTTACAATATTGAAGCAAGAGAAGCGTCCTGTAATACGCTCTTCCAGAGACTCGATAACCTCATCTCCATCAGTGAATGCTTCAACGTACATTCCTGGAATCTCACCATTTCTTGTCACCATACAATCGTTCTCACGAACAATTAGTTCCTGAGATACGTCAACCAGACGTCTGGTTAAGTAACCAGAATCGGCTGTACGAAGAGCAGTATCGGACAGACCCTTACGAGCACCATGCGCAGACATGAAGTACTCCAGTACATCCAGACCTTCACGGAAGTTGGACTTGATTGGCAGCTCGATTGTACGACCTGATGTATCAGCCATCAGACCACGCATACCAGCCAGCTGCTTAATCTGCTTATCAGAACCACGGGCTCCGGAATCAGCCATCATGAAGATGTTGTTGTACTGATCCAGACCAGATAACAGGTCCTTCGTCAGCTGAGCATCTGTCTTCTTCCAAGTCTCAATGACTTCCTTATAACGACCTTCTTCAGTAAGAAGACCTCTCTTATACTTTCTATTGATTGCAGCTACATTCTTCTCTGCCTCAGCAAGAAGAGTAGGCTTTGTTGCAGGTACGGTCATATCTGCGACAGAAACGGTCATAGCTCCAATGGTAGAGTACTTGTAACCCATAGCCTTGACGTCATCCAATACCTCAGCGGTCTTGGTTGCACCATGGATATTGATTACATGCTCTAAGATATTCTTCAGCTCTTTCTTTCTAACCAGGAAGTCAACTTCCAGCTTCAGCTCGTTCTCAGGAATAGAACGATCAACGAAACCAAGATCCTGAGGAATCTTCTCATTAAAGATCAGACGACCAAGAGAAGAATCAATAATAGCGGTCTTTACAGTACCATCTGCCATAACCTTCTCACGACGAACCTTAATCTTAGACTGCAGGGTAATAACATGATTCTGGTAAGCCATGATAGCTTCGTTCATGTCCTTGAATACCTTGCCTTCACCAGGCTCACCGTCACGCTGCTGAGTGATGTAGTAGCAGCCCAGGACCATATCCTGAGATGGAACTGCAACAACACCACCATCGGATGGCTTCAGCAAGTTGTTTGGAGAGAGCAGCATGAAGCGGCACTCTGCCTGCGCCTCCTGAGTAAGTGGCAGATGGGCAGCCATCTGGTCACCATCGAAGTCGGCATTGAAAGCCATACATGCCAGTGGATGCAGGCGGATAGCCTTACCTTCTACAAGGATTGGCTCGAAGGCCTGGATACCAAGTCTATGCAGTGTAGGAGCACGGTTCAGCATTACTGGGTGCTCCTTAATTACATCTTCAAGAACGTTCCAAACGTCATCTGAAGAAGCACGCTCTACCATCTTCTTTGCACTCTTGATATTATGTGCAAGACCCTGCTTTACCAGTTCCTTCATAACGAAAGGCTTGAACAGCTCCAGAGCCATCTCCTTAGGAAGACCACACTGGAAAAGCTTCAGATCTGGTCCAACGACGATAACGGAACGTCCAGAGTAGTCAACACGCTTGCCCAGAAGGTTCTGTCTGAATCGTCCAGACTTACCCTTAAGCATATCAGAGAGAGACTTCAGAGGTCTGTTACCAGGTCCTGTTACAGGACGGCCACGACGACCATTATCGATCAGAGCATCAACAGCCTCCTGAAGCATACGCTTCTCATTACGGATAATGATATCAGGAGCCTTCAGCTCTAACAGTCTTCTCAGACGGTTATTTCTGTTAATAATTCTACGATACAGATCATTCAGATCGGATGTTGCAAAACGTCCACCATCTAACTGTACCATAGGACGCAGATCTGGAGGGATTACAGGGATAACTGTAAGAATCATCCACTCAGGCTTCTGACCAGAGAGACGGAATGCTTCAACAACATCAAGTCTCTTGATAATGCGAGTACGTTTCTGACCATTTGCAGTCTTCAGCTCAGCCTTCAGCTCCTCAGCATCCTTCTCTAGGTCGATTTCTCTTAATAGTTCCTGAACAGCCTCAGCACCCATTCCTGCACGGAAGGAATCGCCATACTGGTTTCTTGCTTCCATGTACTCCTGCTCAGAGAGAATCTGCTTATAAGACAGAGGTGTATCTCCCGGCTCAAGTACGATATAGGATGCGAAGTACAGAACTCTCTCAAGTGTACGAGGAGAGATATCAAGGATTAATCCCATACGAGAAGGGATACCCTTGAAGTACCAGATGTGGGAAACAGGAGCTGCCAGCTCGATGTGTCCCATACGCTCACGGCGGACAGAGGCCTTAGTGACCTCAACGCCGCATCGATCGCAGACAACACCCTTATAACGGATTTTCTTATACTTTCCGCAGTGACACTCCCAGTCCTTTGTTGGTCCAAAGATCTTTTCACAGAACAGACCATCTTTTTCCGGTTTCAGAGTACGATAGTTGATTGTCTCTGGCTTCTTAACTTCACCATGAGACCACTCACGAATCTTTTCCGGGGAAGCTAATCCGATTCGAATGGAGTCGAAGATTACGCCTTCATTCACTTCTTTTTCATTAATGTCTGGCATAAGTGTTGCTCCCTTCCCTTACTCTTCATCAATATCAAATGCGTCTTCAGCCATATCCGCATCTGCATCATCTTCTTCTACATTTACGAATTCACCAGTCTCTTCATTTACTTCCTGAGTTGTGAATCCACCCTTTGTGAAGTCTTCGCTGCTTTCGAAGGCAAATCCCTTGTTTCTGTCTTCTCTGTCGGAACTAGAGATAATGGAATTAATATTTGTATTTCCATATTCACTTGTTTCCTTCAGCTTCACTTCATTGTTATCTTCATCAAGTAAAGTGATATCCAGTGCAAGTGCCTGTAATTCCTTAAGCATAACCTTGAAGGACTCAGGGATACCTGGCTTAGGAATATTCTCACCCTTAATGATAGCTTCGTAAGTCTTAACACGTCCAACGACATCATCAGACTTCACTGTCAGGATTTCCTGAAGTGTATATGCAGCACCGTAAGCCTCCAGTGCCCAAACTTCCATCTCTCCGAAACGCTGTCCACCGAACTGTGCTTTACCACCAAGTGGCTGCTGGGTAACAAGAGAGTAAGGACCAGTTGAACGTGCATGGATCTTATCATCAACCAGGTGATGCAGCTTCAGGTAATGCATGTGTCCGATTGTAACTGGGCCATCGAAGTTCTCACCAGTTCTACCGTCACGAAGCTGTACCTTACCATCACGACGGATTGGTACACCTTCCCAGAGCTTTCTATGCTCCTGATTTTCAACCAGATACTGCATTACTTCTGGCTCAAGAATATCCTTATACTTCTTCTGGAAGTCATCCAGGGGTGTATTTACATAGTCATTAGCGATCTCAAGGAGATCACCGATATCGTGCTCGTCTGCACCGTTGAATACTGGAGTCTCAATATTGAAACCAAGTACTTTTGCAGCCAGGGAGAGATGTATCTCAAGGACCTGACCGATGTTCATACGTGAAGGTACGCCCAGAGGGTTCAGAACAATATCCAGAGGACGTCCGTTAGGCAGGAATGGCATATCCTCTACAGGAAGAACACGGGAAACGACACCCTTATTACCATGACGACCAGCCATCTTATCACCAACAGAGATCTTTCTCTTCTGTGCGATATAGATACGAACTGCCTTACGTACTCCTGGAGGAAGCTCATCACCGTTCTCGGCTGTGAATACCTTAGCATCTACAACGATACCGTACTCACCGTGAGGAACCTTCAGGGAAGTATCACGTACTTCTCTAGCCTTCTCACCAAAGATTGCACGGAGCAGTCTCTCTTCTGCTGTAAGCTCAGTCTCTCCCTTTGGAGTAACCTTACCTACCAGAATATCACCGGCACGAACCTCCGCACCGATACGGATGATACCATTTTCATCCAGATCCTTCAGTGCATCGTCACCGACACCTGCTACATCACGAGTGATCTCTTCAGGTCCCAGCTTCGTATCACGTGCTTCGATCTCGAACTCTTCAATATGAATAGAGGTATATACATCGTTCATTACCATCTTTTCAGACAGCAGAACCGCATCCTCGTAGTTATAACCTTCCCACTCCATGAATCCAATCAGAGGGTTCTTACCAAGAGCAAGTTCTCCGTTAGAAGTAGAAGGACCATCAGCGATAACTTCGCCCTTTTCTACATGATCGCCCTTGAATACGATAGGACGCTGGTTGTAGCAGTTGGACTGGTTAGAACGCTCGAACTTAGTCAGAACGTACTCATCCCGGTCACCATCATCCGTCTTGATGAGAATGTAATTAGACTCTGCACGCTCAACAATACCTGCATTCTTAGCAACAACACAGACACCAGAGTCAACAGCTGTCTTTGGCTCCATACCGGTTCCAATTACAGGAGGCTCAGTTGTCAGAAGAGGTACTGCCTGACGCTGCATGTTAGATCCCATCAGCGCACGTGTAGGGTCATCGTTCTGCAGGAATGGAACCAGGGCTGTAGCCACAGAGAATACCATTCGTGGAGACACATCCATGTAATCGAACATGGTCTTATCGTAAGCCTGTGTCTCTTCTCTGAAACGACCAGATACAGTATCTGTAGTGAAGTATCCATTATCATCTAAAGGTGCAGACGCCTGAGCTACATGATAATTATCCTCTTCATCAGCAGTCATATATACAACATCATCCGTTACACGAGGATTCTCAGGATCGGACTTATCGATTCTACGATAAGGAGCTTCTACGAAGCCGTACTCATTAATACGAGCGAATGAAGCCAGAGAGTTGATCAGACCGATGTTAGGTCCTTCAGGTGTCTCGATAGGGCACATACGTCCGTAATGAGTATAGTGGACATCTCGTACTTCGAATCCGGCACGGTCTCTAGACAGACCACCAGGTCCAAGTGCAGACAGACGTCTCTTATGAGTCAACTCACCCAGAGGGTTATTCTGATCCATGAACTGAGACAGCTGTGAAGATCCGAAGAACTCCTTAACCGCTGCAGTTACAGGCTTAATGTTAATTAAGCTCTGTGGAGAGATACCTTCCATATCCTGAGTGGTCATACGCTCACGTACAACACGCTCCATTCTGGACAGACCAATACGATACTGGTTCTGAAGCAGCTCACCAACCGCACGAATACGACGGTTACCAAGGTGATCGATATCATCCTTCGTACCAATCCCATACTCTAAGTGCATGTTGTAGTTAATAGAGGCAAAGATATCTTCCTTAGTGATGTGCTTTGGAACAAGCTCATGTACATCACGACGGATAGCATCTAAGAGGTCTTCCTTATTAGGATTCTTCTCCATCAGGTTCATCAGCTCTGGATAGTAAACAAGCTCATGAATACCAAGCTCAGCTGGATCACAATCCACATACTGAGTCAGTTCAACCATCATGTTAGAGAGAACCTTCTCGTTCTTCTCCTCAGTCTGAATCCATACGAATGGAATACCAGCATTCTGAATCTGGTCAGCGATCTCACGTGTTACGCGAGTACCCTGCTCAGCGATTACTTCACCAGTAGACTCATCGATTACATCCTCAGCCAGAACCTTACGATTAATACGGTTCTTCAGCGCAAGCTTCTTATTGAACTTATAACGACCAACCCTTGCCAGATCATAACGTCTTGGGTCAAAGAACATGCCGTTAATCAGCTGCTCAGCACTATCTACAGACAGAGGCTCACCTGGACGAATCTTCTTGTACAGTTCTAAGAGACCACCCTCATAGGAACCATTTGGAGCCTTATCAGGAACGATAGAAGGGTCCTTAGTGAAAGAAGCTTCAATCTTCTTCTCATCACCAAAGAGTTCAATAATCTCCTGGTTAGTTCCGATACCCAGAGAACGGATAAATACTGTAATAGGTACCTTACGTGTACGGTCTACTCTTACATAGAAGACATCATTTGAGTCTGTCTCATACTCAAGCCATGCACCACGGTTAGGGATAACTGTACTAGAGAACAGTGGCTTACCAACCTTATCGTGATCAATAGCGTAATAGATGCCGGGGGAACGAACCAGCTGGCTGACGATTACACGCTCAGCGCCATTGATTACGAAGGTACCAGTCTCTGTCATCAGAGGCAGATCACCCATGAAGATCTCATGCTCGTTGATCTCGTCTGTTTCCTTATTATAGAGACGCACTTTCACCTTTAATGGTGCAGCATATGTAGCATCTCTAGCCTTACACTCAGGGATGGTGTATTTTACATCTTCCTTGCAAAGCTTGAAATCCGTAAATTCCAGACTCAGATGATCACTGTAGTCTGTAATTGGGGAAATATCATCGAAAGCTTCCTTTAATCCTTCTTTCAGAAACCACTCATAAGAGCTCTTCTGAACCTCGATGAAATTAGGCATTTCGAGAACTTCCCTGTGACGGGCAAAACTCATCCGCAAGCCTTTTCCGGACTTGACTGGACGCATTTTCTTCTTCTCCATTGACGTTCCACCTCTCGTAATATTTTAAAGTTTATTACTACCAATATATGTTACAACCGAACGGCATACCGCTCGACAATAACGCAACGTACATAATACAAGAAAAGTCAACCTTTTGTCAATACCTATTTAGAAACATAGACCATGTTTTTATTTTCTGGACAAAAAATCCCCCATGGTACCCAAGTACCATGGGGGATCCTAAACTCTCTAGATTGAGAACAGTGATTCAACTTAAATTACTTAAGAGTAACCTTTGCACCCTGCTCCTCAAGCTTAGCCTTGAGTTCCTCAGCAGTAGCCTTATCAGCTGCTTCCTTAACGACCTTAGGAGCGCCATCAACGATATCCTTAGCTTCCTTCAGGCCAAGACCAGTTGCTTCACGAACAACCTTGATAACCTTAACCTTGTTAGGACCAACCTCAGTAAGTTCTACATCGAACTCGTCCTTCTCTTCTGCTGCAGCTGCGCCAGCACCTGCTGCTGCTACTACAACACCTGCTGCTGCAGATACACCGAACTCTTCCTCGCAAGCCTTTACGAGATCGTTCAGTTCAGTTACGCTAAGCTCTTTAATAGCTGCGATGATTTCATCATTGGATAACTTTGCCATGATAATTTTCCTCCATTAAATAATATTGTTTTTGAAAAATTAATTTCGATAATTATGCTGCCGAGTATATTACTCTGCTGCTGGTGCTTCTGCTTCTGCAGGAGCTGCCTCGCCATCCTTCTCTGCGATCTGCTTGAGAACACGAGCGAAGTTGGTGATAGGTGCCTGGAAAGAACCAAGCAGTCTGCCGAGAAGTTCGTCTCTGGATGGGATAGAAGCGATCTCATTGATGCCTGCCTGATCCATGAACTTTCCTTCAACAATACCGCCCTTAAGCTCAAGAGCTGGTGCAGTCTTAGCAAACTTTGCAAGTACTCTAGCAGGAGCTGTTGCGTCCTCCTTAGAGATTGCGATTGCGTTAGGGCCTTCAAGAATTGGTGCCAGTGCCTCGAAGTCAGTGCCTTCGAACGCACGAGTCATCATGGTATTCTTGTAAACCTTGTAAGTTACGCCTTCTTCACGAAGAGCCTTACGAAGAGCGGTATCCTCAGAAACTGTAAGTCCACGATAGTCAACAACTACTACGGACTGAGCTCCCTCGACGTTCTTAGAAATTTCTTCTACGATTGGCGCTTTGATTTCAACCTTTGCCACGAATTTTACCTCCTTATCGTATTTTTCCGAATATGGAGAGTTTTTAAAAATGTGTGACCATGATTCCTTAAGGAACAAAGGTAGCACAATAAAAAACCTCTCTGCCAGTCGACAGAGAGGTTTACATTTCTAAAATGTACTCATCCCTCGGCAGGTAGCATGCGTTACGTCCATATGGACACCTGCTGTCTTCGGCATTTGCTATATGAATATAGCATCATTTATTTATGCTGTCAACTAAAACTCTAGTGCAAGACTGACTGATGATTACTCAGCAGTATTCGGAACAGTCTTCAGAGGGTTAACACGTACGCCAGGTCCCATTGTAGGAGCAAGTGTAACGTTCTTAAGATAAGTACCCTTTACAGTTGCAGGGCGAGCCTTGTTGATTGCATTCATTAAGGTCTGGAAGTTGTCAAGTAACTGGTCTTCTGTGAAAGAAGCTTTTCCAATTGGCACATGAACGATATTAGCCTTATCAAGACGATACTCAATCTTACCTGCTTTGATATCTTCGATAGCCTTGGTAACGTCCATTGTTACGGTACCAGCCTTAGGGTTTGGCATTAAGCCCTTAGGTCCAAGTACACGACCGAGACGTCCAACAACACCCATCATGTCAGGTGTAGCTACAACGACATCAAAGTCAAGCCATCCGTCGTTCTGGATCTTAGGAATTAAATCCTCAGCTCCAACGTAATCTGCACCAGCTGCTAAAGCTTCGTCAGCCTTAGGTCCCTTAGCAAATACGAGAACGCGAACAGTCTTACCAGTTCCGTGAGGAAGTACTACAGCTCCGCGGATCTGCTGATCAGCGTGACGGCTGTCACAACCTGTACGGATATGAACCTCGATAGTCTCGTCAAACTTGGCAGTACAATTCTTCTTTACCTGGGCTACAGCGTCAGCTGGATCGTAAAGAACTGTCTTGTCGTACGCCTTAGCGGCGTCCATGTATTTCTTTCCGTGTTTCATTTATTTTCCTCCTGTGGTACGGTCGGGTGTGCGATGGCCGCTGTTGGGAAAATCAGCGCCGCCCTCCCACTACAATAAGCTAAGAATTAGTCTTCTACTTCGATACCCATGGAACGTGCTGTTCCAGCGATCATGCTCATTGCTGCTTCTACAGTTGCTGCGTTCAGATCAGGCATCTTGGTCTCTGCGATCTCCTTAATCTGAGCCTTTGTAACCTTAGCAACCTTAGTCTTATTTGGCTCTCCAGATCCGGACTGGATACCAGCTGCCTTCTTCAGAAGTACAGCTGCTGGAGGAGTCTTTGTCACAAATGTGAATGAACGATCAGTATAAACTGTAATTACTACAGGTACGATTGTATCACCCATCTGTGCTGTCTTTGCGTTGAATGCCTTTGTGAATTCAACGATATTTACACCATGCTGTCCAAGAGCAGGTCCAACAGGCGGTGCTGGTGTAGCTTTTCCGGCCTGGATCTGCAGCTTGATATAGCCTTCAATCTTCTTTGCCATTGGAAATTTCCTCCTTATTTCAGTTTTTCAACATCACCAAAGCTGATTTCAACCGGTGTCTCACGGTCAAAGAGCTCGACATTAATTGTTACAGTCTGCTTGGCAGGATTCATCTCGGTAATCTTACCAACTGTATCCTTCCAAGGTCCACCGATAACATTGATAACGTCGCCAACCTCGAAATCAACAACGATGTCTTCTTGTTTGATGCCCAGTGGGCGCATCTCAGCTTCTGTTAACGGAATCGGCTTAGATCCCGGTCCAACGAAACCAGTTACGCCTCTAGTATTTCTTACGACATACCATGAGTCATCGTTCATTACCATGTTCACGAGAACATATCCAGGGAACATTTTATGGGACACCTGTTTTCTGGCTCCATTCTTCAGTTCCATGGTATCAATCATGGGAATACGGACCTCAAGGATCTGGTCTTCCAGGTGACGATTCTCGATCGCCTTCTCGATATTTGTTTTTACCTTATTCTCATATCCGGAATAGGTATGAACGACATACCATGCTGCTTCTGCCATAAACTATGCCTCCATTACAATTTGACAAGAACGTCAACACCACGACGGATTACTAAATCGAATACCGCAATGATGATACCCAGGACAACTGCAACGATTACAGTAGCTACAGTCTGCTTGGTAACAGTATCTCTGTCTAGCCAAACAATCTTCTGCCACTCAATCTTCAGTCCCTGAAAACGCTCTGCCAAGCTTTTCTTACCCTTCTCTGCCATCGCAAGTCACTCCTTTACTTTGTTTCCTTATGTAAAGTGTGTTTTCTGCAGTTAGGGCAATACTTCTTCAGTTCCATTCTTTCAGGATGAAGACGCTTTTCTTTGGTAAGATTGTAATTACGATGCTTACACTCTGTGCATTCTAATGTTATCTTCGTGCGCACAACTTCCACCTCCAACTATTTGTAGTTTGCTTATGCCCGTTTTTGGGCATAAAAAAAAGACCTATTTCCATCGCCGTACCACTATATCACGGCAGAAATAGGTCTGTCAACCAAATTCACTTTATATTCTTAATAATTCACACAATTATTGTACTTATATTAAGTAGAAACATTATAAATATCAAAGACCCTTATTCACCAGCAAGCCCGCATAGGGACTAGCCGCATAGGGCGCGCTAAAGGTTTTCCCAGGATTCTTATAGGCCACTATCAATTTATTGACATACATCATCGGATCAATGCCAGCCCGTTTCGATTCTCTAGAAAGAGAATTCTTGAACTTATTCAGCGTATCTAATGCATCATCAGACACATCGCTGGTTAAAACATTCGCCAGCTGATCTCGGTCTACAGACAGGATACCATCTCGATCTGTGTGCAACCCGACAGCAGACAGCTCCGAATCCATTCTTCTAGCGACCGCCGTAATCTCATTATAGAGTTTGCTATTTCCACTGGCATCCCTGTAAGCCTGGCCCACCTTAGCAAAATTATTATAAGCATCTACGAGATGCTGCACGCTATCGCTGGCAGCCTCTGTATTGGACTTAAATCCAACTGTTACAAGGCCATTCGTTTCACCCTTTAGGGTTACTCCAAATGCATTATTAATTGTAAACTGATTAGATAATGCCGTACGCTCACGTCCATTTAATTCGAAGGATGCATTGCTAGCCTGTGATGTGATCTGGTCCAACCCCAAGCGATGCACCTCATCCCATGAGGATCCAGACTGTACACGGAAGAGATACTCCTCACCATCTGCGAGGCCCGTCTGATTGGATGTGAGCCGCAGGGCTGTCTCACGGTTTTCATTTTCCACAAGTTCAGCTGTAATTCCTACATGCGCCTTATTCATCAGGTCTGCAATCTTCTCCTGGACCTGGCGATTGGTCTCTGTGCCCTCTACCTGAAACTGGAATTCATAGGAGGTCTTTGCCGTATCCAGATCGAAGCTATAGTCACCCTCTCTGAAATCATGTCCTCTGGCACGGAGATAATTTCCTTCCGTCACCTGAGGCTTCGCCAATTTATTCACTGCAATCTGGAATCCACCAGTTCCATCACTATGGTCTCCGATATAGGTGACATCCACAGCCTCTGGATCAGATGTGTAGGCGATCTTACGATTCAAAACGCCCCGCATATCGTCGCCATCAATCGATAGTTCAGACACGATATTATCGGTCCGGCGGGCACTTTCTTTCAGATCCAGTGCGAACTTCTCCACGTCCTCATTCATGTCGATTTTATAGAGAGGGGATTCCTTATTGGCTTTCACCATACGGTTGTAGGTGTCACGCAGTTCACTGCGCTTGTGAGCTTCGTACTTAGACGAAGTGGCACTTGCTCCGTAATTCGTTAGATAGTAATTATAGACATTAGAAATGCTTGACATCGACGCCCCTCCTTTCTTCCATGAAATATAGACCAATTCGTCTATTGGGGTACAAAATCCATTTATACAGATTCAGTATAACGCGGTTTTTTCTAAGTGTCTAGTAATATTTCGCAATTTTCCATGAATATTCTGATTATTTCCGGATCGGAATTTATGCAAGTCAAGACTCGCGCGCGAGTCTTGCGCGCCGGATTCGGGTCTGCTTCAGCAGACAAATTCCTGTCCGAATCCGTGCGCATCCTCGCGGAGCGTTTAACGCAGT
>OCTW013374873.1_pt1 | contig 64445 bp, 51 predicted proteins | sample 1539671 | NCBI WGS metagenome assembly OCTW01 (sample SAMN02144230, study PRJEB22623) | gut metagenome | biome: sheep rumen | host: Ovis aries | place: New Zealand | reverse complement strand
CGGAGAGAACAGGATTCGAACCTGCGAACCAGTTTTGCCGGTTACACGCTTTCCAGGCGTGCCTCTTCAACCACTCGAGCACCTCTCCTTGTTGATTAGCGGCTGCAAAGGTACTATAATTTATTTAAAATTCGCAACTGGCAATTGATAATTTATGCTTTGTTAACGGTCGCGTCACCGCACAGTACTCGACAGGCCGTTGCAGTGGTTTGTCGATCAACCTCTTCAGCTGTCACACCATAGACCTCAGCCAATTTGCGACAGACATGGGTCACGAAGGCAGGCTCGTTCCGCTGACCACGCATTGGCACAGGAGCCATGTAGGGGGCATCCGTCTCGAGCACAATCCGCTGCAAGGGTACGGCTTCAGAGAGAGTCTCTGGCAGTTTTGATTTCTTGAACGTCAGCACGCCACCAATGCCCAGCACGAAACGGTCGAACTGCAACAGTTCATGCGCTTCGGTCGCATTGCCCGTAAAGCAATGAAACACGCCGCCAGGCAAATCGGCCTTATACTTTTTTAATATGGCAAGCATCTCGTTCTGCGCCTTCCGGCAATGGATCATCAGGGGCAACTGGAGTTCGACCGACCATCTCACCTGTTCCTCAAAGGCCTGTAACTGAGCCTCCTCGAACTCACGGCTCCAATAAAAATCGAGTCCCACCTCACCTATGGCATGTATTTTCGGGGAGGGAGAAATGACCAGGTGATTCCTGATTGCGGCAAGGACGTCTCGCCAATCGTTGCGCACCTCCTCTGGATGGAGGCCATACATAGGGATACAATAGCCTGGAAAGCGCTGGCAGAGGGCCTTGATGGTATCACAGGATTTCAGGTCGATACCAGGCACACCGATACACGTTACACCAGCTTCACGAGCCCGTGCAACAACTTGCTCCAAGTCGCTTGCAAACTCTTCGCCATCAAGATGGCAATGCGTGTCAATCATTTAAAATCGAAAGTATCATAATTGAATGACTAGCTCTGTCGCTTCATCATCGAAGCGGCATATGCCTTGAGGATAGCCTTGCGCTCGTCACTTACCGAGACCTTTGCCAGATGCTCGAGACCTATTTCGTAGCAAGCCTCCATCTTCTGCTCACAGAGCTGGCGGATGCCGATCTCATCGTACAGGCGCGTAACAGCCTTCACCTTCTCTTCACGGTCGAAAGTCTTTGCGTCAATCCATCTCATCAGCTCCTCACGCTGCTGGGCGTTAGCACGGTTCACTGCATTGATGAGCATGTAGGTCTTCTTGTTCGAAGTAATATCGCCTCCGATATTCTTGCCAAACACCTTGGGGTCACCATACACGTCGAGCAGGTCGTCTTGCAGCTGGAAAGCGAGGCCAATTTGTTCCCCAAACTTATAGATACTGTCTGCATCCTCTTTCGAAGCACCAGCGAGGATGGCACCGATCTTCACGGCACAGGCAAGCAGCACGCTCGTTTTCAAGCGGATCATCTCTATATACTCCTCCTCCGTCACGTCGTTGCGTGTCTCAAACTCCACGTCGAACTGCTGTCCCTCACCTATCTCATAGGCCGTCACAAGAAACACCTTGAACACCTCCTGAAGTTTATCAGCCTCACACGACTCTATGCGCTCGAAAGCCTGTAGGAGCATGGTGTCTCCTGAGAGGATAGCCTGGTTGGCGTTCCATTTCTTGTGCACAGTCTCGTGACCACGACGCATGTCGGCATTGTCCATCACGTCGTCGTGCAATAGTGTAAAGTTGTGATAGGTCTCCAGTCCGAGAGCTTGCATCATAATGCGCTCAGGATCGTCTTTCCACAGGTTGTAGGCCATGAGCATGAGTACAGGTCTGATGCGCTTACCGCCGAGTGAGAGCACGTAGCGGATGGGTTCATACAGCGAGGCAGGCTTGCGGTCGTAGGGCAGTTGCTCCAGGGCCTCGTTCACCATTTTTAATAATTCTTCGGGTTTGTACATATTATATTTATTAAACTACTCAATAATTATCTACATATTGAACACGACGGGTATGCACACTTTCGTACGACAGGGTTTAGCGTTCATCAACCCTGGCTGCCACTTCGGCATCATCCGCAGCACACGCAGCACCTCGTTATCGCAGGCACGGTTCAGGTGCTCCGTCAGCTCTAGGTCTGTTACGCTTCCGTCACGATTGACAATAAACTGAGCCACCACCCTACCCTTTATGCGCTGTTGCTGGGCCGAGGGGGGATAGTGCAAGTTCTTCGTGAGCCACTTCATAAACTCAGCGGCACCACCAGGAAACTGCGGCAGGTCTTCTACGACACGGATGTCGACAGGCTCGTCGTACATGTCGACCACCTCTGGCTGCTCTGGCTGTTCAGGATCAGGCTGTTCTTCGGGCATCTCCGTAGGCTGCTGCTCAGCCATCTCGGGCGCGATTTCCACATCGTCTTCCACCAGCCGCAGCTCTTCACTTTTGGGTTGTTCAGGCGTCTTCTCCTGTGGCAGCATCATGGGGATCTCGTCTTTGTCACGCTGAAGCGGACTTAGTTCCAGTTCTGCCTCCAAGTCATCATCATCATCGAAGAAAGCCCAACCAGTATCAGAGCTGTTCCACTCTAAGGCGACAAAGATCAGGGCAAGCACGACGATGATTCCGAGCAGGAATCCCTGCACGCGCTTTCCCTCAAGGTCGGCCTGTCGACTTTTCTTCTCTTCCATAATAAATTCGACTTTCTTCCGTTTATTTTGATGAATGGTCTTGCAAAGGTACAAATAAAATCATAATTCATATTTCATAATTCATAATATTTTAGTAAATTTGCAGCGATTTTAGAAATAAATGAAGCAAACAGGCATCAAATACGATATAAAACCATGCTGGCGGCAGTACCTTCTGCCTGCCATCTGGCTGTTGTCACTGCTCTCCCCCCTCACCTGTCACCTCTCACCGTTAAAAGCGCAGGAGAGTGAGACGGCCTACAATTTCCTCCGTCTGCCCGTCAGCGCCCATGTGGCTGCTCTCGGCGGGGAGAATATCACCATCAGCGACGACGACGTGACGGTGATCTTCCATAATCCTGCCCTCATCAACGGTGTAGCCGACCGAACCATCGGCCTGAACTACATGACCTATATGGAAGGTGCCAAAACGGCCAGTGCTGCATTTATCCGTGGTGTTGGCGATCGCGGCACATGGGGCGCTATAGGCCAGTATATGGATTACGGCACGATAAGACAGACTGCTGCCGACGGTACCAGCCAGGGCGAATTCTCTGCCAGGGATATTGCCATCGGAGGGTCGTTTGCCTATGCTCTTACAGAGACGCTCAATGCAGGTATCACCGCCAAGGTTATCTCCTCGCATATCGCTGGATACAGTTCACTGGCCGTAGGCGTGGACCTCGGACTGAACTATTTCGACGAAGAGCGCGACCTGAGCCTCTCGGCCGTGGCCAGGAACCTCGGCGGGCAGGTGAAAGCCTACGACGACACGTTCGAGAAGATTCCCCTCGACCTACAGGTGGGCATCACCAAGGGTCTTGGCAACGCACCGCTGCGCTTCTCGCTCACCATGAGCCGGCTCAACGACTGGAGCGAGGCCTTTGGCCGCCATCTGGCCGTGGGTGTCGACGTGCTGCTCTCCCAGCAGATCTACGTGGCGGCTGGCTACAACTTCCGCCGCGCCAGTCAGATGAAGATCAGCGAGGGTGACGGTTCCTCGTCGCACGGTGCTGGTCTCTCCGTCGGCGCGGGCCTCTCGCTGGAGCGGTTCAAACTCCATGTTGCCTACGGCAAGTACCACGTCAGCGCATCATCATTATTATTCAATATCTCATACACATTATGAAAAAGATTACAATTGCCATCGACGGCCACTCTTCGTGCGGCAAAAGCACGATGGCCAAGGACCTGGCCCGTGAAGTGGGCTACGTCTATGTTGACACGGGCGCCATGTATCGCTCCGTCACCCTTCATGCCCTGCGCAACGGCCTGTTCCGCGAGGACGGCAGCGTTGATACCGAAGCCCTTGAGCGCGCGATGCCAGACATCCATATCTCGTTTAAGTTCAATTCGGAGACAGGCCGTCCCGACACTTATTTGAACGGGGAGTGCGTAGAACAGCAGATCCGCTCGCTCGAAGTGTCAAACCATGTCAGTCCCGTTGCCGCCATCCCATTCGTCCGTACAGCGATGGTGGCCCAGCAGCAGCAAATGGGCAAGGACAAGGGCGTCGTGATGGACGGCCGTGACATCGGCACCACCGTCTTCCCCGATGCCGAACTGAAGGTCTTCGTCACCGCCTCCGCCCAAGTGCGTGCCCAGCGCCGCTACGACGAACTGAAGGCCAAGGGCATGCCTGCCGACTATGACGATATCCTGAAGAACGTAGAGGAGCGCGACTATATTGACTCCCACCGTGAGGTATCACCCCTACGCAAAGCCGACGATGCCCTTGAACTGGACAACTCCGATATGACCATTGCCGAGCAGAAGCAATGGCTTCTCGACCGCTTCCGCGAGCGTACCTCCGACGCAGAGTAATCATCCGTAAACCATAACCATTAAACAACAAGCAAAATGGAACGACTATCCATTTCCTTAGCCCTGGTTCTGGGCACTGCCCTGGCCGCTCATGCCGGTGGTCTGATGACCAACACCAACTATCACATTGCATTCGACCGTATGTTCGCCCGTGGTGCCACGACGGAGATCGATGCCGTATTCTCCAATCCTGCAGGTCTCGCATGGGGACATGAAGGGCTCCAGTTCTCGCTCAACTTCCAGAAGCCCTGGCAGCGCCGCAACATCGAGTTGAACGGCACCACCTACGAGGGTGTCGCCTCAGCACCCATCGTGCCTGCCCTCTTCGCTGCCTACAAGAAAGACCGTATCGCCCTCTCTGGCATGATCGGCATCGTAGGCAGCGGCGGATTTGTGGAGTACAGCAACGGTGTACCCATGTTCAACGTGCTCATGCAGGGCATGCTTGCTGCCAACGGCATCGCCCCCGACCAGTACACCCTCGACTCTGAGATGAAGGGCAAGCAGTATATCTATGGCGGACAGTTCAACTTCACCTATAAGTTCCTCGACTGCATCTCGGCTGCCGTGGGCCTGAGAGCCAACTACTACGACGGCTACTATCGCGGACACGTCATAGCCAAGAACCATCCTGTGCTGGGCGAGGTGTCGAAACTCCTGCTCGACGTTGATCAGAAAGGCTGGGGCTTCACGCCTATCGTCAGTATCGACTATCACCAGGGGTCACTGACACTGAGCGCACGCTATGAGTTCCGTACCAAACTGAACCCCAAGAACGATACCAATATCCTTGAGGCTGGACTGGGCGAAGCCACTGTGGCTGCACTCGTCGCTGCCGACCCTCAGGCAGCACAGGCCAAACTGACGGCATTACAGTCGCAACTTGGCGGCTATACCGCTCCCTATCAGGACGGTGCCTGCACACGCTATGACATGCCTGCGTTGCTCGCCGTCGCTGCCGGCTATGAGTTCACACCCAAGTTCCGCGCTGCCCTCGAGTATCACTTCTTCGACGATACCCACGCCAAGATGGGCGGCGACCGTCAGAAGGAACTCACCCACGGCACTCACGAGATCCTGGCCGGTGTGGAATACGACATCAACGAAAAGTTCACTGTCAGTTGCGGCGGCCAGCGCACAGACTACGGTCTCAGCGACGGCTACCAGCAGGACACGTCCTTCGCCTGCGACAGTTACTCTGTAGGACTTGGCGGCGCCTGGAACATCAACGAGAAAATTCGGCTGAACGTCAGTTATTTCTGCTCGCTCTACAGCGACTACCAAAAGCAGGCCTCCTACGGCCTCGAGACCTTCTCACGCACCAATCACGTCGTTGGTGTCGGCCTCGACTACAAGTTCTGATTCGACAATACGTTTTGTTTAAAAGTCCCGCTGAAATAAAAGGAATCCTTTACCCCATCCGGATGCGTGCGTCGACGGCGATGACGTCGTGCTCGTTAGCCAGCAAGGGATTAATATCGATTTCCTTGATTTCAGTGGCAAAACGCAGCAAGGTAGAGAGGCGTACGATGATCTCGGCGTACTTCTGCTCGTTGATGCCCTTCTGCCCGCGCGAGCCCTTGATGATCTTGTAGCTGCGCAGGGAGCGTATCATGGAATAAGCCTCGGTATAGGTAAGCGGTGCGAGGCCTGACGACACGTCTTTGAGCACCTCAACGAAGATGCCGCCGAGACCACAGAGTACGACATGCCCGAAGCGCTCCTCGTACTTCGCACCGATAAAGAGCTCCGTACCCTTCAGCATCTTCTGAACCATGACGCCCTCGGCACCCTCGATCTGCATCATGCGGTCAAACTCGAGTGAGAGATGCTCGGCTGTGCGTATGTTGAGTGCCACGCCGCCTACATCACTCTTGTGCACAGGACCTACAACCTTCGCCACAACGGGATACCCCACCCGCGAGGCGAAGGCTGTGAGTTCCTCGCGCGAGGTGCTTACCATCTCGGGCACCATTGGTATACCAGCGCATGCCAGTATCTCACGCACGCAGTCAGGTGAGAGCCAGCTACTGTCCTTTCCCTCGAACTTCAGTCGGCGGGTCTCGCGAAAGATGATGTTGTGCAACTGCGAGATGTCTACACCGTAGAGTTCCACTTCATGAGCGGCGGGCAGCGGGGTGTGTATGATCTGCGACAGCGTAGTGGCCAGGGTCACCTCGTCGCTGAAGTTCACGTGGCCCTTTGCCAGAAAGTCTGCGACCTCTGGCCCTGCCGTCACCATGCTGGGCAGGATGGGGAAGATGGGTTTTCGACACTGGCGAATCTTCTGGTCGAGCACGTCGTAGGCCTCATAAAGCTGCGTGAGTCCAGGCGTGCCATAGATCACGGCGATGGCGTCAATCTGGTCTAACCGCTGGTCGCAGTAGTCGATGACCGTTCCAAGCTGAGCCGGTGTGCCAGTGGCGAGGAAGTCGATGGGGTTGCTGACGGATGATCCCGGGAAGAGCTGCGCCTTCAACTCGTCGGCAATGGTGCCCTCAATCTTCGGCACGTTCAGTCCACCCTTCGATAAGGCGTCGGTGAGCATCACGCCAGGCCCTCCGGCATGGGTGACGATGGCGAAGTTCATCATCGCCCCGTTCAGGGGCAGTGTCTGACTGCCTTGCACGGTGAAGATGCATCCTGCCGTGGTGAGTTCCTCACGCGAGAAACAGCGCACGATGCCTGCCTTGCGGAACAGTGCCTCGACAGCAGCATCGCTGGAGGCGATGGCACCCGTATGACTGGAGGCTGCCCTACTGCCACTCTCGCTTGAACCCGCCTTGATGGCTGCTATGCGGCAGCCTTTGCGGATGAGGCTACTGGCGTGATAGAGCAGCTTGTCGGGGTTCGCGATGTTCTCCACATAGAGCAATTTTATTTTCGAGTCGCGCTTAGGATCGAAGTTGTCGTCCATATACTGGAGCACATCCTCGATGCCTATCTGCTTGCCGTTGCCAACACTCCATACCGAGTTGAACTGCAAACCTTTTACGACGGCGCTCTCAAGTATGAATACAGCCGTTGCCCCAGAACCGCTAATGAAGTCGGCACCCTTGGGATCCAGGTTGGGTATGGGGAGCGTGAAGACGCTGTGGTGATTGCGGTTCATCAGACCGATACAATTGGGGCCGATGAGGGCGGCGCCATACTGTGCGCAGGTGTCGAGGATGCGCTGCTCAAGGGCTGCTCCTGCCTGCGTCTCCTCGCCGAAACCTGCCGAGATGATGACGAACGCCCTCACACCCTTCTCGGCTGCGAGGAAATCAACATAGTCTGGACAGTACTTCGCCGCCACCACCAGGATGGCAAGGTCAGTCATGGGAATTTCCTTTGCATCATGGAAAGCCTTGATGCCTTGAATCTCGTCTTCCTTGGGATTGACGATGCGCAACTCGCCCTTGTAGCCGCCATTGATCAGATTGCGCACAATGGAGCCTCCGGGCTTATGAACGTTGTTCGAGCCGCCGATGACGACGATGCTCGCCGGATTGAGTAATTGTTCATTTATCATGATGCAAAGATAATATAATAATTCATAATTTCCAAATGATTTTAAAAGAATTTATATACCTTTGCACAGTTAAACATAAATTGTGGTGCAATGATTAAGAAGTGGTTCGCCTTATTGATAGTTATTATGATACCTGTTTTCTTGTTCGGAGAGTCATACTCTTCCCTTTGGAAGAAAGTTGAGAATGCCTACGAGAAGGACCTTCCCAAAAGCGAGTATGAACTGCTGGAGAAAATCGTAGCCAAGGCTGAGAAGGACAGAGACTACGGTCAGCTGCTGACAGCAAAGCTGCGAGGTGTGAACGTGATGTCGCGCATCGCTCCCGATTCGCTACAGCCGGCTATAGTCCGTCTGCAGAAGCGATGTGAGGACACATCAGATGAAGTGCTGCGAACCGTACTGCAGACTGTGCTGTACCAGGTGTCAAGCGAGAACAGCAATCTCGGCATAACCATTGAGGCGCCAGAACTGACACCATCGCTCTGCGAGAAACTTGCAACCGTAAGGGATGCCGAATACAGCCCGTTTGTCGTGAAAGGCATCAACAGCAGCATCTTCAACAACGACCTGCTGCACGTAATAGGCTATGAACTTGACATGAGCAGCAGCTACAGGGCCATGCACGACTACTATGATAAGGTAGGCAACCGCAGGGCTGCCTGCGTGACGGCAGCCAAGGTGTACCACTACGCCTCGAGAGAGATGCTCGACTCCGTGATACGAGTCTATGAGGATCTGCCTGAGGCTGGAGAGCTGGCCTTGGAACGCTATCACGACATCGGCTACGACAAGAAGGGAGAGAAGCTCGCTTATATCGAAGAGGCACTCGGCAAGTGGGGCGACCGATGGCCACGAATGAAGAATACCCTGCAGAATGCCCGTCAGGAACTCACCAATCCACAGCTGCACTTCTCGGTGGCTCAGCAGGTTGTGATGCCAGAACAGGCACAGGAAATCTCGCTGAGCGACGTCAGGAACCTGCGTTCCGTGGCGCTGAGCGTGTACAAGGTAAACGTGAATGGTGAAACAACGATATCCCCAGACAACCCGAAGGGCTATAGCGAGATTAAACCGTTGCTGGGCGATGTGGCCTTCGAGACATCGAGACAGTACACCGGCAAAACTCCTTACGACCTATACGAAGATACCATCACACTGAAAGGGCTTCCCGTGGGCGTGTATATGTTGGAATTGAAATCAGATCCTGCCACAGAGATTATCAGGAAGCTGTATTTCGTAACCGATGTCTATACCATCGCCGAAGAGCAGCCTCACGGCAAGGGTGTGCGCTATGTTGTGGTGAGCAGCAAGACAGGGCAGCCCATAGCAGGTGCCCGTCTGCACATCAAGGAGTACATAAGCTATAATCGCTATGTCGAGTATGATGGCATCGCCGACGAGCATGGGGAATATCTCTTTAACACCCAGCATGCTGGCAAGAGGAGGACAGTCTTTGCCTCGACGGATGCAGATGCAGCCTGTCCGCCATTGAACGAAAACGGTGATTACAGCTACTACGGCAATGAGAAACTGGTGAAGCGCACATGTGTATTTACCGATCGCGCCATCTACCGCCCAGGGCAAAAGGTCTTTGTCAATGCCATCCTCTATCAAGTGGAGAACGGTATGGAACAGACAGTGATGCCACAAGCAGACGTACACTTCGAACTGAGAGACGCCAATGGCAAAGTAGTGGCAGAGCAGAAAGGAGCTACAGACGACTATGGAGCCTGCACGGCTGAGTTCACCCTGCCTAAAACGGGGCTCACTGGCATATACGCCATCCAAGTGAACGGACAGTATCACTCCATCCGAGTGGAAGAATACAAGCGTCCGACATTCCATGTGGATTTTCCACCAGTAAAACAGGTCTACGCCGCTGGCGACACACTGACAGTGAAGGGCAACGCGACATCGTATGCAGGAGTGCCTGTGCAGGGCGCGAAAGTAAACTATAAGGTAATACGTAGAACGGCTTTCTGGTGGTGGTCGTACAGCCGATACTGGAACACGGGCATCGTTGGGCATAGAAGCGATGGCGAGGAGATTTTCAAAGGCGAGGCCGTGACGGCTGCCGACGGAACGTTTGATGTGACGATGCCGCTGGTGATGCCGCAGACGGACTATCCGATGTATTACCATTTCGTTGTGACTGCCGATGTAACAGACACAGCAGGCGAAACTCACAGTGGTGAACTCTCACTGCCATTAGGAAACAGACCGCAAGCGCTGAGCGTGGAGTTGGAGGAGAAGGTACTCATCGATGACAAGCCAGTGATGACCTTCCACCTGACTAACGCCGCAGGAAAACATCTTGATGCCAAGTTGAAATACCGCATCGATAGCAACCCCTGGCAGACAGTGGCAACAAATACCAAAATACAGCTATCAGACTTCAGTCTGGAGAGTGGCAAGCACATTGTGGAAGCCATCTGCGAGCGTGACACACTGAAGCGCGAATTTGTCATTTTCTCGCTCGACGATGAACGTCCGGCAGCAGAGACCGACGACTGGTTCTATCAGTCGCACACGAAGTTCCCCACCGACGGATTGCCTGTTACGATACAGGTAGGCTCTTCTGATAAGGATGTGCACATCGTGTACAGCATCTTTGCTGGCAATGAGGTGATAAAGCAGGGGGCTGCAGACAGAAGCAATCAGTTGCTGAACCTGAAACTGACCTACGAGGAGCAATATGGCAACGGTCTGCTGCTGACTTTTGCCTGGGTGAAGAACGGCAAGTGCTATACCCACTCAGCACAGATTCAGCGACCGCTGCCCAACAAGCAACTCACGCTGTCATGGACTACTTTCCGCGACCGTCTGAAGCCTGGTCAACAGGAAGAGTGGACACTCTCTGTCAAAGACCCACAAGGCAATCCCGCTGATGCCCAGGTGATGGCAACACTCTACGACAAGAGCCTTGACATGTTGCAGCTTCACTCATGGTCGCTCATACCCTATGTCGACCTACCCATCCCATATAATCATTGGATTTATGCAAGGCCGTTCAGAATAACAGATATGGTGCGTCACAACTGGAGCTCAGACCTTGTGAAGGACCTAAAGTTCAGCAGATTCAACCATGATATCTATCCCAATCGCTATTACCGTCACATCCATCGATCCTCCCGTGGCGGCATGCTCACTAAAGGAATGGTACACGAAGAGATGATGCTGGCAGCAGAGCCTATGATGATGGCCAAAGAGATGGACGAATCTGCCAAAGCTGCTAATGATGCGCTCGCCACAGCTGATGTGAAGTCAGAGGCAGAGGGCGGCGATGGTCAGGTACAGGTAAGAGAGAACCTGAACGAGACGGCCTTTTTCTATCCCCAGCTGACTACCGACAAGACTGGTTGTGTGGCTTTGAAATTCACTCTGCCCGAGAGTCTCACCACCTGGCGCCTTATAGGTCTGGCCCACACGCGGGACATGTACTATGGTTCAATCCAAGGAGAGGCCGTGGCACAGAAGGATGTGATGATCCAGCCAAACGTACCTCGATTCCTGCGTGAGGGAGACCAGGGCAACATCGCTGCCAGGATCTCAAATATGGGTGAGAAGCACCTCTCTGGCAAGGCCTCGCTCAGACTGCTGAACCCTGAAACCAATGCCGTGATCTACGAACAGTCTCTGCCCGTCAGTGTGAAGGCTGGCGAGACAGAATCCGTTGTGTTCGCCTTCAATCCTACGAGTTCAACACCAGCGCTACTCATCTGTCAGACAACAGTCAGTGGCAAGGGGTTCTCTGATGGAGAGCAACACTATCTGCCAATCCTCCCAAGTCAGGAGAGGGTGACGGTGACGATGCCTGTCACACAGCACAAGGCCGGTACGACGCAGATAGACCTGACAGCCCTCGTACCAGCCGACGCCAAGGGCACCAAGCTGACCTTCGAATACACCAACCAGCCAGCATGGCTCATGATCCAGGCACTGCCGACAGTGGGTAATCCTATCGATGATAATGCGATCTCGCAGGCAGCCTCGTTCTATGCCAATTCGCTGGGTCGCTATATCCTTCAGCAGAATCCGAAGGCCAGAACAGCTTTCGCACTATGGAAGAACGAAACGGGTGAAGAGACCTCCCTGAGTAGTGCTCTGACGAAGAATCAGGAGTTAAAAGACCTGTTGCTTAATGAGACGCCATGGGTGCTCGACGCTGACCGTGAGACAGAACAGAAGCAGCGCTTAGGCAACTTCTTCGACGAGAACCTGTTGAACTGCCGGCTGAATGATGCCGTTGAGAAGCTCAACAAACTGCAACGAGCTGATGGCTCCTGGTCGTGGTGGCAGGATATGCCGGGATCATTCTATATGACCGTTGCCGTCAGCGAGATGCTTGTCCGTCTTAACGCGATGGCTGGCGAACAACCAGAGACCAAGGACATGCTCACAAATGCCTTCGACTTCATGGGCAAGGAGATCATCAAAGAGGTTGAGGAGATGAAGAAGTGGGAGAAGGAAGGTCACGAGGTGTCGTTCCCAAGCTTCAAGGCATTGGAGTGGCTTTATCTATCTACACTTGATGGGCGCCGGCTATCTGCCGAAGTGATGCAGGCTAACAGCTATCTGCTGAAATTTCTAAAGAAAGATATTAAGTCGCAGTCTATATATGAGAAGGCGCTTACGGCTATCATCCTCTCGAAGAGCGATCCTCGGCGTGCCCAGGAGTACGCACAATCGTTAAAAGAGTGGACGGTTTATCGCGAAGATATTGGCCGTTATTACGATACTCCACGAGCTGGCTACTCATGGTGTGACTACAGGATTCCCACGCAGACCGTTGCCATCGAAGCCCTGCTGCACCTGTCGGCCAGCGACCATCAGACGCACGATGAGATGCGGCGATGGCTCCTTCAGGAGAAACGGACACAGGCTTGGGACACACCTATCAACAGTGTCAATGCCATCTATGCCTTCCTTCAGGGGGGAAACCTGACGCTTACTGCCGACAATGCCGTAGTGCAAGTAGACGGTGGGATGCTCGCCCTCCCAAAGGCCACAGCAGCCATCGGCTATGTGAAGACCGTCGTTCCTACCACAAGCCGCACACTAACCATCGATAAGACCAGCGATGGCACCTCGTGGGGTGCCGTCTATGCACAGTTCGTGCAGGCGACTCACAACATTGCGGCCTCGGGCAGTGGTATCACCGTCAAACGTGAACTTATTATCAATGATAAGAGTGTTCTTTCGCCTCTCACATCTCACCACTCACCTCTAAAAGTTGGCGATCGTGTGAAGATGCGTATCACCATCACTGCCGACCGTGACTACGACTTTGTGCAGGTGGTGGACAAGCGCGCTGCCTGTCTTGAACCCATACGCCAACTAAGCGGATGGCATCGAGGAGCATACTGCGCACCGAAGGATTACACCACGAACTACTATTTTGACTGCTTGTCAAAGGGTACACATACCATCGAAAGCGAGTATTTCATCGACCGTGTAGGACAGTATGAGACTGGCACATGCGTCGTTGAATGTGCCTATGCGACTGAGTTCCGTGGCGTTGCCCCTTCAGAGACACTCACTGTCGAACGTTGATAGATTTTAATTGAACATGTAAATCATAGTATAAATTGAAACAATATAAAAATGATAGGAACAATAAGAATAGTGTTTAAAAGTGATTTGAGAAAGGCCTTTTTGGCCACATGTGTACTGTGTTCATCCTTCTGCCCTGAGTCTTCCCAGATCCAGGCACAGAAACTTGTCGTCAGCCAGACCACCGTTGAGTGTGGACGTACAGGGTATCAGCAACCCATTACGGCAACATTCCAACTGCGTAACAAAAGTTTGAAACGACTCGTGATCGAGAGCGTTAACCCCGACTGCGGATGTACGGCAGTTGAATTCCCCCGTGAGGTGGGAGCCAATGACAAGTTCACCATCCGCATGACCTACGATGCCCGCCAGCTTGGACATTTCCAGAAAATGGCAGCTGTCAAGACCAATGCCTCTTCCAAGCCTGTTTATCTTACGATGAAAGGAGTGGTACTTGCCGAGGTGCTCGACTATACAGGTACCTATCCGCTGGCTATGGGAAACCTGCTGCTTGATAAAGACGACCTTGAGTTCGATGATGTAAACAAGGGAGACGCTCCCGTACAGGAGATTCATATCCTGAATAACGGGCTGGAAACGATGACTCCTCGGCTGATGCACCTGCCCTCATACCTCGACGCAACGGTCACCCCTGAAACACTTGCGCCTGGCAAGAGCGGCACAATCAAGGTAACCTTGCGCTCTAATCAACTGCGTGACTACGGCCTCACCCAGTCGCAGGTGTTCCTTGCACAGCAGCTGGGAGATAAAGTGAGTGCCGATAAGGCTGTCGATGTGACCGTCACCCTCTTGCCTGATCTGAAGCAGTTCGAGGGAGTTAGCCGTGCCCAGGCGCCACGATTGCAAATCTCTGAGACAGAGCTCGACTTCACCGATTTCCAGAAGCGCCAGAAAAAGTCCATCGACGTGAAGTTGACGAATACCGGAGCCTCCAAGCTCACCATCTCCTCGATGCAGATGTACACCAAAGGACTGAAGGTTACCCTCGACAGTCGCGATATAGAGCCAGGGGAGTCTACAGATCTGAAGGTTACAGGCTATGCCGATGAACTCGCCAAGGTGAAGGGCCGCCCCCGTATTCTCATGATTACCAATGACCCAGATCATGCCAAGATTGTAATTAATATCAAGAAATAGAGCCCAAAGAAGAAAAAGTATGGAACATCCTGAGAACAGTTCAGAATATGCAGGCCTGCAGGTCAATAGCGGAGTAGCGCAGCCTTCTATCATCAACCCCTATCTGCAGCGCAGCCGTTTCCGCCGGCGAGCGCTCACCGTTGGTGAGATGGTGGAAGGCATCCTTAAGGGTGATATCACCATCCTCTCGCAAGCCGTCACACTTATCGAGAGTGTAAACCTCGACCATCAGGTACGTGCTCAGGAGGTCATCAACAAATGTCTGCCTTACAGTGGCCACAGCATCCGTGTGGGTATCAGCGGCGTTCCCGGAGCAGGCAAGAGCACCTCTATCGACGAGTTCGGCATGCATGTACTGCGAGAGAAGGGTGGCCGACTGGCCGTCCTTGCCATCGACCCTTCGAGTGAACGCACGAAAGGCTCTATCCTCGGCGACAAGACGCGCATGGAGAAACTCGCACAGCATCCCGACTCGTTCATACGGCCTTCGCCATCGGCCGGCTCCCTCGGCGGCGTGGCCCGCAAGACGCGTGAGACGATCATCCTCTGCGAGGCGGCAGGCTTCGACAAGATCTTTGTCGAGACCGTCGGCGTAGGGCAGAGCGAGACGGCCTGTCACTCCATGGTCGATTTCTTCCTGCTCATTCAGGTGGCCGGAACGGGTGATGAACTGCAGGGTATCAAGCGTGGCATCATGGAGATCTCTGACGGTATCGTCATCAACAAGTGCGACGGCGACAATGTCGATCGCTGCCAGATGGCTGCCACCAACTTCCGCAACGCCCTCCACTTCTTCCCCATGCCCGAGAGCGGCTGGACGCCGAAGGTGCTCTGCTACTCCGGATTCTATGGCTACGGTATCAAAGAGGTGTGGGATATGATCTACCAGTACATCGACTTCGTGAAGGCCAACGGCTACTTCGACTACCGCCGCAATGAGCAGGCCAAGTACTGGATGTACGAGAGCATCAACGAGCACCTGAGGCTAAATTTCTACAACAACCCGCTCATCAAGTCTCAGTTGGCATCCGCCGAGCAGGCAGTCCTCGCTGGCCAGAAGACCAGCTTCGTCGCCGCCCAGGATCTCCTCGACGGTTATTTCTCTGAACTTAAGAACAATAGCTGAACAGTAAACCAAATAATAAGGTATTATGATTCAGATTGAAATAGATGAAGGCAGTGGCTTTTGCTTCGGCGTTACCACTGCTATCAAGAAAGCCGAGGAGGAGCTGGCCCAAAGCACCACCCTCTACTGCCTCGGCGATATCGTACACAACGGCATGGAGTGCGAACGGCTCCGCCAGATGGGGCTCGTCACGATCAACCACGAAGACCTGCGCCAGCTCCACGACGTGAAGGTGCTGCTGCGCGCCCACGGTGAGCCGCCCGAGACCTACGAGCTGGCCCGCCGGAACAACATCGAGATCATCGATGCCACCTGTCCCGTGGTGCTCCAGCTCCAGAAACGCATCAAGAAACAGTTTGAGGCAGGTGGCGGACAGATCGTCATCTTCGGCAAGAAAGGCCATGCCGAGGTGCTCGGACTCGTCGGGCAGACCAAGAGCACGGCCATCGTCATCGAGAGCTTCGACGAGGTGGCCAAGCTCGACTTCTCGCGCGACATCTATCTGTATAGCCAGACCACGAAGTCGCTCGACGAGTTCCACCGCATCATCGACTATATCCAGGCCCATATAGCGCCCGAGGCCACCTTCAGGAGCTTCGACACCATCTGCCGCTCCGTGGCCAACCGCATGCCGAATATCTCCAGCTTCGCGGCCAAACACGACCTGATCCTGTTCGTCTGCGGTCGCAAGAGTTCCAATGGCAAGGTGCTCTTCAACGAGTGCCTCCACGTGAATCCTAACAGTCATCAGATTGAGGATCCCCAGGAGATCGACCCCGCCTGGCTTGAGGGCATCCGCACCGTCGGCATCTGCGGTGCCACCAGCACGCCCCGCTGGCTCATGGAGCAGTGCCGCGATGCCATCCTCCAGATTATCAGTCCGTAATGAACAGTCTGTCATTGAAGTCATCTTGCTATAGGGCAGCTGTCTGCCTCCTGGCCTGTCTCTGGCTTCCTGCCACAGGACAGGCGCAGAAACTGTTGCGACTGGTCAGGTATGCTGACAGCCTGCTGAACGAGCGCTATCAGAACCCCGACATCGATACGCTGTACATCACCCGCCCGAAGACGAAGTGGACCTTCACGGCGCGCATCAATGTCTCTGGCGCCACGCTGGAGACGAGGGGGGTGGACAATGGCTTGCCGTTCCGTTCGGAGATGAATGCCGACTACAAGTCGACAGTCAGTCTGGGCGTAAACTATCTCGGCATGGCACTCAGCCTAAGTCTGAACCCAGGCAAGCTCCTGGGGCGCTACCACGACTACGAGGTGGGTCTGAACTCCTACCGGAACCGCTGGGGCTTCGACTTTTTCTACCAGGATGCCAGCAACTTCACCGGTTGGTACGAGGGCAATGGCATGCCCCGCATTGAGCTGCCCCCCGAGGTATTGTCGATGAAGTCGTTCAACGTTAATGCTTACTATGCCTTCAACTACCGACGGTTCTCCTATCCGGCGGCGTTCAGCCAGAGCTTCGTGCAGCAGCAGTCGGCTGGCAGCTTACTGCTGGGCTTCTCGCTGCAGGGTCAGCGCTCACGGACCGAGGGCAACTACGAGTCGCTGCTAAAGGTGTTCAACGTGGGGCTTGGGGCCGGCTACGGCTACAACTGGGTGCCCCACCGCCGCTGGCTGTTCCACCTCTCGGCGCTGCCAACGCTGACCGTCTATAGCAACACGTCGCTCTCTGTCGACGATGACCGCATCTCGCTCGACTATCACTTTCCCGAGGTCATCATTACCGTCCGTGGGGCCATCATCCGACAGTTCGGTAATATGTTTGCTGGCGCCACGATGGTGTACAACTTCACCAACGTCGGCGACCACAACAAGCTGTCCGTCTACCATAGCAAGTGGCACCTGCGCCTGCTATTCGGCTACAGGCTGTAGCTTGTCGACCAATGCCTCTTTGGACTACCTCTGAAAGTGGGGGCGAAAAGCAAGGTGACCTGATCGCATGCTGATGCCTTCCACGAGTCGTGCAAGGCATCAGAACAACTCGTGGAAGGCATCAGAACAACGCATGGGGTAATTCCATGAAAGGATTTGGATAGCCGTAAGCAGGCGTGGGAAGAAAGACTTTAGTACGCCTGGGTGTCTCGCTCAAACAGCTTTCTGATGGTCATCCAGATGATGCGCAGATCGAGCCAGATACTCCAATGCTCCATGTACCAGATGTCACGGCGCACACGTCCCTCCATCTGCCATAGCTGGCGCGTCTCCCCGCGATAACCCGTCACCTGCGCCCAGCCTGTCATGCCTGGCTTCACGAAATGACGCACCATGTATTTGTCGATCAGCTTGGAATAGACCTTGGTGTGATGGAGCATATGCGGACGTGGGCCCACAATCGACATGTCGCCACGAAGCACGTTCCAGAACTGTGGCACCTCATCGAGATTCGTGCGCCGCATAAAGTTGCCGAAGGGAAACTTGCGGGGGTCTTCTTCCGTGGCCTGCAGGGTGTCGCTCTGGGCGTTGACATGCATTGAGCGGAACTTCAGCATCGTAAACGTCTTGCCATCGAGCCCTGTCCGCTGTTGCCTAAAAAGCAGTGGGCCTGGACTTTGCGTCTTGATCTTAAACCACACAAGCGGGAAGAGGAATGCAGACAAGAGCAGTCCTAACGAGGCCACGACAATGTCTGTAAAGCGTTTCAGGATCTTATTCAAGGGGTTCTGCAGCGGATTCTCGTAGGTGGTAAACACCTGCATGTCGTTTATCATTTCGCCCTTGAGGTTGAGCTCGATGGCCTCTGAAGAGACTGGTACATAGAAAAACCTCACCATCTGGCGGTCGCACATCCGGGAGATTCGCATGACGGTATCACGCTCGCGATGAGACACGCAGAGATACAACTCGTCACCTAAGGTGAGTTCCTCGGGAGTATCGATCTTCGCCAGGAAGTCATCCATCGAGCCCATCCGCTCGATATCAGCGGTAAACGTCGTGTCACCATAGTATCCGAGAGCCTCATAGCCTGTCGTGGGATCGTTTACCAATTGATTATACAGCGATACCAGCTCTGGATCGGAACCTACGAAGGTGATGTACCTTGTATTGCCGCCACGCTGGCGATACCACTTGATGGCCGTTCGCTCGGTCAGACGGGCAAACAGCAGCACAACAAACAGCACCATCCCCTGCTGCAGCAACAGCCTCGCAAGCGAGATACGGTAATCGGTCGCCTTGAACAACAGGTAGACCACTATCACCCACATGATGACCATATAGACTACGCGACGGAGGGACTCGCCTCCTGACGGCAGTCGCTCATGAATAATGGTATGATATCGCCCCTGTCCGATAATGAGGGCAACGTTGCAGAAGATAACGAAAAGACGCATCCACGTGCCACTCCATTCAGCCATACCCGGATGCCAGACTGCAAATGCTGCCAGCATCACGTTGAGCAACAGGAAATCACCTAAGATCACCAGCCACTTGATGAACCTGTTTGTCTGGTTGTTCCTACTTTCCATGGCTTGTCTACGACTTGCGGAGGTCCTTGAGCTTCTGCTTGTAAGCCTTGCGAAGCTTGCGGATGGCCTTGTCACGGATCTGCCGCACACGCTCCCGTTTCAGACCCATATCCTCAGCAATCTCGGCCATCGTCTCGTGGTCTTGCATGATGCCGAAATAGGCGTTCACCACCTGGCTCTCACGCTGACTCAGCGCGAGCAAGGCGAACTCGACGGCATGCTCGATAGCCTCCGAATGCACCCGCTCATCGGCCATCGGCGCATCAGGGTTTACAAGCACCGAAAGTAGGCTCATGTTGCTGCGACGACCTAATGGTGCGTCCACAGAGAGTGCCCTGCTCTGCTGATGGGCAGTCGCATCGTCGGCAGCGTCCCTGGGCACCTGATAGAGTCCTGACTGCTGGGCGATGGCCTTCTCGATCTGATGGCGCACATGTCCTGCGGCGAAGTTAACGAACCTCACGCCTTTGTCGCCATCGAATTTCGAGGCCGCCTTCATCAGACCGATGTTGCCCTCGCTTATCAGATCCTCCATGGCCAGGCCGCTGCCTTTGTACTTGCGGGCTATGACAACCACAAACTTCAGGTTGCCCTCTACCAACCGGGCCAGGGCCTTGTCGTCGCCCTGACTGATTCTCCTTGACAGTTCTCGCTCTTCCTCGTCACTGAGCAGGTCGTTGCGCCCAATCTCGTCAAGATATTTGTTCAATACGCTGTCTTCCATAATCTTTCATTTTTCGTTTTTATCGTCACAACGAGATGCTCTCGATGCGGAGCTTCATCATGCCGGCAGGAACGCGTACCTCGACGACGTCGCCCACCCTCTTATTTAATAGCGCCTGGGCAATAGGTGATTTGACGGAGATCTTGCCCTCGCGGAGATTGGCCTCGTTAGGACTGGCGATGGTATATGTCATCCGTGCATTGGTAGCGAGGTTGGTCATCTCGACCTTGCTGAGCAGCTGCACGCTGTCTGTGCCCAACCGCGACATATCGATGACTCGCGCATTGGCCAGCACCTTCTGCTTGAAGCGTATTCGCCCCAACAGCCTTGCCTGCTCGCGCTTGGCGGCATGGTACTCGAAGTTCTCGCTGAGGTCACCCTTGTCGCGCGCCTCGGAGATGGCATCTCTTACTTGCGGCAATTCAACACTCTCCATATGATGTAGTTCGGCCACGAGCTTGTCGTAGCCCTCTTGCGACATATACTCCATGATTCTGTTTTTCTGCAAAAATAATTCTTTTTCTGTCAAAGAAAGGAAAATCAGCGCTTCTTTAACAATCATTATGATTTTTGGATAAAAAAGCCGCTGAATCCGAGAATCCAGCGGCTTCTATAAGAGTCGGGGCGACAGGACTCGAACCTGCGACAGCCTGGTCCCAAACCAGGAACGCTACCAACTGCGCTACGCCCCGATCGTTATGATTTCATTCGTCTCTGTCCGTCACTCTTTGATGATACCCTGCTCCACGAAAATCTTCTTCAGAGCCTTTACCGAGCGCTCCACCTGCTCCTCGGTATGGGTGGCCATCAGTGCATAGCGCACGAGCGTGTCCTGAGGAGCACATGCTGGCGGTATGACGGGATTGATAAACACACCTGCCTTGAATGCAAGAGCCGTGACAAGGAAGGTCTTATTGGCATCGCGCACATAAAGCGGAATGATAGGACTCTCTGTATCTCCGATTTCGAAGCCCTCCTCGCGGAAACGTCTCAGCGCATAGTTTGTCACTTTCCACAGGCGCTCGATACGCTCGGGCTCGGCCTGGATGATGTGCAGAGCCTCCATGGCGGCTGCCGTAGCTGCTGGGGTGTTCGAGGCAGAGAAGATATATGAGCGCGTATTGTGACGAAGGAAATTGATGGTCTCCTTGTCGGAAGCAATAAAACCACCGATAGAGGCCAGTGACTTCGAGAAGGTGCCCATGATAAGGTCTACCTCATCAGTCAGTCCGAAATAGTCACAGACACCACGTCCCTGACGACCGAAAACACCTATGCCGTGGGCCTCGTCCACCATGATCGAGCAGTTGTACTTATGCTTCAGTTTTACAATCTCAGGCAGCTTGGCCAAATCGCCCTCCATTGAGAACACACCATCTACGACAATGAGCTTGATAGCCTCGTAGGGCAGTCCCTGCAGCAGCCGCTCCAGGTCGTCCATGTCATTGTGCTTGTAGTGAAGCTGCTTGGCAAATGACAGGCGACGGCCGTCAACGATAGAGGCATGGTCGCGATCGTCACAGATAATATAGTCGTCCTTGCCTGCCACCACTGCGAGAACACCTTGGTTCACGGAGAATCCTGTGGAGAAACACAAAGCCTCGTCCTTACCGATAAATTCGGCCAACTCATTCTCGAGTTGAACATGAAGGTCAAGTGTTCCATTCAGGAAACGGCTTCCAGCGCAGCCAGAGCCATATTTATCGAGAGCAGCCTTCGCAGCATCGATGATACGCTGGTCACCAGTAAGACCTGTGTAAGCATTCGAGCCGAACATCAGCACCTTCTGACCGCCCATCTCAACTTCTGTACCCTGCTTGCCCGTGATGGCACGGAAATAAGGGTAAACATCGTCTTCCATGAACTTCTGAGGCACACGGTAGCTCTTAAATTTCTCTTCTAATTGTCCCATTTCTATGATAGGTAATTCTTGTCCTTGATTCTTTCAGCGTGCAAAGTTACACAATTTTTATCAATTCGTGCAAGTTTTTCTTAATAAAAGTGCTATTTTTCCATTTTTCTTGCATATTTAGTTGGATTATTAACCGATTTTCGTAATTTTGCATGTAGTTATGAATAAAAAGAAGATCGTTTTCATCATCAATCCCATTTCGGGAACACACTCGAAGGATGAGATACCCGACCTGATTGAGAAGCGGTTGGATCACGAGTTGTATGACTATGAAATCCAGCTGACGTGCTATGCCGGCCACGCTGCCGAGATAGCCAAGAGCTGCGTGGAGCGACAAGCAGACGTGGCAGTAGCCGTCGGCGGCGATGGTACCGTCAATGAGGTGGCCCGATCGCTTACACATAGTCAGACAGCGCTGGCCATCATGCCCTGTGGCTCTGGCAACGGACTGGCCAGGCATCTCTGTATCCCCATGGACCTGAAAAAATCAATCGACATCATCAATGCGAACAATGTCGAGGTGTTCGACTACGGTATTATCAACGAGCTGCCCTTCTTCTGCACCTGTGGCATGGGCTTCGATGCCTTTATCTCGCTGAAGTTTGCAGAGTCTGGCAAGCGGGGGCCGATCACCTACGTGGAGAATGTGCTTAAAGAAGGGCTGAAATACGAGCCGGAGACCTACGAGGTAGCCTCAGACGACGGGGCTCATTGCTACAAGGCCTTCCTCATTGCCTGTGCCAACGCGTCGCAATACGGCAACAATGCCTATATCGCCCCGGGAGCCACCATGAAAGACGGCGAGATGGATGTGATCATCATGGAGCCTTTCAACACCCTCGAAGCACCACAGATAGCGGCCGACCTGTTTATGAAGACACTCCCCAACAACTCGAAGATTAAGACTTTCCGTACCAAGCACCTTCATATCAGTAGGAAACAGCCTGGAGCCATCCACTATGACGGTGACCCAATCATGACGGGCAAGGAGGTTGACGTGCATATCGAATCGCAAGGCATACGTATCCTTACCGATCCGAACATGACTGAAGACACAGGACAGCCAAACTTCTTGCTCAATGCCTTCAGCGACTTCTTTAATAATATAAATAATGTACGCGAGGATATAGAAAAGAGAGGGCACAGGATTCAAGTGATCAACAAACTACTGTTGAGAAAACTCACAAAACTGTAAGCAGGCCTGGAAACTATGCAGTTGTGCGCAACCATCGTCATCATAGCTATTGCCATCGCCTATGCGTGCTACCGGGTCTACCTGGTGCTGACAGACGAGAATGAGGCCTGTAAAGGGTGTGCTTTGGCGAAAAATTGCACAAAGAAACGAAAAAAACGAGAAAACATTTGGCGGTGTCGAGAAAAAACGCTACCTTTGCACCCGCATTCATAAATGGTGACCAGATCATTAGATCTCGACATCTTACTCGGTGCCTTGGATGAGTGGCTTAGTCAACGGTCTGCAAAACCGTCTACGGCGGTTCGAATCCGCCAGGCACCTCAAAGAAGAATTCGGAAACCTCGATAAATAAAGGGTTTCCGAATTTTCATTTCTATAGGGCTTTAAAAAGTTATAGCGCATTTGTAGCGCATACTAAGAAAGCAGGTGACAGGCATACCTCACTCGAAGGCAACTTTGCTGCGGCATACCTCGATGGGGCCGTCGGGAGAGTCTTTCGTGATGCGTACTGAGACCTCGCCGCCCTCACCTTCCTCCTGAAAGAACGAGAGACGGTCGCCCTGATGGGCCTCGGCGACGTAGGCAATCTCGAAGCGGCGCAGACGATGGGTGCGGTACCAATCGATGGGCCAGAGGTCGAGCACGTGCTCGATGTACTTCACGGAGTTGATGTGGCCGTTGATATCGACATCGTTGTAATAGGTGTCGATGGTACGCACGAAACGAGCCTCATCGGTCATCTTCACGCGACCGCCCTTGTCGATGGGACATGCCTTATCCTTAACGATCCACTGGTTGATGGCACCGTTGTCGATCGCGAAGATGTCTGTGGGTTGGCGCGTCTCGGTGTCAATCATCGCCCAGATACTGCGGCCGTAGCCGTAGACCTTTGGCTCCTGGCCGTCAGCAGAAGGCTCATCGCCGACGATGCGGAAGTTACGTGACGTGAAGTAGCGCATGGCCGACTCTACCCATGTCTCGACGCGGAAACGGGTGTATTGCCGGGGCATCTCGTCCATCTCGATGGCGAGTCGTGACAGCACCCACGAACGCTGGATGCCCATGAGGTACTTCATGCCGAAGCCGCGGGCCGAGGAGTGGAAGTCAGCGGCGTTGAGCAGGTGGTTGCCGAGGTGTCCCATGAAGAGACGCTGCGAGAAGTCGCAGTGGAAGGGCTCGGCCATGAATTCGTATGATCCTATCTTATTCACTTTGAACTTTGAGATTTGAGCTTTGAGATTTGAACTTTGAGCTTTGAGATTTATGATTACTCTGAGACGACCAATACCTTATGTCCACCATGAATATAGATACCTGGCCGCGTGGGCTTCGACTGCAGGCGCTGTCCCTGCAGGGTGTACCATGTCTCAGAGGTGAGCGATGAGAGGTCAGAGGTAAGAGAACGCACTGACGTCTCAGAACCGAGGAATGCCTTGAGTTCATAGAGTGCCGGCAGGGCGCGGTGGGTGTCATTGTCCCAGAGTCCGCGATTCACCCATCCCGTGATCACCTTCTTGTCGGGGCCGTTGCCGTTCTCTTCAGGGAACCACCAGTAGAGTCCGTTTACATTTGCGTGCTTGTTCAGTTCGGCAATGAGGTCGCGCACGAAGGCCGCCTGTCCCTCAGGCGTGTCTTTCCAGATAGAGAACGAGTTCCAGGTGACACCGGTAGTAGGTTTCCATTGATAATGGTAGGCCGTTTCCACAATCTGCACGGGCTTCTCGGGGAAGTTCGTGGCAAGCTCGTCGAGGGTCTGCGAAAGTACCGAGAGCTGCTTGTGCCAGAAGGGATAGTACGACAGTCCGATGACGTCGTAGTCCACGTCGGCCAGACGCTTGTAGATATCCACCGTCATACTGGTGTTTCCTGCCCGTTCGGTGTGGATGATGACCTTAGCCTCCGGACACACCTCGCGACAGGCCTTTACTGCCTGTTGCAACAGGGCGATAAATCGCGGCCAGTTGGCATCGGAGTTGGTATAGCAGTGGTTGGCCTTTGTGCCCTTCTCGCCCCACAGCATCCCGTAGGATATCTCGTTGCCCGTCTGGATGAAGTCGGGCGTGGCACCGGCCTCCACCAGTTTCATCAGACAGTCTCTGGTGTACTCGTAGATCTTGGCCTGCAGCTGTTCGTCGCTAAGCGACTGCCATGCCACGGGTGTCCATTGCTTGGCAGGGTCGGCCCACGAGTCGCTATAGTGGAAGTCGAGCATGAAAGCCATTCCTGCCTCCTTGATGCGGCGCCCCAAGGCTGTGACATAGTCGAGGTCCTGGCAGATTGCCGGATCATCATAATCGAGGCTGGGTGTCGGATTGACAAAGAGCCTTACGCGCTGGGCATTCCATCCCACAGCCTCGCTCTTCATATATTGCAACACATCGTCAATCTTCTGTCCGTCGCCATCATAATAAGGCACGTCATACTTCTCATATTGTGGCAGCAATGAGATGTCGCCGCCAAGGTATCTTTGTGCTTGCACGGGATTAACGAGGGGAACGAGGAATGAGAAGACCACTACCCTCGCCCATCTGCTCCATCCGCCTTTAAATGTAATCATCTATAATCTATAAACTCTAAACTATAAACGTAACCTACCTCTCGCTCTCCCTTTGCTCAAGGAACTCGCTCACTTGCTCCTGCATGCCGCGGGTGACGGCGATGCGGCCGCTACGGGTGTACTGCAGCACACAACCGAAAGCGTCGAGGGCGCGGTAGAGCGAGATGATGTCCTCAGTGATGCCATGCTTCATGACGATGGTATAGGTGGGGTTCACCTCGATGATCTGGGCTTCGAAACGCCTCACGGTGCGTGATATCTCCGCATTCTCGAGCACCTTCTCCGTAGCGAGCTTGTAAAGGCCCGACTCACGGATGAACAACTGGTCGTCGGTAAAGTAGTTGGCTTTCACCACATCGATCTTCTTCTCGATCTGGCGCACTATCTTCTGTATCTGGTCTTCATTGCTCCAGGCGGTGATGGTGTACTTATGCACGTTGGGGATGCTCGATGCCGACACGTTCAGGCTCTCGATGTTCACCTGGCGACGCGTGAAGACAGCTGTCACCTGATTCAGGATACCGGCCACATTCTCTGAATAGACCAGTAACGTATACAGTTTCTTTATTTCTTCTTTATTCATTGCAGCGGTAGCAAATTATTCACTTCTCACAATTCACTTCTCACTTATATCTCCAGCATCATCTTGTCGATATCCATGCCCGGCGGCGTCATTGGCAGCACATTGTCATCCTCACGGATGCAACACTCGAGGATGAACGGTCCTTCGGTGGTGAGCATCTTGCCGATAGCCGCGGCCAGGTCCTTGCGGTCTTCCACGCGCTGATACGATATGCCATAACCCTTGGCGATGGGTTCATAGTCGGGATTCATCATCTTCGTGAACGACTTGCGGCGCATCCAGAACATATCCTGCCACTGGCGCACATTGCCCAGGTAGTGGTTGTTCATCACGATCATCTTCACAGGAGCCTGTTGCTCCATGATGGTGCCGAGTTCCTCGATACACATCTGGAAGCCGCCGTCGCCCATGAAGCAGCAGACAGTGCGCTGAGGGGCGGCGAAGGTGGCGCCGATGGCAGCAGGCATGCCGTAGCCCATCGTGCCCAGACCGCCGCTGGTACAGATGCTGCGTTTGTGGTAATACTTGAAGTATCGTGCTGCAAAGAGCTGATTCTGACCGACATCCGTCACGAGGACGGCATCCTCCGGCGCCTGCTCTGCCACAGCGTGTACCACTTCACCCATGAGCAGCGGCCCCTCTTTGGGATGGATGGCAGGCTCGATGACCTTCACCCGTTCCATCTCGTCGAGCGGCTTGAACGAGTCGCGCCACTCCTGATGGTCGTTCTTGTTGAGCAGGGCTGTGATGGCAGGCAGCGACTCCTTACAGTCGGCTATCACCGCCACGTCGGTCTTCACGTTCTTGTCGATCTCGCTGTGGTCGATATCGAGATGGATTACCTTCGCCTGCTTGGCATAGGTCTTCAGATTGCCTGTCACACGGTCGCTGAAGCGCATGCCGATGGCGATGAGCACGTCGCACTCCTGCTCCTTCAGGTTCACTGCATAGTTGCCGTGCATGCCCAGCATGCCGACATTGAGCGGATGGTTTGAGGGCAGGGCCGAGAGTCCGAGCATCGTACGGCCTGCGGGGATATCGGCTTTCTCCAGGAATGCCTTCAGTTCGCCCTGGGCATTGCCCAGTTCTACGCCCTGCCCGACGAGTGCCAGCGGCTTCTTGGCGTTGTTAATCAGTTCTGCGGCCCGGCGCACGGCCTCGGCATCGAGTTTGGGATAAGGCACGTAGGAACGGATAAAGTTCACCTTCTGCACCTCCCAGTCCACCTCCTCTACCTGGGCGTTCTTTGCAAAGTCGAGCACCACCGGTCCGGGTCGTCCCGTCCGGGCGATATAGAAGGCGCGACTCACGGCCCACGCCACATCCTCGGCGTGGCGGATCTGATACGACCACTTCGAGATGGGCTGAGACACACCCACAAGGTCCACCTCCTGGAAGGCGTCGGTGCCGAGGGCGGAGATGGGCACCTGTCCGGCGATGACAACGATCGGCGTGGAGTCGAGCATCGCGTCGGCAATACCCGTCAGCGTATTCGTCACGCCAGGTCCGCTCGTCACAAGGGCCACGCCCACCTTACCGGATACACGGGCATAGCCCTCGGCAGCATGGGTGGCACCCTGTTCGTGGCGCACCAGGATATGGTCGAAACATTTCTTCTCGCCCCGGGTATAGTCGAAGAGTGCATCGTAGACGGGCATGATACTGCCGCCGGGATAGCCGAAGATGGTCTTCACCCCCTCGGCCTGGAGAGCACGCATCAGCGCCTTAGCACCTGTAATTCTATCTTTCATACTATTTTTTGTTTACAGTTTACAGTTTACGGTTTACAGTTTACGGTTTACAGATGATATGTTGGCAAGCCATTCGTTACCGCCTACATTCTCGCCTACAGTGTAATCAACTGTAAACTGTAAACCGTCTACTGTAAACATCATTTGTTACTCTGTCAAAATACGGATACCGCCCTTGTCGGCACTCGATACGCTCTGGGCATAGGCCCGCAGGGCCTTCGAGACGGTACGGTTGCGCTTCAGGGGCTGCTGCTCACGGGCAGCGAGTTCCTCGTCGGAGAGTTTCACGCTGATGGAGCGCGAGGGGATGTCGATCACGATGATGTCGCCGTCCTTGATCTTGCCGATGTTGCCGCCGTTGGCTGCCTCGGGCGAGATGTGTCCGATGGAGAGGCCGCTGGTGCCGCCCGAGAACCGGCCGTCGGTAATCAGGGCGCACTCCTTGCCGAGGTGCATACTCTTAATATAGGATGTCGGATAGAGCATCTCCTGCATGCCCGGACCACCCTTCGGACCCTCGTGGGTGATCACCACGCAGTCGCCGCTCTTCACCCGTCCGCCGAGGATACCCTCACAGGCGTCTTCCTGCGAGTCGAACACCACGGCAGGACCTTCGAAGTGCCACAGGGCCTCGTCGACACCGGCCGTCTTCACCACACAGCCGTCCTGGGCGATGTTGCCGAAGAGCACAGCCAGTCCGCCATCCTTCGTATAGGCATGGGCGAGGTCACGGATACAGCCGTTGGCACGGTCGGTATCGAGTGTGCCCCACTCTTCCGACTGCGACCCCATCTTCGTAGAGAAGCGGTTGCCAGGAGCCGACTGATAGATTCGGTTAGCCTCGGGATCAACGTTGCCGTCGACGATGCTGTATTTCTTGATGGCCTCACCGAGCGTCATGCCGTCCACACGGATGGCAGAGCCGTCAATGAGCCCGCCCTTGTTCAGTTCGTTCAGGATGCCGAGGATGCCGCCAGCCCGTCCGCACTCCTGCACGCTGTACTTCTGCGTGTTCGGAGCAAGTTTGCAGAGGCAGGGCACCTTGCGACTCAGGGCGTCGATATCCTTCATCGTGAAGTCGGTACCGGCCTCCTGGGCCACGGCCAGCAGATGGAGCACGGTATTGGTAGAGCCGCCCATGGCGATGTCGAGGGCCATGGCGTTCATAAAGGCCTTGCGGGTGGCGATGCTGCGGGGCAGCACGCCCTCGTCGCCGTCACGATAGTAAGCAAAGGCATTCTTCACCACCTGACGGGCAGCCTGCTTGAACAGTTCGATGCGGTTGGTATGGGTGGCCAGGATGGTGCCGTTGCCGGGCAGGCTCAGGCCGATGGCCTCGGTGAGCGAGTTCATCGAGTTGGCGGTGAACATACCCGAACACGAGCCGCAGCCCGGACAGGCGCACTGCTCTATCTCCTGCATCTCCTCGTCGCTGACGGAGTGATCGGCACCCTTCACCATCGCCGTGATCAGGTCGGCATTCTCTCCGCGCCACTTGCCGGCCTCCATCGGACCGCCCGAGCAGAACACCGTCGGGATGTTCAGGCGCATCGAGGCCATGAGCATGCCGGGTGTCACCTTGTCACAGTTGGAGATGCAGATCATCGCGTCAGCCTTGTGGGCGTTGACCATGTACTCCACCGAGTCGGCGATGATGTCGCGCGAGGGCAGCGAATAGAGCATGCCGTCGTGGCCCATGGCGATGCCGTCGTCGATGGCAATGGTATTGAACTCTGCGGCATAGCAACCCATCTTCTCAATCTCTTCGCGCACAATCTGACCGATCTCATGCAGATGGGTATGACCGGGCACGAACTGGGTAAAGGAGTTGACAATGGCGATAATCGGCTTGCCGAACTGCTCCTGCTTCATGCCTGTGGCCACCCACAGGGCGCGGGCACCGGCCATACGCCTGCCTTCGGTGCAGACGGCGCTCCTCAACGGATGTTTATAGGATTCTTTCATATCATATTAAGTATTTGTTTCCCGAAATTTAGGTGCAAAATTAAATAAAACTGAGCAAACTGCCAACAATTTCGAAATAAATTCGTACTTTTGCATTAAAATTAATGATAACTAACGACAAATAGAAATGAAAACAAAACTACTGACAATGCTTTTGGCACTCTCTGCGGCAGCCCAGGCACAGTTCACACAAGTAATCACCCTCAGCGACGGCTGGCAATTCTCCCGCGACAAACAGTCGTGGGACAGCGTCTGCGTCCCCCACGACTGGGCCATCGCCGGTCCCTTCGACAAGAAGTGGGATCTGCAGACCGTGGCCATCGAGCAGAACGGCGAGACGACACCCACGGAGAAGAGCGGACGCTCGGGAGCCCTGCCCTGGATCGGCGAAGGCCACTACAGGCGAACCATCCGGATCCCTGAGGGCTACCAACGGGGCGTGCTGGTATTCGACGGGGCGATGGCCGAGCCGACGGTCTCGCTGAATGGGGAGAAAGCCGGATACTGGCCCTATGGCTACAACAACTTCATGGTAGACATCACCCCCTTCCTGAAAACCGGCGACAACCTGCTGGAGGTTGACCTGAAGAACGTGGAGGAGAGCAGTCGCTGGTATCCCGGCGCCGGCATCTACCGCCCGGTGAAACTCTACCTGCTGGGCGAGAAGTGGGTAGACCCGTCGATGACCTTCATCCGCACCAAGTCGCTCCAGGAGGGCAAGGCCCTGCTCGATGTCACCGTAGGCACCAGCAGCGGCGTGGATAAGGGACTGGCCTTCGACGTCGAACTGCGCGATGGCGACGGCAGGACGGTGGGCCACGGCCATTCTGCCGATCTCGACCGACTGGGCTACTGCGAACTGGCCTTCACCGTCGACAAGCCCCGCCTGTGGTCGCCCGAGACGCCTTACCTCTATACCGCCCATATCCGCCTCACCCGCAATGGTGAACTGCTCGACCAGGCGACACAGAAGTTCGGCATCCGCACGGTGAAGGTATCGAAGGAAGGTGGCTTCCAACTCAACGGCGTCACGCGGAAGATCAAGGGTGTCTGTCTGCACCACGACCTGGGACCCCTCGGCGCTGCCGTCAACAAGGCCGCCCTTATCCGGCAGATCAAGACGATGAAGGACATGGGCTGCGATGCCATCCGTACCGCACACAACATGCCGAGCGAGATGCAGATGGACATCTGCGACTCACTCGGCATGATGGTGATGGCCGAGACCTTCGACATGTGGATCTATCCCAAGTGTAAGAACGGCTACGCACGGTTCTTCAAGGACTGGTGGTATAAGGACATCGAGAGCCTGATCTACACCCACAAGAACCACCCCAGCATCGTCATGTGGTCGATCGGCAACGAGATTCCCGAACAGGGCAGCGCCGAGGGACTCGAATGGAGCAAGCGGCTGCAGAGCACGTTCCACGGACTCGACCCCACACGGCCCGTCACCCAGGGCCTCGACCACGCAGAGGCCTCCATCGAGAGCGGTGTCGCCAAGATCATGGACGTGCCGGGATTCAACTACCGCGTACATAAGTATGAGAACAGCATCCGGCAACTGCCGCAGGGATTCCTGCTCGGCTCCGAGACCGCCTCGACCGTGAGCAGCCGTGGTGTGTACAAGTTCCCCGTGGAAGTGACAGACAACTCGCAGTACGCCTCCTGGGCGCCCACCTACGACCCGCAGGCCATCAAGAAGGCCGACGGCCAATGCTCCAGCTACGACGTGGAGTACTGCTCGTGGTCGAACCTGCCCGACGACGACTGGGTGTGGCAGGACGACAAGCCCTGGGTGATCGGTGAGTTCGTGTGGACGGGCTACGACTACCTCGGCGAGCCCACCCCCTACGACGAGTACTGGCCCTCGCGTTCGAGTTACTTCGGCATCTGCGACCTCGCCGGACTGCCCAAGGACCGCTACTGGCTCTACCGCTCACGCTGGAACAAGGACGCCCACACCATCCACCTGCTGCCCCACTGGAGTTGGGGGAAGAAGAATGACAAGGGGGGCTCGGCATCCCGCGAGGGCGATACCCAAAGCGAGAACCGCATCGGACTGGTGACGCCCGTCTATTGCTATACCGACTTCCCCACCGCCGAACTCTTCGTCAACGGCAAGAGCCAGGGCCGCATCACCAAGAACCCTGCCGAGCGCCTCGACCGCTACCGCCTGCGCTGGAACAACGTGAAGTACGAACCGGGCGAAGTGAAAGTGATTGTCTATGATGCCGACGGCCGGCCAGCAGGCGAGCAGACCATGAAGACGCCCGGCCAGCCCGCCGCCCTGAAGCTCGACGTCTGGACGCAGCACTCCGCCGCCTCCCCGCTCAATGCTCAAAGCTCAATGCTCAAAGCTCAAACCTCAACGCTCAATGCTCAAACCTCAAACCTCTCTCCCTCCGGCGATGACCTTGCCTTCATCACCGTCTCGCTGACCGATGCCGAGGGCATCCTCATCCCCGATGCCTCCGACCAACTGTCCTTCGAGGTCTCGGGCGCGGGCTCCTTCGAGGCCGTCTGCAACGGCGATGCCACGAGTCTGGAATCCTTTAAGCAACCCACGATGAAACTGTTCAACGGCCAGCTGGTGGTCATCGTCCGCGGCGCCCGCCAGCCCGGCACCCTCACCCTGAAGGTCACCGACGCTGACAGATCCCTCGCGGCATCCGTTTCCATTCCGGTAGACTGACCGCCCACTGTCGTCCGGATGCCTTGTACGAGTTGTTCTGATGCCTTCCACGAGTTGTTCCGATGCCTTGTATGCCTATATGGAGATGCCTTCCATGAGTCGTGCAAGGCATCGGAACGCCCCGGCAACGCAATTGCAAAGATACGAGACGGCAGAAGGCCTGCTGTGGACTTCTATGTTCAAAAGGCCCTAACGGCGGCCGTATTACGAAAATATAACATATTTAATTTCGTACACACCGCCTGGGGGCCTCGTTTACCCGCCTGTTAGAAATCATCTGGCGCGGTCGTACCACTCCTTCAGGACACCGCGGGGCGTTCCCTTCGAGACGAGAGCATCGAGCGCCTCGCGGGCCTCCTTCTTGCGGTTGAGACGTATCAGCAGGTCTACTTTCGAGATGATGAATCCCTCATTGCCGGGGCGCAGGCGGACGGCCTCGTTCCAGTCGTAGAGGGCCAGTTCGTACTGCAGGTACTTCGTCTCGAAGGCAGCACGGGCGGCGTAGGCATCGGCACTGTCGGGGAACATCTGCACCGTCTGGTTCAGCACATCCATCGCATCGGTGCGCCGCCCCATCTTCTGCAGCACATGGGCCAGACCCAGACGGGCCTCGAGATGCAGGGGCTGGATGGTAAGGAAGGCTTCGTAGTCGACCCGCGCCTGATCGTAGTGTTGCTGGCGCTCATGGACGTAGGCCCTGAAGAACAGGGCCGCGAGGTTCTTCTCGTCGGCGCGGAGGATACGGCCATACTCTGCCAGAGCATAGTCCCAGCGCTCCAACTGGATATCGGCCTCCGCCTTGCGCAGGCGGAGGTCGATATTGGCCGGATCGGCCCTGAGGGCCCGGGTAAGCGTCTCAAGGGAGTCACGCCATTCGCTACGGCTCTGGGCCGCAGCTGGCTGGAAGTGGAGAATGAAGAGTGAAAAATGAAGAATGATGAAGCACCGACGAATCACGATTCTTAGTTCTTCACACTTGATTCTTAAGTCCTCATTCTTCATCCTCACTTCTTCATTATATAATTGACGATCCACTCTCCTACCTCACGGGTGCCGTATCGGGCGCCGCCTTCGACCTGGATTTCAGGCGTGCGGACATTCGCGTCGAGCGATGCATTGACGGCCTCACGGATGAGGGCACCCTCCTTCGTAAGTCCGAAGTGCTCGAGCAGCATGGCGGCCGAGAGGATCTGCGCCAGCGGGTTGGCGAGGTTCTGGCCGGCAGCCTGTGGCCATGAACCGTGGACGGGCTCGAACAGCGGCGTGTGCTCACCTAAGGAACTGGATGGCTGGAGCCCCATCGAGCCCGTGATGCATGACGTCTCGTCGGTAAGGATGTCGCCGAAGGTGTTCTCCGTCACGATGACGTCGAAGAAGGTCGGCTCCGTCAGCACGCGCATCGAGGCGTTGTCGATGAACATATAGTCTGTCCTGACCTCTGGATACTGCGGCTCCATCTCCTTGGCGATCTGGCGCCACAGGCGACTGCTGGCCAGCACGTTGGCCTTGTCCACAACCGTCAGATGCCTACGGCGCGTCATGGCCATCTCGAAGGCCACCTTCAGGATGCGCTCAATCTCCGGGCGGGTGTAGATGTCGGTGTCGTAGGCCTTGTCGTTGTCCTGGTACTTCTCGCCGAAATACATGCCGCCCGTAAGTTCACGGATCACCACGAAGTCGGCTCCTCGCAGCAGTTCATCCTTCAGCGGCGACTTGTGGAGCAGGCAGTCGAAAGTGGCAACAGGACGGACGTTGGCAAACAGTCCCAGCTTCTTGCGCATGGCCAGCAGGCCCGTCTCTGGACGTACCTTCAGCGTGGGGTTGTTGTCGAAGCGCAGGTCGCCGACAGCGGCGAAGAGCACGGCATCAGCCCGCATGCACACCTCGTGGGTGCTGTCGGGATAAGGATCGCCACAGGCGTCGATGGCATGGGCGCCACAGATGGCCTCCTCGTATTCAAACTCATGTCCGCACTTAGCCGCGATGGCGTTGAGTACGGCCACACCTTGTTTCATGATCTCAGGGCCTATCCCATCGCCCTCAAGAATTGCAATCTTCAGTTTCATAATTCGTTCTTATTTTCGTTTTCATATATGTTCAACATCTTAAAAGTAGCCTTGATGGCTGCCTCTGTTTGGTCGGCATCGAGGCCCCGTGTTCGGAGTATCCTGCCGTCATCATTCCAAGTGATTACCGTCTGCACCAGGGCATCGGTGCGTCCACCGGGGGGGATGGTGACAGCATAGTTCTGCAGGATGGGGAACGTGCGTCCGAGATACTTCTTATAGATATAGCGCAGCGACTTCACGAAGGCATCATACTGACCGTCGCCTGTGGCGCTGGCCTCATACTCCTGACCGTTGATCTGGACTTTGATATTTGCTCCAGGTTTCAGACCATAAGCCGTTGATACGACGTAGCTTACGAGTTTCACCTTATCCTCAGGCGCATCATGTTTCAACACGTCGCTCACGATGAAGGGAAGATCCTCCTGCGTCACAATCTCTTTCTTGTCACCAAGCTCCGTGATGCGCTGGGTCACGCGCTTCGTCTGCTCTGGTGTCAGCTCTAATCCCAGTTCCTCCAGATTCTTGGCGATGTTGGCTCGTCCGCTGTTCTTACCAAGGGCATACTCGCGCTTACGACCAAAGCGCTCAGGCACCAGTTCGTTTTGGTAAAGACCATTCTTCTTGTCGCCGTCGGCATGAACTCCCGCCACCTGCGTAAACACGTTGTCGCCGATGATGGGCTGATTGGGAGCCACGGCGATACCGCTATAGCTCTCCACCAGCCGGGAGATATCATTCAACTTGTCCTCATGAATATTGGTCTTGGCATGAAACTGGTCTTTTAATATTACCTGTACACTCGACAGAGGCGCATTACCACAACGCTCTCCCAACCCATTCACCGTGACGTGGAGGCCCTTGACACCACTTAGCACTGCGGCGAGTGAATTACTGACGGCCAGGTCATAGTCGTTATGGGCATGGAAGTCAAAATGCACGTCAGGATAGCGTTTAATCATTTTGCGGAAGTACTCAATACACTGCAGAGGGTTCATGATGCCCAAGGTATCGGGTAGCATGAAGCGACGAATACCAACATCGCAAAGAGCATCCATCACCTGGTATACATAAAAGGGAGAATCCTTCATGCCGTTCGACCAGTCCTCGAGATAGAGATTGACGGTCATCCCCTTCGTGCGAGCGTACTTTACCTCCTGGCGGATGGCTTCTATATGCTCCTCAGGCGACTTGTGCAACTGCTGCTGACAATGGCGTAGCGACCCCTTTGCCAGCAGATTGACGGTGCGGCAGCCGCATGACAGTATCCAGTCTATGCTCTGTCCGCCGTCAACGAAACCAAGCACCTCTACCCTGTTGAGCATGTCTATCTGACTGGCATAGCGGCAGATCATGCCGACAGCCTCTTTCTCGCCTTCAGACACCCGCGCCGACGCCACCTCGATGCGATCGACATTCAAGTCGCGCAGCAGCATACGGGCTATGATCAGTTTCTCGTGTGGCAGGAAACTGACGCCATTGGTCTGTTCGCCATCACGGAGCGTGGAGTCCATGATCTCAACGAAGGGACGGAATCCCTTGTACTGTCCTACTTGTTCTGCCGTTCCCATAATTCTGTCTTGTCTTGGTTCTGCACAAGGAAGTCAATATCGTCGAGACCGTTCATCAGACAGTGCTTCTTATAGCCGTTGATATCGAAGTGCTCACTGCGCCCCGTGGCCTTATTGGTCACCGTCTGATGAGGCAGGTCGACCTCCACCAGCGTTCCTGGATCGCTCTGAATGCTCTGGAACAACTCTGCAAGGAAATCCTCTGAGACCACCACTGGCAGCACGAAGTTGTTCAGCTCGTTGTTCTTATGGATATCCGCGAAGAAGCTGCTGATGACCACTCGGAAGCCATAGCCGGCAATCGCCCAGGCTGCATGCTCACGCGAAGAGCCGCTGCCAAAGTTCTTGCCGGCAACAAGGATGCAACCGCTATAGGTGGGATCGTTTAACACAAAGCCTTTATTCAGCGAACCGTCCGGATTGTACCGCCAGTCGCGGAACAGGTTGTCGCCAAAGAATTTCTCCTCTCTCGTCGTTGCCTTCAGGAAACGGGCGGGGATGATCTGGTCTGTATCCACATTCTCCAAAGGAAGTGGCACGCAAGTGGATGTTATAACGTCAAATTTCTGTTTCACCTTGAAATAATGATTAAAGGATTAATGATAGCGGTTTAGATGAGTTCACGTGGATCGGTCAGGACGCCCGTAACTGCTGCCGCGGCGGCGACGAGCGGTGAGGCCAGTATAGTACGGGCCCCTGGTCCCTGACGGCCTTCGAAGTTTCGATTAGAGGTTGACACGGAGAGCTTACCGGCAGGAATCTTGTCGTCGTTCATCGCCAAACAAGCTGAGCAACCGGGTTGACGGATCTCGAACCCTGCATCCTCAAGGACCTTGTCAAGGCCCTCCTCACGGATCTGTCGGTCTACGGCCCACGAGCCAGGTACAAGCCAGGCAACCACATCAGCAGCCTTCTGACGACCCTTCACGATAGAGGCAAAGGCACGGAAGTCCTCGATGCGACCGTTAGTGCAGGCACCGAGGAACACGTAGTCCACCTTTGTGCCCAACAGCTTCTGGCCAGGCTTGAAGTCCATATAGCGGAGGGCCTTCTCAAAATTGGCATCGCCACTGGTAGGAATGGATTCTGTAATGCCAATACCCATACCGGGATTGGTTCCATAAGTAATGCGCGGTTCGATATCTTCCGCATTGAAAACCAGCTCCTTATCAAACACAGCGTCGGCATCGCTCTTCAACGTTTTCCAATAACTGACAGCTTTCTCCCAGTCCTCACCTTTAGGCGCATACTGACGGCCTTTGATATATTCAAACGTCGTCTCGTCGGGAGCCACGAACCCTCCTCTTGCACCCATCTCGATGGAAAGGTTGCAGAGTGTCAGGCGACCTTCCATCGACAGATTACGGACCACCTCACCAGCATATTCAACGAAGTAACCAGTAGCACCGCTGGTGGTGAGCTGAGCCATCAGATAAAGGGCAACGTCCTTTGCGGTCACACCTTCCCGTAGCGTTCCGTTGATGCTGATACGCATCGACTTCGGCTTTTGCTGAAGGATACACTGCGAAGCAAGCACCATCTCCACCTCACTCGTGCCGATGCCGAAAGCCACGGCACCCATGGCCCCGTGTGTCGAGGTGTGGGAATCGCCGCAGACGATAGTCATACCTGGCAGGCTCAAGCCCTTCTCAGGTCCTACGACGTGTATGATACCGTTATCCCTCGAGTTCATACCGTAGTGCGTCAGTCCGAATTCTGCTGCATTCCGGGCCAGCGTGTCAACCTGTTTCTTCGATACAGGGTCGGCGATAGGTTTGTCCTGGTCGTGCGTAGGTGTGTTATGGTCAGGCATACAGTATATCTGCTGTGGACGGAAGCATTTCAATCCTCTTGCCCGCATTCCGTCGAAGGCCTGTGGCGATGTCACCTCGTGGCAATAGAGTCTGTCGATATAGAGTTGCGTGGGGCCATCGGTAACCTGCTGCACCACATGCTTATCCCAAATCTTGTCAAATAGTGTATTCATTTTGTCGTTATCTTTATTAGCTGCAGTTAATTTTCTTTCTTGAATTTGTTGATACAGTCGATGTATGCCTCTACGCTGGCCGTCACGATATCGGTGTTTGCGCCAAAACCATAGTAGAGCTGGCCATTGTATTCAACCTGCATGTGAACCTTTCCCACATCGTCGGAGCCTTTCGAGATGGCCTGGATGGTGAACTCCTTCAGCGTCATCTGCTTCATGATGATCTTCTTCAGCGCCTTAATGGCCGCATCCACAGGACCGTTGCCCGAGGCTGCAGCCTCGAACTTCTGGCCGCTGATGTCGAGGCCGATAGAGGCCACGCTCTTCACGCCCTTACCCGTGGTCACCTGGAGGAAGTCGAGGCGTACGGCGTGAGCCTCGGCCATGTCTGCCCCAGCGAGCATCAGCACGTCGGCATCGTTCACTTCCTTCTTCTGGTCTGCCAGGATCAGGAACTTCTCATACACCTTGTCCAGTTTCTCCTCTTCGAGATCTACTCCGTTTACGTGGAGGCGATGCTTCAGGGCTGCGCGTCCAGAGCGGGCTGTCAGCACGATGCTGTTATCGTCGATACCCACATCCTTGGGGTCCATGATCTCGTAGGTATGTACATTCTTCAGCACGCCGTCCTGATGGATGCCGCTCGAGTGGGCAAAGGCGTTGCGGCCTACGATGGCCTTATTCGGCTGTACGGGCATGTTCATCAAACTCGACACCATACGACTCGTTGGATAGATCTTCGTGGTGTTGATGTTTGTGTCAATACCAAGTCCCTTGTGACATTTCAGGATCATGGCGATTTCTTCCAGTGAGGTGTTGCCTGCCCGCTCGCCGATGCCGTTGATAGTTACCTCCACCTGACGGGCACCAGCCATCACGCCATTGAAGGTGTTGGCTGTAGCCATACCCAGGTCGTTGTGGCAATGGGTGGAGATGATGGCACGGTCGATGCCGTCTACATGTTCCTTCAGATACTTAATCTTTTCATAGTACTCCTGGGGCAGGCAATAGCCCGTTGTGTCGGGGATATTCACAACGGTGGCACCAGCCTTTATCACTGCCTCTACGACACGTGCCAGATATTCATTCTCCGTACGCCCTGCATCCTCACAATAGAACTCGACATCGTCGACATAGCGCTTGGCATACTCCGTAGCAGCCACGGCGCGCTCGATGATCTCCTCGCGGGTGGAATTGAACTTGTACCTGATATGTTCGTCGCTCGTGCCGATGCCTGTGTGGATGCGCTTGTGCTTGGCATACTTCAATGCCTCGAAAGCCACGTCGATATCCTTCTCCACCGCCCGCGTCAGGGCACAGATCACGGGCCAGGTGACGGCCTTCGATATCTCTATCACGCTGTTAAAGTCGCCGGGACTCGATATGGGGAATCCGGCCTCAATCACATCAACGCCCAGCTGTTCCAGTGCCTTTGCCACCTGAATCTTCTCTACGGTGTTCAACTGACAGCCAGGCACTTGCTCCCCATCGCGGAGCGTAGTGTCGAAAATGTAAAGTCTCTCGTTCATCTTTGTTCAATCTTTATGTTAATAACTACTTTTGTCGTTCTTACGATTTAAAATAAAAATCCTTCGCACTCGGAAGTGAGAAGGACTATAAACTTTGTATGATCTGTTTCTACCTTATTTATATATACACCTTTTCACTTCCGCCTGCTCCCTGCAGTCGAATAATAATCAGGCCACCCAGTAGATTCAGATTCATCATGAGATTTTACGTTCTATTTATTTACGAATAACGATATATTGTCGTTTTCGGCTGCAAAAGTACACAATTCTGCCGTAACAAACAAATATTTTGTCACTTTTTTAATTAAAAAGCTTACATTAGAGAGTATTTAACAAAAAAAATCCGCTCTGCTTTGCAAGCCAGAGCGGAATCATTTTTCTGAAAGACTTTCTTTAGTAAGTTCTTTACTTCACCTTCTCCACGATAGCCTTGAAGGCCTCGGGGTTATTCATGGCGAGGTCGGCGAGCACCTTGCGGTTGATCTCGATACCAGCTTTGGTGAGCTTGCCCATGAGCACCGAATAGCTCATGCCTTCCAGGCGAGCGGCAGCATTGATACGCTGAATCCACAGGCTGCGGAAGTTGCGCTTCTTGTTGCGGCGGTCACGATAGGCATAGGTCAAACCCTTCTCCCAGGTGTTCTTTGCTACTGTCCAAACATTCTTGCGGGCTCCAAAGTAGCCGCGGGTAAGCTTCAAAATTCTCTTACGCTTTGCTCTTGATGCAACGTTGTTTACACTTCTTGGCATAATTTTCTACTTTTAAATGTTCGACAATAGGGTTAACGGAGACACAACAGGTCGCGTACCTGCTTCATGTTTGACTGATCAACGATCGTTGTTCCAACCAAGTTACGCTTCTGCTTCTTGGTCTTCTTCGTCAGAATGTGGCTGTGGTAAGCGTGACGTCTCTTTACCTTACCTGTACCGGTGAATGAGAATCTCTTCTTGGCACCGGAGTTTGTCTTTACTTTTGGCATTGTTTTTAAATTTTTAAATTGTTATTAAATAATCGGCAGCTACGCATATACCAGGCGCGCCACCTTCTTTCTTCTTCAATCTTCTTCGCCTTCAGTGAGTTTCTTCAGGGCATCGGCTGAAATCTTGGCGTTGGCAAAGAGACCGCCATTGGCGGGCATCTCGGCAGCCGCGTCTATCGAAGAGTTCTGACGGCCTTTCTTGTTCTCAGCGGCCGTTGCATCGTCTTGCTCGCCTGTGCGCAGCTTCTCGCGGTCACGAGCCTGCTGACTCTGCTTCTTCGTGCCGGCCTTCTTGGGGGCGAGATAGAGGAACATCTTCTTGCCTTCGAGAGACGGCATCGACTCTACCTTTCCCACCTCCTCCAGATCGTTGGCGAAACGGAGCAGCAGCACCTCTCCCTGCTCCTTGAACAGGATAGAGCGCCCACGGAAGAATACGTATGCACGCACCTTGTTGCCCTCTTCGAGGAACTCCTTGGCGTGCTTGAGCTTGAACTGGTAATCGTGCTCATCGGTCTGTGGACCGAATCTGATTTCCTTCACCTCGACCTTCACCTGCTTGGCCTTCATTTCCTTCTGGCGCTTCTTCTGCTGGTAGAGGAACTTTGAGTAGTCGATGAGACGACAAACGGGCGGATTGGCATTGGGCGAGATCTCTACGAGATCGACCCCCTGCTCGCGGGCCATGTTCAGCGCCTCGCGGGTTGGCACAACGGTACTGCCACCATCGCCCACGATGCGGACTTCACGCACTCGTATCTGTTCGTTGATACGGTACTGGTTCTTCAAATTGTCATTCTTCATTAACTGCTTTTTAAGAAATCGGCTGCAAAATTACTAATTTTTGTTTATAGTTTATTGTTTATAGTTTATAGATGATTACTCTTTTAAGAATATTTAACTACCATTCGAGTCAATCCCCTATAAACTATAAACTTTAAACCATAAACTCTTCATTATCAAAAGTCTTTCGTCATCTCAGCCACCTGGGCGTTTACCTCGTCGATGAACTCCTGGATGGTCTTCACGCTCTGCTCGCCGCCACCCTGCGGACGCACGGCTACAGTTCCGTCGGCAGCTTCCTTCTCGCCAACGATAACCATATAGGGTATGCGCTTCAGCTCGTTGTCGCGAATCTTGCGGCTGAGCTTCTCGTTGCGCAGGTCGATGGTGGCTCGTACCCCACCCTCGCTGAACTTCTTGCAGACCTCCTGGGCGTAGTCGTTGTATTTCTCCGACAGCGGCAGGATGGCCACCTGCTCGGGCGTGAGCCAGAGGGGGAAGTGTCCGCTGGTGTGCTCGATGAGCACGGCGGTGAAGCGCTCGAGCGATCCGAAGGGTGCGCGGTGGATCATCACGGGCGTCTTCTTCGTGTTGTCCTCGTCGGTGTACTCCAGCTGGAAGCGCTTGGGCAGGTTGTAGTCAACCTGGATGGTGCCCAGCTGCCAGCGGCGGCCGATGGCGTCCTTGATCATGAAGTCGAGCTTTGGTCCGTAGAAGGCGGCCTCGCCGTATTCTACCTTGGCGTTGAGGCCCTTCTCCTGACAGGCCTCCACGATGGCCTTCTCAGCCAGCGCCCAGTCTTCGTCGGTGCCTACATACTTTGTATGGTCGTTGGGGTCGCGCAGCGAGATCTGAGCCTCGAAGTTGAAACCGAAGGCCGTCAGCACCACGCCGATGATGTCCATCACGTTCAGGAACTCCTGCTTCACCTGGTCGGGACGGCAGAAGAGGTGGGCATCGTCCTGGGTGAACGAGCGCACACGGGTCAGGCCGTGGAGCTCGCCCGACTGCTCATAGCGATATACCGTACCGAACTCTGCGATGCGCAGGGGCAGGTCCTTATACGAACGGGGCTTCCAGGCGAATATCTCACAGTGGTGAGGACAGTTCATGGGCTTCAGCATATACTCCTCGCCCTCCTCGGGGGTGGTGATGGGGCGGAAGGAATCCTGGCCGTAGTGGGCATAGTGGCCCGAGGTGACGTAGAGGCTCTTGCCGCCGATGTGCGGGGTAATCACCTCCTGATAGCCGTAGCGCTTCTGCACCTTGCGCAGATGGTCCTGCAGGCGCAGACGGAGGTCGGTGCCCTTCGGCAGCCAGATAGGCAGGCCCTTGCCCACTTTCTCGGAGAACATGAACAGCTCCATCTCCTTGCCGATCTTACGATGGTCGCGCTTCTTGGCCTCTTCGAGCATCTCGAGATACTCGTCGAGCATCTTCTTCTTGGGGAAGGTGATGCCATAGAGTCGCTGCATCTGCTCGCGAGATGCATCGCCACGCCAGAAGGCACCGGCGACAGAGGTCAGCTTGATGGCCTTGATCTCGCCCGTGTCCACGAGGTGCGGACCGCGGCAGAGGTCGGTAAAGTTTCCTTGGGTGTATGTGGTGATGGTGCCGTCCTCGAGGTCCTGCTCGATGTGCTCGCACTTGTAGGTCTGGCCGTCGGCAGCAAACTCCTTCAGCGCCTCGGCCTTTGACACCTCGCGGCGCACCACAGGCTCTTTCTTCGAGGCCAGTTCCTTCATCTTCGCCTCAATCTTCGGGAAGTCGCTCTCCTTGATGCTCTCGCCGTCCTTCAGCAGCACATCGTAGAAGAAGCCGTTCTCGACGGCGGGGCCGAAGCCGAACTGGATGCCGGGATAGAGCTCCTGCAGCGCCTCTGCCAGAAGGTGGGCCGAGGTGTGCCAGAAGGTGTGCTTACCCTCTTCGTCGTCGAACTTGTAGAGCGCGATCGTCGCGTCCTCGTTGATAGGACGGTTCAGCTCTACGGTCTCACCGTTTACTCCGCAGCAGATGACGCTGCGCGCGAGAGCCGGCGAGATGCTCTCTGCAATCTGAAAACCAGTAACGCCCTGCTCATACGAGCGAACAGATCCGTCTGGGAAAGTAATGTTGATCATATCTACAATATATGTTTGAGTTTTAAAATTGCCTGCAAAGGTAGTGCAAATCGTGCACAAAACCAAAGAAATCTGCAAAATAATATGCAAAAAAATTGTGAGGGCTGCCTTTAGGTTACCAGAAAGGTGGCTGGTTAGTGCCAGAAAGGTGGCTGGTAAATGCCAGAAAGGTGGCTGGTAAATGCGAGAAAGGTGGCTGGTAAATTTGAGGAAGTCTGACGGAGATTATTTCTCGCGGTATTTCTTGATGACGCTGTAGGCCTGATAGAGCCCCAGCTCGCCTGCCTTCGAGAGGTCGGAGATGCCCTCTTCCGTCTTCTTCGCAAATATGCGGGCCAGGCCGCGGTTATACCAGGCTTCGGCCATACTGCCCTCCAGCTCGACGGCGCGGGTATAGTCGGCGATGGCCCGCTGGTAGTCGTTGCGCTGGGCATAGTAGTTACCTCTATTATAATATAGGTAGGCATTCTGCGGCGACAGGCGGATGGCATCCGAGAGATTGCCCACGACATTGGCCGCCTGCAGCTCAGTGTTAGTGCCCTGCGAGGCGTTGAACTCGTTGATCTTCGCCTGGCACACGGCCCGCTGCCAATAGGCCAGCGACGAGGTAGAGTCGATCTGGATGGTGATACTCAGGTCGTCGATGGCATTGTCGTAGTTCTGAATCGAGCAATAGGCGATGGCCCTCAGCAACAGCAGCGGCTTCACGTCGGCAGTATTCTTCTTGGCATCGATGGCTGTCGACAGCGAGTCGATATAGGCGAAGGTCTGTTTCATCATCTCCTCGCTCACCGTATTCTGGCCACAGGATACGTAGACCGTCCGCACACCTGGCTGGTGGTTGAAGGCATCGACGGTGGCCTCGTAGGGTTCGTCCTTACGGAGCTCACTGTCAGGCCGGATGAAGCTCAGGCCGTACATCGGCTGCCAGGTGAGCTCTGCCTTGCGGTTCTGCACACGTCCGCGGTACTCGCTCTTATACTCGTGCTCCATCTCGTCGTCGTCGGCCACCACGAGCTGGTTGTACTTCTCCATGTCCTCATCGCTGCGCTTGCGCATCTGTCGCTGCTTGTCTGTCATTCTGGGCTGTCGCTTGCCGTAGCGCTTGTCCATCTGGGCCTTCAGGATACGGAACTCGTCGAGCTCGGCCTGCTTCGTGTTGCCCAGCCGACGGTAGCAGGAGGCTCTGTGCTCCAGGCCGAACCAGAAGTTAGGGAAGTCTTCGATAACCTTCGAATAGTCGCGGATGGCTGCCCGCAGATTGCCCGTCTGCTCCAGCAACAGGGCCCGATTAAACAGGGCCATCAGGTTGTTGGGCTCCAGTTTCAGCACGAAATCAAAGTCCTCGATGCCCCTGTTGTCGTCACCAACCTGAGCGCGAAGCAGACCGCGGTTGTAGTGCCCGAGGAAGTTGTTGGGGTCGATGTCAAGGGCTGTGTCGTAATCGGCCATCGCCCCGCGCAGGTTGTTCTGGTTGTAGCGGGCCATCGCACGATTGATGTAGTTGCCCGCATGCCTGGGAAGCAGGCGGATGCTCTGCGACAGAAACTCCTCACCCTCCTTCCAGTTCTTCTGACTCAGGCTGATAACGGCCCGCTCTGACCAGATGCCGCCGTCGTAAGGGTCTATCTCAAGACTCTTGTCGAGCGATTTAATGGCGTTCGTAGTGTCATTCGTCAGCAGATAGACCTCACCTTGTACGGCATACGCTCTGGCATAATGCGACCAGCGCGTAATCATCGTGTCTATCTGAACCATCGCGTGGTCGTAGTCTTTGTTCTGTACAAGGCAGAGGACCCGGTTGTACCAGTAGAGCTGATTCTCAGGGTCGTAGCGCAAGGCGCGGTTGTAATCGTCTACGGCCTCGGTGTACTTCTTCTGATTGATGCGGCAGAGGGCCCTCACCTCATAGGCGCTCGTCACATAAGGATTGCGATCAATGGCCTCAGAACAGTCTGCCTCCGCCCCACGGTAGTCGTCGAGATAGTACTTCGCTACCCCGCGAAAAAACCAAGGCTCATAGAGCCAGGGTTTCTGACTGATGGCCTGATTGAAGTACTGTATAGACAACACGTAATCTTCATAGTAGAGGGCAGATCGCCCGATCATCACCAGGCGGTCGGTGTTGAACTGTGCAAAAGAATGGGAAATAAGGAATGAAGAATGCGAGATGATGATCAACAGACAAGCGACGGCTTTCTTAAAACGCCACACGCCGCTCATTGGTTCCCGCATACATAAGCAATCAACTTTCTTCATCTCCCTCTTTCTCATTCCTCGCAACTTACCGCTTCACGGGCTTTGTCTTATACCCGCAGCGATAACGCCCTTGAATCAACGCGCGCAACTTGCTCTTGATGAGCTGCTTACGAAGCGGAGAGATGTGGTCGATAAACATCTTTCCATCCAAGTGGTCAAACTCGTGTTGCATCACTCGGGCGAGGTATCCCTCAATCCACTCGTCGTGATGGTTGAAGTCCTCATCATCCCACTCCACATGGATCCGGGTGGGACGCACAACCTTCTCATGGATGGCAGGCAACGACAGGCACCCCTCTTCAGAAGTGTCGGTCTTCGTCTCGTCGCGCTCAATGATATGGGGGTTGATAAACGCCTGCCGGAAACCCTTGTACTCAGGCAGGTCATCAGAAATGACATCAAGGTCTATCACAGACAGACGGATGGCCTTGCCTATCTGTGGGGCTGCAAGACCGATACCTTCCGAGTCGGCCAGCGTCTCCCACATGTCGGCTATCAGCTCTTTCAGCTGCGGATAGTCGGCAGTGATATCCTCCGCCACCTTTCGGAGCACAGGCTGTCCATATATATAAATAGGTAATATCATGTTGATTTTAACTAAGAGTGTTTTGATTATTTCCTTGAGCGAAGATAATCCTCCAAGATAATCGTTGCAGAAATCTCATCTACGAGAGCCTTGTCCTGGCGCGCTTTCTTCTTAAGTCCTCCCGTAAGCATCGCCTGATGGGCCAGCACGGAAGTGAAACGCTCGTCGTAATACTCAATGGGTACTTCGGGCACTGCCTTGCGCCAACGGGCCACGAACTGCTGCACGCGCTGCAGATTCTCACTCGGCTGTCCGTTTGGCTGACGGGGCTCACCTATGATGATTCGCTCCAAGGGCTCGCGCTTCATGTAGGCCTGGAGCCAGTCGAAAAGCTCCGATGTTGAAACAGTCGCCAACCCTCCTGCTATAAGCTGAAGAGGGTCGGTGACTGCTAAACCGGTACGTTTCTTACCGTAATCGATGGATAATATCCTCACTGTAACGCTCCTTATCGTGCGTTGTAGAGGAGCCAAGCATCGGGATAGGTGTTGCGGAGCTGGTCACGGCTGCTGACAGCTGCTGACTTGTCTGCGAACGAAGAGGCAACCACACGATACATGTTCTTGTCCTCGTTCTTCACAACCTGTGAGTCATAGCCTGCATCACGGAGACGCTGATAGAGGCTCTCTGCGTTGGAAAGAAGGCCGAACGAACCAACAACCACGCTGTATGCATTCAGACCGTTGCCGTGAATGATCTGGACACTCTCCTGACGGACAGAGATGTTGTCGAGATTGTCTACCACACGAGCCTGATCCACGGGCTTAGCCTCTACGGGAGCAACGACTGCCTCCTGAGCCACAGCTGTCTGGGCAGCCTGCTGCTGAGCGGTCTGGGTGTCATACTGTTTTGCCTTCTCATAAGCCTTCTTATAGGCACTCTCACTAGATTTACAGCTTGTAAAAGCCATCGCTGCACATAAACCGATGCAGATAAGTGTGTACTTCTTCATTGTTTGTTATTTATTTGTTTAGAATTAATGAATGCTCAATTTTTGGTGCGAAATTACAAAATATCAGGCAAATGTGAATAAAAAAGGCACATAAAGTTTGTTAAAACGGCAAAATCGTCACTTTTTTATAAAAAAAAAGCCTGATTTTTGCTTTACAACGGAAAAGTTTTGTATATTTGCACAGACAAAATAAGTTATTCATAATAAAATAATAAAAGGTATGAAAAGTTTAGGTTATCTTAGCGCATTCCTCGGTGGAGCCATCGCCGGCGCTGCTCTGGGCATTCTCATCGCCCCGGAGAAAGGACAAGACACTCGCGTGAAAATTACAGATGCCGTGGAGGATTTCCTCAAGAAGCATAACATCAAGCTGAGCCGCAAGGAAGTGGTCGATCTTGTCGACGATATCCAGGATGTGGCAGAAGAGCAATAATTCGAGTACACGTAATTCGATAATCCCTTGATGCTCTCCAGCGATAAGAACGTAGAAACGATTGCCCAACTGATCGAAGTGCTGAAGCACTATCTTGGGCTCCAGACGGAATATGTCAAACTGGATGTGATAGACAAGGTGGTTCGCCTGTTGACGGCAGCCGCCTTGACTATCCTCTTTTTCTTGTTCATCATCGCCGTGCTGATGTATTTCTCATTTGCCATCGCCTGCTGGCTGGCTACATGGATAGGGATGGCCAAAGCTTTCCTTATCGTATCCGGGGTGCATCTGATCCTATTCTTCCTGTTTATCATCTTCCGTAAGACTTGGATAGAGAAACCGCTGGTTAAGTTTCTCGCCAATTTGTTTCTGAACTAAACGCTTTCAACTATGCTTCCCGTTAAGAAGACGACACATCAGTATCACACGCTCGAAGAGATCAGACTCCGCAAGGAAGAACTTGCCACAGAGCTACAACAAGACAATGCCAAGTTCAGCTCATTGTGGAACCAGACTTTCATCAAGCGTGAGGGAAGTACGAAGGGTGAGTATATCTCGGGGCTGATTACCAATAGCATCACAGCCATAGATGCTTTCTTGTTAGTTAGAAAGCTGATGAAAGGTTACGGCAACCTGTTTGGTAAGAGTTCGAAGAAATCAAAGAACAGACGCTAAGACGCTAAATCGTTCAGTTTTTAAACGCTATCACAAAAAAAATGGGTCACCGCTGTGACCCCAAACCTTTGTTAACCTTAAATCTAATACTATGAAAAACACATTGCAAAGGTACAACATTTTTTCTATCCTCCAAACTTTTATCTCGAAAAACACCTATAATTAAACATTAATTAACCTCCCAGCAACAAGTTAAACACTTTTTTACACTAAATATACACTTCAAGACCATCATAAGCCAAGTCTATACCCTCAGGGAGGATTTGATTGACACGTTCATGGAGACCTATATCGTGACACATGTGAATCAGCAAAGTCTTGGGGGCTGCTATCCTTTTTGCAAACGCGATGGCATCATCCACCAGTTGGTGAGAATGATGGGGTTTTGTGAAACGGAGGGCATTTACGACCAACAACTGTGTTCCTTCCAGATAGGCCAGCTCTGCTTCATCAATGGTCTTCATATCTGTGATATAGGTCAGCGGACCTATTCGATAGCCGAGGATAGGTAGTTTTCCGTGCATCACCTCAATGGGCATGATGTCAAGATCGCCAATGTGTAAAGGATGATGTGGAAGAATCTCATGCAGGCCAATAGCAGGTACACCCGGATAGCGATGCTCTGCGAAGCAATACGGCAGCATCTCCAGCATCGCTTCCTTTGCCTTGGGGTCTGCATAGACATTCATCTCGCCAAACTGGCAGTAAGGTCTGATGTCGTCCATCCCGCCCATATGGTCGTAATGCGAATGGGTTATTAAGATTCCGTCAATCTTGCGGAAGGGTTGTGGCAGAATCTGTTGCCGGAAGTCTGGACCGCAGTCTATGAGGATTCGCGTGGCGTCTGTCTCAATGAGCGCAGAGCAACGGGTACGTTTATCCCGAGGATCCTTGCTTTGACACACTTCACATTGGCATCCGATGACTGGTACGCCACACGATGTTCCCGTTCCTAAGAATGTCAGTTTCATTGGATATTTACAGAATTGCGATTGAAGAATTAAATGATGTTGACTTCAGGCTGTATGTCTATGTCGAACTTCTCCTTTACATCGTTACGGATGGCATCGCTTAGTGCAACAATCTCTGCGCCTGTTGCGCCTCCACGATTCACGAGAACCAATGCCTGTTTGTCGTGGACGCCTGCCCTGCCTAAGCTCTTGCCTTTCCATCCACACTGCTCTATCATCCATCCAGCAGGAATCTTCACATGCCGGGAGTCTACTCTATAGTGAGGCAGCTCAGGGAATTTAGCGACAAGTTTCTCATAACGGGCTTTGGTCACGATCGGATTCATGAAAAAGCTGCCTGCGTTACCTTCCACCTTAGGGTCTGGCAGCTTGGCGTTTCTGATGTCGATAATGACATCTCGCAATTGCTGTGCTGTTGGTTCCACAAGACCTCTTCGATTTAGTTCCTGACGAATGTTGCCATAGTCAAGATGCGGCTGGAAAGATGTTGAGAGAACATAAGTCACCCTCGTGATGAGGAATCGATTCTTCCAGTCTTTCTTGAATCGGCTCTGCCTATAACCATACTCACATTCATCATTGCCTATCATCCATGTCTTGCCTGTAGGAATCTCTATCATGCTAACGCAGCATATCAGCATACTGGCTTCCACACCGTAGGCCCCGATATTCTGCACGGCGCTGGCTCCCACATCGCCAGGAATGAGCGACAAATTCTCCATACCGTAATAACCGGCTCTGATACTGGCTACCACCATGTCGTCCCACGTTTCACCGCTGCCGCAGGTCATACGCTCACATGAGAAGTCTTCTTCAAAGCAATATCCTTTTACGCCAGAACGCACCACAATACCCTCAAAGTCTTTTGTCAGCAGAAGATTACTGCCTCCACCTATTATAATATAAGGTAACTTGGAATCGCGTAATATCTTGGCCACCTCAACAGCCTCATAGTCGTCCTCAAACTCGATATAACGGCTGCACCGTGCTTCTATGCCAAATGTATTGTGGGCTTTCAGACTATAGTTCCTCTCGTCCTTCATATTCCTATGTTGTCATTTTCGTCAGCAACCATCTGCCACCTACCCTTTTGAATCGCAATTCCAACTCAAGGCCGTTGGCCACACCGCGCAACAGGAATATCTTATTGTCGTTCTCAGCCTTTGGCTTGCCGTAGACGATATTATAGAGTATCTTCCCGGGCAACTGTGGTGCAAAGGCTTCCCAGGTGTCGGGCGTGATGACGCCTTCCATCATGCTAAACTCATTGTCTGGGTCTGGACCGACAAACTGTACAGTCTCGTTGATACTCTCCACCTGGAAGACGCTGTCTGTCGTGAATCGCTTATAAAATTCAAGGAACGACGCATTGGCATTCTCCTCCATCGACGTCTCTCTTATCTCATGCATCATCCATGCACCGCGCACCCGATGGAAATAGTAGCTCTTTACCTTCTTCTTCTTGAGAGCTATCTTCTCCACGACGGCCTCAGTGATGGCAGTGTCTTTCATGTGCGACATTTGTGCGTCGTCAGTAAAGAGCAGTGTGTAATAGCCTTGGCGCATAAAGAGATGCTCCATCTGCCACTGTGATTTCTCTATCTGCGTCGTCTTGCCATCGGCATCTCTCACACGAAGGGGGAAGACAATGCGCTCAAACTGAAGTCGCTTGTTGGCTGCAAAATTGAAGATGAAGTCATCGAAATAAGCATCGGCAGCCCTTGGCATCGGCGTCTCAGTAATCAGTTGCTCCAGGGTGTCTACAATCACAATGCCGGAGGAGTCGGCCGCAGTGTCTACAGGCACATCTACATCCGAACTGGTTTTCTTACCTGTACAAGAAAACGCCAGCATCAAACACACCATCGTCGGCCAAAGAAACTTTCTCATCTCCGTTACTTCGATTTCACCTATACTCTCAAATTTTTGTGCAAAATTACAAAATAAATATGAAATATGACCTAATAATTATGAATTATTTTGTACCTTTGCACGCAAATTTCTTATTTTTATCGATATGATGATACTTGACAAGATAGACTCCCTGCTCAAAGAAGTGCAGGAACTGAGTGCAAAGAACGCTGAGGAGGTAGAGCAATTACGACTGAAATACCTCAGCAAGAAGGGCGAGATCACAGCCCTGATGAACGATTTCCGCGAGGTAGCTGCCGACGAGAAGAAGACCGTTGGCATGAAGATCAATGAGCTGAAGACGATGGCAACAGAGCGCATCAACCAGTTGCGCGAGGAGTGCCAGTCTCAGGACACTACAGACGAGACTATCGACCTGACCCGTACCCCCTACCCCATTAAGCTGGGCACCCGTCACCCTCTGACGATAGTAACCAACGAGATTATCGATATTTTTTCCCGTATGGGTTTTGTCCTGGCTGATGGTCCTGAGGTGGAAGACGATCTCCATGTATTCACCAAGATGAACTTCGCCGCCGACCATCCTGCCCGCGACATGCAGGACACGTTCTTCGTATCGCAGCATCCCAACGATGTAACAAAGAACATACTGTTACGTTCACACACTTCTTCTGTACAGGCCCGCGTGATGGAACAGATGCATACTGCCGATGGTCAGCTCACGGCTCCCATCCGTGTCATTTGCCCAGGTCGTGTATATCGTAACGAGGCTATCACGGCCCGCGCACACTGTTTCTTTCATCAGGTAGAAGGGCTCTATATCGATAAGAACGTCTCTTTCACCGATCTTAAGCAAGTGCTCCTGTCGTTTGCCCGTGAGATGTTTGGCGCCGATACCAAGATTCGCCTTCGTCCCTCTTACTTCCCCTTCACGGAGCCAAGTGCAGAGATGGACATTTCCTGCTTCATCTGTGGCGGTGAGGGATGCGGTTTCTGCAAGCATACTGGATGGGTGGAAATCCTGGGCTGTGGTATGGTCGATCCCAATGTGCTTGAGCTTTGCGGTATCGACTCCAAGACTTATAGCGGTTATGCGTTCGGTATGGGTGTGGAGCGTATTACAAATCTGAAGTATCGCGTATCAGACCTCCGTATGTTCTCTGAGAACGATACGCGCTTCCTCGAGGAATTTGAATCGGCTGGTTAACTATACGATTCTTCGTGCTTTTATTATATTAGGTGAGATGTAAGAGTTTACTTCTCACCTATTTTTAAGATATCATCCAGAATCTTAAGACCTTTCTCAGTACAAATTCCACGCATAGTAAGTGCAGCGATGTTCTTGAAGATATCTTCAAATGTAAAAGTGCGATAGAGTTGCTCCTCCATTACGTACTTGTTCAGGAACTCAAACAAAACGGAAATCAGATTAGGATCGATTTCCTGTCGGAAATAGCCTTCATGCTTTCCACGCTTAAAGAACTCTGCCGAATCCTTCCTAATACGCTCTTTCTGTGATTCCAGGAAGCGAGCCACCTGAGGATATTGCAGCAAGTCGGCATAAAACTGTGGATTGGTGGAGCGTATCTCTACAATCTTCATCCGCATGACCACCATAATGATCTCCATCACATTCTTACAGCGTTCGGTCTGAACAGCCATCATCCGTGAACGGTCCTCATGGTATTTGCGGGTACCCTCATAAAGAAGCACCTCCTTGTTTTCGAAGATTTCATAGAGTGTGCGCTTCGAAATCTTCAGCTCGGCAGCGACATCGTCCATCCGCACCGCACGTATACCTCTGGCACGGAAATCGTTCATCGCCGTCTCCACGATTTTAGAGCGAAGACCCTGCTTATAGGCTGAAATAGGTTTTGATTCCTGCATATTCATCCATTTTGCGCTGCAAAGTTACTAAAAAAAGATAAAAACCCTACTACTTTCATGAGTTTTTTGTAATTTTGTGGGCGATTTTAAAAGACAATAATAATTTTAAGGATAATAATATACGTATTTTTATGGTCAAAATCACGAAAGAAGCGGCTCTGGAGTATCATGAGAGCGGACGTCCAGGTAAAATCGAAGTGAAGCCTACGAAGGCTTACCGTACACAAACAGACCTCAGTCTGGCCTATTCGCCAGGTGTGGCTTTCCCCTGCTTAGAGATTCAGGAAGATCCTAACAACGCCTACAAATATACCGACAAGGGCAACCTCGTCGCCGTCATCTCTAATGGAACAGCGGTCTTGGGCCTTGGTGACATTGGAGCCATGAGCGGCAAGCCTGTGATGGAGGGAAAAGGCCTGCTCTTCAAGATCTATGGCGGCATCGACGTGTTTGACATCGAGGTGGCCGAGAAAGACCCAGAGAAGTTCTGTGAGGCCGTAGAGCGTATTGCCCCCACCTTCGGCGGCATCAACCTTGAAGACATCAAAGCTCCAGAGTGTTTCTATATAGAGGAGCGTCTGAAGAAGACCCTCGACATCCCCGTGATGCACGACGACCAGCACGGTACGGCCATCATCTCCGCTGCCGGTCTGAAGAATGCGATGGAAGTGATAGGAAAAGACATACGGAAGGTTAAAATCGTGGTCAACGGTGCCGGCGCAGCTGCCATTTCCTGCACTAAGCTTTATATGGCCATCGGTGCCCAGAAAGAGAATATCGTCATGCTCGACTCCAAGGGCGTCATCTCTACAGAGCGTCAGGACCTTAACGAGCAGAAGAAGTTTTTTGCCACTAACCGCACTGATATCCACACGCTGGCAGAAGCTGTTAAGGATGCCGACGTATTCGTGGGACTCTCGAAGGGTAACGTGCTCTCAAAGGATATGGTCAAGTCGATGGCGAAGGACCCTGTCATCTTCGCCCTTGCCAACCCTGTGCCGGAGATATCCTATGAGGATGCGATGGACGCCCGTCCCGACGTTCTCATGTCAACAGGTCGCACAGACTATCCTAACCAGATCAACAATGTGATTGGCTTCCCCTATATCTTCCGCGGAGCACTCGATGTGCATGCCACCGCCATCAATGAAGAGATGAAGCTCGCCGCCGTTCACGCTATTGCCGACCTCGCCAAACAGCCTGTGCCCGATGTGGTGAACGATGTCTATAAGGTGAACAACCTCACCTTTGGCCGCAATTACTTCATCCCCAAGCCCGTCGACCCACGACTGATCACAGAGGTCAGTTCTGCCGTTGCCAAGGCTGCCATCGACAGCGGCGTGGCCCGTAAGACAATTGAGAACTGGGAAGAGTACAAAGACTCACTCTCCGTGCTGCTCGGCCAGGAGACGAAGCTAACGCAAAAACTCTATGCTACAGCTGCAGCCCATCCGCAGCGTGTAGTCTTTGCAGAGGCCGTCCATCCCACTATGCTTAAGGCTGCAGCCCAGGCCAAGGCCGAGGGAATCTGTCAGCCCGTGCTGTTGGGTAACGACGAGGTGATTCAGAAACTCGCCAAGCAGCTCGACCTGAACATTGAGGGCATCGAGATCGTGAACCTGCGCCACCCCTCAGAGCAAGAGCGCCGCGAGCGCTATGCTCGCATCCTCACCGAGAAGCGACAGCGCGAGGGCTACACCTTCCAGGAGGCCAACGACAAGATGTTTGAGCGCAACTACTTCGGTATGATGATGGTAGAGACGGGCGAGGCCGATGCCTTCATTACCGGACTCTATACAAAATACTCTAACACGGTGAAGGTCGTCAAAGAGGTGATTGGCATCCGTCCGGAGTATCAGCATTTTGGTGCGATGCACATCATCAACTCGCCCAAGGGCACCTATTATATCGCCGACACGCTGGTGAACGAGAATCCCGACACCGAGACACTCGTCGACATCGCCAAGCTCGCCGCCACAGCCGTGCGCTTCTTCAACGAGAAGCCTGTCATCGCAATGGTATCCCACTCCAACTTCGGCTCCTCGCAGAGCGACGGTGCCCACAAGGTGAAATATGCCGTCGAGCAGATGCAACGTGACTTTCCCGACCTGCCCATCGACGGAGAGATGCAACTCGGTTTTGCCCTCGACGACGAACTGCGCGACGAGCAGTACCCCTTCACCAAGGTCAAGGGCAAGCGCGTGAACACGCTGGTATTCCCCAACCTCACCTCCGCGCGCTCTTCCTACAAGATGCTCCAGATGCTGGGCAGCGACGCAGAGATTATCGGCCCGATCCAGATGGGACTGAACAAGCCCATCCACTTCATTGACTTCGGCGCAACAGTGCGAGATGTAGTGAACATCGTAGCCGTCGCCACCATCGATGCCTACGTCGACAAGATCAAGAAGAAACTCAACGCTCTCGGCAAGTAAGGCTACACCTTATTTATATATACAAGGAGGCAGAAATGTCTCCTTGTTTTTGTGTTCGGGCACAAGAAGAGACCAATGAATGACCTTTTGCCTTGATTTACATCAATTAAGCAACAAAACGTAAGCGTTTTCGTTATTATTCTTGCAAAATGTTTGGTAGTTTTCCACTTTTGCTGTAATTTTGCAACCGCAAACAACAAGCAAATAAATCATTCAGTATAACAAACACTAAAAGACAAAAGATTATGAATGCAGCACAAGTTGTAGAACAGCTGAAGCAACGCTTCCCCAACGAGCCGGAGTACATCCAGGCCGTCAGTCAAGTTCTTCCCACCATCGAAGAAGAGTACAACAAGCACCCTGAGTTTGAGAAGGCCAACCTCATCGAGCGCCTTTGCATCCCCGACAGAGTGTGCGAGTTCCGCATCACCTGGGTCGACGACAAGGGTAATGTGCAGACCAACATGGGCTACCGTATTCAGCACAACAACGCCATTGGCCCGTACAAAGGCGGTCTTCGCTATCACAAGAGCGTGAACCTGGGTATCCTGAAGTTCCTCGCCTTTGAGCAGACCTTCAAGAACTCACTGACTACACTGCCGATGGGTGGTGCCAAGGGTGGTTCTGACTTCTCTCCCCGTGGTAAGAGCGACGCTGAGGTGATGCGTTTCTGCCAGGCATTCATGAACGAACTGTATCGCGTGATTGGTCCCGATGAGGACGTGCCCGCTGGTGACATCGGCGTAGGTGGCCGCGAGGTAGGTTATCTGTTCGGACAGTACAAGAAGCTCACCCACCAGTTCCAGGGCGTGCTCACTGGTAAGGGTATCCCCTTCGGCGGTTCGCTGATCCGTCCTGAGGCTACCGGTTATGGTACCGTTTACTTCCTGACCTCTATGCTGGCTACCCGCAATATCGACATCAAGGGCAAGAAGGTGCTGATCTCTGGTGCTGGTAACGTGGCTCAGTATGCTGCCGAGAAGTGCCTGCAGCTGGGTGCCATCCCCATGACCATGTCTGACTCAGACGGTTATATCTATGATCCCGATGGTATCGATCGCGCCAAGCTCGACTACATCATGGAGCTGAAGAACGTGGAGCGCGGACGTATCAAGGAGTATGTTGAGGAGTATCCCACAGCCGTCTACCACGAGGGCAAGCGCCCCTGGTATGAGAAGGCCGACATCGCCCTGCCCTGCGCTACTCAGAACGAGATCAATGGTGACGAGGCCCAGGCATTGGTGAACAACGGCATCATCGCCGTTGCCGAGGGTGCCAACATGCCTTCGCTGCCTGAGGCTATCAAGATCTTCCAGGATGCCAAGATCCTCTACTCTCCTGGTAAGGCCAGCAACGCCGGTGGTGTGTCGGTATCTGGTCTTGAGATGTCGCAGAACTCTGAGCGCCTGAGCTGGACAGCCGAGGAGGTTGACAACTACCTGAAGCGCATCATGAACGACATTCACGAGAACTGCGTGAAGTACGGTACTGAGAAGGATGGCTACATCAACTACGTGAAGGGTGCCAACGTGGCCGGATTCATGAAGGTGGCCAAGGCCATGATGGCTCAGGGAATCGTATAATTGGTTTACAGTTTACAGTTTACGGTTTACAGTTTACAGTTTACAGATGATTAGACTGTAGGCAGCGTGAATGCAAATAAAATGTCAAAAGCAGACTTTCTATGGGAGGTCTGCTTTTTAAGTTAAAGGGGGAAACGTTATGATTTAGTTAAATATTCATAAAAGCAATCATCTGTAAACTGTAAACCGTAAACTGTAAACAAAAAAATCATTACCTTTGCAGCCACTTTGTCCCCATAAGGGGAAATAGGGGCCGGAACAGGCGCCGCTCCTATCATACATTAACCCTTTAAAAGATGGTCTGGTAAACGTCTGTTCAGGCCTCGCCCCGACAAACAACGAGGGGCAACAAGTATTTTTAATTATGTCAGATTTAACAAAGAACGTAAAGCCGCTCGACGACTTCAACTGGGACGAGTTTGAGAATGGCACGCCCGCCGGTGTCAGCAAGGAAGAGCTTGACAAGGCGTACGACGAAACCCTCAACAAGGTAGCTGACCATCAGGTGGTGGAAGGTACCGTGATCTCTCTCGACAAGAAAGAGGTGGTGGTGAACATCGGCTACAAGAGCGATGGTATCATCCCCGCATCAGAGTTCCGCTACAACCCCGACCTGAAGATCGGCGACAAGGTGGAAGTGTATGTAGAGAATGCTGAGGACAAGAAGGGTCAGCTGATCCTTTCTCACAAGAAGGCCCGCCTGAGCAAGTCTTGGGATGAGGTTAATGCAGCCCTCGAGCAGGATCAGATCATCCAGGGTTACATCAAGTGCCGCACCAAGGGCGGCATGATTGTCGACGTGTTCGGCATCGAGGCATTCCTCCCCGGCTCACAGATCGACGTTCATCCCATACGCGACTACGACCAGTTCGTTGGCAAGACGATGGAGTTCAAGGTGGTCAAGATCAACCAGGAGTTCCGCAATGTAGTCGTTTCTCACAAGGCACTCATCGAGCAGGAGCTGGAAGCCCAGAAGAAGGAGATCATCGGTCGCCTGGAGAAGGGCCAGATCCTCGAGGGTACCGTGAAGAATATCACGAACTACGGCGTGTTCGTAGACCTCGGCGGTGTAGACGGACTGATTCATATCACCGACCTCTCTTGGGGCCGTGTCGACGATCCCCACAAGGTGGTGGAACTCGACCAGAAGATCAACGTCGTTATCCTCGACTTCGACGACGAGAAGCGCCGCATCGCCCTGGGTCTGAAGCAGCTCACACCGCATCCTTGGGATGCACTGGATCAGGATCTCAAGGTGGGCGACCACGTGAAGGGCAAGGTAGTCGTGATTGCCGACTACGGTGCATTCGTAGAGATCCAGCCCGGCGTGGAGGGACTCATCCACGTCAGCGAGATGTCTTGGAGCCAGCACCTGCGCAGCGCTCAGGACTTCCTGAAGGTGGGCGACGACGTAGAGGCCGTTATCCTGACCCTCGACCGCGACGAGCGCAAGATGTCACTCGGCATCAAGCAGCTGCGTGAGGATCCCTGGGAGTCTATCGAGAACAAGTATCCCGTTGGCTCTAAGCACACTGCAAAGGTTCGCAACTTCACCAACTTCGGTGTATTCGTAGAGCTGGAGGAGGGTGTCGACGGTCTGATCCACATCAGCGACCTGTCTTGGACGAAGAAGGTGAAGCACCCCTCAGAGTTCACAAAGGTTGGCGAGCCCATCGAGGTGATCGTGCTCGACATCGACAAGGAGAACCGTCGCCTCAGCCTCGGCCACAAGCAGCTGGAGGACAATCCCTGGGATGCCTTCGAGGAGAAGTACACCGTTGGTTCTATCCACGAGGGTAAGATCATCGAACTGCTCGAGAAGGGCGCCGTTGTCCAGCTCGAGGAGAACGTTGAGGGCTTCGCTACACCGAAGCACCTGGTGAAGGAAGACGGCAGTCAGGCCGCCAACGGCGAGACCCTGCCCTTCAAGGTGATTGAGTTCAACAAGGACAGCAAGCGCATCATCCTCTCTCACAGCCGCACCTTCGAGGATCCCCAGCGTGAGGAGAAGAAGGCCGCTGCCAAGAAGACCCGCGCTGCCAAGAAGGACGACACGCCGAAGATTGAGAATGTCGCAGCCAGCACCACGCTGGGTGACATCGACGCTCTGGCTCAGCTGAAGGCTCAGCTCGAGGAAGGCGAAAGCAAGAAGAAGTAATATTATTATCCATACGGATGGCCTCCTTTCAGGTCATGTGAAGGGAGGCTTTCTTTTTTGGCACACTTTTTGCAATGCTGTTGTCGTAAATCAGTAATCAGACAAGAAAGATATGCAAAAAGGTAACATCGGGGTTACAACTGAGAACATCTTCCCCGTCATCAAAAAGTTTCTCTATAGCGACCACGAGATATTCCTCCGCGAGATGGTGTCAAACGCCGTCGACGCCACCCAGAAGATCAAGACCCTTCAGGAGAAGGGCGACTTCAAGGGCGAGCTGGGCGACCTGACCGTACGCGTCAACTTCGATGCCGACAAGGGCACTATCACCATCAGCGACCACGGCATCGGCATGACCGAGGAGGAGATCGACAAGTACATCAACCAGATAGCCTTCTCGGGCGTCACCGACTTCCTGGAGAAGTACAAGGACAATGCCAACAACATCATCGGCCACTTCGGCCTCGGATTCTACTCTTCGTTCATGGTGTCGAAGAAGGTGGAGATCATCACAAAGTCGTGGCGCGACGATGCCAAGGCCGTGAAATGGTCGTGCGACGGCTCACCAGCCTACGAGATCGACGACGCCGACCGTGCAGAGCGAGGCTCAGACATCATCCTCTACATCGACGACGACTGCAAGGAGTTCCTCGACAAGTACAAACTCGAGGGCCTGCTCAACAAGTACTGCAAGTTCATGGCCGTGCCCGTGGCCTTCGGCAAGAAGACCGAGTGGAAGGACGGCAAGCAGGTGGACACCGACGAGGATAATATTATAAACAATGTGGAGCCGCTGTGGACCAAGACCCCTTCGACGCTGAAGGACGAGGACTACAAGTCGTTCTACCGCACCCTCTACCCCATGAGCGACGAGCCCCTGTTCTGGATACACCTCAACGTCGACTACCCCTTCAACCTCACGGGTATCCTCTACTTCCCGAAGATCAAGTCGAACATCGAACTCCAGAAGAACAAGATACAGCTCTACTGCAACCAGGTGTTCGTCACCGACCAGGTGGAGGGCATCGTGCCTGAGTTCCTCACCCTGCTCCACGGTGTGATCGACTCGCCCGACATCCCCCTGAACGTCAGCCGCTCCTATCTCCAGAGCGACCGCGAGGTGAAGAAGATCTCCACCTACATCACCAAGAAGGTGGCCGACCGCCTGAACGCGATCTTCAAGGAGAACCGCAAGGAGTATGAGGAGAAGTGGGACGACCTGAAACTCTTCATCAACTATGGCATTTTGTCAGAAGACGGCTTCTACGACCGCGCCAAGGACTTCGCCCTGATGAAGGACACGGAGGGCAAGTATTTCACCTTCGACGAGTACAAGACCCTCATCGAGGCCTCGCAGAAGGACAAGAACGACCAGCTCGTCTACCTCTACGCCACCGACAAGGAGGAGCAGTACTCCTACATCAAGGCCGCCCAGGACAAGGGCTACTCGGTGCTGCTACTCGACGGACAACTCGACGTGCCCACCATCCAGACGCTGGAGCAGAAGTTCGAGAAGAGCCACTTCACCCGCGTCGATGCCGACATCATCGACCGTCTGATCGTGAAGGACGACGGCCCGAAGAACAACCTCACGGAGGAGCAGACTGACAATCTGTCAGCCGTCTTCCGCACCCAGATGCCCAAGATCGACAAGGCAGAGTTCATGGTACAGGTCGATGCCCTCGGCGCCGAGGCCCGTCCGGTCATCATCACGCAGAATGAGTACATGCGCCGTATGAAGGAGATGAGCAAGTTCCAGGCAGGCATGGGCTTCTACGGCCAGATGCCCGACTCGTACAACATCGTGCTCAACTCAGACCATCCGCTGGTGAAGCGAGTGCTCGACGACAGCGAGGCTGCCACCGCCGAGGCCCTGAAGCCCATCGTCAGCGAACTCAAGGGCCAGGAGGCCCGCCTGGCTGCCATTCGCCAGGCCCAGGACAAGAAGAAGTACGACGAACTGACCCAGGAGGACAAGGACCAGAAGGCCGAGGCCGAGAAGGCCGTGCAGGAGCAGAAGGACAAGAAGCAGGCCGTCATCGCCGACTACGCGAAGACGAACTCCATCGTCCACCAACTCATCGACCTGGCCCTGCTGCAGAACGGCATGCTCAAGGGCGAAGCCCTCGACAAGTTCCTCAAGCGCAGCGTAGACCTCATCAAATAGGTCACTCCTACCGGCATCCGGTAAGTGATTTCTCACTTATTCCATATAGTAAATCCCGAAACGCGCAAGCATTTCGGGATTTATTTTGTTACCGCTGATGGGGCTTCAGGTTGTTGTTGAAGGCTCTTCTGAATGTCGCTGATGGCTCTTTAGGTTGTTACTGATGCCTCCTAACGTTGATGGGAGGCATTGCTTACAGGGAAAGCAGATACCCCTTATAGGGTCAAAGGCTTATCTTCGCAGGGGTTTTACCCTATCCTTACTATCGTTTGCCTATACTCAAACAATCGTTCGCCTATACTCAAACGATCGTTCGGCTATACTCAAACGATAGCGCCAGAAATTTCAAGGGGCAATCCAGTGCCGTCCCGACAATCTCTCACCTTACTTATTTGTTTGTATTTCGTTTATCAGCAGGTATGTTTCCCTGATTACCCTCATGTCCGTTGCGATAGTATGATTACGACCCTCCACTGCATTGACAAAGGCCTCCATTTCGTTGAAATAGCCTTGTGAGTATATTTGATTGCTCGCCAATAGCGGTGTAAAATTGTTTCGCTGACAGAGGATTTCTTTTGTTTCATGATGGGTATGCAGTTTCTCCACAGGGATGCCAAAGGCGGTGGAGGAAGTTGGTGTAAAGGTAAGCTCCTCCATTTGCGAGAGGTGATAGATGCCAGAATGAGTGCAGACCTTCAGTGATTCCTTCGCAGCAGTCCACGTGTAGGCAGTAGAAAGCTCCAGTGTGCCGACGATATGGGGATGCTGGAGCATGAGGATAAAAGAATCTTTGGCGACTTTGCGGCAAGTGAGAATTTCTGGCTGGCCGAATAGATGACAGGCAAGGTCGAGGGGATGGATGTAAAGGTCGAGCAAGGCATCTCCTTCAGGATAGGCTCCTGTCAGGTAATGTAGGTCATAGCTGATGAGATGCGCTTTGCGAAGACGCTGCTTCAGGAGTTGCACGGCAGGGGCATAACGCTTCTGTAACCCAACCATTGCGACTGGTGAGCCGTGGATCCGTTGTAAATCAATGAGCGTGTCGAGTTCTTCCAATGCCTGACAGGGTGGCTTCTCAATGAAGAGCGACTTGCCACCACGGAGAATTTGCGAGGCAAGAGAGAAATGGGCCGATGGGGAGGCAGAGACGAAAATGCCTTTGATGACTTCATCCTGCAGAATCTCGTCGAGCGAGGTTGTGGCTTTCACGTCAGGAAACTTCCGTTCTATCAGCCCGGCTTTTCGCTCTGACGCGACGCAGATATATTTCAGAGGTACACCGAGATAGTGAAGAACAGGATAGAGGTTGGTCAGCGAGTGCTGGCCCATGCCCACGAAGGCATATTGATATTGGTACGCTTGGCGCAGAAAACGCTCTGTGCGCATCCGTTTATATCGGTTAATGAGTTCTTGTATCATTGTATTGCGTTTAGATGTTTGCGATAGGTCTGCTTTGGGTCTGCCGTCCACTGATATGGGCCGTAGAACTTCTCGATGAGCCATTTGGGCAACAATCGTTCAAAGTTACGCACGAGGATAATGTCATACTTACGGTGGAAGTTAATCCAACAATTGTTGCAGTGACGGGAATAGTGGCATTGCGTCTGACGGGCCGTTGCGCCGTTGAAAATATCGTCGAGCGATTGCTCATGGATATTCCCCAACACCACGTCAAGATTCTGGCAGAGCGGCACGTCACCATTGCTATGCACCACGAGGCAACTCATGATGCTCTGGCAGCGCAAACGTAAATGCCCATTGCGCCACTGGTCGTAGAGTGCCACAAAGTCGAAATTCTCTTGAGTCTGTGAAAGCCTCACCCCCAGCCCCTCTCCAAGGGGAGAGGGGAGCAAATGGAACTGCCGCTGATTTGCCGCCCTGAGTGCATCTGCTCCCCTCTCCAATCGGAGAGGGGCCGGGGGTGAGGCCATCATGTATGCCATCGTTCCGTAGATGCCAATTCGAACATCAATACCGTAGTGCTTGGCCACATTAATGACAAATACCATGTCGTCGAACGAGTTCCACGGCGAGAGGCAGAACATCAGCGACAGGGGTACTTCATCCTTGAGGGCTTCCACTACCTCAATCACTCGTTTGTAGCCGTCGCGGCCACGCATCCGTTGATAAGTTTCGCGCCCGCCGTCGAGAGAGACGTATAGGTGCCGGGGCCGATAGAGACGGACGGCATCTATAACACGACGGGGCGCGAGACAGTTAGATAGCAGCGTGTAGTTAGGATGGTGTTCGCGGAACCACGCCATGATTGCCGCAGCCTGTGGGTGGAGAATGAACTCGCCGCCCTCCAGTCCTACTGTTGTCCGTTTGGTGATACACTTGCTCTGCATGATTCGCTTGATGTCTTCGAGTGACAGATGTTCCACCTTTTTCTGCCAGATGTTGCAGTGCTTGCATTGTGACTGGCAGGCGGTTGTCGAGTAAATCATCAGTTGCGACAGACGCTTGTGGCGTGGCCGCATGATGTTGTTCAGATAGAGTAGCCCGTTATAGGCATAATCATAAATGCTATACATACAATTCGTTGCAATTTTGTTCTCTACTTATAAAGTCCAGAATTGCAACGAATGACTGCACAGGGCGGAAGGCTATTTCTTCAGTTTACCCTTGCTTTCCAGGTAATAAGTGAAAAGTTCCCACTGCCCGGCATTCTTCTTGATGTTTGCCTTCACCTCATTAGTATCTATAAACTGT